>Ga0210407_10002207_pt1 | contig 16974 bp, 13 predicted proteins | sample IncBWC27MmetaG_FD_150860 | JGI IMG/M metagenome (GOLD analysis project Ga0210407, IMG submission 150860) | Forest soil microbial communities from Barre Woods Harvard Forest LTER site, Petersham, Massachusetts, United States - Inc-BW-C-27-M | ecosystem: Environmental > Terrestrial > Soil >...
CCAAACCGCTGGGCCACCGTGCCCAGGAGCCGAGCACATGGCGCGGAAGGTCAGAACCGATCCTGCTCAAATAAGTGGGCTGCGAACCAAGAAAACTTCCGGCCACAGGAGAGGTTTTTTTCTTGACTTCTACCTTTATAGAACTTCTCAGGACTTTTGGCCATTTTGCGCCGATAGTGAGCAATGGCTTCACGACACAAGTTGCATCACCGGCATCCGGCCTCCGGACCGCCAGTGTCGTGTTGGCACCCGCCATTGCCAAAGCGCGTGCAGTCTCGATGCCGATGCCTGAGGAGCCACCGGTCACGATCGCGTGCTTGCCTGTGAGATCGATGCTCTGGACGACGTCCTCGGCCGTCGAGCTGAAGCCAAATGGAGTTTTGATACGCTCTATCATTAAAGCGTTCTTCGATGACAATAGAGCACTGAGTGACGACACGCAAACTTATGCGCGTAGGAACGACCACTCGACGCACTATTGCCCCTTGCGCTGATTCACGGATCTCACTACGCGGTATAAAACCAATACCTGCCCAGCTAATTAGTGAGAACGCTAAGCCAAGTCCTGAGAAACGGCATTATCGTAATGTGGCTTTTCGCGGCAGGGAGGAACGACGACCGTTCTTGCGGAGTCTACCTACGAGGAATTAGCTCTCCGTTGGTATCGCTTCCAGTGGAGGGCCGCACTTGAGACCTGGATGCGAAGTGAATCAGATCTGAGCCCGCTTGAGCCCAGACCGGACTTGCAATTACGCCCTCGACAGTGTCAACGCCCCGGTGCATTACCGGACGGACCTTTGGTGTGACCCAAGCTATGATGCGCTTAATGGTGCGAACCAGAAAGAAAACTGTGAACACAGCAGTGGAGACCGCCACAAATAAAAGCGCGAAGGCTATGAAGGCCGCAAGGATCTCCTGAACATAATAGACGTGCAGTGCCGGCACTGCGATGAGGCCCATGCCGATCCAAATCCACGTCTTCTTGTTGTTTATCGTGGACACCTTATGTAACAAGTGCTTGAGCGGAATCACAGATCTAAAATCCTTTGGCGATGCGGCCTGCTCGATTCGAGTCCCCAATCGTGTTACCCGTCTGATCCCACGCTGACCGATACTCGCATACGCAGGTCCATACAGATGTCTCTCCTAATCGATTTGCTATGAGCAATTAGCGGATCAAGCCAGATTGCAGGATGGGTACTGGAACTAGCAGTTTCTGCGTCAATCCGACTCAATCAAATCTTTTTTACACCTAGAATCCCGAAATCAAAGGGAGCCGGCTCCCGATAAACGTGCGTTATCGAAGTGTATGGTCGGCCGCCGAGTTACCAGCGAAATGAGAATGGCTAAGAGGAAAAGCCTACCTTTTGTCGAGACCTTCATTTAGCTCGATGCGGGTACCCATCGGGTCGGTAATGAAGGCCAGTCCGAGGCCACCTTCGCGCACGCTGTAAGGTGTATCGAATTTAATTCCATCAGCTTCGAGTTTCTTGCAGAATGCAGCGAGATTTTTGATCTCGAAGCCGATATGGTCGAGAGCGCGCCCTTTGGTGCCCACTGCTTTGGACTCCTGTTTGGAAAATCTGAAGTTCACGTCTGTGAGAATGCTTTGCGCCATCGGCGCGGAGGCCAGATTGCCCGAAGCGGGACCGGTGAGCTCCGCCCTGTCAATTTTTACGCCGAACTCCTTCGCGTACCAGCGTTGCAGCTCCGACCAGCCAGAGCCTCCATTCGGACCGGGATCGGCAACGAAGAAATGAATTTGGTCGAACTGAATCGGAACAGCGAGGGTGGTCCGTTGGATAATTTCGATCTTTACGCCATCGGGACTGTAGATATACCCACCGTATATCCGGCCTTGCGGGTCTGTGCCATTGCTGACGACCTTCATGCCCTCCGCTTGCATCTTGGCCACCAGTGCCACACCGTCTTTCACCAGAAAGCCAATGTGATTGACCGTTGAGCCTTCCATGCCTCCGCTGGGGTCCGCCTTTGTGAAAAGAAAGATGGCGCCGGGATACTTAACGCCTTCAAAGGGACCGCTTTTGATGGCCATACCGCCAAGCTCCAGATAGAATTTCTTGGCGGCCTCCACGTCGTGCACATTTAAGTGCATGTGGCCCACGGTCACGCCCATGTCGTTCGGCGGATTAAGCTGAGCCAGCGACGCCGTTGCAGAAAACAGAACCGTAGCCACTATCCCGAGAGTAAGGAAAAAACCTCTCATAGAGTCCACCTCGTTTTCGAAAGCGTGTAACCGAAGGCCTAGGCGGCGGAAACCCAGCACTCTTCGGAAAGAGAAGCAAGAATTCGGGCCGAGAGTGCGGTTCAGTCAACCACAATGAAATAACTGCATCATCGAGTTTGCCAGAATTTTCAGCCAAGGGTATTGTTTCGCCGTTGCCGACGCCCAAATCGAAAGCACTTATCCGAGTTCGCTTCGTAATTTTCTCTTTAGCTCTTCTGCCCTGCCTGCCTGCTATCTGAACCTCTCCTAGGAACTGCGGCGGATAGGCTTCTCCTATGGTCCAGAAGAGCTAAGTTGTCGTATGGGCAGCGATTTCTGTTGTTGGCTATCTCCTACACGGATGCACGCCCGGTCATCCCATTCTCCATGTGTTTGGCGGCTTTCACTGAGCGCCTCGATTGCTTTGGCGCGATCAATGGGCCCTCAACCGCTTCCAATTCCGCCGCAGATGGTTGCGCCCATGAACCAAGGTTCAGATCTACGCCGGTCTATAAGCCGTGCTCCGGGTTATTGCTTCCGCATCAATTCGTTGTACATGATTTCAGTCGTAGTCGGCGGCGGGAGATTTCCTTGCGCATTCCGCACGGGCGTCGCGGTGGATTCACCCAACGCCGTCTTGACGTCATCGAGCGACTTGCCTTGCACGACCATCGCTTTCATTTTTTCCCATTTATCCTGAATGATTAGCAGTTTCGTCCTCAGATCATTTTTGGTAAACAGATCGCCATGGCCGGGAACGTAGGTATCCGCGTCAAGCGTAAGCATTCCTTTGACAGTTTCGATCCAACCGGCAGCCGAGCCATGCAAATTGGGATGGATTTGCGTGCCCGCCAGCGGAAAATCGGTCACCAAAATATCTCCGGCGAACACCACCTTCTGCTCAGGGAAATACACGATCAGGTCGCCGCTGGTGTGTGCCGGCGCCCAATGCAGCATCCGCACGCGCACGCCGTCAATGGTCATGGTTTCATCGCTGCCAATCATCTTCGTCGGAAAATAATTCGACGGGATGGCGTTACGCCCCGTAGCAACTTCCATCTCTTTCTTCGTATTTTCCTGCGCAATAATCGTCACTTGCTCCGGAAGTTGCGAGATTCCCGTTTCGTTGTCGCTGTGCAGCAGAATCACCGCGTTCACAGGTTTTGGAGTGATCTTGGCGATCTCCGCGAGTAGGGCCTGCTCCGCATCAGCCCTGTTCTTGTTGTCCACCACCAGAACGCCAGTCTCGCCCGCGACGAAGCCCACATTCGGGTCGTTGCCGGCAGGTCCGCCTTTCGCGAAGTAGACATTGTCCTTGAGCTTCGTCACGACCAGCGGATCCTGCCGCCGGTATGCATCGATCAGCGCTTGCAGTTTTTGTATGTCCTCGCTGCTCGCTCCGTTGATGGCCGATTGCTCCTGAGCGGCTGCCTGAGGGGTCAGCACGGCGAACCAGACGCACGCCGCAAGCACCACCGTCGCCGGCCCCGCCGATAGCTTCCTACAATCGAACGCCATCTTACTCATCCTTTTCCAGTTTCGATGTTGCCGCTCCAGGCCCCGACGCTGCTGGCGGCTGCAAGTCTTTCAAATCAACTTTGTTCACGTCGTTGAAAATCTTTGCAAAGGCCTGCACCGCGTTTTTCAGCACGTTCGCCGGCACCTTGTCCGGCGTATCTTCGTCGCAATGGTAGTACACGCCCTTGTTGTGCAGATAGAACGAGGGCGCGTCGAACTGCAGCCGCGCCAATTGCCCGGCCGATCCGCCGCCCGCGATCTGCGTGGGAACTCCAAACAACGCGAAGTCATCCACCACGATATGGGCAAGCCGGTCGCTGCCGTAGACGCCCCACCACGATGGCGCTCCGCTGTTAGTGGCCACCAGCGTGGGTTCGATGTTGCTGCCCCAGGGCCGATCCCATACCGGGTTCGTCACCGCCACGTGCTCGGAATTGGCTAGCACGGCCGTCTTGGCAAAAATCATCTGGAAACTCTTGTGTAGCCACGCCCCTCCGTAATCCCCACCGTGATGATCAGGCAGCGCGACAAAATAAATCGTCCTGCGCCGCTGCTCTTTGGGCATTTTGGCGAAATATTCGGCCGTGCCTAGCAAAGCCGCCGCCCCAGCTCCGTCGTCAATCGCTCCCTGGAAATAGCCGTCGGTATGCGCGATCATCACGATGTTTTCATCGGTCATGCCTTCTAGCTTCCCGATCACGACGTCTTCTTTCAAATCCGAGTAGTGCCCTACGTCCCAGCGCAAATGCGTCTTCACGTTCGCGCCCTTGGCCGCCGCGTAGAGTTCTTCCACCGAATTGCCATCCTGGTCTCCGATGGTGAAAATGGGCACTTTGAACTCCCGCAACGCTCCTTCCATATGGGTGACGTAGCGCATATTGCCGGGAATCGCGATGTCAATAATGATCGCTTTCGCCCCAGCCCTTTGTGCCCGCACCACGGACTTCATCCACTGCGCCGATTGCACCAGTATGCTGGGCGTCGGAATGCTGTAGATGAAGACGGCCTTGCCGCGCACGTCTTTTCCAATGAAATCCGCTTCCTGGCCCAGGCCCACCCACACAGTGTCCAGCTCTTCTTCTCCCTGCGCTGAGGGCATGTATCGCGCGAAATCGATGAACGGATTCGAGCTCACTAGCTCAAGCGCCTTCCCACTGGCGGACACCGAAATTTCCCATGACTTCGGTATGTCTTGCGGGTCCGGGATCGTAACCGTTTCCGTCGGCACACCGATTTCCTTGAACTTCTCCTTGGCCCAATTCTGAGTCTCGGTGCCTGAAGCCATTCCCGGAATGCGGCCCCACCATTGATTTCCCGCCTCTTTGTACTTCAGCGAGATCGCCGCCAATTCGTCCACATAAGCGTGCAGCCGCTTGCCGTCAATTGCGTCGTAAGAGTTGTCCACGTTCGGCGGCGTCTGCCAGATGAGCGGGCGTGCCGGCACCCGGGAAATCTTTCCTTTGATCGCCGGTCGCACTTCTCCGTCTTGCGCGAACGCAATTCCCGTTGCGAAAAGGGCGGCGCCACACGCCAGCGCCAGCACGCAATACGAAACCCTGAACTTCTGCGCAAAGCTGCCCTGATCTCGGCTCCAACATTTGTCGGCCATTCTGTCCTCGTTTTCGCGGAGAAACTCACGCGTCTCCGCGTCCGCGTCGTAAACCGCTGGATGCTGCTGCTCGACCGTGAACCCTTCGCGAAATGGTATCGCACCAGCCCATTCCAACACATCCGAATTTTCTCTGAATGCGGCTAACCTCACGTATGCGATGACGCTCCTTTGCACGTCAAACTGCGCGATCACGCTCAGGGATAAAAACAACGATGTGGATTTGACCGGAGTGGCAACGATCCGCTGGCGCACCAGGATCAGCGGCTTTCATTACCTCCATCCCATTCTGAAGCTCGCGACGGAACCTGGCTAATCGGCGACAAGCGGCCAGCTTCTCCACGAATTGGGTGGAGTCAGAAATCCAACTGGTGGACGTGCGCTGGCGACGCCTCGACATCGAAAATGTACTCGAGGGCCGGGACGGATACTGGGTAGATTATCCGGACCTTAACAGGGCGCAGGAGATTGGTTTCACCGACTTGATGCGGGGAGCCGGTCACGGATCTGGCGGAGGTTCGAGAGTCGACTGGATTGAAGTTTACGGTAAGCCGGTTCCGCGACTTGCATCGGGCAGCAGCAGACGATAAGAGGATCCCCTGTGGTTGGCACAGAAACACAAAATTGGGAGTACCCCGTCCTGATTCTATGGCGAGAGCCCGACTTGACATCGATTGTGTGAGCCGCGTATTTTTACGCAACCAGGCATCCTACTCGACCTTCTCGAGTGTAAATCTGCAGCAATCGGTTAGCGTAGGAGACATCTCGATGAGACTTAAGCTTAGCGGCTTCGTGATCGCAGTTTTTGCTATCTGTGTCGGAGCGGCCCTCGCGTTTGCGCATCACGGATTCAGCGTGGAGTTCGACGGAAGCAAGTGCATGGATCTGAAGGGTACGCTCACAAGTCTCGATTGGGACAACCCGCACGCATATGTTCATATGGATGTGAAGGATGCTGACGGCAATACGGTGTCCTGGAGCCTCGAAATGATCACGCCCAACGCCCTGAAAAGAAACGGCACCACGAGGCAGGATTTCCTCGCTGGTATGGGTAAGCCGATCGCCGCAAGGGCCTGCCCTACCAAAGCTGGTGGTACGCAGTACAGAGGTGCGGCTGAATACCTCAAACTAGCGGATGGCCAATTGCGTATCGTTGGCCAGCTAGTTGAACATCTGACGCCCGAGCAACTCAGTTTCTGACTGAGTTTCTGAACCATGGCGAATTTCCAAAGCATGGCTCCGGTATGTGTGTCTGGGATTTTGAAGAACTGCAACGCACACTTCCGGACGATTCTCTAAGCGTTTTTCGCAAGCCTTTGAAAGAGAGAGATTGGAAATGCATGGAACGATTCGAGGATTCCGTTATTGCCTCGGGCGCGCCGGATTGATCGTGGCGACTTTGAGCATCTCCTTCGCGCCCGCTTTTGCCCAAAACTCGTCCGGACAAACCGGAAAGTATCCGGGGCCGATTGTCGGCGGCTTTGACAAAGTACGTGCATTACCGACGGGCGGACCCACGCCTCGCATGGCGGACGGGCACCCGGATCTGACTGGACGTTACTATCCAAATAGCGCTGGCAGAATGCTCGAGGGCGCTTACCCGGTCGACCGGGCCATATTTAGGCAATTCGATCCCAAAGAGACGCCGGAGCAGGCTCCCGTCTTCAAGCCGGGAATGGACGTAAAATACAAGAGCCCAGTCCCCTATGGAACGTGCGATCAGGCCGGGACTCCGAGTTCGATCACCATGCAAGAAAGTCAACACGCCCCGATCGAATTGATTCAAAATCCGGGAAGGTTAGTCATTCTGGCTGAATACCCTCTGACGGTCCGTATGATACATACCGATGGGCGTGCGCATACCAAAGATCCGGATCCCTCGTTTAATGGCGACTCGTCGGCTCATTGGGAGGGGGACACCCTGGTCGTGGACGTGATCGCGATTGATGAAAGGATGAGGAACGTCGGAGCGGGGTTCCTGGGAGAGGCGGGAGCATGGCTTCACAGCGATGAAGAGCATATTGTCGAACGCTTCAGTCGTCCTTCGAAGAATTATTTGATCTACCAAGTCACCATTGAAGATCCCAAAGCATTAGCAAAGCCCTGGGTTTCAGCACCCCGTCGTTGGTCGCTTGCGCAAGATCCCAGCGACGACTGGACTGAAGTCTTCTGTACACATAATGAGGAGCCGGAGGAGTACAAGAAAATTACGGAGCATGACGCGAAGGAAAACGGCAAGTGAGAGGCCGATAACCTGACGTCTTGCCTCGCAACTATACTGGCTCTGGGCGGTGGCTCAGTTAGTCTTTCTTGCCCACAGCTCTATTCAGTTCTGCGATCGTAACCTTCCGGCTATCAGCCGGATAGTGGATCGGTATGATGGTTTCCACGTCAAGTTTCAACCTATCAATGTTCCCCACAAGATTGGTGTTGTTTGCCGTGGGTGGATTGGGCGGCGGCGCGTCGGCTTGAGCGGGCGGATTGAAAGCGTCCGCTTCGACCAGAATTTTCTCCTTGGGCAGGTAAGCAACGATCAGACCGTCATTGTGATTACTCCCCTGGAGGCGATGCAGCTCGATCACGTGATTTCCGTCAGTGAGAACCTTCTTATCGGTCATGGTTTCGATCGAGATCTTCTTCTTGGCTGTCGTCTGACGGTCGGGATTGAGCGTGTGAGGTAGGGCGAAAATCTTCTCGTAGTAGGCCTTATTGCCCTGGTAAGTGATGATCGTGGCGCCTTCAGCGACGAAGGTCCGGAGACCACCCGAATGATCGAAATGATTGTGCGTATTTACCACGTATTTGATGGGTTTGTTGGGGATCACCCGCTTGGCCTCGGTGATGATCGCATTGGCTCGCTCCTCGCTCTGCGGCCCCTCAACAACGACGATGTAGTCTTTGAAATCGACTGCTAACGCCGCATAAGCCGGCAGGATCAAATAAACGCCGTCCGCGAGTTTTTGCGACGTGGCGGGAGGCGGTTGAAGTGCGCTAGCGGGAGTGCCTTGGATGGTGGCAGGCGCGTTAAACTTCACATCCGTAACGGTCAGATCGAGCGTCGGATAGCCGCCTTGCTTCTGCACAATAGCGGTGGGGAACTTCACGCCGCCGAAATCCTTATAACCGTTGTAGGTGACTTCAACGAGCGTATCGCCGAGCATCGGAGTATCGACCCATGTCTCCACTCGAGAGAGCATGTTCTGTTCATCGATATAGCCGTTGAACTTCGCTTTGTTGGACGCCGTGAACGTCACGACAGTGTATTTCTTCCCGTTCATCGATTTTGACGTGGCGGTGGCGTTATTGTTGGCGGCCTCCCTTAAGAAACCATAAGGGGTCATCCACAGGTCCACCTGTTGGGCCCACGAAGTATTCGCGCCAATGACAACGGTCTGGGTCGGTCCGGGAGGCAGCCCGCCGCCACGGCGATCCGGCGGTATCGGGGCAAGAACCCTGTCGACGCGCCACGCGGGTGTTTCGTAGTTGATGGTTCGGGTGTAGGACGTCTCTGCGAATCCCGGCCAGGGCGAACTTGGGTTCACAGCCTGTCCGAATGCGAATTCCGTGGCGGTCCCGGAATATTGGACGGTTTTTAGATTGTCGGCACCCATCGCTTTGGACACATTGTTGAGAATTGTCTTGGCATCTTGCCCCAGCGCAGTGGGTACAGTCCACGCCACCGCGGTTGCCACAGTCGCGAGCAGTACGAGACTCACGGATTTCTTGAGCATAGGCACCCCTTCCTCGCGCTCCACTCGGGAGCTGAAAGTATATCCGGCGCGCGACCCATCCCTGAACCCGAAGCGGGCCATGGTCGGGGAGGCGATGGATGTTGCGAGAGTTTATCCCACTCGCAGAAGCCTTTCGACACAATCTTTCAACCGCAAAACGAAGTAGGTTGCGCCTGATCGTATCGCCACGTCGAAGTCTGCTTAGCCCTGATTCTACCTAGGTAGGCTGTCCAGTTTTAGCGGGGAGCACTACATACTGCTCTTTAGATACCGGAGCGCCGTTGACACCGTCTTAAGCGCTTGTTAGGCTGCTCGCCCCAGCCGATCATTCACACGCCTTATATCTGAAGAGGCAATGATTTCCCGCGACGAAGGTCTTCGGGCGCAGATAACTACGCGAACCTCACAATCACCAACGCTGAAGTACGGTCAGAGAGGTCAAAGTTATATTCGCCGATTGTTGCTGCCAGCCATCATTGGTCTGATCTCGCTTGCTGCCGTGCTAGTCCTTTGGCAACGGCTCATCACGCAGCAACGAGCCAAGATTCAAGTCGTCACCAGCTCGGAGATTTTATTCGTCAAAAATAAGATTGAGTCTGAATTGGGGTCGCGTATTTTGGCGTTGGAACAGCTAGCCCGCCGTTGGCAAGTTCGAGGAGAGCCAGATAACGCGGACTGGAGCTCCGACACGGCCTTGGCGATGAGCGGTCGAGGATTTCAGGCCATTGAGTGGGTGGACCCCAAGTTGCGCGTCCTCTTGGTGGCGCCTCAAATTGAAAACAAGGCAGAGGTGGGATCCGACCTCCGATCGGATCTGCGACGTCGCGTTGTTTTGGAAGCCGTCGCCGACCAGGGTGTAACGCTAGTATCGCGCTCGGTTGAACTCAAGACTGGTGGCCGGGGATTCCTCGTCTGCGTTCCGATTTTCTCGAACGGGAAATTCCAGGGGGCAATCGCAGGCGTTTTCAACTACAGCGATCTTCTCGACCCGATTTTGAAGGATGTAGCTCAAGATGACTCGTTGGTTGTGTATGAGAACTCGGAGACAATCTACGACCGTGAGGGCGAGACGTCGCCGAGCGAGCCGGCCTTGGCGTTGGAAACGAATATCGGCATCGGTCAGCTAACCTGGCGAGCGCGGCTGTGGCCCAAGCCTGAGACAGTAGCTCGTGCTCGTTCTCCTCTGCCACGGGCGGTTTTGCTCGGAGGCATCTTCACGGCCGGACTGCTAGCGTTCGCCGTCTATCATGCGGAGACATCACGGCTTCGTGCGAGAGAAGTGACAGCTGTAGATGAACGGCTAAAAAGCGAAATTGCCGAGCGCGAACGCGTGGAGGGCGAATTGCGCCATGCGCTCAGGATGGAGGCAGTCGGCCAGCTCGCCGGCGGAGTTGCCCACAGCTTCAACAACTTACTCTTGGTCATCCAAGGGCACACACATATTTTGCTGAGCAGCCTTAGCTTGAGTGGAGGATTGCAAAGAAACGCAAAGGAAATCCTTGCGGCGACTGAGAATGCGGCTTCGTTGACGCGGCAGTTGCTCGCTTTCAGTCGTAAGCAGATTCTCCAGCCCAAGGTATTGGATCTCAATGCTCTGATTTCGCAGACGGCCGAGCTGTTACCTTCCTTGCTCGGTCCGGACGTCGAGTTGGATCTTTGCTTGGATCCGGCGCTTGGGCGAGTGCGAGCTGACCCCGGACAGATCGAACAGGTCATCATGAATCTTGTGGTCAACGCTCGCGATGCTATGCCTGAAGGCGGGAAATTGAAGATCGAGACCACGAACGCGAGGTCAGATTGGCAATCTTCGGTGCATCCCGAGCGGGGAGGACAGGAGGGCATAATACTTGCGATCAGTGATAATGGCTGTGGAATGGATGAAGAGACTCGCTCACGCATCTTCGAACCATTTTTTAGCACCAAAGAAAAGGGCAAAGGTACTGGTTTGGGACTTTCCATGGTCTACGGAACAGTTGAACAGAGCGGGGGGTTGATCAAGGTCGCGAGCGCGCCCGGCGAGGGCACGACCATTCAGATTTGGTTGCCGCGGGTAGGGGAAGACGAGGAAGCGGCAGTCTTGCCCGAACCTAAGGAGTTGCTCGAAGTAAAGTCCCCGGTAGCTACCGAGACAGTTTTGCTTGCAGAAGATGATAAAGGCGTGCGCAGAGTCGCGCTCGAGTTCCTCAAAATGAAAGGTTATCACGTGCTGGAAGCTGGGAATGCCGCCGACGCAATCCGCATAGCGCAGGAGTGCACGGGGCCCATCCATTTGCTGTTAACCGATATCGTTATGCCTGGTTTGAAAGGCGAAGAATTGGTAGCGCGAGTAACGAGCATGCGTCCCAAAATCAAGGTGCTCTACATGTCAGCTTATACGGAGGACGCTGTCGTCAATCTTGGCATTCTAGGTCCCGGCACAAATTTCATTGAAAAGCCCTTCGGGCCGGAGGAGCTTGCGCGAAAAGTACGCAAAGTCTTGGAGGCTATGCCGGGATAGCGCCCGCCACACTGATAGCGTCTAGGTACGACCGACGGCCGAAGCCGCCAACGGCTTAAAGGTTGTTCTTGTGCGCCGCGTGAAGAGCCATTCGTACATATCGCAGAACTACACGGATCAATCTAGATCCGCTAACGAACCGATCTAGATCGTAGGATCGTCGGCGAAAGCCATTGTTGGCTGAGTTACCTACTTTTCTCACTTAATCGGGACGAACCTTTGCACCCGTTCGCCGTTTTGAACTTCACCGGTATAGATATTGCCTTTTGAGTCCACGGCGATCATGTGGAGCCCGAAGAACTGGCCCCCGTTTTGGCCCGCGCTGCCCATCTTACCGACGACCTTGCCATCTTCGCGATTGAGGAACCAGATGCAATTGTTGGTGAGATCGGAAATATACAAAAACCGCTGCGCCTTATCGGGCGAAAAGGCCACACCTCCGGTGGAGCCGCCTTCGCCCGTGTTCGGCGCCAGAATGAATTCCTTCACAAATTTGCCTTGTTTCGTGGTGACCTGGATTCGGTTCGCATTGCGATCAGCCGCGTAGACCAGCTCATCGTTGGAAATATTCAGCGTGAGATGGCCCTTGAACTCCTTGGGCATGGGTCCGCCGGGAGTGTAGGCGCGGTCCGCGTCATTCGTGCTGATTTCCGACAAAGGTTTTCCGTAGGCACCCCAACCACGCTTGAAGGCAAGAGTGTCCAAATCGAAAACCATTACGCGGCCGCCGAGGTAGGCGTCGGCCGCATAAAGTTCGTGAGCGGGTTCGTCGAGGCGTATCTCTTCGATATTTTGGACGATCATGGGGGTCGTCGGAGGATATTTCTCGCGGAATGCTGCTACCGCGGCGGGATCAGGCCGCCGGGGCGGAGGCGCCGGAAAGGTTCCCAGGGGGCCCGGGCCGCCACGGCTTGGATCCGGATTGAGAACGGCTCCCGCTTCACCGCCGCCACCGCCCGGCGGCGTGTCCGGCGCGCGGGGAGTCTCTCCGACAAGTTTGCCGGTCTTCGGATCGTACTTGCGTACTGTGAATTGTCCGATGTACACGAATCCTTTGCTATCCACGGCCATGCCGTGGCCTTGCGGCTGCTCGGGGGTAAACGAACCGATTACATTCCCCTCTTTGTCGATATGGATCATTGATGGAGGGCGCGTGCAGCACTCGGCAGTGGGCGGATTTTTCGCTGCGTGCAACTCGGTATCCCTGAGGTCATTGGGACGATCCAGCACCCACACGTTATCGTCCTTGTCCACGGCCAATCCCGTCACGCCTCCCATCTTCCATTTGTTCGGCAAGGGTTTGGGCCAGTCCGGATCGAACTTATACTTTGGTGCGGATTGCGTCTGTGCGCCCACGCCAACACACAATGCCAGCAAGCAGAGGCCGCCCAAGGCGCCGAATGCCTTGATCCATATGCTGCGATCAATATTGGTTTTCATGGGACTTCTCCCTCATCGGTGGGTTGGTCTCAATCCGACTGCGCGGAGTCTAGTCCCCGATAAAAGCGTGTGTCAATAAACCGGCGGGAAATGTGCGGCCATTCCGAATCCGATGCCAAACGTTCCTCGCGAATCCAGGCATATCTACCTACAACGATCCTTCAGGACAGCCTATCGGCTGTGGCGGCGACGAACCTCATCCTTGGAACTGGAGGCGGACTGAAGCTTCTTTCCTAGAAGGACTCTGTCAGCAACATATCCTGAATCGCGATTTGTTGCCGCATCGTTAGTGGCGTAGGATGCTTCAACTCCGCCGTTCACCTCCCGACGTCAGTATCCGCCCGCCCGCCGTTATCCGTTCCAGTTTGGGTGTCTCTCATGACCTTGCCGTCGGCGAAAACAACTTTATTAAAGCGCCCAACTGTCAGCCCAGTCTTGGCTTGCCAGACATAAAGGGTGACGACATCGCCCGGCTTCAGCGTAGCCCTGGTCCAGCCGATTAGCTGAGACGCCGGCGTGCTGCCCATTTCCATCGTCCAATGCTGGACGTTGCCCTTTTCGTCTTTATAGTCGGCTTTGATCAGAGGGTGGGGGTTGATCCAGGCGAACTGGATGATCACGGCGTCTTTCAGCACCACGGGTTTGGACATGTCGTAGGCCGCCGCCCCATGATGAGCGAACGTTGGAGAGGAAGTAGCCAAGAGTCCGCTGATCGCAACCAAGATGAGTAGCTTCATTTTCATTGTTTACCTCCGCTTTATGAAATCACGTCCGGCTGCCGCGGCAAATCTGCACTTACCTACGTCGTGGAGGAGCGTTGGGATCAAAGCCAGCCGGATCACCCATCTCCTTCAAGTACTGCTGAACCTGCGACGGTATGCAGGTGAAGTCATCGACTTGCTGGTTCGGAATCCACCGGAAATGCTCTTCGCCGAGAAGGAACTGCTGGGTATAAAGCTTGGGGTCGTCCATGGTGATGGTCAACGTCAAATCATTCTTGGAGTCCCTATGATAGCGTTCCTGGAGATGCGCATCGATGCTATGCGGATACCCGTTCTTGGTAGCCCAGGTGCTGTCGTCAAGCCCGGTTGTATCCACAACAAATGTGTAGTCGTCCTCCCAGCGGCCCACTGAGTATCCGTTGATTTTCGGATCGAGACCATCTTTCCCCGACTCTACGTTGGTGGGCAGCGGGCGCCCGTCGGTCCAGATTTCGCGCCAGACATCCATGTACTGAATCATTATGAATGTTCGATTGGGCAGCGTGGCGATCGTCATTCCGCGAATTTCGTTGGTCATGTTCTGCGGAAATCCCAACGGATCACAATATCTCGTGTGAGGATCGTTTGTGCCGGCGGGACTATACTTGCCGATGGGCTTATTCTGATCGTACAACTGTTTTCCCAAAGGCGTGAGAGGCGGCCCCGTGGGAGCCTGCGCGTTTGTGCCCTTCGGAACCGCGGCGCCGGAGCCCGGTCCTGCCCAAGTCCCAGTCAGATCGCGCTTCGGGGCCGGACCACCGTCCCCGACGGCTCTGTCCATGGGGTAGTATTTCCAAGGAGAACGCACCTCATTGCCCTGTTTAGCTTGAGATTGGGTCGTTTGGGCGGTGGTGACTGAAGAAAGAACCAGCATCGCACCCATACCAAGGATAGCGCCTATGAATGGATTTCGCATTTCGAGAGTCCTCCTTGGCATTCCCACGTGCACGCCGCAGATCGACCAAGCAACAATGCCTACGAGATTTCCACGCGCCCGATTTGGCGGGCCATACGTAAACTCTAATTACGTCCCCCGGCCGTACGGAAGTCTCAACAGACCAACGAGGAAAGCACCGAACACAAGCACGAATGTTCAGCTAAGTTTGACGCGCCCACCCGATACGCCGTTACAAACACCGCTGAATCCCGATTCCGACCAGACAATCTTGTCGGGGAGGATCACATCAAAAAACTTTTCGCAGTTGATACCCCGAATCATCTGACTGCCCGTCATGCCAAGTCCACTGCGTACTGCCACATGAACAGTCTGCTTGGTTTTGCATTGTCCGCATTCTGCAGTCATTCGTAAGCAGATTCTCCAGCCCAAGGTATTGGACCGTACGTGAAGGGATGATATACGAGCCTACCTGACCAGATCGCATGATTGGTGAAGGACTAAGGCTGCTTTGAGACGCAAAATGCAACAAGAAGAACCCCGCGTCGAGCGCGTTTTGGCAGCCGGGCCTTAACAGGACTAAAGGCCAAAACGGGCAGTTGCTAGGGCAATGAGTGTTCGGACGCTGCTTCACTTGCTCCAAGCTGGGCGAATTGGCTGCCCAATCAGCAATGCGGGGTCGGCGCCCTTCCGCGGAACGAACTTCTGGGGACGGCCACCCCATACCTCTGCCGTATAGAGATTGCCGTCCTGGTCGACGCTAAACTGGTGCGTTCCCCAAAGTCCGCCCGCTGCTGGCGTCATGGTGCCCCAGGTATAAAGCAACCTCCCGTTGAGGTCGTACTTGTAGAACTTGAAATTTCCGTGGCCATCCGACATCCACAGATGTTGGTCCGCACTCATGTAGAGATGATATGTCGCGGTCGGTCCATCGCCCAAGTACCACTGATTGAGAAATCTGCCATTCTCATCGAATACCTGGACACGTCGATTGCTTCGGTCATTGATATAGAGCCGCCGCTGGTTGTCGATCGCAATGCCGTGCACGGTGTTGAAATAGCCGGGCCGCTTCTCGTTACCGCTCTGCTCGCCCCTTTCGCCCCAGGCCATCAAGAACTTTCCGTTCTTATCGAATTTCACCACACGAGTTTCCTCATAACCATCCGTGACGAAGAAAGTGCCGTCCGGCAGCCAAGCGATGTCTGTTTGGCGGCCGAAGGTCTCACTGGGCGGCCCGGTCTTTTGGATGTAAGACGGGCGCCCCGTATTGCCGGTCATTTTCGCATTCCGCTCGGTGGTCGTATTCAACGTGCCGATTGTCTGTAACAGTTTCTTACCGTCATTGCTGAATATCCGAATGACCTCGTGCCCGTCGTCTATGGCCCACACGCGCTTCTCAGGGTCATAAGGATTGATGAGAATCTTGTGCACACGTCCTTGCGATAGCTTATTGGGATTATCGGGCTTGAACAGGGAATCCCACTGTGTCCATGCCTCTTTCACATTCCCCTGGCTATCGAACACGGTGATGATGTGTTTCCACCGGTAATCTTTGCCTTCAACCCCCTTGTAGTCGTCAGAAGCCTCGCCCGGGCTGGCATACGGCCCCACAGACGCATTTCGCGCGTACATGCCAACGCCGGGAACTTGCAAGTGAACCATCATGCCTAGCGGGTTCGGGAGCTCAACATATTGCGGCTTTATATTCGTGACGTCGGGCAATTCGCCACGCATGGCCACGAAGATGCGATCGGGATTCTGCACGAAAATTCCTTGCACCGCGCCCCACGTCCAACCCTTTTCTTCCGGAAACAAAGTAGCCAGAGGCTTGGGCCAGTTTGGGTCCACTCGGTAAGGGCCATCCACCAATTGGTCGCTCGGGTTTGCCGGATCAACCCACTGCCCTGACGTAGTGTGTTGGGGTGCAGCGTTCACGGTTGCCAAGTTCCCAAAATATCTAGAAGCCGTCACATCGATAGTTGCGAAGACCAAGATTCCGACGATAATCATGCGGCTAAGTTTCATTGTGACCTCGTCTATTCTGCGTACTGCTTTCGACAGCACCTCGGACCATATTAGCCAAATACTCTAAGTCGCGACGGGATGAAGTCAATGAAGACGTTAACGGCGATACAGTTTGAACGATTAGGAGTACCCTTTGGAGGCAGCAATCGCCAATGGAGGATGACTGACTATGTTGACCTTGCGACAGACTGTCATTTGGGGTTTGGCAGTTACAGCGGTCGCCGCGGTCCAATGGCGGCAGCGATCTCCTATGGAGTCACACGTCGAATCC
>Ga0210407_10002209_pt1 | contig 16961 bp, 15 predicted proteins | sample IncBWC27MmetaG_FD_150860 | JGI IMG/M metagenome (GOLD analysis project Ga0210407, IMG submission 150860) | Forest soil microbial communities from Barre Woods Harvard Forest LTER site, Petersham, Massachusetts, United States - Inc-BW-C-27-M | ecosystem: Environmental > Terrestrial > Soil >...
GTCTCCAGTCCGTTCTGGATCGCCTTTTCGTATTCTTTCCGTTCTTCATGATCCGCCTTTCTCAGCGAGATGATGCGGACGGTGTCGTGCGAGAGTTCAGTGAACGCAACAAAGGCGACGCGCCCCCGAATCATCCCAATCCCGATCCATCGCTCCTCGCCATAGTCTTTACGTAGGTCGGGACGAACAAGAAGGAAGCCTCGAAACATCTCTTCAGCGTCCACGAAGTCGAGGCCGTGTTTCCGGACGTTAGAGCGGTTCTTCGCTTCGTCCCATTCAAAAGTCATTGTAACTCCAATTGTAGCTACGGACAAACACCTTTTGTGGCTCGACGGTCGGTCTCGTTCTTCACGCAATATCGCACTTACTCGCACCGGTTGCACAGGGCAATCTGACGTTGTTCTGGGGGCGTTATCGTCTGCTGGCAGTTTGCCGTCTTTCCTCAACTCACCCCTGCTCCCATCCAATGCGCGTTCTTGCGCTTTGCTGCAGCGAGACTGATGTCTCCCCAGCCGTTTGATATCCTCAAAGCATATGCCCTCGCGCTACACGCAATGGATGTACGATTGGGAAACCCGGCTCACGTCGGTTGACAACAATCGCGTGGTGCGTCCGCTCGAATGGGGTGTGGACTGGGCAAAGGATTGGCCTTGCCGAAACGGCTATGCTCCGGGCTATGTTCCAGTGGATGGCGAAAGCTACCTGCGCGAATACAACCGGCGAATTATCGCAGCGAGCGATGAATTCTTTTCCTACATCAAACCAGCGGATTTCCGCCTGGAGCGGCGCGAGGTCAAGGTGTTTAGCACACGCGAGGTTCCGGACGCGGCATTAGAGGCGAAAGTTCGGGGCACCCACGCGGATTTCCTGCGCTTCACCTCGCCAGTGCGCACGCCGTTTCCGGAAAACAATCTGGTGAACGCCCGGTGGTTTCCGGCGCGAGGCAAGCGTGCGATTGTACTCTTGCCGCATTGGAACTCGGACGCGCTCGCTTACAACAGCTTGTGCACGGTTCTAAATCTCATCGGGATTTCGGTGTTGCGATTGAGCATGCCGTACCACGACATTCGCACGCCTCCGGAGATCCTGCGCGCCGACTACGCCGTCTCCGCCAATATCGGGCGGACGCTCGACGCCTGCCGCCAGGCGGTAATCGATGTCCGTTGCTGTCTGGATTGGCTCGAATCCCAGGGCTATCGCCGGCTTGGCATCCTGGGCACCAGCCTTGGCTCCTGTTACGCGTTTCTCGCCGCCGCGCATGACTCGCGCATTCAGGCCGCAGCTTTCAATCACGCGGCAACCTATGTTGCCGATGTCGTGTGGCACGGACAATCCACCCGGCACATCCGCGAGGGACTGGAAGCGCAAATCGATTTGGATCGCCTACGGGTTCTCTGGAGCGCTGTCAGCCCCGCGTCCTACTTCGATCAGTTCGCGCGCTGGCGCAAGAAGTCGCTCATTATTTATGCCAAGTACGATCTGACCTTCCTGCCGGAGTTCTCCCGCAGCGCCGTGCGTGAGTTTGAGCGGCACAGTCTGGATCACAAAGTGGTTGTGCTGCCCTGCGGACACTACACAACCGGTGAGACGCCCTACAAATACATCGACGGCTGGCACCTGGCGTCGTTCATGCGGACGGCGTTTGAAAACTAGCAATCGGCAATTTGCATTTGCCAATTGCTGGAAATCCTATTGTGGCGCCACGTTAAAGTCCACCGTGTTTGAATTCTGCCCCCCAGTGCGAACGTAGACTGGAACCATCCCCATGAACATCAGGTCCGTATCTGTGAGCCGGACCAGGAGTTGACTCGAAGTTACGAATAGGGTCGACTGGGGCGTGCCTTGCCAGAACACGAGAGAGTCGGTTCCGAAATTGCTGCCGTTCACAGTCATGCTAAAGGGCACGCTGTTGACGGGCACACTGGGCGGGGTCAACGCTGTTATCGCAGGCGGAGAGAAGACGACCACTTTGAGCGGTCCGGGATCATGACCTAATCCGGGAGTTCCGCATCCGAGAGTGAACAGAGTTGCAAGCAGAAGACTGAAGTATCGCATAGCCACCTCCTGCAGATCCGTGAGAAGGCCCGTCTGGCAGGCATTCCACGGCAACAGACTGGTCGCTGCAAGGGTTCGTGTCAAGATGAAAAAGTTTGCACTGGCGCAGGATTTTGCAGTGTTTGGCTTGGCGATAGACCAGTCGGGCGAACCTCGGTTGTTCTCAGTCAGTCCTTCTGACGCTCAAATGCACCCATGTCGCAGCCGCTGGTGTCCTCTTTGTCAGGGCGTGGCCTGCCACGTTGATCCGTCTTCAACAGATTACGTTTGCCGTCGGCACAGCCACTCGGGTTGCCCGCATCAATCGCGGGACTGCCTGGGAGCAGGGCTTGCGTTTGGGTCGGTCCACCATTGTTCTGGAGCGGTCCGAGCTTGGGATCGGTGTCGTTCAAATCTCCGGTACGCTTGAAGTGGCAGGTGTTATCGCTGCTCAGGTTGTAGCCCTTGGAGGTCATTGGGGTCCCAGCACAGTTTCCACCTTTGCTGTTCGCGACAATGCTGTTCCGGAGTGTCACCGTACTGGAACGGGAGCCGCCGTCGGTGACGCAGCCGCCGTTGGCAATGCCGCCACCTAAGCCGTGGCCACCGTATATAGTTGCCGTGTTCTCACTCAGGGTGCTGTTGTTGAGCACCACCGTCCCCCCTACGTTGTCGATGCCGCCGCCGATGCCACTGCTAGCACCTCTCGCATGATTGCCGTTGAGAGTACTATTGTTGATTGTTAGCGTCCCACTGTTGTAGATGCCGCCGCCGCAGACGTAATTGCCCTCTGCGCTATTCCCGCTGATAGTGCTGTCGTTCACTGTCAGCACGCCGCCGTTGTCGATGCCGCCAGCTGCGCTGTAGTAAAAGACTGCAGCGGTATTGCCACTGATGGTGCAGCGGTTGAGCTTCATCGTGCCATAGTTGCCGATGCCGCCACTAGGAGAATTAGCACTGATGATACCGTCGTCCACTGTCAGCGTGCCATTGTTCGATATACCGCGAGCGCCATTGCGGATGGTTATCTTTGAGAGGGTGACACGGGCGCCGCTGTCGTGAATGTCGACGCCGTTGCGGCCGTCGATGATCGTCGTCGCGGCACCGGAACCGATGATCTTCAAGTTGAAGTTGATGGTGGGACTCTCTGAATAGGTGGCAGGTGCCACCAAGATGGAGTCGCCCGACGCAGCCAACGAGATGGCATGTTTGATCGACTTGCAGGCGCGCTGGGGTGATTTGCAGTTGTGGTAGTTACTGCCGTGCACGCCATCGACATACCATATGCTGCTGGCCAGGACGGCTGGGCTCAGAGCTAGAAACAACGCCACAAGGGGCAGGCTGCTGAACGCACGATGTCTCATAAATTCTCCTCTTCATCAGTGCAGTAAGGTTCCCTTCAACTAGTCCTTCTGACGCTCATAAGCGCCCATGTCGCAGCCGCTGGAGTCCTCCTTGTCGGGACGCGGCCTGCCGCGTTGATCGGTCGTCAGGAGATGGCCCTGTCTATCGGTACATCCGTTCGGGTTGCCAGCGTCGATCGCGGGGCTACCGGGGAGCAGCGGGATAGTTTGTGTCGGTCCGCCGTAGTTCCCCAGCTTGCCAAGCTTGGGCTTGGTGTCGTTCAGATCGCCGGTGCTGTTGAAGCTGCAGGTGCCGTCGCTGCTCAGGTTGTAGCCGTTCGAGGTCATGGTGCCAGAGCAGTTTCCACCCAAAAGGCTAGCTGCGACAATGCTGTTCTGGAGGCTCACAGTGCCACCAGGTTCGGTCTCGATGTCACCACCGCCGCCGACTTGTGCTCTATTCCTACTGATGGTGCTATTGTTGATCGTCAGGGTGGACGAAATGCCGTTGGCGATGCCGCCCGCCGTACAGAGCGCTGTTCCCGCTGATGGTGCTGCTGTTGATGATCACGGTGCCCCCACCGTTGTAGATGCCGCCGCCAAATCCAGCTGGACCGCCAGCGTTATGATTCCCTTCAAAGGTGCTATTGTTGATCGCCACTTCGCCCCTGTTGTTGAAAAGGCCGGCGCCGCTGGCATCGCGCCCGCCCAACCAATTTCCGCTGACGGTGCTATTGTTTATCGTCAGCGTTCCAGAACAGAAGCCAATGCCCCCCAAACCATTGCGGATCGTCAACCTTGCGAGGGTGACATGAGCAACAGGGTTATTGCAAATGTAGACCACACGGCGGCGTGCTTGGCCGTCAATAATGGTCGTGGCAGCGTCGGAGCCGATCAGGTTCAGGCTAACGTTGATAGTGAGATTCTCTTGATAGATGGCGTCGGCAACCAAGATGGAATCTCCCGACGAAGCCAACGAGATGGCATGTCCGATAGTCTTGCAGGCCCGCTGGCGCGACTTGCAGTTGTTGCTGTCACTCCCGTGTGCGCCATCGACATACCATGTGTTGCTGGCCAGGGCGGCGGGGCTTAGAGCCAGAAATAAGGCCACAAGGGGTAGGCTTTTGAGCGCGAGTCCGTGGTTCATGATCCTCCTCCGATCAGGGCAGCGCGTTGGAGCGTGCCTTGGTGAACTTCTAGTCGCGAGGCCCCAGGGAACGGCGGAATCGTGCAGTTTCAGAAGGAAGCCAGACCTAGGAGAGGGAACGACGGTTGCGCTAGACAGAGGCTTCCGCACACCTAGGCCGCGATGTTATGCCCGGGAAAAAGTGGTGTCAACGTTAACCTGGAGGTAAATAGAATTTTCAGTTCGCCTGAAGGCACTTTGGGCGTCTTCGCTGGCGGGGCGATCACGGCGAACTTCTCAACGGGTAAATGCCAAGTGCCAAATGCCAAGTGCTTGTTTAGAATGAAATGAACAGGTATGGGCACTCAGACCGATCCATCCGTGCAGGAGCGAGAATTCCGCAAGGGAGCATTCACCGTCAGCACGGATCGTGAACGAATTGATTTGGACGTCGTCCATGGTTTCTTGACCGAGTGCTACTGGGCCAAGGGCATCCCGCGCGAGGTTGTTGCCCGTTCCATTGAAAACTCGCTCTGCTTTGGGGTGTATGAGGAGGGCAAGCAAATCGGATTCGCGCGCGTGATCTCTGACTACGCGACCTACGCTTATATCGGAGACGTGTTCGTGCTCGAATCGTTTCGAGGTCGCGGCCTGGGAAAATGGCTGATGGAATGCATCATGCGGCATCCTCGGTTGCAGGGATTGCGGCGTTGGAGTTTGGTCACCAGCGACGCGCATGGACTGTACGCGCAGTTCGGGTTTGGCCCGCTGAAGAAGCCTCAGAACTACATGGAGCTACACCGGCCGAATGTGTACCAGCAAACCGGCGATTGAAACTAGATTTTTTCGGGAGACTGAAATGAAAAGCAATAGCATGTCGCGCCCGCTCTTCGAAGCCGATCCCGAAGTAGCCGCAGCCATCGACAATGAGGTTCGCCGCCAGCACGAAGGATTGGAACTGATCGCTTCGGAAAACTTCGTCAGCGAAGCTGTGCTGGAAGCCATGGGCTCCGTGTTCACCAATAAATACGCCGAAGGCTATCCCGGCAAACGCTATTACGGGGGTTGCGAGTTCGCCGACATCGTCGAAAACCTGGCGCGTGACCGAGCCAAGCAACTGTTCGGAGCCGAACACGCTAACGTCCAGCCCCACGCCGGGTCGCAAGCCAACATGGAGGCTTACTCCGCCGTGCTGCAACCGGGCGATACGATTCTCGGCCTGAACCTGGCGCACGGCGGACACCTCACGCATGGGCACCATCTGAACTTCTCTGGAAAGACTTATCGCATCGTTCCCTACGGCGTGACCAAGGAAACCGAGACCATCGATTACGATGACCTGGAAAAGCTTGCAGAAAAAGAACGTCCGAAGATGATTATCGGCGGCGGCAGCGCGTATCCCCGCATCATTGATTTTGCGCGTATGCGGCAAATCGCCGACAAAATCGGCGCACTCTACCTGGTGGACATGGCGCACTTCGCCGGCTTGGTCGCGGGCGGCGTGCATCCTTCGCCAGTGCCGCACGCGCACATCGTGACTTCCACCACGCACAAGACACTGCGAGGGCCACGCGCCGGAATGATCTTGTCCAAGCAGGAGTTTGCGGCGGCAATCGACAAGGTAGTTTTCCCGGGCATGCAGGGTGGGCCACTCGTGCATATCATCGCCGCGAAGGCAGTGTGTTTCCGCGAAGCCATGCAGCCGGACTTCCGCGACTACGCGCGGCAAGTCGTGGCAAACGCAAAAGTATTGGCTGAGACGCTGGCGGCGGAGGGCTTCCGCATCATTTCCGGGGGAACCGACACGCATCTTATGCTGGTCGATGTGTTTTCCAAAGGTATGCTGGGCAGCGAGGCGGAGAAAGCACTGGACCAGGCAGGCATCACGGTTAACAAGAACGCGATTCCTTTCGACACCAACCCGCCCATGAAACCGAGCGGCATCCGCATTGGCACGCCGGCGCTGACTACGCGGGGCATGAAAGAAGGCGAAATGCGGCAAGTCGGCCGCTGGATTTCAGAAGCGCTGCATCAGCGAACCGATGGCGCTGTACTTGGAACAATCCGTAAGCAGGTGCTGGAACTGGCGGACACATTCCCGCTATACCCGGAGCGTCGGGCCAAAGCCCAGGCGGAAATCAGGGCTTGAGAACTTTGGCCACGGATCTTCGCGTATGACCACAGATAAGGATCTGCGGTTGCACGCTCTGAGAATCCCGAATTCCTTTGTGTACCTTCGCACCCTTTGTGGTTAAATCCTTGCGTGAGAGTCGCCATTGATATCCGTCGGATGACCGAGTTCGGCGTTGGCACTTACACGCGCAATGTGGTGCGGGCGCTGGGCCGTCTGGATCGTTCGAACGAATATGTACTTATCGGCGCGCCGCAGAAGGTGGCGGAAATCGGTCCGCTCCCGCCGAACTTTCAAACCATCCCTTTGCTGGACGACGGGACCACGGCGAAAGGATATCTGGAGTGTCGTGCCATTCTCAAGCGCTTGAACTGTGACTTGGTGCACATTCCCCATCTGTTCTGGATGCCGCGTACTTTGCCTTGCCCGTACGTGATGACTGTCCATGACGTTCTGGAGCACATGTATCGCGCCCACGATCGCTCCAGCCTGAGACGCTCTTTGCATTTTCAGCTGACGCGGCGAGTGCTCAAAGGATCCGCCCGGATCCTGGCGGTTTCCAAATACACCAAGAGCGAAATCGAGAAGCTGTTTGGCATTCCGGGCGCGCGCATCGAAGTCGTATATAACGCCATCGATGAGCGCTTCCTCCGCGGTCACGCCTCCGACACCGACCGGCAAATCCTCGCCGAACGCTATCTGGTGACGTACCCCTTTCTGCTGTACGCTGGCCGTATCAGTCCCCACAAGAACCTGGTAAGGATTATCGAGGCGTTTTCCGCGTTGAAGGCCGAACTGGAAAAGGAAGCCAGATTCCCCGATCTCAAGCTGATCATCATCGGCGACGAACTCTCGAAGAACCCCGATTTGCGGCGTACCGTTATCCGCGGCGGCGTGCAAAATGATGTGCGCTTTATGGGATTTGTTCCCATTGAAATGCTGCGAGTGTTTTACGACGCGGCCAAGATCTTCGTCTTCCCATCGCTTTATGAGGGTTTTGGGCTGCCGCCGCTGGAAGCCATGGCCCACGGCACTCCGGTCGTCACCTCCAACACTTCGTCCTTGCCTGAGGTAGTGGGAAATGCGGCAGTGCTGGTGAACCCGGAGAATGTATTTGAGATCATGCGCGCGATCCACCGCGTGCTGGTGGACCAGACGGTTCGAGATAAGTACAAACAGCGCGGGTACGAGCAGGCCAAGAGATTCTCGTGGGACGCCTCCGCCCGGCAGATTCTTGGGGTATACGAAGCAGTGGCAGGAAAGCAGCAGAACGACCGTCAATACAGCGCGGCCATTTAGCGCGTGCATCCATGTGAGTCCGGCGTCAACATTGGAGAACCGCAGTTGCTGGCGCTAACCAACCCGGTCCTCCTCGGTAATCCGGCTTGCTTTCTCCCTGCCCTTGATGTACAAACCACCCGAACGCTCCTTCTAGCGATGTTTGCTTTGCCCGCCGACGAACTCGGATTGGCTGTGGCCTTCTGCCCGCAAACTGCCGGTGGTTTCCCCAGATCCGTCGCTGTGAACAATCTCATGGAGAAAACCTTATGACAACGCGCAATCTCGTCTTGCTAATCCTTCTCATGCTGGCGCTGACCATATTTGGCTTGGCCCAGGGCGCGACTACCGGCGATCTGCACATTGCGGTGAAGGATGCCAACGGCAGCCTGGTGAGTAACGCCACGGTTACGGCGCGCGATCCGGCGAAAGGGTTGGAGCGCTCCGCAAGCGGGAATGGACAAGGCGAGTACCGCATCGCATTGCTGCCACCAGCGATTTATCAGGTTACAGTCGAGGCTCCGGGCTTCGCGAAAACCACAGTCGAAAATGTAGTTATCACCGTGGGACAAGTGGTGGACTTGCCAGTTACAGTTGCAGTCGCAGGCGCTCAGGTGGTGGTTAATGTCAGTTCCGCGGCTGAATTGATCGAAACCAGCCGCACATCGACCACCGACACGATCGAACAGCGGCGAATCGACAACCTTCCCATCAATGGCCGCAACTACATTAACTTCGCGCTGACCGACTCGCAGGTCGTCCGCGACAACGCTCCCAGCATCGGAGCGGCTCCGACCTCGGGGCTCAACATGAGCGGGCAGCGCGCCCGCTCGAATCTGGTGAATGTGGACGGCGCTAATGCGATTGACAACTCGACCAACGGCGTCCGCTCCACGGTCTCGCAGGAAGCCGTGCAGGAATTCCAGATCGTGACCAACAGTTACGCGGCGGAATACGGGCAGGCTTCAGGGGGCGTGATTAACATCATTACCCGCTCCGGATCGAATGAGTTCCACGGCGATGTTTACGGCTATTTGCGGAACCGCAATTTTCAGGCTGTGAACCCATTCAGCAACGTTCCCAACCCGGCCTACACGCGGGTGCAGGCTGGCGCAGCTTTTGGCGGACCCATCAAGAAAGACAAGACCTACTATTATTTTGCCTACGAAATTACGCGGCGCCATGAGACCGGTTTCGCCAGCATTGGTGCGGACAACTTTGGCCTTGTTCCCTTCGACGCCACCAACATCTTTGCTCCTGGCCTGGTGCCTCCAGGAACTTTCAACATCCAGGTCACGCCCCAGCAGGCTGCCTTTCTGAGTTCTCCGGGATTGCCGCCGGCGCTTCTCCAGCAGTATGCCTTTCTGGCAGGCGGCTCTTCCGCAATTGCTTTGACCGGATCTTATCCGCAGTCGTTTGGATTGCTGGCACAATTCGGCAAAATTCCGATCCCGTCGAATGGGACGAGTCCGCTGACACAGTTCCCCAGTTCCTGCAACCCCGGCAACACGCTGTGCAACGGCTTGCCCGCGTCGTTTCAGACGCTGAATGCGCAAGTGGGCAATTTCCCCATCTTTGAAGGCACCAGTCTTTATTCCCTGCGAATCGATCACAACATCAACACTAACAACCGGATCATGCTGCGCGGAAACGTCAGCCCCAGCACCGTCACCGGTATCGAAGTGAATGGCGAGAATCAGACCTTCGGGCAGAACTCGTATTCCCGAACGTCCCAGCAGACTTATCGCGACGTTTCCGGAGTCTTTCAGGACACTTGGACCGTCGGCAGCAATAAGATCAATGAATTTCGCTTCCAGTACGCACGCCGTGGGTTGTCCTATTTCTACTCCAGCGCGCCGGGAGGGGCCGACATTGCGGTGAACATTCCCGGCTTTGCGTATTTCGGCCGCGAACCGTATTCTTACATCCAGCGCACCGAACAGCGTTACCAGTTCACCGACAATTTCTCCTGGACGCGTGGGCAGCACGGGATGAAGTTCGGTGCGGACTTCAATTACATTCCACTCACAGCGACGTTCACCGTGAACTACGGCGGTGTATATGACTTCGCTGGTCTCTCTGCCAGCCAGGTGATCCCCAGTGCAATTTTCAATACTCTGCCAACGAGCTTGCAGCAAGTCATCCCCGGCATCTCCGGGATACAAGCTTATGGCTTGGGAGGTCCGCAGGATTTCATCCAAGGCATTGGGAATCCCAACGACAAGTTTTCCAACAAGCCTCTGGGAGTGTATTTCCAGGACTCGTGGCGCACGACGCCAACCCTTACGTTGAATCTGGGCGTGCGCTATGACATCGAGTTCCCGCCGCAGTTAGCTGCGCCGAATCCGCTGGCCCTCACCGCGTACAACGCTCTGGGCTTGCAGAAGGGCATCCAAACCGATACCAACAACATTCAGCCACGCATCGGCATGGCCTGGGACCCGAGAGGTAACGGAAAGTCGGTGGTACGCGCGTCCTACGGCATGTTCTACGACCACCCTTTGCTGGGCCTCTATTTCCTGGGTGATGCTTCCGACGGCTCCAGGAGCGGCCAGTTGCTGTTTGCTGGAGGCAGTCCTTGCGGAACGAGTGCAACCAGTAGCAGCCCGTTGAATCTGAATGCAAGCAACATTTTCCAGGGCATCCAAACGTTGCCCACCTGCATACCTCCTTTCTTGTCGACTAACCTTGGGTACTTGCCCAACCAGCAGCAATTCCAGGCGTTGAATTTTCCGCAGTCAGTATTCATCAATCAGAATTACTTGAACCCGGCATCGCCTTTCCCGCTGGCGTTCCAACCTTTCGGTTATCCGCAGGCCAAGAACTTCGTGTACGCCTATTCCCAACAAGCGAACCTGACCTTCGAGCAAGACTTGGGCGGGGGATTCGCGTTGAGCCTGGCTTACAACTTCAACGGCGGGCGGCACCTGAACCGGCCTATTAACGCCAACACGGTCCGCGGGGATTTGCTGGTGAAGAACTGGCAGAATGCGGTGGCGTTCGCCAATGCAGTCGGGATTCCCACCACCAGTTCGTCGTACCCATCCAGCCCGTTCTCGGTTGCGATTTGCCCGGGGGCAATCACCGGGACTCCGACTGGAGCGTTCGCGCCGGCGGCGATGTTGAATTTCTTCCGGCCGTCCGGATTGAATCCTTCGCTGGCCGGTGGACCCTGCCTGGCAGACGCGGCTCTTCTGGCTAACGCCGACGGATTGGGGCTTGGCCCCAATGGAAGCAAGTGCGATAACACCCTCGCCTTCAATTCTGCCGGTGGCTGCGTAGTGGTTCCCTTCGGCGATATGGATGCCAACTATTCGAACGGCAGTTCCAATTACAACGGCTTCACTACAACGCTGCGCAAGCGCTTTACCAATCACTACGAGTTTCTAGCCTCGTATACCTATTCGCACGCGATCGATGACTCCACCGACTTACAGTCGCCGCTCGCTCCTCAGGACAGCTACTACCCCGGCTTGGAGCGCTCCAACTCCTTGTTTGACCAGCGTCATCGGTTTGTGTTCAGCGCCGTCTACCAGTCGGGGAAGCTTGGCGGAGAAGGTTTCGCCAGGAAATTCTTCAGCAATTGGACTTTTTCGCCCATTGTTGAGGTTGCATCGGGGCGTCCGTTCCTGATCATCACAGGCGACAACACCAACTTCCAGTTTGCGCCTACTGCGGCTCGCCCGAACGTGGTGACTGGTTCTGCCGCGGGCAATGGCTGCGGACCGCTGGTGCCCTCCAAGTATTCATCAACAGGGTTTTTCCAGGAGCCTTGCTTCACTGCCACGTCGAACACCACCCTGCTGTCGCTGGACGGCAACCTCGCCCGCAACGCCGGCGTGCAACCTTGGACGGTGTTCGCTGACGCCCGCATCGCTCGCCGCATTTATTTCGGCGAACGCATCAACATGGACCTCATAGTGGATTGCTTCAACATCGCGAACAAGTTCAACGTAGCCTCGGTGAACCAACTCTGGACCAATGCCGGAGAACCCACGGCGGCCTACGATCCGAGGCAATTCCAGTTCGCGATGAAGGTGAACTGGTAGGGAAATCAGCATTTAGCACTCAGCATTCAGTATTGTGGACTTGGCTGATTGCTGATTGCTGATTGCTGGTTTCGCTCCTGCTACACTCTTCTTTCATCCATCCTTGGCGATTGCTGGGAGTTTCTCCTGAATGTCACAACCCAATGCCCCAAGCGCGCGGACGCGCCTCGTCCGCGAAGCTGATCGTGCGGTTTATGATCGCGCAGCCGCCTACAGAATTCTGGATGAAGGCTTCATCTGCCACGTTGGGTTTGTGATGGATGGCCAACCCTTTGTGATTCCGACTGGCTATGGTCGGATCGGCGATAGCTTATACATTCACGGCTCGGCCGCGAGCCGCATGCTGCGTCGCGTCGATGAGGGTGTCGCGGTCTGCGTGACCGTTACTTTGATTGATGGACTCGTGCTGGCGCGCTCGATTTTCAATCACTCGATGAACTACCGCTCGGTGGTAATTCTGGGAAGAGCGGTTGCGGTGAATGACGCCAAAGAAAAACTTGAGGCTCTGCGTCTCTTGTCCGAGCACATCCTGCCCGGCCGCTGGGTGGAATCCCGCCAACCGAACCAGAAAGAACTCAAAGCAACTTTGGTGATGCGTCTGCCAATCGAGGAGTTTTCGGCGAAAGTACGGCAAGGGCCTCCCGTGGATGACGAAGACGATTACGTGTTTCCTACTTGGGCGGGAGTGATTCCTTTGGAAACGGTAGCGGGTAAACCGATAAATGATCCGAGACTCGATCCGGCACGGGAGGTTCCAGCATACGCCAGTCGGTATTCGCGCAAACGATGAAGTGCGGCACTTTGCAATGCGACGATCCGTCGTTCACGCGCCGCTCGCGGCAAAAGAGTCGTCATCCGGATCCGGAAGCGATGACGGCGGATCGCTGGCCGGAAACGTGTCCGCCACGGTCTTATCCATCATTTTGTCCTTCCTCTCGGTCAGATTGCTCTCATCGATCTCGCGATCTTCTGGATCTCTTGGATCGGGTTCCATGCTCATGAAACTTGTTCCTCCGTGCTGCATCTTATGATGCCGCGCGCCCTTGTTCGGAAACATAATCTACGCTGCTCACTCTTAGTGAGTGAACGAAAAATTGAGCCCGGTGGTCAGGATAATGTCATTCTTCTTGAGTCCAGGCGTGCCCGCGGGCTGCGCCGGCGGATTGGTCACGTAGATATCGCCAAACGCATTCTGCCATCCCAGCCACTTGCTGATCTTGGTCACAGTGCCAAGATTGAAGGTCGCGCGGTATTCCCCCGTGTTGCTGAGGTCGGGGAAAAAGTATAGCTTCTGAGTGATCAGGGTTGTCGAACCTAGCTTGCGGCTCAGTTCTTCCCCGAGGGTAAGCGCCACGAAGGTGTTCGTAACCGTGCTGTAGTCTTCTCGCGTATAGTTCGGTCCAACCAGGAAGTCCAGTGTCGTCTTGTCGGTCTTGATGGCGTGGAATCCCAGACCACCTCCGAGCACGGTTCGAAGATTCAAGTCCTGCAGGGCATTGGTTTGGAAGTCGGCACCCACATAGCCAAACAGCCGGGGCGTGAAATTCCGGGAATACCGGGCCCCCGCCTGATTCGAGTTTGCGGTGGTACTCGGAGTCGCTCCAGGAGCATTGTTGGTTGCGTACACGGTGTTTTCATAGAGCGCAATCTCGTCGTGCAGAGTCTTGCGATCCGCAGTGAAAGCCAAAGCCAGGCTTCTGGTATCGCTGTTTCCTCCGGTGAGGGCAAATCCGACGTTCGCTCCTCCGGCCCAGCCCTGCGTAAGCCCAGGACGGAGCGATTTGTCATATGCCGTTTGCTCCGAGTCGCTACGCAAAGCAGTCACGTCGGCCTTCGCCACGTTTACGGTTCCGGTCGCCGCGGTCGTTACAGCCAGATTGCCGTCCGTTGTGGCCACGGGACCAACCACGGTCTTTCCGTTGGACAGTGTTACATGGAGCGGCTGTGCCGAACTGACTTCCTGGACAGCTGGCCACTGGACGGTGACGTCGCCCGCAAACTCCGTCTTGATCAGCAACGTCTTATCGTCGGACTTTGTGATCGTGCCGGTCAGCCGATCACCATTCTTCAAAACTACCTGATCGGCAAAAAGCGTGGAGCAGAATGCGAGCACTGACAGCGCCGCCCAAAGATGCACCTTACGCATGACATTCCTCCGCTATAATTTTGGACTTTCGTTCGCGAAACCGTGGATGACAACAGCGAAGAAATTAACTTACCGCAGATGCAGGAATCCCGCTATAGGGGAAATCTAATTGTCTGGCAAGAAGTGCGGGTTACTTTGAAGGAATGTTGAGCCGCTCAACCAGTCTAGCTCTTAGTTCGGTTACTCTGCACTTCGGTGTCCGCGCTTTTCGGCGGCTCGGCAGACGAGTCTTTCATGCCTTCTTTCAAAGCGCGGATTCCCTCGCCAATCCCTTTGCCGAGTTCCGGAAGCTTCTTGGGTCCAAACACCAGCAGGGCAATAAAAAATATCACCAGAAGGTGCATCGGTTGAAAAAGACCTTCAAACATACGAAACCCTCCCCGCAGACACAACTACACTGTTTAACCTTACTGAAGCCACATTGTTCCGTCAACCTCTTGCAATCTCCCCTGCTGTCAGGTTGTAACTGTGACCGTGGCGACTTCCTGACCAAAATCCAATGGAGCCTCGCAAGCTTCGATAACACTACCTTTGCCATAGGTGCCCAAACTAAGTCTCAATTTGAAAGAACGGCATGGCTGGTTGTCGCGAAAAAGGATGCGGCCGCTTGTCGTAAGTTATTCATTCCATGCGTCTTTGTTTGGCCCGACAACTGCACCGAGGGGCTGTGCAGTCGCGCAGACATGAACTTCCGTGCCGTCGAAAAGCGGGGCGGACGCTCCTAGAATGACGGAGTCCCAAGTTTTAGACGCGGCCCTTCAGCCGCCCGGAGTTTTATTATGACTTCAACCCCCACCACGCCAGTCGGGATCAAGAAACCAGCATCTCCGGCGCCTCTCCCATCGAACGGCGACGTCCAAGCCACCGAGCGCGTAGTCAGGCCAAGTCCGCCCATGGCAGGGCAGATCGGACCCCGGCAAGTCGGCTACGGAATGCCTTGTGCAACTTGTAAGACTTACTACGCAGCCGATCTGAAAGCATGCCCGGTGTGCAAGGGAGGAGAGCGGCTTTCACCAACCGCAGCCCCGCTGCGTTCCACCGTTTCTCCCAGCGAACTATGCCCTGATCCCGTGGCTCTGGAAGAGGAACGTGAACGCTTCTTGCGCGATTTCAAAGCACAAGTCTTCGCCTCGCAGTTGCCGGTCAGCGCCAACCCAAACGCCAATTGTCTACACGCGGAAAACCATCCCAATGGGCCCGAACCGGCGGTCGTATGCCAAGGCTGTTTCGATCACCTCCAGGAACGTGTGGACGTGCTGGAAGCGGCCATGCACATGGACTTGAAAGAAGCCACGCAGATCGTGTACGACGCAGTATGGGCCGATCAGTCTGATCCCGCCAAGAGTTACGAGAACGCAGCCCACGCGCTGATTGCAGAGTTGCGCAAGCGTTCGGGCGTCACGCAAGTATTCGGGCTGTTGCAGCCTCTGTCGGATTGAGCGCTGTTCTTCTTATTCTGCGGGAAACCGTGCCTACTGGGCTTTGAGGCTAACCCATCTCTTGCCGGAATACAGGCGGTAGGAATTCTGATCGGCCACGATCTTCAGGGGGATGGGGCGGCTCAGATTTTCCTCAGGGCGCGAAGAAACGATGAGTAAATCGTTTTTCCCAACGTCCATGACCGTGAATTTTCCATCTTTGCTGAAGCCGAAACCGTATTCACCGGGCGGCAGTTCCGATCCCTCAATGTTCAGCTTCACTTCCGTGATCAGAAAGCCCTGATATTTCTCAGCTACATCGCTTGAATAACCGGAAGTGTCTACTAGGCCCACGAGCACGAGCTTGCCGTCGGCGACGCGGAATCCTCCCGAATTGCGAATCTGAACCGACGCACTCTGACCACGAAAGAAATAACTTGCCGGAACTATCCGCTTGACATCGTCCGCACTCAGCACGCCGGGAGTCGCTTCTGTGGCTGAGAGCGTCAGGGAAGCCACTAGGCAGAATAAGAAGATAGCAGTGAGTATGCTCTTGCGCTGCATTGTTCCTCCGTGAATTTCAAAAGAATCGTACACAACTTTACGCGGTTCGATTCATTCCGGCAACCGCACGAGTCAGGTCGCGGGCGCTCCGGCGAACCGCAATTGTCCGAATGCCTTTGGGACGTGGAAGTTCGGCTGCGGCGTGTGCGTTGGCTGCCAAGCCAGGTAAGCTCGCGGCTCACTTCTGCCTTCAACTCGGTAAAAGTTCGCCCGCCAAATCGCGGCGGGATCAAACTTCGTAGTCAGCGACTTCATGGGAATCGCCAGTTCGCCGGTCCAAACGCGCGACTTCTCGTCCAAAACCACCGAGCGCTGCAATCCACTCTTCAAGTCCGCCAGTCCGCCAGGGAAAATGTCGAGATCGATCCACATTCCGTTTGGACTAACTTCAAATTCCCGGTAGAAGTATTCACGCGAAGGATCGGGCTGCAGAAACGCCTCTGCGACATCACGGTCCCACAAATGGTCACGGCGCCCATTGGGATCGGAGTCCTCGAAGAGAAAAAGGTCGCGATAGCGGCACTCGAATCTCAGATACAGATGTCGCCGCGACCACAAAACCCGCACTTGCGTTTCTCGTCCGGGATCGGCATCCCTTCCCTGCCAGTCGGAACAGAAAGAAATGGGGCTTGCGCTCTGCCACGCAGCCGCGGAACGCGCGGCATCGAGGGACACGTCTTCGGCAACATGGTTCGCGACGACCACCGCCGTCTTGTGCTGAATCATCACGTTTGGAAATTCGATGAAGGAAGCCAGGAAGCTATATCCTAACCCATACCCAAACACAAAATGGGCGGAGAAGGCATCAATCCCTTCCCCGCCCGCGCTGAGGGTCTTGTTAATTGCCCACACTACAGCTTAGTTGGAATTCA
>Ga0210407_10002210_pt1 | contig 16960 bp, 9 predicted proteins | sample IncBWC27MmetaG_FD_150860 | JGI IMG/M metagenome (GOLD analysis project Ga0210407, IMG submission 150860) | Forest soil microbial communities from Barre Woods Harvard Forest LTER site, Petersham, Massachusetts, United States - Inc-BW-C-27-M | ecosystem: Environmental > Terrestrial > Soil >...
GCAAAATATCGTCGAAGAACGCCACGTGCGGCTGGGACTCGAGGATGAGAAGCATGCCGAAGTGCTCTCAGGCTTGAATGATGGCGACCGCGTCATCATCGGCAACCGCAGCGAATTCCACACCGGCCAGAAGGTCCAGCCGAAAGACGTGGGGAGCGCCGACGTGAAAACAGGGAGTGAAAACTGATGTCTGGGTTTTCGATCAAGTATCCCTATTTCATCATCGTCGCTTGCCTGGTCATCGCCATCGTGGGCACGGTCACGCTGGTGCGCATGCCCGTCGATCTTTTTCCTCCGATCAACATTCCGGTGGTGGTGATCGCGACCTTTTATTCCGGAATGCCGCCACAGCAGATTGAAACGAACATCACCAATCCGTTCGAACGCTGGTTCACGCTGGCAAGCGGCGTGGATCACATCGAGTCCCGCTCGCTCCCTGGCATCAGCCTGATCAAAATCTACTTTCAGCCGGGCACCAATGCCGACGCGGACCTCAGCACTGTGTCGAACCTGGCCATGGCCGATCTACGCCGACTTCCACCTGGTACGCTTCCTCCCGTGGTATTGAAATTCGACGCCTCCAGCTTGCCGGTCTGTCTGATAACGCTGAAGGGCCAGGGGCTCAACGAAACGGAGCTGCATGATCTTGGGCAATACAACGTTCGAAATCAGATCGCCAACGTGCCCGGCGCTTCCGTGCCGCAACCTTTTGGAGGCCGCTACCGCCAGATCATGGTGTATGTCGACCCGCTGAAGCTCCAGGCGCACCAGCTCAGCCCGATGGACGTAGTCCGCCAAGTCAACGAAGACAACCTGATTATTCCTGCGGGTGACGTCAAAATCGGACCATTCGATTACAACCTCTATTCGAACAGCCAGGCTCCCACCGCGAGCGCCATTAACAGCATGCCGCTGAAATCGTTCGGGCAGTCGTCCGTTCTGGTGGGCGACGTCGGCAAAGCCGTGGACGCTAACGCCATTCAGACCAACATCGTGCGGGTCGACGGCCAGCCCTCCGTATATTTGCCAATTCTCAAGCAGGGCGGCGACACCAACACGATTGCCGTCGTGGATGGGATCACTAAGGCGCTGCAAAACCTGGTGGACATTCCAAAGCAGCTCAAGACGCGCGTGGTTTTCGACCAGTCGCTCTTCGTCAAGACGGCCATCAACAACCTACTCCACGAAGGCGCTATCGGACTGGTGCTGACGGGCTTGATGATTCTTCTATTTCTGGGAAGCATGCGCGCCACCGCGGCGGTATTTCTTTCCATTCCACTGTCCGCGCTTGCGGCTTTTCTGGCCATCGGCGCGGGAGGCGGCACCGTAAACACCATGGTGCTCGGCGGACTCGCTTTGGCATTTTCCCGCTTGATCGACAACTCGGTGATCGTGCTCGAAAACATTTTTCGACATCTCGAAATGGGCCAGGCTCCCGAAGCAGCGGCGGAAAAAGGCGGACAAGAGGTCGCGCTTGCGGTACTGGCCGCCACACTCACAACCTCCATCGTGTTTTTCCCCGTGGTGTTCCTTTACGGCGTGAGCCGCTTTTTGTTCGTGGCCTTGGCTACGGCAGTGATCCTGTCGCTGTTCGCGTCTTATTTCGTGGCCATGACGGTGGTGCCGCTGTTTTGCGCCAAGCTCATCAAGAGGCATCAAGCGGACGAAGCTGTAGGCGAAGGCAGCATCGCGGCGCGGTTCGGCGTGATCGCCAAGAAATTCAATTTTTATTTCGAGAAGATGCTCGGTAAATATGACGGCACACTGAGCACCGCACTATTGAAACCGGTCGCAACGGTGGTCGGCCTCGTGGGAGTTTCGCTGCTCTGTTTATCGCTGTATCCGTTTCTCGGCGTTTCCTTTTTCCCGCGCACGGATGCCGGCCAGTTCGTCATCAACCTGAAAGCGCCCTCGGGCACACGCGTCGAGTACACGGAAAACTACGTCAAACAGGTCGAGGACATCATTCATCAGGTGGTGCCGCCGAACGAGTTGCAAATTGTCGTCTCGAATATCGGCATAACCACGGATTTTTCTGCCATCTATACACCGAACTCCGCGCCCCACACCGCGTTTGTGCAGGTCAGCCTCAAGGAAGGTCACAAGGTCGGGAGCTACGAGTATATGCGGCGCGTGCGCGAACAACTGGCCCGCAGACTCCCCCAGCTCGGCACTTATTTTCAGTCCGGAGGCCTCGTCGACGCGGTGATCAACTTGGGGTTGCCCGCGCCCATCGACGTGCAAGTCAGCGGCAACAACCTCAACGAGGTGTACGCCACGGCGGCGAAAATCGCGTCCTCCGCTCGCGAACTCCGCGGCGTGAGCGACGCCCTCATCCCGCAGGACATCGATTATCCCGCCCTGGAACTCGATGTCGACCGCGAAAAAGCAGGCCTGCTCGGTCTTTCCCAGAAGGAAATCGTCGATAACGTCATTACCGCGCTGACTTCCAACGGCATGATCGCCCCGAATTATTGGATCGATCCGAAGAGCGGGAATCCTTATCTGCTGACCGTGCAATATCCAGAAGATACGGTTAAGACCTTGAGCGACCTCAAGCAGATTCCGTTGCGCGGCCTAAAGAGCACGCAGCCCACATTTCTCGATACGGTAGTAAACGTCAAAACCATTCCGTCGCCGACCGAAGTAGATCATTACCAGTTGTTTCGTGTCGTCGACGTCTACGTATCGTCAAAGAGTGAAGATATCAGCACCATTACCGGACAGATCGAGAACATCATCAAGAAAACGACGCTCCCCGAGGGTGTTCGCGTCAACCTGCGGGGATCAGTGCAGGGCATGCGTGCGTCGTTCAAGAGCTTCGGCATCGGCCTCACTCTTTCCGTCGTGCTCGTGTACCTGGTACTGGTGGCCCAGTTCGCGTCTTGGCTCGATCCTTTCATCATCCTGTTGGCGATTCCTCCCGGAGTTGCCGGAGTGCTTCTTCTGCTGCTGGCTACAGGTACCACGCTCAACGTGATGTCCCTGATGGGCGTGGTGATGATGGTGGGTATCGTGGTTTCGAACAGCATTTTGATCGTGGAGTTCGCGCGCCATATGCATCACGACGGCAAGCCCATTAAGGAAGCTGTCTCCGTCGCTTCCCGTCTGCGTCTGCGCCCGATCTTGATGACCTCTCTCGCCACGGTTCTTGGACTGATTCCCATGGCCATCGGGGCGGAAGCCGGCAGCGAACAGTACGCACCCCTAGCGCGCGCGATCATCGGCGGTCTGCTTGTGTCGGTTGTCGTGACGGTCTATTTGGTTCCCGCAGCGTATCTGATCATGCATCGCTCGGAAGCACAAACTCCAGAGGAGGCCCACGCGTGATGCGTTTCTTTTTCGCAGTCACTTTGAGTTATCTGTTATGGTGCTCGCCTGCCAACGCGCAAATGCCGGGTAACTCCGCGGCGAGCCCCGCACAGGCGCAAACGGGCGCGCCCTTGACGCTGGCGCAAGCCGAAGCCATCGCGCTTAAAAACAACCCGCAAATTACCATCGGCAAGCTGCGCGCGCTGGAAGCTTGGCAGTACGTCCGCGAGACGCGCTCGGCTCTCCTGCCGACCGCAAGCCTGAATCTGACTGGTGTCACTACCGAAAACAACACCCGTATCGCGGCCGGTTTCCTCAACAACCCCGCCGTATTCCAGCGCGCTGCGGGTGGCGCCACGCTTTCGCAGTTGATCACGGACTTTGGCCGCACCGCCAACTTGGTTGCCGGTTCGGAATTGCAAGCCAAGGCGGAAGACCAGAACGCCGCGGCCACCAGAGCCGACATCGTCCTGGCTGTCGATCAGTCGTTTTACACCACCCTGGAAACGAAAGCCCTTGTGCTGGTGGCGCAGAGCACGGTCGGCGCACGGCAGGCGCTTGTCGATCGCGTGCAAGCTTTGACGAGCGCAAAGCTAAAGTCGGATTTGGATCTCAGCTTTGCCCAAGTCGATCTGGCTCGCGCGAAGTTGTTGCTGCTCGAAGCGGAGAACAATTACCAAGCTTCGCTGGCAGGCCTTTCTGCCGTATTGGGCTATCCAGATGAACGGAATCTCGAAATAGCCGAGGAAGCCCAGGCGATTGCGCCGCCGGCTCCAGATGTGCAGCCTTTGATCCTTCAGGCCTGGCAGCAGCGCCCCGAAATCGCCGCTCTTCAGTTCCAGGTGCAATCGGCGGCCAAGAATGCTAGCGCGGAACACGACCTCTGGCGGCCGAGCATTAGTGCGCTCGGCGTCGCCGGCGTAACTCCCGTGCGTGACGACCGCATCCTCACGAGCTGGTATGGGGCGGTGGGCGTCAATGTGAATATCCCTGTCTTTAATGGGTTTCTCTTCAACGCGCGCGCCAAGGCCGCTGATTTGCAGACCGAAGTCAATCGCCAGAAATTGCTGGACCTGCGCAACAATGTGGCTCGCGATGTGCGAATCGCCTGGCAGGACACCAACCGCGCCTACCAGCGTTTGTCCGTCACGCACCAAATGTTCGAGCAAGCCAATCTTGCCCTGAGCCTTGGTCAACAGCGCTACAACCTGGGGCTGGGTTCCATCGTCGAATTGAGCCAGGCCGAACTTGGGAAAACCGAGGCCGACATCGCCGACACCGACGCCAAATATCAATATCACATGACACAGATTGTGCTTGCCTTTACCACGTCGGCCCCGAAGTGAAGCCCCTCCGCGCGGCGTGCAGTCGCAGTGTTCGGGATACCGCAGAGCGCCGAATACTCCGGGTTGCCGAATCGATTGCCAGCGCCGTCAATGAAGAATTCCATGCCTGGGTACTCGAATTCGGGTGTCTCTTGAACCCGGCCTAAGTTCCTAAATGGCTGCGAATCAATAACATCCGAAGGGCATCCCCCTTTTGTTACAGGATATTCACATTCATTTCACGTTAACGTAAGATGCGGTCGTTACCTTCTGCCTGGGGTGTTTTACGCAATCTCCAGCAGGATTTTGAATTCTTCTATTTAAGAGAGAGAAAATGAAAAAACTAGCTGCACTCGCACTATCGCTGTTTCTGATTTCCGGAACGGCGCTGGCTGATACACCAAAAGACTCTGATCCTCAACCCGCCCAACCCGTCACGGCAAAGAAAGCCAAGCCGGCAGAGAAGACGGATTCTGTCTTCGCCGCTGAGCTGGAAGAACTTCGCCAGGCTCTGCGGGCGCAGCAGGAAGAGCTCCAGTTGCTAAAAGACGAGCTGGCCAAGCGCGATCGTCAGATCGACGAAACGCGCGAAACGGCCGCGGCTGCGAACGCCCGCGCGGCGGAAGCCAGTTCCAAGGCTACCGAAGCGGTCAATGCGACCGCTGAAGTGAAGAGCACCGAAGTTGCGCTCAGTACAACGGTGAGCAACTTGAAGGCCAGCAACGCTGCGCTTAGTAGCAACGCCGCCGAGCCAGCACAGCAAGCAAAGCCGGAAGAAGGCCCGGTTGCCATTCGCTACAAGGGGATCACCATCACTCCCGGCGGCTTCGTAGCGGCGGAAACGGCCTCGCGTACCCGCGCGACGAGTTCCGACATCAACACTAACTTTACTATTCCCTATCCTGGAAATGCGCTTACCAAAGTGTCGGAGAATAACTTCACCGCTCGCCAGAGCCGCGTAAGCCTGCTCGCGGAGAGCAAAATCGACAATGTCAAGCTCACGGGCTACTGGGAGGCGGACTGGCTCGGCACCGGGGTCACTTCCAACAATCGCCAGAGCAACAGCTACGTGCTTCGCCAGCGCATTATTTTTGCCCAAGCCGCGTTTGACAACGGATGGAGCTTCACGGGCGGTCAGCAGTGGTCTCTGGCGACCGAGAACAGAAAGGGGATCCAGAACCGCCAGGAAGTTATTCCCCTAACCATCGACTCGCAGTATAACGTCGGGTTTACCTGGGCGCGGCAGTACGGTTTCCGCGTTGTCAAAGACTTTGGCGGCAAGTACGCTTTCGGCTTTTCCATAGAAGGACCACAGGCGACCATCGGCGGGCGCGGGTTCTCTCTCGCCACCACAACCAACCTTTCGACTGCCGCGGTTACCACGAGCGGAAACACCTTCCTCCAAGCTCCGGGCACTGGCGCCGGCTTGCTTAACTTCGTTGACCCTTTGGGATCAGGTACTGGCGGCAACACCGTCAACAAAGCGCCTGACTTCATCGTCAAGGCGACCGCCGATCCGGGCTACGGCCACTACGAAGTGTTCGGCATCATCAGCACTTTCCGCAACCGGGTTTATCCCTGCGGCGTGGTCGGCACGAACGCCAAAGATACCGTGCCTCCCGCAAAGCTCGTGACGCTTGCATGCCCCGTGGATGCCTCCGTGAAGCCGAGCGCCCTCGGTGCGTTTGACAGTTCACAAGTAGGCGGCGGTGGCGGCGCCAGCATGCGCCTCCCGCTATTCGCGAAAAAGTTGGACTTTGGTCTCAAAGGCGTCGCCGGTGACGGCATCGGCCGTTACGGCTCGGCGCAGTTGTCCGATTTGACGTTCCGTCCCGACGGTACCGAAGCCTTGATCCGCACGGCCCATGGCATTGGTGAACTTGAATACCATCCAAATCCGAAACTCGATCTGTATGCCTACTTCGGTGCCGAGTACGCGTGGCGCGCGGCGTACAAGGGCTACAACAGCATCAGCATCATCACCAATTCGGCTGTAGCGGGACTGGGGATTCCCGCTACAACCACGACCTCGTTCAAGCTGAACCAGATCGGTGGATACGGCTCGCCTTTCGCCAATAACACCGGTTGCAGCACGGAGAATCCGCCATCCAATCAACTCACACCATCCGCCGGTGGCACCTGCGCCGGGGACACTCGTGTTATCTACGAAGGAACTCTCGGCTTCTGGCATAAGTTCTACCAGGGACCGAAAGGTGGCTTGCGCTGGGGGATTCAGTATTCTTACTTCGACAGAATCGGCTGGTCGGGCAACAACAACACCGCCGTCAGCCTCGTTCCGAAAGCCATCGACAACGTGATTATGACGTCCTTGCGCTACTACATTCCGTAAAAGCGGTCACCACAATGAACGCGTCCCGTTCGCGGGACGCAAAAAGGGCAGCTCTTCATCGAGCTGCCCTTTTTGTTTTTGCCCAGATCTCAGCCGTGGCAACGAGGCCATCTCGGCAAGAAGAACGAGGCTTGCGCGTGGTTTTTGCGAAATCACCGTGGAGGAGGGAGAAGGGGACCGGAGCCAGGGGTGCGCCGGTCCCCAGGTAGGACTTGGGGTGAAGAAGTCTAAGCGGGAGGAGCATCACACGGCGGCGTCACGTCCGCATGAAGGCTGTGTGAATTCTCCGTAACCTGTGAATCCTGGTTTGAAGTCTCGGGGGCGTCTCCCGGCTCCGGTTGCAGCGCCAGGCACCGGCCGTGACGCACATCCAGGCCGCGGACCCAGAAGATGATGTCCTCGGCGATATTTGTGGCGTGGTCAGCGATGCGTTCCAAGTGGCGGGTAGCGAGGATGAACTGGAGACCGGGGCTGACCAGGTCGGCCTGTTGGGTCATTCGCCCTAGCAGCTTCTCGAAAATGGAGTCTCGGTAGTGGTCGACGACGTCGTCGCTTTCGAGCACCTGGGAAGCCATTTCGACGTTGCGGAAGATCAGCGCCCCCAGGCTTTTGCTGACCATCGCGCGCACGGCGGCGGCCATGGGACCCAATTCTTCTGGCAGCTCGGCGCCCTGCATTTCGCGGAGGGATACCACCCGCTCGGCCAGGTTCACGGCGAGGTCGCCGATGCGCTCGAGGTCATTGGTGATCTTCAGCGACGCAACAATGAGGCGGAGTTCGTCATCGGAATACGAGCAGCGCCGCAGCAGCCGGATGGAGTGCTCGTCGATGACGATCTCCATTTCGTTGATGCGCGGCTCGAGCAGAAACACTTCGCCCGGGAGCGCGCCGGTGCGGGGATTTTCGAGGCCCACAAGTGCGTCAAGGGAGCGATTCATGGCGCCTTCGACGGTACGCGCCATCGAGACGAGATAGTTCACCAGGGTGTCGTAGAGAACAGCTTCACTCAGCGGTGCGGCGCTGGCCATAAAGCTCCATCCCGAGCGAAGGATTACGCAAGACACCTTCGCTCTAAGCACAATTTTGCAGGGAGCTTGGTTACAAAGTCTTCACCCGCGGATGAATATGCGGAAACAAGCCGGACCGCTCAAGAAGAACTTGCGGGCCAGCCTCAGACAAGGCCGCCCCTGTTATTCAGTTGGATTTCGGTACCGCGCGCTCGGCGTCGAAGATCGGGACGGTAAAATGGAATTGCGAACCCTGTCCGACTTCGCTTTCAACCCAGATTCGCCCGCCGTGGATCTCGACCAGGTGTTTGGCGATGGAGAGGCCGAGACCCGTGCCGCCGACTTCCCGCGAGCGCGCGACGTCCACGCGGTAAAATCGTTCGAAGATGCGCGGCTGATCGGCCTGGGGGATGCCGATTCCGGTGTCCGCGACGCTGATGACGACTTCGTTGGCGTTGGGTTCCACGCTGACCATGATCTGGCCGCCGGGCGCGGTGTATTGCGTGGCGTTGTCGAGCAGATTCTGCAGCACCTCGGTGAGCAGGCGGCGGTCGCCCGCGATATCCGGAATTTGCTGGGGATAGTTGACGGAGATGCGAATGTCCTTTTCGGCGGCACTGCGCTGCGCGGTCTCCAAACAGCTTTCCATAAGTTGCGCAACACCGAGCCGCCGGATCTCGATTTCCAGCCGGTCAGCATCCATTTTGGAAAGCTTAAGGAGGTCGTCGGTCAGCCGCGCCAGGCGCCGGGAATGCTCGAGGATAATGCCGAGAAAGCGCCCCCGGTTTTGCGGATCATCAACGGCGCCAGCCAGAAGCGTTTCGGTAAAGCCTTGAATGGCAGTGAGGGGTGTCTTGAACTCGTGGGAAACGTTGGCCACAATATCACGGCGAACGCGCTCGAGTTTTCGAAGCTCGGTCACGTCGTGCAGCACGATCACCGCACCCGAAGTTTCGGCAGCGCGTACGGCCGCGACCGTGGCGGCGAAAAAACGCTGGCGCAGCGTGCCGGTGGTGATTTCCGTTTCCAGCCGCGGCTCACCGGCTAGCACTTTGCGCACCGCCTCGATCAGCTCGGTTTGCCGCACCACTTCGAGGAGCGCGCTGCCCGGCTTGGGCGGCACGTCGAGCTCGAGGATCTCCGCAAAACCCTGATTCGCGAAGAGCAGGCGCTCGGAGCCGTTCACGACGCCAACGCCTTCCACCATGCTTCCCAGAATCGCGGAAGAGAGATTGCGCTCATCGGTGAGCGTGCGAATGGTGCGGTCGAGCCGGGCCGCGGTTTGATTCAGCGAAACGGCCAGCGCCTCCAAGGCGTCACCCGAACGGTCCGCGGGCAAGGGGTGAAAATCACCTTCAGCAACGCGGCGGGAGAACTCGCGTAAGCGCTCAACGCGGTCCGAGAAACTGCGCGAAATTAGCAAAGCCGCTCCGCTCGCGAGCAGCAGGATGACGAAGGAGGCAAGCCACAGGCTGCGGCGGAAGGAACTCAACACTTCATCCACGGTTTCGACCGGAAGAGCAAAGCGAAGAACGATGGGGGAACCGGGAGGAAGATCCTGACGAACGGCGTAGTAGAGCAGATCGCGATTGATGGTGACACTGTGACGAATCGAGCGGCCGTCTCCGTTGGCGAAGGCCTCGCGAATCTCCGGGCGGCCGGCGTGATTTTCCATGGTGCTCGTGTCAGACTGCGAATCGGCAAGCACCTGGCCGTCGTGGGCGATGACGGTGACGCGGACGCCGCTTGCGGCAATCGGCGCGACCCACAAACGCAATGCGGTAATGTTTTCCGGAGAAGAGACGGGAAGCGAGGAGAATTGCGGCGGGCGAGACTGCGCGATACGCGCGATGGCGATGAGCTGATTGAAACCCGTGCGCTCGTAATCACCGCGCAGCGAACGCTCCGCGAAAAAGTCCACCGCGACCAGCACGCTGAGCAGCAGCGCGAGGAAGGTCAGAGCGAGTTTCCAGAAAAGGTTAGGCCGCACGAGTTTCGAACAAATACCCCGCGCCCCGAACGGTTCTTAGGTGAACGGGATTTTCCGGATCGCTTTCGATCTTCTCGCGCAGGCGGCGGACGTACACGTCCACACTGCGCGGGGTAACGAAGCGGTCGGTGCCCCAGACGGCATCGAGAAGCTGGTCCCGCGTAAAAACGCGGTTGGGGCGCGAAGCAAGGTAATAGAGCAGCCGGAATTCGAGCGTGCTGAGCGGAACGGGTTTGCCGGAATGACTCACGCGATAGGACGCCGGATCGATCGCAAGTTTTCCAACCTCAATGACCCGCGGCGAGTCTGAAGGCGGCTCGGAGCGGCGAAGCAGAGCCTTCACCCGCGCGAGCAGCTCGCGGGGACTGAACGGTTTGGTGACGTAATCATCGGCCCCCATCTCGAGGCCCACAACGCGGTCGGCTTCTTCGCCGCGCGCGGTCAGCATCAGGATGGGCAAGCGATTCAGCGATTCATCGCGGCGAACTTCCCGGCAGATGTCGAGCCCGGAAAGTTTTGGCAGCATGAGATCGAGAAGGAGGAGATCCGGAGGAGTCTTCTTAAGGGTATTCAGGCCGGCGCTGCCGTCATAGGCGGCGCTGACCTGAAAGCCCTCATTGGCAAGGTTGTAGCGAACCAATTCGACGATATCGCGGTCGTCTTCAATGATCAGGATACGTTTCATGCAAACCGTGAGTTCCGCTCGCCGGCTTGGCGGAAGTGTACCGTACAGCGGCGAATTGCGGAAGGCGTTGGGAAGATTTTGATTAGTCGGGCCTTGGCGCAACACGTCTTATTCTGGCAGTCCTGGGGCAGCGCGTGGTGACCGGGAAGTTACGCCTGTGTGAATGGAAGGTTAACGCCGAAGAGACCACTGGTCGCGAGCGGCGATTGTTACTCGCCACTGGTGGTGGTGAAAGGGAGGTTCAGCAGAGTTTTTTGCTCGAGTTCGTGAGCCTTGGCGGACCCCGTGGCGGGGCTGGCGCTGGCCGAGCGCTTGACCGAGCGGACCTGCAAGTTGGCGGCCTGTCCCAAGCGCTCGAGCCGCGGCAATACATAGAAAAGGGCCCCCATGTTGGCGGGCTCTTCCTGCACCCAGATAATCTCACGGGCCTGCGGATGCGCTTGGACGGCTGCGGCGATTTCGGTGCGCGGGAAGGGATAGAGCTGGTCCAGGAAAAAGATGGCGGTGCTCGTATCCTTACGGCGGCGGCGTTCGGCGCGCAACTCGTGGCCGACTTTGCCGCTGGCGATCAGGATGCGCCTGGCGTCCTGGATTTCAGAATCCGGGACGAGGGGAAGAAAACGAGGCCGCGCAAATTCTTCGATAGCGGAGCTGGCGTCGGGATGACGCAACATGCTCTTCGGGGTAAAGACGATGAGGGGTTTGCGCCACGGCCGCTTGGCCTGGCGCCGCAGCAAATGGAAGTACTGCGCCGCCGTGGAAGGCTGACAAATCTGCATGTTGTCTTCGGCGGCGAGTTGCATGAAGCGCTCGAGACGCGCGCTCGAATGCTCGGGACCCTGACCTTCGTATCCGTGCGGCAGGAGCATCACGACGCCCGAAGGCAAGTTCCATTTATCTTCGCCGGCGCTGATGAACTGGTCGATGATGACCTGCGCGCCGTTGGCGAAATCTCCGAACTGCGCTTCCCACAAGACAAGCGCTTCGGGAAAGTCGCGACTGAAACCATATTCAAAACCGAGGCACCCGGCTTCAGAGAGCGAAGAGTTGTGAATCTCGCAGAAGGCCTGATTCGGGGCGAGGTGCGCGAGCGGCAAGTACTCTTCCTCCGTCTGGGTGTCCACGAGAACGGCGTGGCGCTGGCTGAATGTGCCGCGCTCCGTGTCCTGCCCGCTGAGCCGGATAGGATGGCCTTCAAGCAGCAGGGAGCCAAACGCCAGCGTCTCCGCGAAGCCGTAGTCGACGGCGCGCTTGCCGTGGCCCATTTCTGAGCGCTGCTCGAGCAGCTTTACGATTTTGGGATGGACGTGAAAACCGGACGGTGTGCGAACGAGGCCATCGGTGATTTCGCCCAGCTTTGCTGTCGACAAGCCCGTATCGACTTCGAAGGAAGCCTGGTAACGGCCGTGATGGTAAGGCGACCAGTAGTCCGGCAGGGTGCGCAAGTGCGGGATTTTTTTGATCTGGCGCGCCTTGCTCTGTTCCTCTTCGTATTCTTTGCGGACGGCTTCGGCGATCCCGGTGGCGTCGATTCCGGTAAGTTGCGCATAGATCTTCCATAGCGGGGGATGATTCTTGATGCGCTCATAAAGGAGCGGCTGAGTGATGGTGGGATCGTCCACCTCGCTGTGGCCGTGGCGGCGGTAGCCGATGACGTCCACGACGACCTCGCCGCCGAATTGCGCGCGATATTCCGCGGCGAGGCGACCGATGCGCACCACGGCATCGGGGTCTTCACCGTTAACGTGAAAAACGGGGACCGACTGGCGTTTGGCAAGATCGGAAGCGAATCGCGAAGAGTGCTCCTGGACGGGCCGCGTCGTGAAGCCGATGAGGTTGTTCACGATGATGTGAATGGTGCCGCCGACGGTGTAGGCCTTGAGGTCGGCAAGATTGAGCGTTTCCGCCCAGATGCCCTGGCCGGCGAACGCAGCGTCGCCATGCATCACGATTGGCACAACTTTGTTGGTTTGTTCCGTGGTGCGCAAGGCGTTTAGATCGCCTGCGGCATAGCGCGTGACCTTGGCGCGCGCGCGCCCCATGGCCACCGGATCGACGGCCTCGAGATGGCTGGGATTCGAAACCAGATGGATGCCAATTTCCTTGCCGCTTGTGGTGACATACGTTCCCGTTGCGCCGACGTGATATTTCACGTCGCCCGCGCCCAGGACGCTGCGCGGATCGACGTCTTCGAATCCGGCGACAACTTCGTGCGGCGTCTTGCACGCGGCATGAACCATGACGTTCAAGCGGCCGCGATGGCTCATGGCCATGACGGATTCGATCGCTCCCCGCTCGCCGGCGGTGTCGAGAATGGAGTCGAGCAGCGGGATGAGCGCGGTAACGCCCTCGAGAGAAAAGCGCTTGGTGCCCAGGTAGCGCGCCTGGAGAACTTGTTCGAACAAGTCGGCGCGGATCAGGCGCTCAAGAATTTTTTTCTGGTCTACCTCAAGAGGGGGACCCTCGAGGCGCTCAGCGATCCATTGGCGGCGCTCGGGTTCGGGCAAGTGCATGAACTCGGCGCCGATGTTGCCGCAGTAGATGCGGCGAGCCTCTTCGGCGGCTTCTCCGGAGAATCCCGCAAGTTCGGCGCGCTTCAGCGGCGCGAAAAAGCCGAGCGGGTCGAGCGTCGCCTCGTAATATCCCCAGCGGCGAAACGCTTCGAATACGCGCTCACGATCCTCGCGACCCGCGGCGGACTTGTTCGCCGCCTTGGCGGGTTTCCCGGGGCGATCGGCTTCGAGGGTTGTTCGGTGCGCCATGGCTGGTGCTCTACAAATGTCTATTTTGCCACAAATCGCAAAAGGAGGTTTTCGAGGCCAAATTGTCGGCCGCGATGGAAGATTCTAGCCAAAATGGTGCTGTCGTTAGGAGGTATTCGCGACAAAACTCTGTTGCCGCGGGGTCCCTTGCAACCGGAAATGACTGATTTCGAAATACGACGGGCGATGTCGAGCGAGATTGACGCCGCGTACGCGATCGTTGAGGAATACTATGAAGCCATGAGCGTGGTGGCTCGCGATACGTGTGAGGAGTTTGCGCGATTGTATTTCGAAGAAGGAGGGGGAATCTGGCTGGCTTGGGTCAAAGAAAGGGTCATCGGGTGTATCGCGCTTCGCGCGATGCGGCAGTTCGCCGAAAGTGGCGAGGCGAAGCGTTTGTACGTCCAGCCCGATTATCGCGGCCGAGGAATCGCAGCGGCACTGCACGACGCGCTTCAGAGCTACGCCAGAAATGCCGGCTATCGATGGGTGTATCTGGACACGGCGGACAACATGGAGGCAGCCATCCGTTTTTATGAAACGCAAGGATACAAACGTTGCGCACGGTATAACGAAAATCCGCAAGCGACGATTTTCATGCGGAAAGAGGTGGGGGCACACTCTGAGAAAACGGAAACATGACGCTTCCGCGGTAAAGGCGCAAGCCGCCGCGGCGGATTCCCCTACAGACTTTGGACAACGGATTCAAGTCGGCGCGCGATTTCTTCGGGTGGGGTGGCGGGCGGGAAAGTGACGGGAGCGCCGATACGAATGATGACTTCGCCGAAATGAGCGAGCCGGCGGTGTTCACGCTTCATCTGCCAGACGCCATCGAGCCTCATAGGCACTATCGGCAGACGAAGGTTTTCATAGAGAAGGCCAATTCCGCTTCGAAAGGCAGCCATCCGCCCGTCTTCGGAATTGTTGACCTCGCCTTCCGGAAATACCAGCAAGCTGTAGCCCCGGTCGGCGCTTTCGCCGGCGAAGCAGAAACTTTCGCGGAAGCCGGAGAATTGCGGAAGCGGAAAAACGTTGAATAGAGCGGTGACGAGCCAGTAGCCGAGCTGATACGCCCAGCGTCTTGCGAAAAACCAGTCGGGCGAAGGGTTGCGCATTTTTTCAAGCGATTCGCCTCCCATTGCGGTTGCCAAGCGATGACGGATGCGCGGGGGAAGCGCGGCGAGAATCAGGCCGATATCGGCGCGGCGGGTGATGTGATTGGAGACGACCAGCACGGAACCTCGCACGCCACGCAGATTTTCCCTGCCGATGATTTTCGGGTGCGCGAGAACTTGCGTGGCCGGCCAGACCAGCGTGTAGTAAACCGCAAGCCGGAACCAACGCGCGGGCGCGCGTTGCGCCCAGCGCGGGTAAACGTATTCGCTGCGCTTCGCCGAGGGTTGCTGAAGAAGCTGCTCGACGTCGTTGACCGTGCGGGCGTTTGCGAAAGACGATTCGTTCAGCTCGACTTGAAATCGCTGCTCGAGTGCGCTCATCAGCTCGACGCGGTCGAGCGACGTCAGATTCAATTCACGTTCGAGGTGATTGGCCGCGGAACTTGGCATGGCGAATTTCGCCAGAAAATCATTCAGCACATTCGTGCCTGCTTGAGAAGCGGCCGCACCGCCCAGAAGTTCGACCGCGCGGGCGGCGATGACGCTCAGGCGCGGTTTTCCTGTGGCCGTGCGTGGGAAATCCGGCTCGGGCCAAATTATCCATTGGGCCATGCGCTGGTACTCGGCCAGCGAGGCGTTGGCTTCCCCGACTGCCGCGGCGGCTGTTTCTTTAGCGGCGCCCGTAGCGAGGAGCACCGCGCAGGGCTCGGCGTCTCCGCCGCGTTCGAGCGGCACGACGACGCAATCTCGCACGCCCGGCTGCTTGCGAAGGGCCGCTTCCAAGTCTTCGGGATAGACGTTGAGACCCGAAGGTGTGACGATGACGTTTTTCTTGCGCCCGCGAAAACGCAGATTGCCTTCGGCGTCGAGTTCGCCGAGGTCGCCGGTGCGCAGCCAGTCGTCGTTCTCCAACGCCCCTTGCCGGGGCGATCCTCCTGGCACTCCTTGCCGGAGTGCGCCATTTTCCCAATAACCGGCAGCGACGTTTTCTCCGCGGACGAGAATTTCGCCATCTTCGGCGAGCCGAAACTCACGGCCCGGCAGAATTTTCCCAACGGAACCCTCACTTGCGCGAAAAGGGTGATTCAGGCTGATGAGGGAGGCCGTCTCCGTCATGCCGTAACCCTGCACCACCGCGTAGCCCATGCGCTTAAAGAATTCCTCGGTCCCACCGGAAAGAGCCGCGCCGCCGGAAATAAACGCCCAGAACTTCCAGCCAAAGCGGCGGTGAATGCGGCGAAATCGCCAGGCACGCCGAAGAAACTTCCTCCCCTTTGCTTCGTCGAAACTTCGCGCAAACCATTCGCGAAGCCCGCGCATCTCGAAGTCGCGTTCTATTCCGATCTTTAAAATATCCAACATGCGGGGTACGGCGATGAGCGTAGTGGCCCGTTCGCGCTTGATCGTGCGAATGATTTCCGTTGGATTGGCGGAGGGTTCAAAGACGATTGCCACTCCGAGCAGCGGCGGAACGAATAAGGCCATAAATTGACCGAAAACGTGGCTCAAGGGGACGAGCGAGACAAATCGCAAAGGATGAAACCAACTCTCGTGCTTGCGATACGGGTCGATGCTGCGCTCGAGCGGCTCGAGATTCGCAAGAAAATTGCCGTGGGTGAGGACGACGCCACGCGGCTCGGATGTGGTGCCGGAGGTGAAGAGGATTTGCGCGACGTGCTTGCGCGTAATCGGCTCATCGGCGAGCGTTTGCCAGAGAGGAAGGCGAGTTTCGCCGGGGGCACGCTGGGTGGCGTGGACGTGGGGACGTTTCACAGTGTCGGCGAAATCCTCCAGGACGATGACGGGGATTGCGGAATCGAGCACCGGTTTCCCGCGCGACGCAAAGATCAATTTGACTCGAGCGTCCGTCGCGACATGCGCCGCAAATTCGGAGGTGGCCATATCATCCATGGGCACCGCGACGGCGCCGCGCAGCAGGCAGCCCCAAAAAGCAGCCATCCACGCGGCACTGTTCGGGCCCCAGAGAAGAACGCGGTCACCGATGCGGACGCCGCGTTCCTTCAGCTCAAGGGCGCAAGCGGCAGCAGAATCAGCGAGTTGCCGGTAGGTCCAGGCTTCGCGACGGTATCCGCGGCGCTGCACGATGGCGATATCCCGCGCATAGCGTTCGAATTCGCCGAAGAGGGAGTTAAGGTTTTCTCGGGACATTGGCGCAAGGGCCTCTGGAGCCCCTGAACTGGTTTTATTCTACGCCCGAAGACCGGGCGCGAACTTCAGGGCTTGTCAGGTAATCTGTCGACGCAGAGGGAAGCCCGTGCGAAAGGGAAGCAACTCCGGTGCCACTCTGGAACATGTTCTTGCATCTCAGCAAAGCATGCGAGCAGAATTCAGGCAATCTCGGGTACAATAGAGACTTGTTGTTCGAGACAAGCTAGAGAGGCTCTGAGGGGCTG
>Ga0210407_10002212_pt1 | contig 16952 bp, 12 predicted proteins | sample IncBWC27MmetaG_FD_150860 | JGI IMG/M metagenome (GOLD analysis project Ga0210407, IMG submission 150860) | Forest soil microbial communities from Barre Woods Harvard Forest LTER site, Petersham, Massachusetts, United States - Inc-BW-C-27-M | ecosystem: Environmental > Terrestrial > Soil >...
GTCCTTTCCCTCGCCGACTTCCATTATTGCTTGGTCCATGGACTCGGTGACTTTGTCCGGCGCGTGGCGGTCCAGATATTCGCGTAAGGCATCAGTGAAGAGCCGGCTCCGCGATCTGCGCGTACGTCGGGCAAGACGTTCCGCTCCCCCAAACAGATCATTAGGAACGGAAATCGCCGTCTTCATACCCAGAGTATAACCACATGACCAATTCCTGGCAAAAGCCTCGTTCAGCTTCATTTCGACCTCAGCCCATCCAGCTGCACCAGCTCGCCAAAGTGCTCCCTGCGCTGCCTTCGTTTGGCAGTGCTGTGTACCCGACAAGAAGTTTCCAAAAATCAGGAAATCAGAAGCATCGCCCTTGCTCGGTTCCGAAATAGCATGTGCGACCCTTCGCACTTATTCCGGTTTGAGATGATAAACGCGCATCTCGTCACGAACGTTGTCGCTGTGATGAGGTTATTGAGTTCAGGCCTGGCATGAAAACCGCCGGTAGACTGACTGGCCAGCGTAATAAGAAGGTGAAATCGGGTAAAAACCAGCCGACCCCGTCAGATCTCCAACGGCGGCGTCTAGAAAATGGTCGCGCCACGTCCAGTGAGGCGGCGGATAAGGCTGGCTTCACGTTCGCGATAGGGCTTGCCGTCGGGATGGAAAACTTCGTGGAACCAGATCGTCGGCTGATCCAGGACATACGGTTTGGACCACGAATCCCAAGGCAGATAAGTTTGTGTCTTGCCTGCTACCAGTCCCCAATTAATGGCCCCGACGTGGTGTTCTTTCGCAAGCGGAAGAATCGTGTCGAACGTGCTTCCCGCGCCGCGCGCCATGTATTCGGTGCATAGCAACGGACGATGGTAGGCCTCAAGCTTGGCAATGCTCTTCTCAAAGTCTTCCGGCCAGCTATAGTTGTGAAAGGAGACTATGTCTGATTGCTCAATCTGAACTCTGGAAATCGCGTCCATCGTGTCTAAGGACGACCAATCGCCTTCCCAAACGCCGCTGGTAAGCGGTTGCGAAGGGCTGGCGGAACGCACCCACTCGAAAACCCGCGGCAGCAGGGCGAGCACATACGATTGCTTATTCTTGAGTTCTACCGCGCCGTATGCTCCTCCGTTCGTATTGCTGGGTTCATTCCACACATCCCAGGCAAGAACTCGGTCATCTTTCGCAAATGCCTTCACCACGCCTTGGACGTAGGCCTCTAAGCGAGGGTATTGCTTGGAATCGGCTAACGCGGTCGCACCGGGGCTCTGCACCCAGCCCGAGTTGTGCACTCCGGGGATGGGGGGATGCTGGGGTCCAAGCTTGGGGTATGGATCCCAGCAGGAATCGAACAGCACCAATACCGGGCGAATATGGTGTTTAGAGGCAATCGTCAAAAATGAATCGAGCCGTTTCCGAAAGCCCTGAGGATCCTCCGTCCACAATAAGTCGTGCAAGAACACACGCATAGTGTTCATGCCGATCTTCTCCGCCCAACCCAGTTCCTTGTCGATTTGGTCTGGATCGAACGTAGCCTGCTGCCACATCTCGAGTTGGTTGATCGCGGTAGAGGGGATGTAGTTACTACCCACAAGCCAAGGCTGCTGCTGATACCATGACTCAACCTTCGCCTCGCTCCAGCGCTGTGATTGCGCATACCCAGGCCTTGCTACCGCGAGAAGGCTGATCGTAAGAAAAAACGAGAGAAACGGATTATTGCGAAAACGCTGCATGTTTTGTTCCTTGATTTTATCAATCCAAGCTCACTGGCATGACTTCGCGCAGCCGCTGTGCTGCGATTTCTGGTGTGATGTCGCGTTGCGCGTTGCCTAGCAGTTCGAATCCAACCATGAATTTGCGAACCGTCGCCGACCGCAATAGAGGTGGATAGAAGTGAGCATGGAAATGCCATTCGTCGTGCGGGACTCCATCGCTAGGGGATTGGTGAAATCCCATCGAGTACGGAAATGCCACATCGAAGACTCGGTCATAATTGGACGTAAGCTGCTTTAGAATTGCACTGAGATGCGCAACTTCGCTTTCCGTGAACTCAAGGAGGCTGCCCAGGTGAGGGCGACTGCACACCAAGACCTCAAAAGGCCAGATTGCCCAGTGCGGTACGACAGCGAGGAACGAAGCGTTCTCGGCCACAATCCGCAAATTTTGCTCCTTTTCGAGCCTGCAGTACTCACATAGCAAGCATTTTCCGTGAGCCCTCAGGTATTCTCGCTGAGCGTCGGTTTCCCGGGTCGGAAATTCTGGGAGAGAGCGGGTGGCCCAGATTTGGCAGTGCGGGTGGGGATTGCTCGCGCCCATCATCGCCCCGCGGTTTTCGAAGATCTGGACGTGCCCGATGCCAGGGTCATCGCCGAGTTCTCGAAATTGACTAGCCCACGTGCGAACGACCTCCTCGATCGCGGGTATAGACATGGTAGCCAGCGTTAGATCATGCCGTGGTGAGAAGCAAATCACGCGGCATATCCCGGTCTCCGTTTTAGCGACGAGAAGACCGAGGCCCTCCACATCGACCTGTTCGAGAGTGAGATCCGGCTTCAAGGCCGCGAAATCGTTATCGAAGACAAATGTGCCTCCGTAAGCCGGATTGCGTACCCCCCCAGCGCGCACGTTGCCGGGACATAGATAACACTCGGGATCGTACTCCGGAACCTTGGCGGACGGTAAAGCCTCGACCGAGCCTTGCCATGGCCGCAGAGCCCGGTGTGGTGAAACCAGAACCCATTCTCGAGTCAAAGGATTGAAGCGGCGATGCGGGTCATCTTTGAGAGGCAACTTCGTCTCCTACCGACCGGTGCGCCCCACGATCGCGGCATTGTCTTGCAACGCCGAAATTAGTTCAGGCGCATTGATTTTCGATTTAGACAATTCACTATATTGACAGGCAGCGGTGAAGCAATCTATGATTTTTAACAGAAAATGCAAACGATTACAAACTACGCGTACTTCCATCTCCGGTATCTTAACTGTGCCCGCGACAAATAACAGGAAATCCTTTAGATCCTGAGGACGCGAAAAGATCGAAATGACTTCTTTCGAATTGGCGCTGCGTTTTGAACAGGCTTTCCGCGCGCATCCGTCCATCTCGAGTGCCCCCGGGCGCGTCAATCTCATTGGAGAACACACCGACTACAATGACGGCTTTGTGCTGCCGTGCGCCATTGGTTTCAGAACTTACGTCGCCGTTCATGCTCGAGAAGACAATAAGCTCATCATGTGTTCGGAAGAATTTACCGGCCAGTTCGAGTTTGATGTTAACGCCCTGCCAACGGCACACCAAGGCATTTGGTGTGACTATCCGGTGGGCGTCGCAATAGCTCTTCGAAACCAGGGCTTTCCGCTTCTCGGCGCGAACGTGATGGTGCAAGGCGAAGTGCCGCTTGGCGCCGGGCTCAGTTCGTCGGCCGCCTTGGAAGTTGCAAGCGCGCTGGCGTTTTTAGGGCTCAGCCGTGGTAGTCTGCCCCTGCCCCAGGTCGCCCAGTTATGCCAACGCGCCGAAAACGAATTTGTGGGAGCGCGCGTCGGCATCATGGATCAATTTGTGGCTTGCCTGGGTAAGGCCGGACACGCACTCATGCTTGACTGCCGTTCGCTGGCGTATCAGTTTGTGCCGATCCCTCCCGGTGTCAGTATTGTAATTTGCAATACCATGGTTCGGCATAAGTTAGCGGGCGGCGAATACAACGTGAGGCGTGCCGAGTGCGAAGAAGGTGTGCGGCTACTCGCTATGCGAATTCCGGGGATTGCCGCCCTGCGGGATGTATCGGTGGCGCAGTTGGAGAAATATCGAGCCGGCCTACCGGAGAAAATCTATCAACGTTGCGAACACGTGGTATGGGAGAACCAACGAGTATTGGAGAGTTCCAAGGCGCTCGCTACCGGCGATCTAAGCGCCGTTGGGGAATATATGGCCGCATCCCATCGAAGTCTCCGTGACTTGTATCAAGTCAGTTGCTTTGAGCTCGACTCGATGGTCGAATCCGCCCAAGGGCTTCCTGGTTTCTTCGGTGGTCGGATGACTGGGGGCGGTTTCGGGGGTTGCACGGTAAACCTGGTGAACACGCCGGACGCACAAGCTTTCGCGGAGCGAATTGCTTCCCGTTACCAGGAACGTACCGGAATTCACCCCGACGTCTTCGTCAGTGCGGCCTCGGATGGGGCGAGCGTGACCACAAACGAAACCATGCCTGGAAGGGTCTGAATCGACAAGCGGCTTCTCGTCACTTTCTCCGTAGCCTAGATTGCACGCGTCGACTGGCGCACCACCAAGTGTGTGGTGATCCTATACTCAACTTTCCTAGTGTTTTCCCGCCTTATGAGCTGCTCCAGCGCGGCTAACGCTGTAACTGCCAATTGCACGCGAGACAAGCTTACCGTCGTCAGCGGCGGCTGCGTGAGGCGGGCGAAGGCAATGTCGTCGAAACCCACCACGGAAATATCATCCGGCACGCGCAGGCCGGCAGTATAAATGGCCCCGAGAGCTCCTATGGCGGTCACATCATTTGAGGTCACTACCGCTGTGGGAGGTTTATGAAGTCTGAGCAGTTGGCGCATAGCTTGCACTCCGCCATCCGTTCGGTGATTGCCCGTCATCAGCAGGGTGCGATCGACGGCGACGCCGTTGGCCTTCATGTGAGAAACGAAGGCTTCGTGCCGTACCCGCGCCGATTGCAGATTCATCGGTCCAGAGATAAAAGCGATGCGGGTATGGTTGAGGGCAAATAAATGGTCGAGCGCTTCATAGATTCCCTGGGCATGATCGATATTTACGCGAACGCTCAGTGGGCTGGACTTGCCGGTGTCCATTAAGACCGTAGGAATCTCACGGTTCGCCAGCTCCGCCAACAATAGCGGGTCTGTCTCCGAGGTCATGATGGCGACGCCGTCGACTCTCCGCTCCATCATTCTTCCAACACATGCCGCCATGCGCTTGGGATCATAGTCGGTGTTGCCGATAAGGACCTCGCGTCCGTGTTGCAAAGCTTCGCCTTCGAAGCTCTTGACCAGCTCGGGAAAGAAAGGGTTGGTGATGTCGGAGATGATCAGTCCAAGCAAGCGGCTGCGCCCCGAGACTAGGGTGCGAGCGTGAGTATTGGGATAGAATTTCAGATCCGCTATTGCTTTGCGCACCCGTTCGGCGGTCCGCGGTCGAACCTTATCCGAACCGTTGATGGTACGCGAAACCGTCGCCGTCGAAACCTTCGCGAGCTTGGCGACCTCTTTGATGTTCATGCTGGTCTCAACTATTTTCCGAACGTTATGCTACCGCCAATCCCTGAAATGCGGCTACGGCAAATCGCTTTGCAGTGAGCATTTGGCAGCGCGAGCGGCCAAAAATGCATGAGCTATAATACGGCAATGTATGCGTTTTCAATCAGATTTCCCCAATTTGGCGTTACTTTCATGGAAACGCAAAATGGTTCGGATATCACGGCTCAATTCATCATCGGGCCGCCAAATGCTTCCATACACAACCCTGAGAAGCAATGTGCTTCTGCTTCTGTTCCTCCTCTGTATGTTTGGGTTCGTCGCAGGGCCTCCGCCTTCGATGTGGGCCCAAGAAACCGGTCCGGCGAAATCGCAGCCGGCTTCCAGTGGCATGGGAGTGAGCACCGGCGCACCGCGGTCTGCTGTTTTCGACGCACTGCATCGCCCGATCACGGCGGGCGGATTCGTAGAAGGCGCCCCAGTTGTATTTGCCAACATCACACAGCAAGCTGGACTCGACAAGTTTCGACACCAATCCGGCACTAAAGCCAAAAGCATGATCCTGGAGACTCCGGGGTCCGGGGTGGCTTTCCTTGATTACGACGGGGACGGCTGGCTGGATATTTACCTGATCAACGGCTCGACGGTTCCTGCGCTGAAGGGCAAAGAGGCAGCTCCACGAGCGATGCTCTTCCACAACAATCATGACGGAACCTTTACGGACGTTACCGCCAAGGCCGGCGTTGCAAATGAGCGCTGGGGCTTTGGCGTGGCGGTGGGAGATTACGATAACGACGGATGGCCCGACATCTATGTAGCAAATTTTGGCAAGAATCGGCTTTATCACAACAACCACGACGGCACGTTCACCGATGTGGCCGAGGCCGCCGGCGTAGCTCTCGGTGGCTGGTCAACCGGCCCCACTTGGGGAGACTATGACCATGACGGGCTTCTTGATTTATTCGTTCCCGGATACCTGAGGATTGATGTCGATCATCCGGCCGCGGGCGGTCAGGGAGGTCTGCCCGCAGGTTTCTGCCAGTTTCGGAGTGTGAGTGTGATGTGTGGTCCCCGGGGATTGCCTGGTGAAATCGATCACTTATTTCACAATAATGGCGATGGTACTTTCACCGACGTCAGCGAGAAAGCGGGGGTAGGTGATGCCAAGGGATTTTACGGATTGGCCTCGGCTTTTGTAGATGTGGACGATGACGGTTGGCTGGATCTTGTGGTGGCCAACGATTCCACTCCTAACTACCTCTATCACAACCGGCATAACGGTACTTTTGAAGACGTCAGTTACTTGTCGGGATTTGCTCTCAGCGACGATGGCCGCGAACAGGCTTCGATGGGAGTCGCGGTTGGCGACTACAACCGGGATGGCAAGGTTGACTTTTATGTCACGTCTTTTTCCGACGACTACAACACGCTCTATAAAAACGACGGCGAAGGTAATTTCTCTGACGTCACATACGGCGCTGGCTTGGCGGACATAACCCTGCCATTCCTCGGATGGGGGACCGGCTTTCTCGATTTCGATAATGACGGGTTGCTCGATCTCTTCGTCGCCAATGGGCATGTGTATCCGAGCGTCGATGACCAAAGCTGGGGCACAAGCTGGGCGCAGCGTCCGCAACTGTTCCGCAACCTTGACGGGATCAAGTTCCAGGAGGTCCCGCCTGCTGCTGGCAGCGGGTTGGGACAGGTCTACACCGCCCGAGGCGCGGCGTTTGGGGACTTGTTCAACGATGGCCATGTGGATGTGGTCCTGAACAACATAGATGCTATTCCCGCGCTACTTCGCAACGTCGCGAAAAACGAGAACCATTGGATCGGATTTAAGTTGATCGGCAGCGGCAAGAGTCCGCGCGATGCCATCGGCACAAAGGTATTCGTGACCGCAGGTGGAATCCGCCAGCGGGCCGATGTGTTCAGCGGTGGCAGCTATGGCTCAACCTCCGATCCCCGGGTCCATTTCGGGTTAGGAAACGCGGCCAAGATCGACAAACTCGAGGTCGATTGGCCAGGGGGGATCAGGCAGGAATTCGCGGTTCCGAGGGTTGATTGCCTTTTTCGCATCTCGGAAGGTAAAGCTACCTTGGAGAACTACTATCCCACACAGTGAATCGATACACATCTTTATGCGAGTTCCTTGCCGAAAGATCTCTACGGGAGAGTGTCAGGTGAAAGTGGTCACAGAGAGACTGTGGCAGCGTCGTTCTTCGAAATGGACGGCTAAATGGACGGCTTGCGCGAGCCTCTGGTTATTGCTGAATGCGCACCTCTTCGGACAGGGCGTGCCGGCCAAGGCGCCTATCCCAACCGCCAAAGATGCCGCTTCCTTTGCCAATCCGTTGCTGCCTTCCGGTGCGGATCCCTGGGTGACGATGAAGGACGGCTATTACTATTATATGCACACCACGGGAAAGAATTTGAGTCTTTGGAAGACGAGAGACGTTACGGACCTGAAGCGGGCCCCTCACAAGGTGATATGGACCCCGCCAAATAACGGTCCTTACTCACGCGACATTTGGGCGCCCGAAATTCATTTCTTAGAGGGCAAGTGGTATGTATATTTCGCGGCCGACGCTGGCACCAACCGAACCCATCGCATTTGGGTTATTGAGAACCCATCGCCTGATCCGTTTGCGGGGCATTGGACTTTGAAGGGCAAAGTCTCGGACGCCACGGATCGATGGGCAATCGACCCCTCGGTGTTCGAAGATCGCGGCCGACTGTATATGATCTGGTCTGGATGGGAAGCCGATAAGGACGGTCTTCAAAGCATCTATCTAGCCAGGATGAAGAACCCCTGGACGATTGAGTCGCCGCGGGTGCGAATCTCGACTCCGGAGTATCCCTGGGAAAAAATCGGAGATTTGCATCCCAAGAACCCCGCTCTCGATCCTGTGCATGTGGACGTAAACGAAGGCCCTGAAATCCTGCGCCATGACGGGGACATCTTTCTGGTGTATTCGGCGAGCGGGTGCTGGACAGATGTTTACGCTTTGGGTGAGCTGGTCGCCCGGGATGACAGCAATTTACTGGATCCGGCCGCGTGGAGAAAATTCCCCCAGCCAGTATTTCAGCAATTGCCGGAAGCGGGCGTTTATGCCCCCGGTCACAATTCTTTTTTCGTTTCACCCGATGGGAAGGAAAATTGGATCTTGTATCATGCAAACTCGAAGCCAGGTCAGGGATGCGGCGAGCAACGTTCTCCGCGAGCCCAGTCTTTTACCTGGAATTCTGACGGTACGCCCAATTTCGGAAAGCCTGTAGCCGCCGGCGAACTCCTGGCGCGACCGTCACATTGAGTTAGGCAGGATATGCCCGGCTCGACTTCAGCCAATCTTCGACGATCGATTTGCGGGATTCCTTCAAAGGCCGCCTTCAAAAAGGGGTCTGCCCAAGCCGGCGTGCCAGATCCTTCAAGGCGTTGCGCTCGGTGTCTCGATTCGCGGCTTGTAGCTCGCTGCACAGCCTTCCTTCTTCTCTGGCGTGCTCGGTGTCGTGCATCTTTTGATACGCCCGCGCCAGATAGAAATGAATTTCTTGCTGACTGGGATCGAGCGCGAGCGCGAGCTTAAGTTCGCGAACGGCTGCCGCAGCGTCTCCCTGGTTGAGTTCGAGTCGACCGAGTCTGATGTGGGCGGCCACCAACCGCGGATCAATCGCCATCGCCTTTTTGAGCTCGCTGCGTACCTGGCCCGCATCGCCGGAACTCTTCTCCACTGCTTCCGCCAATAGGCAATGCAGATCGGCGGACGACGGGTCTGCCGCGATTGCCTTCCGGTAATAGGATTCCGCCTCGGAATAATGCTGCTGATCGAGCGCCGTTAAACCCCGGTAAGCAAGCAGAGGCGGAGATTTCGGCTCAATCTTTAAACCTTGGTCAAATGCTTCCTGGGCCTTGGCGGGCATAGTCTGATCAAAGTACGCCAGACCCAGAGCGAACCAAAGCCGCGTCGAAGACGGGAAGAGTTGGAGCGCTTCCTGAATTCGAATCTCGGCGGCCTTGGGAGCTTTGGTTCCGATCAGTAACATGCCGTAACGGAAACGCAGGAGTTCATTCTCGGGTGCCAGGTCGATCGATCGCAGCATCGCTGGAACGGCCACTTCCGGATGACCCGCCTGTTGGTAGACATCGCCACAATTTGCCAGGGACTCGGCGGCGGAAATCAGCGTGCTTTCCGCGACCTGCGTTTTCCATTTAAGTAGATTCGCAGCATATTCATCCAAATTCAACCAGGGCGGTGTGACACGGTTCTCGGACCGCGCACAGGGCTGCAGTTGCAGCAGGGTAGCGGCGATTTCGGCGTCGGGAGCCAGCTTCCAGGCATGTTCCAGCAGCGAGAGTGCCTGCCTTCTGGCGGACGGGCTTTCTTCCGCGGCTCGAAGCCTAGCCAGGTTAACAAACGCGGCAGGCTGTGCGGCGTCCAGCTTCAGAGATATTTCATACTGGCGCGCTGCCTCGCCTCTTCTCCCCAGTGCTTCGAGAGCAGTCCCATAATTATTGTGGCTGTAAGTCGCTTCTGGGGCAATCCGGACTGCTTGCTCGAAATCCTTTGCTGCAAGAAGACGTCGATTCAAGTGAGAATGAGCGAAACCCAGGTAGGTCCATGCCAATGGATCTGCCCTGTGACTCCGAATGACGGATTGCGCCAGACTTTCGACGAGCTTCCAATCGTTGGCGGCGGCTGCCTCGGACATCTGCCGTGGAGCTTGGCCGGAAAACCTTGGACCAGTTGTCCCACAGAGTATCGCGAGGAGCACGATGGAACGAAAGTGGCGCATGGAAAAAGGGCCCGAAGCCATATTACCGCGCCGGGCCCAACGCTGAAAAAACCGGAAAGTTAAATTAGAACAGGATGCGCGCTCCCAATTGGAAGATGCGCCCACCGCCAACTACCGGCGCGACACCAAAGTTGCCACCGTCTTGCAACGCTTGGTCGGGATGCGCGAAGCTGTGCCGGTTGAAGATGTTGAACCCCTCGACCCGAAGTTCCAGCGACTGGCCTTCGTGGATGGGGGTCTTCTTCAGCAGGCTAATGTCTTCGGAATAGAGCGGAAATGGCCGCACGTTGAGCACGGTCGGCGCGTTTCCGAAAAAGCTGTTGATGTTGCTGAAATACGCGGCATAGGCTGCATTGCCAGTGTCGGTTGGGGCAAATCCCGGATTGAATGTTGGAGTCGGTGCGAACGCTGCCGGATTCAGGACTCTTACATTGCCGCCGGAGTCGATGTGTTGGCCGGACACGGTCAAAGGAGCGCCGGTTAAGTTGGGCAGTAAAGCGCCACCCACACCGATGGTGTTCAGGAAGCCATTCGTTAAGTTCCCCGCACCATTGGAAACGATTAGCGGAGTATCGGACTGGTAGCGTTGCACTCCATTCACTTGCCATCCGCCTACCAAAACATTCACAACTCCTCCGTGATTCAGAAAGGCCTTGTTCCTTCCGAACGGGAGCTCGTAGATGTAATTGATTACAATGCTGTGAGGAACGTCGCTGGGAGCAACGGTGCGTAACTTCCTCAAATTGACAGCATTGGGATACTGCACAACGCCGCCGGAACTGCCGGAGTTCCCACTGGTAATCGAGTTGCCCTGAATGTCATCGGCCGCGTTTGTGATCAAGCGGGACCATGTATAAGAGACACCCATTTGCAGGCCGTTGGCGAAGCGGTGGTCAAGCTTTGCCTGCAGCGCGTTGTAGTAGTCGCGCCCTTGAGTTTCATTTTCACTGTTGACAAACCCGTACTGTGGAAACGGATGCAAGGCCTGCGCCACCGTCCCACTAAATCCGGTGTAAGGGGCGGAAGGTATGGGCGCGCCTATCGACGTCGCGTACGCGATGTCCTGCGCAGTGACGTCGCTAAGTTGCTTGTTGAGAATTGGTCCCCCCAACGGCAGATCATTGAAAGGGATCGCATTGCGCCGTCCGAAGTTAGAGCTGAGGCGTTGCCCAAGATGGCCGATGTAGCCAATAGTAAAAACAAAATTCTTTGGCAGTTCGTTCTGAATATTGAAAGAGAACTGCTGCACCAGCCCCGTTCGATACGGACTATTAAAATACTGAACGTCGGTGCAGGCTCTGGCCACGGGACTGCAACCCGGATCGATGAACTGGCTTGATGGGATTGCCTGCGGCGCGGCCGGGTAAGTGCTGAGGAAGGCCGCTGATTGTGAGTAATCCGCAGTCGGCGTGGTCAGTCTCGCGACGCTATAGCCCAGGGTTCCGGCAGTGATGTCGGGGTTGTACTGCAGCGGTCCATAGAAAATACCCCATCCCCCTCGAACTACTAATGTGTCCCGAAGCTGGTATGCGAACCCAATTCGGGGCGCAACGTTGCTATAAGTATTGGCGGCGAGCGCTCGGTACCGCGATTTCGGGCTTACGGCCCCCGCGCTTACCAGCGCTCCAGGAATACCGATGTCCGGATTGATCACAGTGGGGTCAAAGCCGCGAAGAAAATTGTGCGCCTCTGCGCGGGCAAACGGTATTTCATACCGAACCCCTAAATTCACCGTCAACTTGCGATTTAATTTGTAGTCGTCGTTAACGAAAAACGCTGGATAGTGAAAACGGTAAGCCGGTTGCGCCGTGTGAATGGTCACAAAGCTGAATTCCGTCGCCCCGGTGATGAGAGAGGCCAGCGGCCAACCTGTTCCTCCGACAGCCCCATTGTTCCCATTGGGCAAGCCGGTTTGGTCCGCCCGAAAATTGAAGGATCCACCGGGATCAATGAACTGCGTTACATTCAACTGCTGAATACGGTAGTCGGCGCCCATGCGCAGGTAATGCTTGCCCATTGACCAGCCCACAACGTCGCCTACGTCCACTGTGTTGTCGCCTTGCTTGTCGCTGAAAAATGTCGATCCGATTGCCTGCGCGACACGTGGGTCGGCGCTCGTTACATAATCTCCGTAGCCAGGGAAATCGATACGCGGAGCGGCGACGTTTTGCGTTGCATCGGCGGGGATCCCAAGGTTACTGGAGATGAACTTCGTCCCCACCGTCGTATTTTGATTGGTCACGAAAGCCCGGTTCCAGCCGAGATTCAGATGATTCAGGAGATGCGGTGTGATGGTGAAGTCATGTTGCAACCGCGCGTAGTGAGAGATGAAAAGCTGGTTCCAAACCCCATTAGCTATGATTGGCTCGGGAAATCGGGGAGCGCCTCCATTGAGTCTCGGTTGGTTGCGGTAAGCATAGCTGATACTCAGGTGCTGGCGGTCAGAGGCGTTGTAATCGCCCTTGGCGGTGTAGCTGTTGGAAGTGACGGGGACAAGACTGTTGGCGATGTAGTTGTGGAACACCCCATCTTTTTGGGGAACCGGGAATAGGTTGAGGATGGCTAACCCCGCCGGGTCAATAACGCTCTTCCCGGTCGCGGTGCTGGTGTATTGATCCAGCCGATTCCCGGGAATCGCCGGGCGGCCCACTCCGGTCACGTGGGGATCATAAATTTGCGCTGGCCCGCCCAACTGGCTGAGCACATACGGGTCGGTCAGCAGCTCGGAGAAATCTCCCGTTCTCATCTTTGCCGTAGGAACGGTGACTGGAACCACCTCACCGTTGTTGAAGCGGTATCCCTCGTAGTTAAAGAAAAAGAATGCACGATCTCTTCTTGTGTAGAGATGGGGAATATAAATCGGCCCGCCAATATTGGCCCCAAAGTTATTCTGGTGATCGCGCGGTTTGTGCAACCTCAGAAGATCGTTAAGATAAGCGTTGGCGTTGAGCCGTTCGTTCTGCAGCAGGTCGTAGGCCTCTCCGTGGTAACCCTGGCCACCGGACTTGACTGCAAAGTTGACCACCCCACCCGTGCTGGCGCCATACTCGGCCGAGTATTGGCTGGTGGTGACGGTGAACTCCTGAAAAGCGTTGGGACCGGGCGCCGTCTCGGAGAAAAAATTGGCGTTCTGGGCACGGCGCGTAGAACTGCCGTCAATTAATATGTCGGTGCTGCCGCCTTGATTGCCGTTGACTCGAAAATTTCCCAAGCTAGTGCCGTTGCCGGTTGTTCCTGTGACCCCGCTGTCAAGAAACAGGAATGCGATCGGGGAACGACCTGCCGTTGCGCTACTGACAACCAGCGGCAATTCTTTCGACTGGCGCTCGGAAACGCTATCTTGCAGTGCGGCGTTTTCCGTCAATAGCTGCGTTTGGGTCGCAGTGACGGTAACGTCTTCGTGGGCTCCTATCTTAAGATTCGCGTCGAGTCTGCGAGCGATGCCGACCAGCAGCACGACATCTTTCACCGTCTCGTCACTAAACCCGGGCGCTTTGATCACTACCGTGTAGGGGTTGGGTCGTAACTCTTGAATATTGTAGAAGCCCTCGCCATTGGTGGTTCCGGCAGTGATCACTCCCGTGACATTGTCGGTTGCGGTAACCAAGGCGTTGGGGATGACCGCGCCCGAGGAATCGGTCACCGTCCCACTCAGGGAAGCATTCGTTGTCTGAGAGAAAGCGGTACCGGAACACAATCCTAGTGCAACCAAACAGCTGACAAGAAGAGTTCTAAACACCGGGAGCCTCCAATCGAACTCGATAGTTGCGAAACGGCCTGGCTTGAAACCTCAACCCCTTCACGGAAACCGGAAACGGGAAAGGAGGTTAGGTAAACATAAACGTCCTTCTCCAACTTCATTTTTTCGCACGGCACAATGTAAACGATTTCATTCTACGGGTCAAGTCTAATTCCGGCCACGCCCTGACCTTCAGAACCGGGCAGCCAAGCGGCGACGAAGGCGTAAATGCAGTCTGCATTGGCACGCCGCTGAAAACATAGTTACCTGAGGTGTTTGCGTTGATTGACCTGGGTGTGATGAAGGTCGCATCGGGATAATCTCTGTCTTGTCGTCCGCAACATGAGCACCCGCAGTAACACTGATGACCCTCGCTGCCCCCGACATATTTCGGTCCGATGGCCACAGGACTGATTTACGAGACGATCAATTCTGATCAGTTTTTCCGAGCCTAGAGTTCGATAATGGCTACTCGCATAAGGTTCTGCTCGCCGAGCGAACTTCGTGAACAAATTTGTTTTTGTGGACGTTACTGGTGCCGGGAGGTTTCGATGAACCTAAGTCTGCTAGACCCGAAGCTGATTGTGCTCGCCGTCGTGGTGATTCTGATCATCGCGGTGCTTGCTTGGCTGTACTTGCGAAAACGCAGGAGTACGACTGCGGAACTGCGGAAGAAGTTTGGGCCCGAGTACGAACTGGCGGTGCGAAAGCACGGGTCAGAACGAAAAGCGGAAGCGAAATTAGCGGATCGCCAGGAGCGGGTTGAAAAGCTCAACATTCGCGATCTTGACCCGGGGGAACGCGAACGTTTTTCGAAACAGTGGGAGTCCGTGCAGTCTCGTTTTGTCGATTCCCCGAGAGGGGCGGTCGCAGAAGCCGATGACTTAGTGTCCTCTTTAATGAAAACTCGCGGCTATCCCGTATCCGATTTCGATCAACGTGCGGCCGACATTTCTGTCGACCATCCCCGAGTGGTGGAGAACTACCGGTTGGCACATGAGATTGTGCTGCGGGTTGGGAAAGATCAAGCAACCACGGAAGATCTGAGAACGGCGATGATTCATTGCCGCTCTCTGTTTGAGGAACTGGTGCAGGTACCAACGGTTGTTGAAAGGAAAGAGGTGGCGTAATGGCATCCACACCGGGCGCGGCTTCCTTCTTCAAACTGAAGTAGTAGGCCATACGCCACTCCGCACGCCCCTTGGGAGCCTAGCCTTTGATTGAGCAGACTCGGGGGTGGGCTGTTCGCACGAGCGTCCCATGACTCGAACGAGTCTGCGGCGCTTTCGTTTATCCGCTGGTCTCAAGCCGACTGATTTCCGAACGCTAGCGAACCGACGTCAGCCGCTCAAAATAGTACGCTAGCGGATTATGACCCTTGCCGACAGCCCGTCCAAAACAATCGGCGAACTAATCGACGACGTGGAGCGAATACGGGAAGACTTGTTCCGCCTTCACATGGGCTGGAGAAAATGAAAGCCTCCAGAATGTCGTATCGACTGACGAGCCTAAAGAGGCTTAGCCTCCGGCCGGGTTGCCACTTTTTGTAGCTCGCCCTCGAAGTGACTCTCAACCTCTCCACGACTAAGCGGGCTTTCTGAGTTGGTCAACACGACCGAATAGACGACTTTGTTGCCTTCAATCTGAGCGGTGATGAACACCCAGTCCGCCAGTTCTTGATTGGTAAACTTCACCCTTCTGCCATCTGCAAGTGTTCTAATCCACTCGTCGCTTGGCATCCCACTTCTCCCGCAGGCGATTCGATCCGGGGATAATACTCCTAGCAGTCAGATTGTAAACGTCTTTCTGTGGCTGAGCTGCACGTTCTTCTAAACGGGCCGATGCTCGCTAACCGGCACTTTCTTGAGGCACGGCTGGTGGAGTCTCTTACGGCCGTCATCATCCCACTTGACGACAGCGTCCTCTTCGTTGGTCTGTTGAACTGTTCCCAACTCGCCAGTGGGTATTCCGAAGTTGCCCAAGCCCTCGACGCGATCTCCGGGACTTAGTTCTTCGCCAGTGGCAGACGGTTCTGCGAGCGCTGGCCTCTTGGCGCGGTCTGAGTCAGCAGTCGCTCCGAGGTGCGACAGAGGCGGTTGCGGAGCTTTGCGCAGTTTGGGAATTGGTTTATTCACAGGCTTATTATTCGATGTTTCCTTCGAAGATCTCCGAGCAGTGCCCTTCACGACAACTGTTCGTCTCTCACCGATGATACAGCATAGGCTTCAACAGAACGGTGCGCCTGGTCTAAACTGCACAGGTCTGGCAATTGATTTGGCTGGACTTGAAGAATAGCGGAGGCCGGTGCGCTGCGGAGAGTTTGGGATTGGTCTGAAGCTAGTCGTGGAGTACGATGCTGAGAAGTGAACTGTGGACTTCAAGCCCACCGTTGTAGCGAACGAAGCCCAACTTCCTGAACCTGTTCATGAAGAAGTTGACTCGCGAGCGAGTGGTCCCCACCATCTCCGCTAGAGTTTCCTGACTGATCTTGGGAATCGTGACTTCGGGCTTTCCGTCCTTACCGAAGTGAGCAAGCAGGAGAAGGATGCGGGCAAGTCGCTTCTCGCTAGAGTTGAAAAGCTGGTCAACCAAATCCTCTTCGTATCGGATGTTCCGTGTCAGCAAATAGGCCACGAACATGTCGGAGAACGCACGTTCCCGGTGAATCACTTCCATCATGGATTTCTTGTCGATGTGCATCACCAAGCAATCGGCCATTGCTGTTGCCGAGCACATGCGGAGGGGCTGCCCCGCCAGGCAACCTTCTCCAAAGAAATCGCCCTGCGTCAGAATCCCTATTGTGGCTTCTTTCCCGCCCTTGGCTACCACAGTGAGTTTTACCCGCCCCTCTTGAATGTAAAAAACAGCGTCGGACAAGTCGCCCTGAGCAAAAATCGCCTGCTTTTTGGCGAACGATGCGATGCGTCTGCCGTTGTCGATGGTCGAAAGAAATGCTTGGGGATCGAATTTGCGGCGTTTCTTGGCCGCTTTGACGGGTGTCATGATGGGCCCCCTTTCAAGAATTCCGAACGCGCAGAAGGGAACTTCCCATGAACTAAAATGTTACATATGCGGATAAACTGCAATCCGCTCGACGAAAATAATGATTCCACCCTTGGTGTCGAAAGTCAACCTATTCCCACCTTGCTTTCCTGAGCCACCTTCCCGCTTGTACACGTTTTGTACACTCAGATTGTCCCGGAATTATGCC
>Ga0210407_10002214_pt1 | contig 16939 bp, 15 predicted proteins | sample IncBWC27MmetaG_FD_150860 | JGI IMG/M metagenome (GOLD analysis project Ga0210407, IMG submission 150860) | Forest soil microbial communities from Barre Woods Harvard Forest LTER site, Petersham, Massachusetts, United States - Inc-BW-C-27-M | ecosystem: Environmental > Terrestrial > Soil >...
CACACCAAGGGGATTGAAGCCTTCCCATAGCTCCCTCAGTGGAATCCCAAGCAATTCTTGCACAGTGAAATCTCTCTTTCACTGGCAATCAATATGCCGACCTCAGTCTGACCGATTCAGTCTGATTAGTCAACTATATTATTGCCCCGGAACTTTTTTTCCTCCTAGATCTATGGTTCTTAAGGTAGTTACAGGCAAAATATTGAAAACATGAGAGTTATCGCTGTGTCCGGCTGCCTGCGGTTCCGTTTCGGAACCGAGGACAATGGAGCTCGTGCGAAGGACTTCGCCTTCGCCGTGATTGGTCGGATTCGCAGATGGGACGGTCCAAAGCTGCGCCGACGGTCGGGTTGTCAAAGATCCGTTACTTCAATGATCAGATTGTCTTATAGATAATCTTCGTTTATATATATTATCGCAGGCGAGAGGATGGGAGCAAGAAGAAAGTGGGGTGACCGAGGGGCCGGTTCCCATTTTGGGAATTCTGGCACCGACGACGTCAAAGGCCTGCCGCCCGCCTGAAACACAAAGTCCACTGGTCTTGCTGACGGAAAGGCCTCTAAAAGACCCGTCCTCGCGCAAAGAACGCCTGAGGGACGGGCACCCGCCTTTTGTGCACAGGGAGGTGCGGGCCAACCCCTCGGAGTTTATAGGCGCAGTAATTCCTCAGGTGTGAGCACCCTGCCTGCCTGATAGCTGGTCTTTATCCTCTGCTTTAGCGGATTGTCCTTTGTAACTATATAGAGTTCTGGGTCGGCCAAGTAATAAAGGTGTTGTCCGTCCATCCAGTCCCCTCTGTGCTTGTCAAACTTATAATCTGTCGTGCGGGCAAGATTGCACAGACTAGCGGCTAACACCAAAGCCGCATCAATCCGCTCCAAGATCGTCTTCCGATTCTCTGTCGTCAATTCAACCCCGTTCGCAACAAGGAAAGCGTCTGCCCATTGTTCGGAAGACGGGCAGTTTTCCTTCCGGTGACGTATGCCCTCATAAATCTGGACGTGTGTAGCTATGCCACTTTCTTGCGGTTGGATAATTACATCGAAATTGAACCCGAACGTCGCATCCTTTGAGAGCTCTATGAGGTCCACGTCGCCGTCCGCGAGTTGTCTCTTGTTGGCGGCGTTCAACAGAACGGCGGCCCAATTCTTGAAGTCGCTGGGTTCAAAACCCGGATGTGGCTTCGCAATGCCAAACACTCTGTCCAGGACGAACCTTCCCGGAAAAGGAAGGAAGCGGCCACCCGAGCCGAACAACACGTTCAACGCCTCAAGGTTCTTGTGATAGTAGCCGTCCTGGCCTTTCCCGAGTCCCGTGATTAGTTCAGTGAATGTCAATGGGGATACAAAGTAGGCGCACTCGCGGGACAGAAACTCCCGCAGTCTCTCCCAGTCTGTTGTCGAAATCTCGCCCCGTGCGACATCAACGCACACAGAGGTATCCAGAACTGCGCGTCGCATAGCCCCCCGGCGTGACCGTCCTATTTATGAAACCCGATTTGCGCCTTTTCCCGTTGGATAGTGAAGTACATCAGAATTGCATCAATCTTGGCGCGGAATTCATTCGCGTCAAGGGTCCCGACGGCGTTGGCTGGCAGTCGCCATTCGGCCAGCTCCATGCCAGCGTTCTCCAATTCCCCTGGCGCTGTGTTGAACATCTTGTAGAAGGTTTCCTCGTGAACATAACCAGAGGACAGATTGTTGCGGACTGACTTCAGATTTACATATGCACGCTGAAGTGCGTCTTCTGTTTGCATTGTTGTGGCCATTTTTCCTACCTTTCAGCACGCATTTTACGCGGGCCGCAAGCAGCCTGTCGCGTCTTGGGGAAAAGTACACTGCGCCCGGAAAACCGGTGACCGGTCGCCGAATTTGCCTTGTCCCCGAACTTGCCGGCTGATAGAAATTACGATTCGAGCCTTGACAGCGCGGACCGACAGGACTACGTTGTTGTTTCCCCCGCCTAGAGTAATTCGGTTCCAAGTTCGACTCCCGATCCCGAAAGAGGACAATCTCATGCGGCGTTTCCAACCTGTGCTTGCATTTCTGATCGTGGTTGTCGGTGCCCAGTCAGTAGTCGCGGCTACCTACTATGTTGGTAGTTGTAAGAAGGGCGCATTTAGCAGCATTCAGACTGCGGTGAGCAGTGTTCCCGCTGGTTCCATCATCGATGTGTGCCCAGGAACCTACGCCGAGCAGATCACCATCTCCGAGAGTCTGACCTTGCAAGGCATCCCTTATAACAACTCATCGCAGGTAATCATTACCCCGCCGAGCAGCGGGCTGATGACAACATCAAGCATCGCCTTGGGCACCGTTGCTGCCCAGGTCGAGGTAACGGCGGGGCCGGTGAAAATAACGGGAATCACGGTGGACGGAATGTCGGGGTACCCATTCATAGGTGTGTACTTCGTTGGAATCTTCTACGGCAGCGGCTCCTCGGGCACGCTAAGCGGTTTAGAAACCCGCAATCAGAATTCCAACTTACAGGGCGTTGGAATCCTGGCTGAAAACGGAGCGGGTGCCAGTCAGACGGTCACGATTGCAAATAGCAACATCCATGACAACGACTATGCAGCTATTTATGCCTACAGCGATCAGATGCCGTCTACGCTCACCACCTCGATCAAGAGCAACTATGTGGTAGGAGAGGACCTGGGCATATTCTTGAATGGCACCGTTACCGGTGCCATATCCGGGAACACTATTGCCGACCCCTATGTAGGCGTGTACGTTGGTGGCTCTACTTCGAGCTGCTTGGTCACAGGTAATACGGTAACCTTTTTTGGCGGTGGCGGGGGGGATGGAATCGAAGTTTACGCGGCCGCCGTTATCTCCGGCAACACGATAACCAATGTGGGCAATTACGGAACTGGGATAGTTGGCGCGGCAGGATCAACCGTTATGTTCAATCACATATCGAATAGCAGTGTCGGTATTTCGGCCGGTGGCGCGATCATTAAGAACAACATCATCATCAATGCGAACTCGGTGGGAATCGAACTCGGTTGCAGCACGGACGACACGGTGTCGGGGAACATCATAAACGGCGCTCCCATCGGACTCGACATGGTTCCGACAGCATTTAACGGCGTGAATCACTTCAACAATGTGGCAAGGGACACAACCGGGGGGTGCTGAGAGTGTTGGCCCGCGGGGCTGGCCCATGCCTTTACCGCACACCAGAGCGGGCGCCCGGCCCTTCTCGCGTTCTTTGCGAGAGAGCGGGGCTTTTAGCTTATGTCGCGGCGGCGAACCGTTGGATGCATTCCAGACTGCTTGCGGCGATGTGCTGTCCAGCGCGATTCAATTTCCACTCCGCATTCTTCCCCGGTCGCATAGTGCCGTGCGCTGCTCCACGTCCAATCCTCAGGGACCGCGACCAGTCCGCGTCGCACTGGGTTGAGGTGTATGTAATCCAGCTTTTCCATTAATTTCCGCTGACGATAAGTATTGAAATCATAGTAGCGAGGTTGCCAGAGCGGATACTGACGTCTAGAAGCCCCGCCCTCTCGCAAAGAACGCGAGAAGGACGGGGCACCCGGGTTTTGTGCATAGGGCTGGAATCTTTATCGATGTTCGGCTTGAAAGGCCGCGCGCAATGCGGCGTTTGGAGGTAGAATTCAGAATGCGGGCGCGGCTTTCGGGCTGTGATATCTGCTGACATTCAATTCACGGGGTTGAGGGGACGATGACGAAAAATGTAGTTTCCGGGTTTTTCATTGGTGTGGGGATTTTGGCAATCAGCGTCGCTGCTTCGGCGCAGGGAAACAACGTCGGAATGATCAAGCTCAATGGGGGACGAAGTGCGATTCTAGCGAGCGCACCCGCGGAGCCGCTTGCGCCGGCGCAGTTGCCCCCGTCTGGCCTGGTAAAGATTTACAGCACTTTGGGAACGGGCGACCACGTGTACAGCACCGTCAGTGCGTTTGGCATTCTGGGGACGAAGGCTGGGCAACCCTGGCCGGAAATGGTGGGGAACGGATTCCGGCCGAAGGCCGATTATCTGGTGACTGAGGTCGCGGTGGGCGCGACGCATTACCAAAACACCAATGTTCTGGTGGTCAGCCTGAACCAGGACAACCATGGAATTCCGGGGAAGGTGCTTCACACCTGGTATTTTTCCAACCTGCCGAATGTTTGGACCTGCTGCACATTGCAGACGGGAAAGTATGCCAGGGGGATCCCGGTGAAGAAGGGCAAGTTGTATTGGGTGGTCCTGCGTCCCGAGAACAAGTTTCAAGATACCTGGGACATGTGGGCGGACAACTATGCCGAAAAGTCGGGGAAGTATTTCTCGAACAATATCGGATCAGGTTGGAATACGAGCTATCAAACGCTGAGCGCGGTCGGGGTATTTGGCAAGTAGCGGATGCCGTTCGACCGGGGCACGTCGGACGGCTCCTTCATTGAACAAAAACGATTCGTTGGATGCAGGTAGTTTGGATTCGAAACGTGTCGCGTCTGTTTCGGATACTCAGGAGGCTTCCATCCTGCTTGACTTCCACGTTTTCTCCGATACGAAGTTTGTGGTCTTTCGGTGCAACCGCAGTAACGACCCAGTCGCCCGACCGGAATTTTACCCGCAGCTTGTGGGCGTCCTGGGGCAGCGTGGTCTCCGTACCGACACTGGTGACTTTTGCCTGGTTCCAAGTGTCAGGTATCGTTCCTAATTGTTGTTTGCACACTTCCTCCGATGCAAACTGCGGTGCGGATACGGAGCTTTGAGAAAAAACGCACAGCGGTAGGTTGCAGACACTCTCCTGCGGAGAGGCGATTGCCACTAAAGAGGTTGCGACGACGACCGCAAGTCCGTATGTTCGCACAGCGGCTCTGACGACAGTCATAACTAACGAATCTCTCCTAGAAGAACCTCGTCACACCCTCTTCCAATACCAGCACTCGATCCTCAATCCCCGCAGCCTTAGCTTCCTGCTCCAGCAGTTGCAATGGCTCCTCCATCGGTTCGTGGGAGAGCTTGAAAGTGCCGTAGTGCATGGGGACCATCCAGCGGGCGTTCAGGTCGAGGAAGGCGCGGGTGGCGTCGGCGGGATTGGTGTGGACGTTCCGGAACGAGGGGGGATTGTAGGCTCCGATGGGCAAGAGGGCCAGTTCGGGCGCTAAGCGCCGTCCGATCTCGCGGAATCCGGAAAAATAAGCGGTGTCGCCGGCGTGATAGAGCGAGTGCTTGCTGTCGCGCAGCACGTAGCCGCCGTATCCGCGGTGAGAATCCTGGATGATGCGAGCGCCCCAATGGCGCGAAGGCACGTGGGTGACGGTGAGTTCGCGATGGCGGTAGCTGTTCCACCAGTCCAGTTCGACGACATCGCCAAAGCCCAGGTCGGAGACAAGGTCCATGACGTGATGCGGCACAACGATGGTCGGGAGCGCGGCGTGACGGCTCCGCGCCTGCTGAACGATGGCGCGCAGCGATGGCCGATGCAGATGGTCGAAGTGGGCGTGCGTGACCAGCACTAGGTCGATAGGTGGAAGGTCGCGGAGTTGCACTCCGGGCTGGCGCAGGCGCTTCAGGACAAACAGCCAGCGGGCAAAGTTGGGATCGATGATGACGTTCTGGCTGCCCATCTGAACGAAAAAACTGGCGTGGCCGATGAAAGTCAGACCCAGATCTCCGTTGGTCACCAACTTGGGTTTATGGGTTTCGCCGGTTCTTGGAAGGACCGCGGAGTGGCGCACCAAACGGCCAAACGCACGCGCGCGCTTGCGCAGCACGGGATTCGTAAGCGTTGGTTTTAACATCTGCTCCTGGCCGAACCTGGCTTGCATCCGGGTACATCTGTTCAAGCGCGCAAAGAACTGCGGGAACTGTCTCCCACAGACCTCTGCAATGTTTGGGCGAAAGAGCTGTCGTCATTCTAAGACATCCCACCGCCAATTGCTTGACCATAATGCGGCTGTCAGTTCTAATCCTTGTGGGGCGAACGGTGCCGGCCTCGGGAGACGTTGCAAGCAACGTCTCTACAGTGGTCTGCGGTTTGCCACAAGACGAATTTATAGGAGCCAACATGCGGGTTGCTTTCTTAGGTTTGGGAATCATGGGACGGTCGATGGCGACAAACATGGCCAAGGCCGGCCACGAAGTCACAGTGTGGAATCGCAGTGCCGGCAAAGATGTCGAAGGGGCACGTAGCGCGGCCTCTCCGGCGGAAGCGGCACAGGGAGCGGAAGTGGTGTGGATGTGCGTTTCGGACACAAAAGCGGTCGAGGGTGTTTTGTTTGGGCCGCAAGGCGTACACGAGTCGCTGACGCCGGGCATGACGATTGTTGACTCCAGCACAATTTCTCCGTCCGCCACCCGCCAGTTTGCCGAGCGGGTGGGTGCGCAGGGAGTTCAATACGTGGATGCGCCTATGACCGGATCGAAAGTTGCAGCGGAAGCTGGCACCCTCATTTTCATCGTGGGCGGAGAGGAATCAGCCATTGAGAAGCTGAAGCCGCTGTTTGCCGCGACTGGGAAGAAGATCTTCCGCATGGGCGAAATCGGCAAAGGCCAAGCCGCCAAGCTGGTGATGAATCTTCAAATCGCGATGATCTATGAAGGCTTTGCCGAGGCCCTCACTTTGGCCACGAAACTTGGCGTCGATGCCGAGGTCCTGGTGCCGCTGATTCAGGCTTCGATGGTTCACTCGGGAGTGGTGGAGTACAAGGCTCCGTTTGTCCTCAAACGTGACTTTTCCCCGAATTTCCCGTTGCGCCTGATGCATAAAGATCTCCGGCTGGCGTTGGACGCGGCCAAGGAAGCCCGGGTCAAGCTGCCGGGCCTGGAGACGGTAGAAGAAGTTTACGAAGTGGCTGCCGAGGATGGCCACGGCGATCTCGACTACGCCGCGACCCTGACGCTACTCGAAAAATGGGCGGGAGTGGAAGTGAAAGGGGCGTCGGCCTGACCTGTGGTCGGGTTCGATGTTCTTGGCTTTTTTCCGAGGAGGGTACCTGCGGGTACTTCCGTAACGCCCATCTTGCCACCTATTACAGAACTATTACACGCCGCGCCGACGGTCCCTGCTAGCCTAGAACTCTAGTATCCAAAACCAGCACAGGGACCAGCCATGGAACTTGAAGCGCTACACCGCGAGCCCGCCGCCGACAACGAAATCAACTGGGTAACTGCCACCTTTATGGGATTGTTCCATGTGGGGGCGATTGCCGCACTCTTCTTCTTTACCTGGAAAGCGTTTTTCGTATCTATGTTTCTTTGGTGGGTTTCGGGAAGCCTGGGGATCGGGATGGCCTACCATCGGCTGCTCACGCATCGCGGCTACCGGACTCCGAAGTGGGTCGAATATTTCTTGACCACTTGCGCGACTCTGGCGCTTGAAGGCGGACCGATTTTCTGGGTGGCCACGCATCGCATTCATCATCAGTTTTCCGATCAGGACGGCGATCCACACTCGCCCATCGAAGGCAAATGGTGGGCGCACATGGGCTGGATTCTGACGGGAAAGTCGATGCATCACGACACTACAACGCTGGCGCGTTATGTACCTGATCTCGCGAAAGACAAGTTCCATGTCTGGATCACGAAATATCATTACGTTCCGATGATTGTTTTGGGCGTGGTGCTGTTCGCAATCGGCGGCTTGCCGTTCTTGCTGTGGGGAGTTTTCATGCGCACCGTGGTTGGCCTGCATACGACGTGGCTGGTGAACTCGGCGACGCACAGCTGGGGCACACGACGTTTTGTCACTAAGGACCTTTCGACCAACAGTTGGTGGGTGGCGATCCTGACATTTGGCGAGGGCTGGCACAACAATCACCACGCGCATCCGGTCTCCGCGCGGCACGGTCTGCGATGGTATGAAATAGACATGAACTGGTACGGCATCTGGACGCTTAAGAAGGTGGGCCTCGCCCGCCACGTGTACCGCGTGAAGCTCTCGGAACTCGAGCGCAAGCAGGAAGCAAAAGAGGCGGCTCCGGCTCCCGAGCTGGTTTCGGTGTAAGTTTTACTTTGTGTACCTTTGCGTCCTTTGTGGTTTTAGCATTTGAACTTCACTAACCACAGAGGACACGAAGGTACACAAAGGAAGAACATCACGGCACTGCCTCTCTCCGGTTTTCTTCTTCTTCGCGGTAGAATCGTGCTATGCGCATCACCAGCCGGCGCAAAGCGACCATCACATTCCTGGTTCTAGGCGTCGGCCTTGCCGGCGTCGCGGTCGCCGTTGGTTCCGGATGGATCATCCTCAACTGGCGCGAAGGGATCAGAGTTTTTCTTGGCGTGATCTTCTTCGGCGCCATTACCGCGGGACTGGTCCTCAACACAATCTTTCTCCTCCGCGAGATTCGCCGGAACGAGCAGCACGACAGTTTCATCAACGCGGTCACCCACGAACTCAAGACTCCGATCGCTTCCATCCGCCTTTACCTGCAAACCCTGCAGCATCGGGATGTCGACGAAGTCCAGCGCCGCGAGTTCTACCGTCGCATGCTCGACGACACCGATCGTCTTCTTGGCACCGTCGAACAGGTTCTGAAGGCCGGAGTCGCGGGCCACAAGAAGAGCAGCCGCGAACGCATAGCCATCGATTTCTCAAGTCTGGTTCGCGAGTGCGTGGAAGTTGCGCGCACCGGCCATCATTTGCAGCCCCAAGCTTTGCGCTTCGAGCCCGCGGTCAACGGCGGGAATGGAGCGACCGTCACTGGCGATCCGGCGGAATTGCACACGGCTATTTCGAACGTGCTCGACAACGCCATCAAGTACTCCGGAGAGCAGGTGGATGTTTCCGTGAGCATCGAGACGCCGGATGAGAAGCATGTGCGGCTGAGCATTCGCGACCACGGCGTCGGCATTCCGCAGGGAGAGCTGAAGAGCGTGTTCAAGCGCTTCTATCGCGTTTCCAATCGCTCCATGGCTCACGTGAAGGGAACGGGCTTGGGCCTGTTCATCGTGCGCGCCATTGCCAAGAAGCACGGAGGCCGTGCGTTTGCAGAGAGCCAGGGCGAGGGCCTCGGCACCACAGTGGTTCTAGAACTGCCGCGAAGGGTTGTGCGGGAAAACGGGACGCGGGAGAAACGGGCATGAGCCGCGTGCTGATTGTCGAAGACGAGGCCCATATCGCTCAGGGGTTGCGCTTCAATCTTGAAGCCGAAGGGCACAGCGTGGAAGTCGCCGGCGACGGCGAGCGCGCGCTCGAGTTGCTTTTGGGTAATAAAGAAAACGGTCATAAAGAGAACGATCTTCAGGAAAGCGATAAAAAAGAAAACGGCAAACGTGGAAAACGCGAGGCAGGCCGGCGCGAGGAGTTTGACGCGGTCGTGCTCGACGTGATGCTTCCGGGCAAGGACGGTTTCGCGGTCGCCACGGAACTGCGGGCGGCGAAGAATTTTGTTCCGGTGTTGATGCTGACGGCCCGAGGACGGCCCGAGGATGTGCTCAAGGGATTCGCCTCGGGCGCCGACGATTATCTTCCCAAACCCTTCGAACTTCCCATCCTGCTGGCGCGGCTGCAAGGATTGCTGCGCCGCCGCGAGTGGATGGGCGTCAGCCCCGCGCCCGCGGGCGATGCCTTCTCCTTCGATGGACGAACCCTTGATTTCGGCAAACTGGAACTGCGCGTCAACCGTAACACAATCCAACTGACGTTGATGGAGGCAGAACTGCTGCGCCACCTGGTCCGCAACAGCGGCCGCATCGTCTCCCGCAAAGCCATCCTCGAAGAAGTCTGGGGACTGCACGAAGACACCGACACGCGGGCCATCGACAACTTCATCGTCCGCCTGCGTCGCTACATCGAAGACGATCCCGCCAAGCCAAAGCATCTGCTGACGGTTCGCGGTGTCGGATACCGGTTCGTGCCGGAACCGGAAAAAACCTGATTCACCACAGAGTCACAGAGGAAACTTTTTTTGAGCCCTCTGTGACTCTGTGACTCTGTGGTAAGGCGGTACCCAGCCGGAACGTGGGCGTGGAGCAGCTTCGGGCGGTATGACCGGCGAGGATTAGGCAGTCGAGATCGAATCATAGTGGACGGCGCGAAAACGGGAACAGCTTGCGCTGCGGAGTTTTGCTCCGCTTGGACGGGAGAGAGCACCGTCCCTACACGAGCGAAGCCTGCGGCTGAACCCGATTTGGATTTGAGAGCTTGTGATATGGCTGGAGCCATATCCTGATACGAACCAGTAGCGGCCTCTACTGCCTGTGGGTGGAGGCGCCGGCGGCCAGGTCTCTGAGGACCCCGAGGAAGCCGGCGGCGGCGCGCTCGTCGGAGAGGGCTTCCAGGTCGATGGTCGCGGCCAGGTGCGGGGACTCGGGACGGAAGCGGACGCTTAGCAGGTTGTGTCCGCGCGACGTCATCAGGGTGTTGATCACCGGAGGGAGTTCCTGCTTCCACTGGGTGCAGGTGGTCAGTACAACGGGGCCGGGGCGGACGATCGTCCAGTTGCGCGATTTTCGGACCAGCTTGTCGTCGCTGTGCGTGAGCCAGCGATGGCGCAGCACCTCCAGGCGGACGCCGGGAGCAGTGTCCAGGTCGGCCTCGAAGGTCAGCGTCTCGCGCCGCTTGCGCCAGACACTCAACAACCATGGAATGGGCAGCTGTCGCGGAAGCAACCGGATGGTTACCTGTGCGTTCTCAAACCAGTGGGTGGCGAAGCGCAGATGCGCGTGCAAGCGGGAGGCTCCGACCCACCGGGCCTGGGTCACCTGGCCACGATGCGAGCAGGCGGCTTCCACCCAGCGCAAAGCCTTGGTCCCCCGGCGGTGGTTGTAACTGGCGAGGCAGAGATACCACACGCCAACCAGGGCGACCGCGCCCACTGCGTCAATAAGAATGATGCGCCCCACAATTAAGCTCAGATGCGAATGGTACGTCCTGGGGTGCAGGCAGGCAACAGTTTCGGAGACTATTTTTGTGGATTCCGTAACCCTTGCCGGATCATGAAGAAGGACGGAATCGGCGAGGGTCTGCGGCTACAATAACGGGGTGGAAATTGCCCTGCGGGAGTTTCGGCGCCAGGATTTCAACAGCCTGTGGCGGATTGATCAGGAATGCTTTGCGCCAGGGATTGCTTACTCGCAGCTGGAGTTGGCGGCTTACATCCAGCTGCGGGGTGCTTTTACCGTGGTTGCGGAGCCTGCGGGAGCGGGTGAGTCCCCGATTCTTGGTTTCATCGTGGCGCAGGCGAACCGGCGCGGGATTGGCCATATCCTGACGATTGACGTGCCTCCGGCTAGCCGGCGTTTGGGAGTTGGGTCGAAGTTGCTGGCGACGGCCGAGGAGCGGTTGCGGGCCGCTTCGTGCCACCGCGTTGTGCTGGAGACCGCTGTGGACAATGCGTCCGCGCTGGCCTTTTACAAGCGGCATGGTTACAGCGTGGTGAAGACGATTCCGCGCTACTACTCAAATGGCGTGGATGCGTTCGTGCTGGAGAAGGAGATTTAGGAATTGCTCTGTCCCATGATTTTGCGGACGGGTTGATTGTCTGCGTATACACGCCACTCGGCGATTTGGCCGTCTCTTACAACAGCTCTCCAAGCGGCGGGAACTTCCCAATGATTCTCCTTGGGAAGCTTGCCGCCGACGGCATACGTGCCACGGGCGCTTCCGGTGGCCAGCACAGTCTGGCCGCTGCCGAGGACATCTTCGTGAGAGACACTGTAGTCGGGAAACCAGTTGAAATAGCTGGCCCATCCTTTGCGCAGATTCTCGATGCCGCTGGCCTGATTCCCGAGTCCATCGATGAAGGTGTGGTCTGGCGTCATCAAAGAGCAAATCCCGTTTACATCGTGGGCGTTGATTTTGTCCAGGAATGACAGGACGATTTGAATCGGTTCTTGGTTTTCCATGGCGGCTCCGGGGTGAGATTGTAACAGGGCCGCATCCGGCGGACGTCCGAAGAGTATTATTCTGAGGTTGCACGGCTGTCAGTATGAGAGTTGCGATCCAGGGAGAAGCAGGTTCGTTCAGCCATGAAGCGGCGAAGCGCATGGTTCCGGGGTGCAGCATCGTGGCCTGCGCGCGCTCGGCGGAGGTGTTTGATCGGGTCGAACGCGGGTCGGTCGATGCGGCGGTGGTTCCGATTGAGAATTCGCTGGCGGGTTCGGTGGCCGAGCACTTCGACCTGTTGTTGGCGCGGAAGGTTTTCATCCGACAGGAACTTCGCCTGCGGATCGTGCATAACCTGATCGCGGCGCCGGGAGTGAAGATGGGCGATGTTCGGCGGGTGTTTTCGCATCCGGTGGCGCTGGATCAATGCCGGGATTTTTTTTGCAAGCACCCGAAGATCGAGGCCACAGTTTTTTATGACACGGCTGGCAGCGTGAAGCATGTGATTGAGAGCGGGCTGCGGGACGCTGCCGGGATCGCCGGGCGTCAGGCTGCGGCCGTGTACAAAGGACGGATCCTTGCGGCTGGGATTGAGGACGATAAGCGGAACTTTACGCGATTCTTTTTGATCCGCAAGAAACAGCGCGTTGTTCGCGGCGCAAACAAAACTTCGATTGCTTTCACGGTGAAGAATGTGCCGGGGGCGCTGTTCCGGGCGATCAGCGTGTTTGCGCTGCGCGAGATCAGCTTGAGCAAGATCGAATCGCGGCCACTGCGCGGGCGGCCCTGGGAATACGTCTTCTTTGCGGATTTCCTTCGCGGCGATGATGACACTGCGCGGAATGCGCTTCGGCATCTGGCGGAGGGCGCGAGTCCGGTGAAAGTGCTGGGAGTGTACGTTGCTGCGTGAAGAGGTGGACGGTTTATCGTCCCATTTTGGTTCTGTCTTGAGTGAATCAGGTCGCGCAATCGTACTGTGTACCTTTGGTTGGGTGCAATCCATCCCGAGAAGGTTTAGAATTCAGCAGCTCAGAAAAACCATTTCCCGGAGGCGGTCTGCATCTTCCGGGGCACTTATCTCATCAAACTTGAGCATACTTCACTCAAGGTGAAATCATGGCACAATCATCGCGCGCTGAGCGCACTGCAAAAGACGTGAAAGAAGCCAAAGAATCGAAAGAAGTAAAAGAAAACACAAGGAATAGCGAGCCCGACGATCGGGCTCTGCCGATCCTTCCAGTGCGGGATACGGTGCTGTTTCCCCATGCCGTGCTCCCCCTGACCGTAGGCCGGGAAAGCTCTGTCCAGCTGATTAATTCGCTGGGCGAGGATAAGACCATCGTGGTGGTGGCGCAGCGGGAAGCTCGCGTCGACTCCCCACAACCCACCGACTTATATACCGTCGGAACCCTGGCCGTGGTGCATAAAGTCGTCAAGATGCCTAACCAGAGCCTGTTCGTCTTCGCTGAGGGCCTGGAGCGGGTGCGGTTGGTGGAGTTTGCTCAACTCGCCCCTTTCATGCGGGCGCGGGTGGATTCGGTACCCGAGGCGATTCCGCCTAAGAGTTCGGAAGTCGAGGCTTTACAGCGCAACGTTTTGACCCTGTTTCAGCAGATTGTGGCGGGCTCGCCGACTTTGTCGGATGAACTCTCGACCGTGGCGATGAATATTGAAGAGCCGGGCCGGTTGGTGGATTTCATTGCCTCTTCCTTGCCGTCGCTTTCCACTGCGGATAAGCAGGACACGCTCGAGACTACCGACGTTCGGGTTCGCTTGGAGAAGATCAATCAGCATCTGGCGAAGGAGTTGGAAGTCCAGCAACTGCGCAACAAGATTCAGTCGGAAGTGCAGGATCGGGTGCAACAAACCCAGCGCGAATATTATCTGCGGGAGCAGATGAAGGCCATCCAGAAAGAATTGGGTGAACAGGATGAGGGTGCTCGGGACACGGAAGAACTGCGGCAGAAAATCGAGTCGGCAGGAATGCCCGATGAAGTCAAGAAGGAAGCGCTGAAAGAATTGGGGCGGCTCGCGCGCATGTCGCCGATGGCTGCGGACTATTCGGTTACACGCAACTACATTGAATGGCTGGCGGTGCTGCCGTGGGCAAAAACTTCTGGCGGCGATGTCGATATCATCAAGGCCAAAGAAGTTCTTGACACGGATCACTACGATCTGAAGAAAGTTAAAGATCGTATTCTCGACTATCTCTCAGTGCGTCGTTTGAAGCCGGGGATGAAGGGGCCCATCCTTTGCTTCGTCGGACCTCCGGGCGTGGGCAAGACTTCGCTGGGGAAATCGATTGCGCGGGCGCTGGGGCGGAAGTTCGTCCGCATCTCGCTCGGTGGCGTTCATGACGAAGCTGAGATTCGCGGTCACAGGCGCACCTACATTGGTGCTTTGCCGGGGCAAATTATCCAAGGCATCCGCCGAGCCGAGACCAAAGATCCAGTTTTCATGCTGGACGAAATCGATAAAGTCGGGCGTGACTTCCGCGGCGATCCCGGGTCGGCGCTGTTGGAAGCGCTCGATCCCGAGCAGAACGCTACGTTCCGCGACAATTACCTCGACGTGCCGTTCGATCTTTCGAAAGTTCTCTTTATCACTACGGCGAACATGCTGGATCCGATTGCGGAGCCACTGCGTGATCGCATGGAGATTATCGAACTTCAGGGCTACACCGAGGAAGAAAAGGTTCACATCGCGTTTCAGTACCTGATTCCGCGGCAGATTGAAGAGAACGGAATCACGCAGGAAAACATCGAGTTCCCGGAAGAAGCGGTCAGCAACATCATCCGGCATTACACGCGCGAAGCCGGCGTGCGTAATCTGGAGCGGAACATCGGGACGGTTTGCCGCAAGCAGGCGCGCCGTCTGGCTGAAGGCAAGAGCGCTAAGCTGGTGGTGACTCCGGAGATCGTGCAGGAATTTCTGGGCGGCATCAAGGTTCGCAGCGAAGGTGAAATTGCCGAACGCACCAAGCGTGCCGGAGTCGTTGTCGGACTGGCGTGGACTCCTTCTGGCGGCGACATTCTCTTTATCGAAGCTAATACCATGAAGGGCAAGGGTGGGTTCACCATGACCGGACAGATCGGCCAGGTGATGCAGGAGTCGATGCAGGCAGCTCTGACCTGGGTGCGATCGAACGCCGAGCAACTCGGGATTCCCGAGACGTTCTTCGCCGAGCACGATATCCATATTCACGTTCCGGCCGGGGCTATTCCTAAGGATGGCCCATCCGCTGGAGTGACCATGGCTACGGCGCTGGTTTCATTGCTGACCGGGCATCCGGTGCGTCCGCTGACCGCCATGACCGGTGAGATTACGCTGAGCGGGAATGTGCTTCCCATCGGCGGAGTCAAAGAGAAGGTCTTGGCCGCGAAGCGGGCGGGAGTTCACGACGTCATCCTGCCGGCGGAAAACAAGATGAATGTGGAAGAGGACTTGACGCCAGAGCAACTCGAAAACCTAAGTATTCACTATGTCAAGCAGATCAGCGAGGTTCTGGAACTGGCCTTGCCATCGACGCCGCGCCAGGAGAAGCAGGATGCGGAAGAACGCGAGAAAGTTCTGAGCGAGCAACCGGTCGGCTAAGAATATTGATGGGTTGTCAGATTAGATGCCAGTATTCGGAAACGAAGGCTGGCATCTTTCTTTTGCGGTAAGTTACCTTGGTGCACCGTTTGCAACTCGGAACTTATCGGGCAGGTTGGGGTTAATACACAATGTAAGCGGTGTCGATAGAAACAAAAGCGAGGAATAAGCCAATGAAAACGCACAAAGCCTTGGCAGTGGGAATCGTCCTGGCAGGGATGTTGCTGACCTTACAAGCACCGCTCAGAATGGTCGCGCAGGAACCGCCTCCGCAAGACCAGGGGCAGCCGGCGCAAGATCCCCCGGGCCGCGTCGCGCGGTTGAGTTATTCGGTTGGATCGGTTTCTTTTCAGCCGGGCGGCGAAGGCGATTGGGTGCAAGCGGTCGCTAATCGTCCGCTGACCACGGGTGACAACATTTGGGCTGACAAGGATTCGCGGGCGGAACTCCAGAGCGGCTCAACTTCCGTTCGCCTCGATTCGGAAACCAGTCTCACCTTCCTTGATATCGATGACCGCACGACTCAACTGAAATTGTCTCAGGGCTCCGTCATCGTGCGAGTGCGCCACCTCGACGACGAAGATCATTTTGAAATTGACACACCGAACCTGGCGTTTCAGATCCAGCGCACCGGGGAATATCGCATCGACGTGAGTGCCGACGGAAATGAAACCGATGCTACGGTATGGAACGGACGTGGCGAGGCGACGGGCGGCGGGAACTCTTACGTCGTGGTGGCAGGGCAGCGGGCACGCTTCACGGGCACGGATCAGTTGGATCACGAAATTGACCAGATACCCAACCGCGACGATTTCGACGACTTCTCATCCCAGCGCGATGATCGCGAAGAACACGCGGAATCGTCCAATTATATTTCGCCCGAGATGACGGGCGCTGCGGACCTCGACGAATACGGTCACTGGCGCTATGCGGCCGGCTACGGGCCGGTGTGGGCTCCGGCTCAGGTCGGTCCGGGATGGGCTCCCTATCGCAACGGCCACTGGGTATGGGTCGCGCCTTGGGGATGGACCTGGGTTGAAGACGAGCCCTGGGGCTTTGCTCCCTTCCACTACGGGCGTTGGGCCTATGTCGATGCAGGCTGGTGCTGGGTTCCGGGTCCGGTCTATGTGCGCCCTGTATATGCGCCGGCACTGGTCGTGTTCGTCGGTGGAGGAGCGGTGGCCTTCGGAGGTGGCGCCGGCGTGGCCTGGTTCCCGCTGGCCCCGCGTGAAGTCTACGTTCCCTGGTATCGGACCAGCCCTGGCTATGTGAACAACGTGAACGTCACCAACACGAATGTGAACGTCACCCAGGTGACGAATGTTTACAACACCACGATCATCAACAACAATACGACGAATGTCACGCGCATCAACTATGCAAATCAACACGTAGGCAACGCGGTGACGGCGGTCTCGCATGAAACATTCGCGAACGCGAAGCCTGTCCAGTCCAACCTCGCCAAAGTGGATCCCAAACAGATTGAAAATGCTCCCGTCGTCCACAGCATTGCGGTGCAGCCAGCCCGAGCAAGCGTAATCGGAGCCGGCCGGCCTA
>Ga0210407_10002216_pt1 | contig 16931 bp, 10 predicted proteins | sample IncBWC27MmetaG_FD_150860 | JGI IMG/M metagenome (GOLD analysis project Ga0210407, IMG submission 150860) | Forest soil microbial communities from Barre Woods Harvard Forest LTER site, Petersham, Massachusetts, United States - Inc-BW-C-27-M | ecosystem: Environmental > Terrestrial > Soil >...
CGGATTGCCTACCACAAGGTCCGAGGAATTCGTGCTGCTGGCGCCGGGAATGTAGTGGCTGGGATCAAAGTTCCAAGCGCTGTGGTGGATCTCACGGTATGTACCGTAGAGGCTCACCCGCACGCCAAGGTTCAAGGTTAATCGTTTGGTTGCGTGCCAGTCGTCCTGGAAATAGGGCTCGAAGATTTTGTACCGGTTGTAGGTTTTGACCGCGGATTTTTCCTGTTGAAAGACCGAGACGTTGCCCAGGAGCAGATCAGCGAACGCATTCCCGCTGGTGACTGCGCTGTTGCTGGTATCGAATGTCAGATTGCCGTTGATGCCGTAGGAAGGTTGGGGTATTTCGTTCTTCTGGGCTGCTACGAAATAGCCGCCGAACTGAAGATTGTGGCTGCCGATGATCTTGGTGACATTGTCCTTGTAAGTATAGGTCGGGTTAGAGTTGAGTGGACCGTTGGGGACATATCCGGGATCTTCGTTGATGCCGTTGTAAATTCCTCCATTCAAGCTAATGCCCGCCACCTTGCCGCCGAAGCCATTCTGGAAGATTCCCAAGTTCATGCCCGGCGGTCGTTGCCAGGCGCCAATGAGGCCGGTGGTGATGTGGTCGGTGGTATAACTGGCAACAAATTCGTTCAATAATGTGGGTGAAGCCGTGGCAGTTAAATGGGCGACCATGCTAACCCCGGGCCCTATGAAGTTCGTTTGAACCGTGGGGAAGCTGGTTCCGGACGTCCACAGCGGGGTCGGGTAGATTTGCGACCAGGAATCGTGGATGTAGCGGAAGGTCCCGCGAATCTTGTCGGTGAAGTTGTGGTCAATGCGGAATAGCTCCTCACGCCAATTCGTCGGGAGCGTCGGAGTCTCCAGCCAAGAGTTCGTGCCGACGTTGGGCGTTGGGATTAGCGCTTCCAGAGCGGTTACAGTGGGATCACTGGCGCTGAACGGGACCTGATTATTCGGATACGGCGTAGCGGTTCCGGGCAAGTGCGGGCAATCGGGACCGGGGCACAGATCGTTGAAGTTGCCCATCCTCTCGGCCAGCGAAGGAACCGTGGTTACGGAGAATCCCGCGGGAACCCGATCCCTCCGCCACTCCTGCGACCAGAAAAAAAACGTTTTCTGCTTGTTGGTGTTGTAGTGGCCGGGAATGAAAATCGGTCCGCCGAGCGTGTATCCGAAATCGTTCTTCTTGTAGGGCGGGACCGTGGTTTGAAAGAACGGAGTCGCATTGAACATATCGTTGCGCACAAACTCGTACAGATCTCCGTGGAAACTGCTGGTGCCGGACTTAGTCTCCACCTCGACCGTACCTGAGCCATTGCGGCCGTACTGTGCGCCGTAATTAGAGGAAAGCACTTTGAATTCGGCGATGGCGTCAATGCTGGGATAAACATTCAGCGAAGTGTTGCTGCCATTGTCCAGCGCGTCTCCGCCGTCCATCTCCCAGTTGTTGTATTCGGTGCGTCCACCGTTGACGGTGTACGCGACGTTTCCGTTGACGCCGACTTGCGCCTCATCTTGTCCACTCTGGTTGGTGACACCGGGAACCAGAGTGATAAGTTGAGTAAAGTTGCGTCCATTCAACTGGAGTTGCGTAATTTCCTTGCCAGTAACCGTGCCGCCGAGATCGGAAGACTGAGTTTCCACCTGCGCGACAGTAGTTCCTTCGACGGTCACCTCGGTGTTGGTTCCCCCCACCTCCATCGCAACGTCGACACGGGCCTTCTGGGCTACGTTCAAGATAATGCCCTTGGCCGCGAACTTCTTGAAACCGGGCGCGGCAACTACGAGGTTATAGGAGCCGATGGGCAACGCGGCGAACAAGTAATCTCCGGTAGAGTTGCTCGCGGCGGTGCGGTTGATGCCGTGCTCCAGACTGGTCAGTGTCACTTGAGCGCCGGGAATCGCGGCTCCCGTAGGATCGGTCACAGTGCCGGTGATTGATGCGGTGTCCTGCGCGAAGAGCGCGACCGGAACGCAGACTACAAACGCGAAAATGCAGAAACGCAAGAGACGGGATTTCATATGCAAACTCCCTGATACTTGAAACGCAAAATGGAAAACCCAGCCTGGCTTCACCCTCACAACCCAACCCGTTGCCCCAGACTCTGACCGGAAACGCGTTAACCTGAACGCCCCAATCGTTACGGGCTTATGCCACCCAACATCAAGCGGTACGCGGATTCACTGACTCCGCGGCCGATCACAAACCACGAAAAACCGCTTATTAAAACGTGTTAATAGTGAGGTAGCTCAACCTCCGTGTCAAGCAAAAAATGCCGGGAAAAACCACCTTAGCATAGGGAATGCTGATCACAACAGGATTCTGGTGGATTCCCGCACCGCCAATTCGGGAGCCACTTTGCGGTGCACGGCGGAGATCTCACGCTTCTCCTGAACAGCGTTGATTCCGTCGACAACGATGTTGGCCGCCATCGCCCCCATCACTTCCATGGGTTGGCGAACGGTGGTCAGGGAAGGGGTGTACAAAGTGGACGCAGCAACGTCGTCGAAGCCGATGACCGAACAATGTTCCGGAACGCGTAAGCCCGCTTTCGCTAAGGCACGGATTCCCCCAAAAGCGGTCATGTCGTCGAAAGCCATCAAGGCGGTAAACGGCCGCTTCTGTTTGAGCAAGTCCTCAGTTAGTTTGTAGCCCGTTTCAAAACTGGAAATCGGATCGCGGGATTCCGGCAGGTCGAGAATCAGCCGGGGATCAAGTTCGAGCCCGCTGGATTTGGCGAACGAGCGGATTCCCTTCCAGCGCGGAGCGCTATCGGCCAGAGTCTTGGGGCCACGTATGAAAGCAATCTTGCGGTGTCCCAAGGAGTGAAGATGTTCGAGCGCGGTATGGGCGCCGAGTTCGTTGTCGACCATTACGGAGCTGACCGAGTCGGTCCGCAACTCTCGGCCAATCATCGCAGTTGGAATGCTGCTCTTTTGCAGGTCGGCGAGAACGTCGATATCCACGAACAGCCAGTTGGCAACTATTATCAGGGCTTCGACCTGCCGGTCGAGCAGCATCTCCAGGTAGCGCTCGAAGCGGCTGCGTTCGTTGTGCACATCGGTAAGAATGGGAAGATAAGAAGACTGATACAGAGTGTTCTCGATGCCCCGCAGCACCAGAGTGCAGAAGGGATCAGTCATGTCAAAAACCATGACTCCAACCGTGTGGCTGCGCTTGCTGCGAAGCGAGCGGGCGAAGAGATTGGGGCGGTATCCCAACTTTTTGGCTGCGTGCTCAATTCGTTTCTTGGTGACGGCTGGAATGTAACGAGCCAGCGGTGCGTCGTTCAGGACGATGGAGACTGTGGTCGACGAAAAGCCGCTTTCCTTCGCTACGTCCCGAATCGTGATCATTGAGGATTTCATCTGTCGGGTGGAACAAAATCAGCCGCCGGCCATCAGTTCCCGGTTCTCAGCTTCATCCGCGAATGACGACCGCTTGAATTCCCGCTGCCCGCTGGCGGACACTACAGCAGAGAGTGACACCAGTGTCAAGCTTGACTATGCGATTCTTGCTAATTTTCCTGTTGCTGATTTCGTCGCAGGCGGCGCTCCCGCGAGCGACCCAGCAGGCTCCCGGGCAAAAGTCGGCATCCACAGCGTCCTCACGGCCCCCTGATCCCCAGCGACTCTTTCAACAGGGTGAAGCAGCGCTCAAGACTGGCAAGCTTGACGAATCCGAACGCGCTTTTCGAGGTGTGCTGGCGATCAATCCGCAGGTTGCGGGCGCGTACGCGAACCTGGGAGTGATCTATATGCGGCGCAAGCAGTGGCCGCAGGCGCTGGAAATGTTGCACCAGGCTGAACACCTGGCTCCGCAAATTCCTGGGGTGCGTCTCGATGTTGGCTTAGTTTATTACCGTCAGAACGATTTTCGAAATGCAATTCCTCCGCTCGAGTCGGTCGTGCACGATGTGCCGGACTTGTTCCAGGCAAGTTATTTGCTGGGGTTGTGCTATTTCTTTGTCGAACGATATAGCGAAGCTGCAACCACACTGGAGCCGCTCTGGCCGCAGGCTTCGGGCCAGTTGAACTATTTGTATGTGCTGGGCATCGCGGCTAACAAAGCGGGACGTGCCGACTTGGAGCAGCGAGCTTTGGCTCACTTGGTCGAGATCGGGCAAAACTCCCCCGAGTTTCATCTGCTGATGGGCAAAGCTCACCTAAACCGCGAAGAATACGATGAGGCCATTACAGAACTGGGGCTCGCGATCAAGGGAGATACTAACCTTCCCTTCGTTCACTTCAATCTTGGAGTGGCTTATCTGAAGAAGCAGGATCTGGAACGAGCCAAGGCTGAATTCCTCAAAGACATTGCCATCGAGCCGGATGTCAGCTACAACTACGACCAACTGGGACAGGTGTATTACCTTCAGCAACAAGATCAGGAAGCGGAAAAAGCGTTTCGCAAAGCCTTGCATCTTGATTCTCAACTCGCAAGTTCACATTTTCAACTCGCCAGGGTTTATCAACGAGAGAACAAATTTGCGGACGCGCTGACTGAAACTGACGCCGCCCTCAAGCTAGATCCTGACAGCCCCGGCGTTCACTACTTAAGGGGACAAGTGCTGCAGCGCCTGGGACACACCCAGGAGGCGAAGGCCGAGATGCAAGAATTTACCCAGTTGTCGAATGCCTCGCGCGAAAAACGGCATCAGGAGCTGGAGGCTGGACCGATGCCGAATCCCGAGCTCACGCAAGAGCCTCAGTAGCCGCGCGTAAAGCGGACACTTTGTTATCGTTGTACATGACCCTGATCACCTGCGGCGCGCTTCTATTTGACTTGGACGGCGTGCTGATCGACTCGACTCCCGCCGTCACTCGTGTCTGGTCGCGCTGGGCAATTGCACACGGTTTCGATCCCGACGAAGTTGTTCGCAATTCGCACGGCCGTCCCAGTCTCGCGACCATCCGCGACTATCTTCCGCATGCAGATCATGAGGCGGAAAACCGCGAGGTGGAACGCGGCGAGATCGCAGACCTGAAAGGCGTCGTGCCGTTACCGGGAGCCCGTGAACTGCTGGACGCTCTTCCTTCAGACCGCTGGGCTATCGTGACCTCGTGTACTCGCCGGCTGGCCGCAGTCCGTCTGCGTGCAGCCGGACTGCCTATTCCCGAGCGCCTGGTTACATGCGACGACGTGAAGAATGGGAAACCAGATCCCGAGCCCTACCTGAAAGGCGCATCATTACTCGGGGTATCGGCAAGCGATTGCATCGTTGTCGAAGATGTCCCGGCGGGCATTCGAGCGGGCAAGGCGGCCGGCGCCCGGGTTGTCGCCTGCAGGACCACGGCTTCGGATTTGGAACTCGAAGCTGCCGGCAGCGACTGGATTGTCGAAGGATGCAATTCGCTCTCTCTGACTCGATCGAGCGTGGCAAACCGTGAATTAACGCTTGTGCTCAATCAGGACCCTCGCAATGCCTAGGCTGCGATCAGCGAATCCGGGATTGAGCTCTGTATCGAGCGCCGGCGGGAGCTGGAAGTTCGCTCTCCGGGCGCTGCGGTCCCGGAACTATCGCCTGTTCTTCACCGGCCAGACGGTGTCGCTGATCGGTACCTGGATGACTCAGATTGCCACGAGTTGGCTGGTGTACCGGCTGACTGGCTCGGCATGGCTCCTGGGCATCGTGGGCTTTGCGGCGCGAATACCAACATTCGTTTTAGGACCCTTCGCGGGAGTTTGGGTGGACCGGTGGAACCGCCATCGCACCCTGCTGGTGACCCAGATTCTTTCGATGGCGCAATCCTTCGCTCTGGCTTGGTTGGCGCTAACCGGAATCATCACGATTCGCGAAGTGATCTGGCTGGGCCTGGCTCAAGGCATCATCAATGCTTTCGACATGCCGGCTCGCCAGGCATTCGTCATTCAGATGGTGGAAGACCGCGCCGACCTGGGCAACGCTATTGCACTGAACTCTTCCATGGTGAACGCAGCCCGACTTCTCGGCCCATCGATTGCGGGAATAGTCATCGCCACGGTTGGCGAAGGCTATTGCTTTTTGATCGACGGCTTCAGCTACCTCGCGGTCATTGCGTCTCTGCTGGCGATGCGGATTTCTGTGGCTCCGGCGAGAAAATCGGGAAAGGCGATTTGGCAGGAATTGAATGAGGGGTGGAGGTACGTCACTCATTTCGTTCCCATCCGCTCAATTCTTCTCCTGTTAGCGTTGGTCAGCCTGGTGGGCATGCAGTACACGGTGCTGATGCCGATTTTTGCAGCTCAAGTACTGCACGGAGGAGCTCACACATTGGGTTTCTTGATGGGTGCGTCGGGTGTGGGAGCGCTGCTTGGTGCAGTGTTCCTCGCAACCAGAAAAAGCGTGGTCGGCCTGGACCGGATGATTCCAATAGCAGCCGCCGGTTTCGGGGTTGGATTGATTGGGTTGGGCCTTTCCCGCTTTCTGTGGCTTTCATTGACGCTAATGCCGCTGGTCGGCGGCGCGATGATGATTCAGATGGCGGCCAGCAACACGATTCTGCAGACCATCGTGCAAGACGACATGCGCGGACGGGTGATGAGTTTTTATTCCATGGCATTCCTGGGGATGGCGCCCTTCGGGAGCCTCCTGGCCGGAGCATTGGCGAATCGCGTGGGAGCGCCGCGAACCGTCGTGATCTGCGGAGGTATCTGCATCGTCGCCGCGGGTTGGTTTGTCTCTCACTTGAGCGAAATGCGAGATCTTGTCCACCCTATCTATCGAAGACTGGGCATCATTTCCGAAATCGCTGCCGGCATTCAAGATGCAAGTGCATTGCTGACTCCACCCGAGGATTAGTGGCTCGGTGATTTCCGGGAAACCCGCAACCTAGGCCCAGCTACAGTTTTCCCTGTACGAATAACTTTCATCCTCGCTCGGGAAAAAACGTCTGGCTGATCTCGAGGTTTGCGCGCCGTCCATGCTATCTGGCTGTGATTGCAAGTTCGGCGAAATTGGCACAGTGCTTGCTAAGGAATAGCAGCACGAAGTACTCAAACAACGGAGGAGAGAGAAATGAAGAAACTAATCACGGTCACGGCCACGATGGCCTTAGCTATGGCGCTTTCCATGGTGAGCTTCGCCCAAAAAGATCAGTCAGCTCAACCCGGCAGCCAGCAACCCACGTCAGACACGCAGAGCGGACAGCAGTCAGGCGCAGATCAACAAGGTGCACAGCAGCCAAGTTCGCCATCGCAGGATTCGGCCAATTCAACGCAAGCGCCTCAAGATTCATCTTTTACCGGAACCGTCGTAAAGGCTGCCGGCAAGTATGTGTTGAAGACCAGTGACATGAATTACCAGTTGGACGATCAACGCAAGGCCAAGCAGTTTGTAGGCCAGCAGGTGAAAGTAAGCGGAAGCCTCGATAGCAGCACCAGCACCATTCACGTTTCTGACATCAGCCCGTCGAATTAGACCGGCGTTCCGAGCCGATTGTAGGGAGCTTGCCGCCTGAGGGCAAAGCTCCCTACTTTTCTTACCATTGAATCCCGAGTAGCCCTCAACGCAAGGAGTAAGGGGGACGTGTGCAAATTCCACGCGCGTCCCTCAAAACTGCGATAGACTTCTTGACGCAGCACATGGCTCCTTTTTACAGCGCCACAAGCCAAATCGATTCGCGGCTTCGGTCTAGCGGACCGCGCCTTCTATTTCCCCGCCAAGGATATTTCTCTATGCGCATATCAGGAATTGTAGTCGCAGCCGTTCTATTTTTCGGTGTGTCTGGTATCGTTCGCGCCCACGCCCAGACCCCGAATGCGTCAGACGCCGCGCCCACACTGGAGCACTTCGACCTCAACCTAATCGATAAGTCGCTCGATCCCTGTCGGGACTTCTATCAATACGCGTGCAGCAAGTGGATCGCGGCCAATCCCATTCCCGCGGATCAGGCGTCGTGGGGAACCGAGAGCGGCTTGCAGTACTGGAACGAGAACATCTTGCGTGAAGCCATGCAAAAAGCGACTGAACCAGCCAGCAATCGCACGGGCTATGAGCAAGAAGTCGGCGACTATTGGGCTGCTTGCATGGACGAATCAGGAATTGAAGCTGCCGGGAGCCGCGATTTGAAGCCCGAGTTGGAGCGCATCGCCGGAATGAAAAACAAGTCGCAGCTTGCCGACCAGGTAGCCCATCTTCACATGATCATTCCCGGGGCATGGCAGGGCGACGACAACCAGACTCGTGCGGCGCTTCTTGGTTTCGGCTCGCAGCAGGATTTTGACGACGCGACCAAAGTCGTAGCCGGGATCGATCAGGGTGGGTTGGGTTTGCCCAACCGAGACTTCTATCTGAAGGACGATGCGAAATCCAAGGAAATCCGCGCCAAGTACGAGATCCATGTCAGCAAGATGCTGACGCTTGCGGGAGAAAGCGCACAACAAGCGGCGGCTGATGCGAAGACGATCCTCGCGATAGAAAGCGCCATGGCGCAAGCGCAGATGGACAACGTCGCGCGTCGCGACCCCAAGAATTTGAACAACAAGATGAGCTTGGCGCAGGTGCAGGCGCTGACCCCTTCGTTCGAGTGGAAGCACTACATCGAGGTGGTCGGAGTTCCGCCATCCTCGCCCCATTACCTGGTGACGTCGCCCCAATTCTTCCGCAACCTTGAGACCCTTATCGAACAGCATTCGCTGGACGATTGGAAAAGCTACTTGCGCTGGCACCTGGTCCACGGTTCGGCGACGTATTTGAGCAAGGCTTTTGTCGATGAAAATTGGGATTTCTATGCCCACACCCTGTTCGGATCGAAAGCGCAGCAACCCCGGTGGCGGCGCTGCGTGCGGGCGGCGGACCGCGACCTCGGGATGGCTTTGGGACAGGCATATGTAGCCGCAGCCTTCCCACCGCAGAGCAAACAGCGTACCGTCACGCTTGTGCATGACGTCGAACACGCACTGGATCAGGACATCAGCAGCGTTGACTGGATGCAGGCGGCCACCAAGGAAGAGGCTAAAACCAAATTGCATGCCATCGAAGACAAGATCGGGTATCCCGATCACTGGCGTGACTACTCCTCGATAAAGATCACGCGCAACAGCTATCTGGACAATGTGCATGAGGCGACTGGCTTCGAGTTTCGTCGCCAACTCAGCAAAATCGGCAAGCCGGTTGACCGCGAGGAATGGACCATGACCCCGCCGACAATCAATGCCTACTATGATCCGCAGTTGAATACGATCAACTTCCCTGCGGGAATCCTGCAGCCACCATTCTTCGATAGCAGCATGGAGGACGCGGTGAACTACGGCGCCATCGGCATGGTGATCGGGCACGAGATCACACACGGCTTCGATGATGAAGGCCGCAAGTTCGACGCCCAAGGCAATCTTCGCGACTGGTGGACACCCGCCGACGCGAAAGCCTATGAGGAGCGCGGCCAGTGCATCTCCGACGAATACACTCAGGAAATACCCGAGGCCGGAGTCAAGCAGAACGGGCACCTGACGCAGGGCGAGGACACAGCCGACAACGGTGGCTTGCGGCTGGCGTTCATGGCGCTGGGCAACAGACTTCAAGCCGACAACAAATCTGTAGATGCCAAAGAAAGTGATGGCTGGACGCCGCGGCAGAAGTTCTTCTTGTCCTTCGCCAATTCCTGGTGCACCCAGGTTCGCCCTGAACTGATGCGAACCCAGGTGCTGACCAACCCGCACTCCATCCCAAAATACCGGGTGAACAACGTAGTTTCCAATATGCCCGAGTTTCAGCAAGCCTTCTCCTGCAAGAAAGGCACGGCTATGGTGCGGGCCAGTCAGTGCAGGGTCTGGTGAGATTTCCGTAACCGCAGACGCCCGAAAATAAATCGGAGGAATTCAGATCGATGTTCAAAAAACTTCTGCTCATAGCGGGTTTATTGATCGCAATCTCCGCTTTTTCCCAGCAAGGTGCGCCCTCTCACTTCGACGGAAAAACCTGGTGGGACTACGTCAAGGTTCTTGCCGATGACAATATGGAAGGTCGTGAGACCGGCAGCGCGGGGCTGCGAAGGGCGGAGGCATACATTGTCGAGCAGTTGAAGCAGGCGGGGCTTCAGCCTGCCGGGACCGACGGCTACTATCAACCGGTGAAATTCCAGTCCCGGCAAATCATCGAAAAGGATTCCAGCCTCGCGCTGGTCCGCAATGGCAAGGCGGACCCTTTAACCCTGGGTGAGGATGCCATCTTGAGCACTCGGATCGACCTTGCCCCCGAATTGCAGGCGCCGCTGGTCTTCGTCGGATACGGGCTGAACATTCCCGAAAAAAACTACGATGATCTTGCTGGTCTCGATCTAAACGGAAAAGTAGCTGTGATTTTGAGTGGTTCGACGGCAGGCATTCCAGGAGCTCTTGCCTCTCACTACCAGTCGACCGCGGAGCGCTGGAAGACTCTTCGCACGGCGGGCGCGGTTGGGATGGTCAGCATTGCCAATCCTCTGACCATGGATATCCCGTGGTCTCGGATAGCCGGGAATCGCACCCTTCCGAGCATGTCGTTGGCCGGCGCTGAATTCAACGACACCCAAGGCGAAAAGGTTTATGTGATATTCAATCCCACAAAGGCCGACAAGCTCTTCGATGGCTCCGGCCACAGCTTTGACGAGCTTCTGGATTTAGCCAAAGACCGGAAGCAACTTCCACGATTTCCGCTCACAGCTTCGATCAAAATGAAAGCGACGCTCGAAAAGAGCGATCTGGAGTCGGCCAACCTAGCTGCGAAGCTGCCCGGCAACGATCCCGAGCTTAAGAATGAATATGTCGTGCTCACCGCCCATATTGACCACCTCGGCATCGGAGAACCCGTCAACGGGGACCGTATCTACAACGGTGCAATGGACAACGCTTCCGGAAGCGCCCTGCTACTCGACGTCGCGTCTTCATTGAAAAATTCACAGGACAAACTTAAACGGTCGCTTCTATTTGTATTCGTAACCGGCGAGGAAAAAGGATTACAAGGGTCGAAATACTTCGCGGCGCATCCGACGGTCGATCCCAAATCCATGGTAGCGGATATCAACGTTGACATGTTCCTGCCCATTGTTCCGCTCAAGATTCTCACTGTGTTCGGGCTGGCGGAATCCGACTTGGGCGATACGGCTCGTGAGGTTGCGGAGGCGCGTGGCATCAGTGTGCAACCCGACCCGGAACCGCAGCGAAATATTTTTATTCGCAGCGATCAATACAACTTCATCCGGCACGGAATTCCGGCTCTGGCGATGAACGTGGGATTCGCGCCAGGCTCCCCTGAACAACAAATTTTCAAGGATTGGCTCACGCAACGCTATCATGCGCCTTCTGACGACTTGAATCAGCCAGTAGATCTGTCCGCGGCCGCGGCGTATGAAGAGGTGATCCGTGGGCTGATGATCGCAGTCGCGCAGAACCCGCACCGGCCGCAGTGGAAGCCGGATAGCTTCTTCCGGAGATATTCCCAGGCGGCCGGTGAATGAGCCACGGTTCTTGCGCGCATTACTGCGGCGTGGCGGGAACGTAGACTCTATCCGCGCTCACCAGTTCCGCATTCGGTACTTCGGTTTGAAGTTTGACTTTCTGCATTCCAGCCTTCTTTTCGGGCTTGGCGAGAAACGTGAGGAGATACTGACGGCCAAGCCGGCGCGTTATGTCCTCGAGATAAGGGGCGAACGAGACCGGCGCGCCGTTACCGAGGTAGTAAGCCTCGCCACCGGTCTCGTCGGCAACCTGGGATAAATAATTCTGGCCCCAGTTCGTCCGCCACATGCTGTGGCCGTAGTGTCCCTCCCCTGGCGTGTAGATGGCAAAAACGATGACGCCAGCACGTTGGGCCTGCTCGACGACCGAATCGACATAGGTGTTGCCCGGACCGCTTCCCCAGTATCGGTCGATGCCATCCGTAACCATCAGCACTTCGCGACGTTCGTTGCCTTCAGGCCAGCGTTTGATCAAGTCACCCAGCGAAAAATACGGACTCGCGCTTGCTCCGGGATTTCCCAAAGGAAGGCGCAAGGCCTTAGACACGAGCTCATGGTCACCGGTGAGCTCCTGCGCGATCCGTGCTGTGCCATTCTGCATATAGCCGACCCCGATCTTCGTGGTCGCGGGCTGGGCACTGATGAACTGGCGGATATCTTCCAACTGCGAGCCCAGACTGATGTTCGAGGAATCGTCGAGCAGAACGAACAGTTGCAGTCCCGCGCGGTCTCCCTGCAGTGGAAGCCAGCCGGTCACTTTGTCTCGATCGTGCCCTTGATACACCATCACGTCGTCGCGAGTGATATCGGGCACATTGGAACCGTGACGAGCTTCAACGGTCACCACGAGGTTCACGGCAGGCCCCGTGGCCGATGAGTTCTCCTGAGCGGCAATCCGTTGCGCACCGGCTAACAGGGCGGCGATTGCGACGAGCACCGCAAAAAACAGGTACTTTTTCTTCATGGACTTCTCCTTTCATAATTCGAAGACCATCCCGATTTGAGGCTACCTATCTTACTCAGATGCGGGAGCGAGACAAAAAGAACGCGACCGTTTTCTCGGCTTAAACTACTATTGGCATTCGTGACCCCAAGGCAGACTCTTGCGCTTTTGCCCTGCTGCCGACGATACTGGAATTACACAAACTTATGAAGACGAACCTTTCTTTTGCCAACCCCGCAGAAGTCGACGCCGAATGCCTGGCCGTGGTCGTTCTTGATCACGGCTCAAAGGATAAAACCGAAGTCAAGGTTGAAGCGAGTGACGGCGCCATTAAGGACGCCGCGGCTGAGGTGATGGGTAGCGGCGAAGTCACCGGCAAGATATTTGAGACCACGCTGCTGCATCACCCCCAAAAATTGAGGGCAAAACGGCTGCTCCTACTGGGTGGTGGCAAGGCTAAGAACTTTACCGCATCCGAGTTGCGCAAGCTAGCAGGCGCTGCGGCCCGCTTCCTCAAGCCGAAGGGGATTCGCAGTTTTGCCTTCCTCACTCCCGAAAGCATCAAGGGCGAGGATGCCGTGAAAGCCATCGTGGAGGGGGCTTTCGTGGGCAACTTCGATCCCGATACCTACAAGAGCGACCGCAAGGATCAGAAGATCGATTCCGTGATTGTGGTAGCCCGTGGCGAGCAGGCTCGGTTGCAGAAGACGATGGACGAAGCTCGCATCATTGGCGAATCGCAGAATTTCACCCGCGAACTGGTGAATGAACCGAGCAACCGCATGACGCCAACCATCCTGGCGGAACGCGCCCGCAAAATGGCGCAGGAAGTGGGCCTGAAGGTCGAAGTGTACGGCGCTGACAGAATTAAAGAATTGAAAATGGGCGCTTTCTGGGGTGTGGCACAAGGTTCGGACGAACCTCCCGCGCTGATCGTATTACGGTACGAACCTGCGGATGCGCCCACGGCCCCCGTGCTAGGTCTGGTAGGGAAAGGCGTGACCTTCGACACCGGCGGGATCTCGATCAAACCCGCTGATGGCATGGAAAAAATGAAATACGACATGGCCGGCGCCGCTGCCATGATCGGCGCGATGCGCGGAATCGCTTTGCTCAAGCCGAAGGCCCGAGTGACAGCGATCATTTGCGCCACTGAGAATATGCCTTCTGGCAAGGCGCAGAAACCCGGCGACATACAGATTGCCATGTCCGGCAAGTCAATCGAGATTATCAATACAGATGCCGAAGGCCGCCTGGTGTTGGCAGATGGCCTTTGCTATGCGCGCCAACTCGGTTGCACTCACCTGATCGACGCTGCCACGCTGACTGGCGCGGTGGTGGTTGCACTTGGTTATGTGAACGCCGGGGTTTTCGCCAACGACGACAAAATGTACGAACGCTTCAGTCGCGCAGTGGATGAAGCTGGGGAAAAATTCTGGCGACTCCCGCTCGACGACGAGTACAAAGAGAATATCCGCTCGAACATTGCGGATATCGTCAATTCCGGTGGCCGCTGGGGCGGCGCGATTAACGCGGCGATGTTTCTGAAGGAATTTGCAGAGGACATCCCATGGCTGCACCTCGACATCGCAGGTACCGCATGGATGGAAGAAAACAAAGCCTGGATCGCCAAGGGTCCGTCGGGAATTGCGGTGCGCAGCCTGGTGGAATTTGCCCGAGAATTTAACAGTTAGGCGCAGCCAGAACATGTGGGGCCGGGCGACTCGCTCGTCTAGGCCTCTCTCACATCGCTGACGGGACGGTGATTCCCATCACTGCCAAAGCGCGGGTCAGTTCACGACGCACCACTGCGACCGTCGCCAATAGAAATTTCTTCCGCCCCTCATCCGGCTCAGCGAGAATGGGATGCCGGTGGTAGAAGGCGTTGAAGAGTTGCGCCAACTGAAACACATGCTTAGCTAAATAAGCCGGTTCAGTCGTTGCGATGCATTGATCGATCACGTAAGACGTCTTCGCCGACGCCAGCCAAAGCTCCCAGATTTCGTTTCCCTCCGCGCCGTTCAGATATTTTGCGAGTTCATCTGTAGAAACGTAGCTAGCTACGTTTCTACAGAAAACGTCTGGATCGAATCCGCCCTTGCGAAAAATGTTGCTCGCGCGCACGATCGCGTATTGTGCATAAGGTCCGGTCTCGCCTTCAAAACTCAACGCCTCCTTGAAATCGAACGCAATCACCGAAGGCTTGGTGAACTTCAACATGAAATAACGCAGCGCGCCGACCGCAATCTGGGTAGCGATGGTCATGCGCTCGGCGTCGCTGAGTTGTGGATGGCGCGGATCGACTTCCTTTTTCGCCGAAGCAATGAGCGTATCAATCAGATCGTCGGCCTTAACGCCAAAACCCTTGCGGCCAGAAACCTCTATGTACGAGCGCGTCTTGTCCTCGTCGGACAACTGATAGCCCAGGTCGGCGGCGCAACGCGGGGTGAGCGCCACCATCTCATAAGAAAAATGCGTGTAGTGATCGGCTTGCTGGTTGTAGCCGAGTCCGCGCAGCGCTTCGACGACGGTGTTCTGCGCTTCGGCTTGCCGCGCATCAATCACGTTGTAAATCTCGGCCACATCACCAAAATGCGGATGCTCGGGCTCGCCGTTCGTCGTCGAGATCCAGCAGTCGTGTTGGTTGGGATAGCAATAGAACTTGCGATATCCGAAATCGCGCCCCAGCAAGCCAAACTTCCACAAGTGATAGGCAATATCTTTGCCAACGTAGCCCACAGTGCCGTTCGAGCGGACAATTACTTTTTGATCTTCTTCCGCGATCTCGCCGTTCTCTGTGGTAGCTGTTTTTCCTCGCCGCATGACCCAACAGCCCTTATTCTTGCCCTCGGTCTCGAAGGAGAGCACGCCCGCATCCTTGAGCTTGCCGAACGCCGCGTCCCAGAAATGCAAATGAAGGATTTCGCTCTCGCGGGGCAGGAAATCATAATCGATGTCGAGCCGGTCCATGGTTTCGAGATGGCGGCGAAGCACCGCAATCGAGATCAAGTCCGCCATCGCAGCCGTCTGGTTTCCGCCTTCCTCTAGCGCATGCAAAACCTTGTGCCGCGCATCGCGGTTCTGCTTGTCTTGCTCGTACCATCGCGAAACCTGGGCGTACAAATCCCAACAGTAGTAATCGAAACGCGGCTGCCGGGTGAGTTCTTCTATTTCGGCGCGTGATTTTTTCTCCAGATGCAAAAATCCCACGATCACATCCGCGACTTGCACGCCGGTGTTGTCGATGTAATTCTGGACATCCACTTCCCTGCCCACGAAATGCAGCAGGCGAACAAAAGTGTCGCCCAGGATGGCATTGCGGAGGTGTCCGATGTGCGCGGCCTTGTTCGGATTGATGCTGGAGTGCTCGACCAAAACCTTTCCCGCTGGAACATCCGCCTGCGGTTTTTCATCGGCGGCGAGCGCAGCAGCAAGCCATTCGCGCTTGACCCGTGCATTGATGTAGCCCGCGCCAGCAAGTTCCAGCTTCTCAAAACCTTCGATCGGCCCGACGCCGGCAACAATCTCTTCGGCTATTTTCCGGGGAGGCTTGCGCAATTTCTTAGCCAGCTCGAAGGCAAGCGGTAGAGCGTATTCGCCAAGTTCGATCCGCGGCGGTTGCTCGACCACAATCTTTGGTAAGTCGAGACCGTAGCTGCGCTGCAAGAACTCACGGATTTGCTGAACAAGCCGACCTTCCAGATGACGATACAAGAGTCCCCTCGAAGCGGTGGAGGAAAACAGTGATTGTAGCAGAGGCCGCGTGACGCCGCGGTTTGACGGAGTGTGCACGCTTCCCTATGATGAAAAATCAGTCGTTGGTGGTTGGTCGTTCGCCGTAGGCCCTTCACTACGGCGAGATTGCCTGCAAAAGAGCAGATGCTCGGGTAGTTCACACCCAGAGACTACGGCCAACGACCAAGGACCGACGACAAGCCTTATGCGTATAGCCTATCTCGATTGTTTTTCGGGTGTCAGCGGCGACATGTTCATGGGCGCTCTGGTCGATGCCGGGGTGCCAGCGCTCTTGTTTGAACAGACGGTCGCGGCGTTGAATATCGGGGCTCGGCTGGAGATTTCGCGAGTCCAGCGAAGCGGCATAAGCGCGACCAAAGTGGATGTTTATTCAAACGGCGAGAAGGATTTGCCGCGCGATATGTACTGGGAGCAGCAAACTCGGCAATCGGGGCATTCGCACCACCTTGGAGATGCACACTCCCACGCTCACGAACCACAGCCGGTTGCATTGTTGGAACATAATTACGCTTTGCAGAACCCGGCAGCCTCGGAGGGAGAAACATCACAGAAGCCCGCTCCTCACGAACATGGCCGCGGACTTATTGAAATCCGCGGTATTATCGGCAAGGCGGCGATCAGCGAGGCCGCTAAGACGACCGCAATCGCGATCTTCGAAGCGCTTGGCACGGCAGAGGCCAAGATTCACGACATCGACATTGAGCACATTCATTTTCACGAAGTCGGAGCAGTTGATGCCATGGTGGATATCGTCTGCGCCGCAGTCGGAACTGAGGCGCTGGGCGTCGACGAAATTGTTTGTTCCCCGTTG
>Ga0210407_10002217_pt1 | contig 16927 bp, 15 predicted proteins | sample IncBWC27MmetaG_FD_150860 | JGI IMG/M metagenome (GOLD analysis project Ga0210407, IMG submission 150860) | Forest soil microbial communities from Barre Woods Harvard Forest LTER site, Petersham, Massachusetts, United States - Inc-BW-C-27-M | ecosystem: Environmental > Terrestrial > Soil >...
GTTATTGGTAGCCGGGGCGATGTGATCATAACCCCTCGCGACCTGATGACGCGTCGCTCCTCCGTCCTGGCCTTCAGTTTGTGGGCGGCACAGCCTGCGGAGGTGGCGGAAATCCACGCCGGGCTCATCGCCGGCCTGGAGAATGGCACGCTCCGCCCCGTAGTCGGCAAGCAACTTTCGCTCGCCGAGGCGGCTCGCGCGCACAAGGAAATCCTGGAGCCGGGAGCCGCCGGCAAAATTGTCTTGGTCCCTTGATTTCTGCGCCGGATTGGAGCGAAGCAGACGCTGGCGGGATGCGCGCCCCGCATCGTTGACTGTTCCGGCGTCCGCCGTATAATCAATAGCGCCGCAGCCAAACACCGGTTCGGACTGTAGAGAAACTCGTCGTGCACATACCCCTATTACTAGCCGCACATATCACAAGCATCGGCCAGTATTGGCACAAGATCACCGACCCTACGTTTAGGGGCATCTATCACGTCAATGCCTTTGACCTGGCCATGATGATTCCCTATTTCCTGGTGCTATTTGTTCTCGCCACCTACGGCTTGCATCGCTATTGGCTCGTCTACGACTACTACAAGTACGCGCGAAACATTCCCGGCCCGCCGCCGGAAGTTACACACTGGCCGCGTGTCACCGTGCAGCTTCCCATTTTCAATGAGCGCTATGTAATCGAGCGGCTGGTCGAAAGCGTGTCCCGCTTCGATTACCCGCACGAGCTTCTTGACATTCAAGTTCTCGACGACTCAACCGACGAGACGCAACAGGTCGCCAGCGCTTGCGTAGCGCGATTCGCCGCGCAAGGTCTGCCGATCACATACATTCACCGCGACAACCGTGAGGGCTACAAGGCCGGAGCTTTGGAGAACGGTTTGAAAACCGCCCGCGGCGAATTTGTGGCCATCTTCGACGCCGACTTTATTCCCGCTCCCGATTTTCTGCGACGCAGCATTCCCTATTTCCAAAACGAAAAGATTGGAATGGTGCAGGCGCGCTGGACCTATTTAAATCGCGACTATTCCCTGCTCACGCAGGTGGAAACAATCCTGCTCGACGGGCACTTCGTTGTCGAGCACGGTGCGCGCTCGCGTCGCGGTACCTTTTTCAATTTCAACGGTACGGCTGGCGTTTGGCGCCGCCAAGCCATCGAAGATGCCGGCGGCTGGGAGCACGACACGCTGACCGAAGACACCGATCTTTCCTATCGCGCGCAGTTGCATGGCTGGAAATTTCTCTACCTTCCGGACATCGAGTGCGCTTCCGAGCTGCCCGTGGACATGAACGGGTTTAAGGCCCAACAAGCACGCTGGGCCAAGGGCCTGATGCAAACCGCAAAAAAAATCCTGCCGCGCGTCATGAGGTCCAATGCGCCGTGGCACGTCAAAGCCGAAGCTTTTTTCCATCTCACCGCCAACATCAGTTACCCGCTGATGGTGCTGCTCTCCACCATGCTGTTGCCGGCCATGATCGTGCGCTTCTATCAAGGCTGGTTCCAGATGCTGGTGGTCGACTTGCCGCTGTTCCTGGCTTCCACCTGCTCCATCTCCAGCTTTTACCTGGTAGCGCAAAAGGAGCTGCGCCCCAAAAGTTGGTGGCGCACCTTCCTGTACATGCCGTTCGTCATGGCGACCGGAATCGGAATTTCTGTCCGCAACGCGCAAGCCGTCATCGAAGCCATCATCGGCAAGAAGAGCGAGTTCGCACGCACCCCGAAATACAAGATCGAAGGCAAGGGCGATTCCTTCGCGGCCAAGAAATACCGGAACAAGGCCGGCTGGATGCCTTATGCGGAAATCCTTCTCGGCATCTACTTCTTCTTCACCGTGCTCTACGCCGTCTTCAACGAAAACTACGCCACGGTCCCGTTTTTGCTTCTCTTCGTGTGGGGCTATCTCTACACCGGCTGCATGTCCCTCGGGCAAACCTACTTCGCGCATCTGCGCTTTGGCGTAAACGCGCCGGAAATGCGCCCCGCTTCCTCCGGCGCTCCCGGCTTCTAAATTCCATCCAGACAAAAAGAAATCTCCGGGAATCGCGGGTGGGGTGTGTCGCGATTCCCGGAGGTCTGCCGAGCGCCGAACTCCCTTCACTGAGCCGTCGCAGCAGAAACGGGGGTATATGGGCGGGTCATCCTGGAGATTCTGGGAACTCGCGCGCCTCGCGCGGCTGCCACCGCATACCGCGCGATCATCACAACGCCGGCGAGGAGAATCAGCACAATTCCGGAGTCAACGACCGCGATCCGCGTAACACTTGTTTCGAGCGTCACATCGCTGCGGTTCGCCAGAGCCAGTGTGCTCTCCGCCGATGCGTTTTCTTTTGCTACTTGCAAATTCTGCGCCGTCCGCACCACCGCGACTTTGCTGGCCGCCGGTGTTCCGGGCTTTACGTCGAAATAGGCGGGATCCATGTCCTGCTGTGCGCGAGCGGTGCCTGCCATCAACAGTGCGGCTCCCAATCCCACCATGATCACCTGCATCCGAATTGCATTTTGGATTTTCATGTCGCCCTCCATCTCGCCTTTTGAAATCCGTCAGATGCATCAAGAGGTTGCAACTCCGCTGCCAACACCGTCGCGCAGGCCCGTGGTGCTTCCGGATCCGACAAATCATTGAATTTGCGGCACTTAAAATTCCGCCCTCGGCCAGGCGACCCCAAGGTGTAGGCGATCACCCCGTTCGCGCCCTCTCTGTTCAGATATGCCTGCCTATCTCTTCGGATAGCACTTCGCCAGTGGTAGCCTCCCGCGTTTTGGGGCTAGAATACGCAGCAGCCTGGTGCTCCTCTCGCCAGCGCGACCCAGCAAGGCCTATTCGTGCAACTTAAGCTCTTAGCTCTCAGCGGCCCGCTCGGAAAGTCCGAATTCCGCTTCTCCGCCCCAGTGTCGATCGGCCGCGACGCCTCCAACCCAATTTGTATCGACGATCCGGCCGTCTCGCCGCTCCACTGCAAGATCGCCCGTCAGAACGAAAACTTTCTGCTCACGGACCAGGACACCCCTTCGGGCACCTTCGTCAATGGCATCCCCGTCAAGCAGCGTGTCCTGGCTCCCGGCGACCACATCGCCGTCGGCAGTTCCCTCTTCCTCTTTGAGATGGATGGCGCTGTCGGTGCCGCAATCAGCCCCGTGCAGCTCGACGACGCCTCTCGGGCCAGCGGCCAGGAACAGCAATTGCGCCATGATGAGCTGCTCTATTTACACCCGGAGTCGCTGGCGGCTTTGCCGCAGTCCGCGCGGCTCGACCGCGCGCTCATTACGCTCCTGAAAATCGGCACCGCGATCGGCTCCATCCGCGACGTCGAGTCGCTGCAATGGCAACTCCTCGGCATGATCTTTGACGTCATACCCGCCGAACGCGGCGCCATTCTCCTGGTCAACGACAGCGCCGCGGAAATTTCTTCGCCCGTGGCGTGGGATCGCGTCTCCGGCCCCGATCATCCCGTGCACGTCAGCCACTCACTGGTCCGGCGCGTCGTCAAGGACGGCATCGCCATCCTGGACAACGAAGCCTGCGTGACGGATTCCCCTTCGGGCGACCTCGCTCCAGCCGCGCGCGCGCTCCTCTGCGTGCCCCTAGCGGTTGCGGGTCGCGCGTCCGGAATCATTTACCTCGATTCGGCAAATCCCAGCGCCGCGTTCACCAAGGATGACCTGCAGCTTCTCGCCGCCATCGCCGGCCTGGCCGCAATTGCCATTGAGAACGCTCGCCAATTCGAGCGCCTCGGCAGCGAGAATCAGCGCCTGCGCGCCGAGATTAGCCTGCAGCACGACATGGTCGGCCAGAGCCCGCGCATGCGCCAGGTCTACCAATTTATCGAGAAGGTCGCTCCCAGCGATTCCACGGTTTTGATCCACGGCGAAAGCGGCACGGGAAAAGAGCTTGCCGCGCGCGCTGTCCACAAAAATAGCCCGCGCAAGGATCAGCCGTTCATGGCGCTGAACTGCGCTGCGCTGACAGAAACGCTTCTCGAAAGCGAGCTGTTCGGGCACGAGAAGGGGGCGTTCACCAGCGCCATTTGCCAGAAGAAAGGATTGCTGGAGGTCGCCGAGGGCGGCAGCGTTTTCCTCGACGAAATAGGCGAGCTATCTCTAACCCTGCAAGCCAAGCTGCTGCGCGTCCTTCAGGAGCGCGAATTCGTCCGCGTCGGTGGCACGCGGCCGATCAAGCTCAACGTCCGCTTTCTTGCCGCCACAAACAAGGACTTGCAGAACGCCGTTCGCGAAAACGCCTTCCGCGCCGATCTGTTCCATCGTTTGAACGTCATATCGTTCACGCTGCCGGCTCTGCGCGAACATCCTGACGACATCCCGCTGCTCGCCGAGTATTTCGCCGCGCGCTACGCCAAACGATGCAACCGCGAGATCAAAGGGATCTCCGCAGAGGCCCGCGCCTGCCTCGCCCAATACGATTGGCCTGGCAACATCCGCGAATTGGAAAATGCCATGGAGCGCGCCGTGGTCATCGGCTCCTCCAGCTTCATCCTCCCCGAAGACTTGCCGGAAACCCTGCTCGAAAGCTCGCCGGCCTCCACTGGCGCGCCAGCCCAGTATCACGACGCCGTCCGAAATCTAAAAAAACAGCTAATCCTAACCGCTTTCGAGCAAAGCGGCGGCAGCATCACCGAAGCAGCCAAGCTCCTCGGCCTGAACCCCAATTACCTGCATCGCCTAATCCGCAACCTGGATCTGCGCCTAGCCCTAAAGAAAGACGCCAAAGTTTAATCGGCCCGCTTGATTGCCAGGAAAGAACAGCAAAGGAGCGAGCGGGCGCCCAGCCCTGATGTCTTGTGTCGGGACCTGTAGCTCAGGTCCGCCTTTTGGACCTGAGGCTTCTCCAGCATCCTTTAGTCGGTTCACAACGACAATCCGTTCCGCATCCAACCAAGATAATAATTGACGCGCCAATCATCGCTCTAGTAGAATATTCCCGTTAAGAAGTACGCCTCGCCTCCGCGAGGCTCCCCAGAAAATCCCAAATCGAATCTTCCTTTCTGGAGACTTGCATGTCCACTCATCGCCGGGTGCAGGTCACGCATCCACGACTCGGCATGTTGAAACCGGAGATTTCAATGTGCCGCGACCAGATTCCTTGGGGAGTGAGCCGGGCAATTGTCCGGTTCCCGCGTTTACCAGGACCTATGTATTTCACCGTTAAAGCATCGTAAAATCTGCCTTTGGAAGGTGGGGCCAATTTTTAATGGGTGCGGCGCTGACTCAACAGGTCGATCGCTCCTCCAAATTTCTTCTGGACCCCGCAATCACAACATACGTCAAGCGAGTGGCTCTCAACATTGAGCAAAACTCCGACAGACACATTCCCCTCACAATCCACGTGATTGATGGAGAGGAAGTCAGGTCCTTCACCCTACCCGGCGGTCACTTGTATATCACCCGAGGGCTCCTCCTCCGTCTGGAGAACGAGGGAGAACTCGCAAGCGTGCTAGCGCGCGGAACAGCGCATATGGCACTACACTCCGATATGAGTCTCACCACAAAACTCGACATGGCACGGGATCATTCCAGTGCTGGAACTCACCTGGGCATCCAGGTGACGGACTTAAAGTACTTCCGTGATGTTGAATACGATGCTGATTATTTCGGCGTCCAGTATCTCTACAAATCCGGCTACGAACCAGAATGCTTCCTGGGCCTTGTTCAACTAGTAGGGGATGCGCATGGCGACACGAAAGGGTCGGTCCCAGAGGAGTTTAATCCGTACCCCTCAGTACCTCTAAGGCTGAAAGCCTTGCAAAAGGAGATTGCGGAGATCCTGCCGAAGCGCGTAGGTGCCATCGTATCCACGCCCGAATTTCGAGAATTCAAGGACCGCCTCCAAACCATGAAACCGGAAGGTGCTACGCCTCAGAATCTTAGCAAGGACAACTAGTAGCCGTTGGCCTGTTGCCATTTTATCCGTGCCACTTGCCTGGTAAGACGCGTTATACCTGACATCGAGCCACTTCTCCGGTAACGGCGTCAACGGAGCTAAGGCTTCGACCTAGCGGCACCGCGTCGAGCCGAGCTCCAGCTAACTACCTTTAGAATCAACACTTGCAAAAGTGTATCAAAACAAAGCACTTTAACTACCTTTAGAATCAACACTTATGCAAAAAGGGGGGAGGGGGGGTATTACGGTTAACTAGTACAGACCGGGCACATCCCTGAGAGTATCCCCGACACGCCACGCGTCGCTACACCCCCTTCTGCATGACCCCCCCGGGTGTCTCCGCGGCGCTCTGGCCTCAATGCGGCACGCCAGCCCCGCCGTCGAGAAACGCTTCCACGACAGGCACAAACTCCGCGGTCTTCTCCAACGGCGGGACGTGGCCGCACTGGTCGAAGCTCACCAGCTTTGCACCCGCGATTCCGGCCGCGTATCTTTCGCCGGAAGCGATCGGCAGCAGCGTATCCTGTTTGCCCCAAACGACCAGCGTCGGCACACGAATCTGCGCCAGCCTGTCGTCGAGGCGCTCGGAAGCCAGACTCGGATTGGTCAAGATAGCTCGAACGGTATAGCCGTCGTGTTTGGCAAGCTTGTCGGCAAAGCTTTTTTGCAGAGCCTCGTCCGTGACCCAGCTCGTATCGTAAAAAACCGCTTCCAGCAATTGGCGCATGTCCGCCAGCGTGCTCGGATTCAGGTTTGGAATCGGCTTGTCTTGCTGCAATCCTGCAGCGTCCACCAGGACCAGCTTTTCAACGGGAACCAGGTGCGCGCCGCCGGAAATCTCCACCGTGTACAGCGCGGAAATCCACCCGCCCAGCGATTCGCCCATAAGACTGGCCTTCTCCACTTTCAGTTCGCGCAAAAACTCATTGAGAAAATCCACATACGTCTGGATCTTATAGTCGATCAGCGGCTTGTCCGAGCGCCCAAAGCCGACCTGGTCCATGGCAATCACGCGATATTTCTTCGCGAGCGGCGCCACCACACGGCCCCAATCTCCGTCCTTGCTGCTCCCCAGCCCATGCACCAGCACGAGCACCGGGCCCGTGCCCACGTCCCAGTAATGAATCGTCTGGCCGAAGACAACCATGGTCTTGTCCTCCGGCTGCTTTGCCGGAGCTTGCCCGAAGCAAGGGACAGCAAAAAGTGTGAGGGCAACTGCAAAAAATGCTTTCCGAGGCACCGGCATGATTCCTCCTGTCTTTTCCGGCCTTCTATGTAGCACAAGCGCCCAGTCACCAACAAGCAACCGCGGCATTTGCCCGCCCGCGAACCCTTTGGTACAGTGCCAGCACCGCCCGCAATGCCGACCGAGGAGGAGGCCAGTGGCCATCCCGCAGGAACTGCTCAAGATTCTTGCCTGCCCCGTGTGCAAGACACCGGTCAAGCCAACGCCGGACCACGCTGGCCTGAAGTGCCAAACCTGCCGGCGCGTCTATCCCATTCGCGACGATATCCCTGTAATGCTGCCGGAAGAGGCCGCGGTCGCCCCCGAGTAGCGGTGGGACCTGCACCGCGATTCGCCTTCTTGTATGTCGAGCAAAACTAAGATTGATGCCGGCCGTTTGAAACGCCTGATCCCCCGCCTGCGAGGAAAACGCATAGGCGTCCTCGGCGACCTCATGTTGGACCGCTATCTGTGGGGCACCGCCTCGCGCCTTTCGCCGGAGGCCGCCGTTCCCGTCGTGGATTTTGTCGAGCAGAGCGAATGCCTCGGCGGCGCAGGCAACGTCGCGGCAAATCTGTCCGCTCTCGGTGCCCGCGTAGAGTGCTTTGGCGCGATAGGAAATGACGAATCGGGCGCGGCCCTGCGCAAATGCCTAAGCGACGCCGGAATCGTGGACAAAGGCGTGGTCGCCGACCCGCGGCGTGTGACCACGGTGAAAACCCGCATCATCGCGCGCCATCAGCAAGTCGTGCGCGTCGACCGCGAGCGCCGCGAGCCCCTGCGGCCGGAAACCGAAGAGCGCCTCCTGCGCGCGCTGTTCGCCGCCCTCAAGCGCCTCGACGCCCTGGTCCTCTCGGACTATGACAAAGGCTTGGTCACCGACAATTTCGCCGAACGCGTTCTCAGCGCGTGCCATCGATTGCGCGTAGCCGTGTTCGTCAAGCCCAAAACTTCGCGCCTCTACGCCTACCGCGGCGCGCGCGCCATCGTTTGCAATGCCAAGGAAGCGGGATTCTTTGTAACTCGGTCTCTGGGAGAGGATAAATCCGTGGAAGAAGCCGGACGCGCCCTGCTCGCGCATTTCGGCTGCGGAGCAGTGCTCATCACCCGCGGCGAAAAGGGCATGAGCCTCATCGAAGAAACCTCGCCGCGCGTCTTGCATATTCCCGCCACCGGATTTGAGGTCACCTACGCGCGCGTCGGCCAGCCCGGCGTAGACCGCGCGGCCGGCGGCCGGCAAGTTTTCGACGTCACCGGCGCCGGCGACACCGTGCTGAGCGTCCTGGCGCTTGCGTCAGCGGCGGGCGCTCCTCTTCCCGACGCCGCCATCCTCGCCAACACCGCCGCGGGCGTGGCCGTCAGCAAACTGGGCACCGCCACGGTCACGCCCGAAGAGCTGACCCGCGCCCTGGACGAAATTCGCCCCTAGCAACGCTTTTTGGAGTGCGGCGGTCTTGCTGCCTGCGCAGGCAGGCCGCCGCTTTCACGGAGTTAACACCGGCAGCGCGTCAGTGCGGGCAAACGGATTTTCATTCAGAGAGTTTTCCTACGGCGGGAAACTAAACGATTTCTCCTGCGTGTTCATCCACACGGTCACCACGCGCGTCCTCCGGCTCTTCTCCGCGTCGGTCGCCTCCGGCATCGGCGCAAACGGACTCACCGCCACTTCCACCACCACGCTGTTGGCCGAATCCCTGGCCGCGCTTATTTTCACGATCTTGTAGCTTTTCACCGGCCCGTAATATCCGTGCGGCCCCCAATCCGTCAGGAAGTCCGGCAAACGGTAGCTGGGCGCGGCCTTCCACAGTCGATAGGCGGTATCCGTGTCTCCGGCCACCAACGCATTGAAAAAATGTTGCGCAGTTCGCTGTTCGGGGTAGTACCGGAACGCAAAGTAGAGCACCACGGCAGCCAATACAACCAGCGCGCCGGCCACAAATTTCAAAGGCCGCGATTTATTGGAAGTTTCCACCGCCGGTTCGAGAAGGCTCATCGCAAATCTCCGCAAATGCGAGCGTAGCACAGCGCAGGCTCTGTTGTTTACCTGTAGCTCAGGCCTGCCTTCTAGACCTGAGGGTTTTCTCCTCGCTCTCGCATCGACCTAGGCCTCTAGCGCCCCGCCGGCGCCTTCCGGCAATTCGATCTGATATTTCGTTCTGGCTTTCTCAGCATGTTGTTCCAGCGCCAGCGTGATCAACCGATCGATCAGCTCGCGAAATGGAATGCCGCTGGCCTCCCACATTTTGGGATACATGCTGATGGAGGTGAATCCGGGAATGGTATTCGCTTCATTCAGGAAAATCTTCCCGCCCTTCTTCTCCAGGAAAAAATCGACGCGCGCCATGCCGCTCAATTCCAGCGCGCGAAACGCCGCGACCGCCAAGGATTGAATCTTCTTCACCTGTCCCGGCTTCAGCTTCGCCGGAATCAAGATCTGCGATCCCTCTTCCAGATATTTTGCCTGGTAATCGTAAAACTCACGGTGCGGCACGATTTCGCCGGGAATCGACGCCGCCGGCTCGCTGTTTCCCAGCACCGCCACTTCAATCTCCCGCGCCACCATCGCCCGTTCCACCAAAAGCTTCATGGCAAACTCCGACGCAAGGTTCAGAGCGGGAGCAAGCTCCTCGCGCGAATGCACCTTCGTCATCCCCACCGAAGAGCCCAGCGTGGCCGGCTTCACGAACACCGGGTACTTGAATTTTCTCTCGATGCTGCGCTGAATCTCTTTCGGCTGCTTTTCCCAATCCGCGCGCGGCACAGCGATCCACGGCACCACTGGAATCTTCGCTACCTGCATCAGGCGCTTGGCGACGTCCTTATCCATCGCGATCGCCGACCCCAACACGCCCGCGCCGACAAACGGCAGCCCCGCCAGGTCCAGCAATCCCTGGATCGTGCCGTCTTCCCCGTACGTTCCGTGCATCACCGGGAAGACCACGTCCAGCCGCTGCCCGCCGCCACTGCCATCCAGCCGCACCAGCGCCGCATCGGTGGGGTCCGCGGTCATCATCACTCGCTGCCCGCCCTTCAACACCTCGGGCAGCATTTTCTGCGCACCCGTCCCCACCAGCCAGTGCCCTTCCTTCGTGATCCCGATCGGCACCGGCTCGTACTTGTCCGGGTCCAGCCCGCGAATCACCGCGGCCGCCGAGGCCAGCGAAACCTCATGCTCGCCCGACCGCCCGCCAAACAACACGCCAACCCGCAACCGCTTCTTTTCCGTATTCACGCCGATTATTTTTCCAGAAAAAGCTGCAACCCCGAAGAGGAGACCTGCACAGTGTTTCCAGAATCAGACGGGATTGGCAGCAGCATACTGTCTCTCGTCAGAGAATCTTCTTGCCCAATCCGGACAGCACCAACTCGACGCCCAGCAGCGCCGTGCGGTTGTGCTCGTCGATTACTGGATTGATTTCCACGACCTCCAGCGACACCATCGCTTCCGTATCCGCAATCATCTCCATGGCCAGATGCGCTTCGCGATACGTCACTCCGCCACGCACCGGCGTACCTACGCCCGGCGCATCCGAAGGATCGACAAAATCCATGTCCAGGCTCACAGAAATCCCGTCCGTGTCATCCATCGCATACTTCAGCGCGTCGCTCATCACCTCGCGCATGCCGCGCTCGTCGATGTCGCGCATGGTGAACACGTGCACGCCGGATTTCTTCGCCAGCTTCTTCTCGTGCGAATCCAAGTCGCGAATCCCCACCAGAGAAATATTCTGCGGCTCGACCTTCGGCTTGAATCCTTCCAACTCCACCAATTCCGTCGCTCCATAACCCATCGCCGCGGCGAGCGGCATGCCGTGCACGTTGCCGGAAGGCGAGGACTCCGGCGTGTTGATATCCCCGTGAGCATCCAGCCAGATCAAACCAATCTTTTTTTCCTTCTTCTTGAAATGGCCCGCCACTCCCGACAAAGAACCCGCCGCAATCGAATGATCTCCGCCCAGCACCACCGGCATCATGCTTTCGTCCAGCGTTTTCTCCACAATCGTGGCCAGATCTTTGCAAGCGTCCGCGATCTCCGCCAGATACTTGGCCCGCTTTTCTCCGTAAGACATCTCTTCCGGCTGCTTCACCGAAATGTTACCGATATCCTCCACCTGCAGTCCCAATTGTTTGATGCGCGCCTGCAAGCCCGCCACGCGCAGCGCCGACGGCCCCATATCCACGCCGCGACGGCTCGCCCCCAGGTCCATGGGCACACCAATGATTCGTATTTTCTGCGCCATTTTCGATTTCCTAGCTGAGGACTAAGGATACACGCGATAAAGCATACGTGGGAACGGAATCACCTCGCGAATGTGCTCCGCCCCGCAAATCCAGGCCACCGTGCGTTCCAGCCCCATGCCAAACCCCGAATGCGGCACGCTGCCGTAGCGCCGCAAATCCAGATACCATCGGAACGCCTCCTCCGGCAGGTTGTGCTCGCGCAGTCGTTTCAACAGCAAATCGTAGTCATGAATGCGCTGGCTCCCGCCGATAATCTCCCCGTAGCCTTCCGGAGCAAGCATGTCAAACGCCAGTGCCAGGTCCGGGCGCTCCGCATCCGGCTGCATATAAAACGCCTTGATCGCCGCCGGATAGCGGTGCACGAGGACCGGCCGGTCAAACTCATTTGAAATGATCGTCTCTTCGTCTCCGCCGATATCATCGCCAAACTTCGCCGGATTCCCGTGTTTCTGCAGCACCTTAATCGCATCTTCGTAACTGATCCGCGGAAACGGAGGCTTCACGTTTTGCAGCTTCGTCGTGTCTCGTCTCAGGGTCTCCAGTTCGCGTGGCTTATTCTTCAGCACCGACTGCACGATCGCGCTCACCAACCCCTCGCCGAGCGTCATGACCTCGTGCAGCTCGACGTACGCCGCCTCCGGCTCCAGCATCCAGAATTCCGTCAGGTGCCTTCGGGTCTTCGATTTCTCCGCGCGAAAGGTTGGCCCAAATGTGTACACCTTCCCCAACGCCATGGCCGTCGCTTCGATGTACAGCTGCCCGCTCTGCGTCAGGTAGGCCTTTTCGTCGTCGATGTAGTTCACTTCGAACAGCGTCGAAGTCCCCTCGCAAGCCGCCGGCGTAAACATCGGCGCATCCGTCAGCGTGTACCCCTGGCTGTCCATGAACTCGCGCGCCGCACGTTCCGCCTCCGCGCGGATCCGCAAAATCGCCGCTTGCCGCGGCGTGCGCATCCACAAATGCCGGTGGTCCAGCAAAAAATCCACGCCGTGCTCTTTCAACTGAATTGGAAACGGCGTGCTCTCCGGAACTTTCTGTACGACGTGAACCTTACTGACCCCCATCTCGTATCCGCCCGGCGCGCGCTGCTCCGCGCGAATCTTCCCCGTAACAATTACGCTCGATTCCTGGGTCAACCCTTTCAGCGCCGCAAAGGCTTCGGGATTCTCCTTCAGCGCGCACACTCCCTGAATTATTCCGGTCCCATCACGAAAAATAGGAAACACGAGTTTTCCAGACTCGCGCAAGTTATAAAGCCACCCGCGAATCGTCACTTCCTGCCCGTCGTACTTCCCAGCCTGCTCGATAGTAATTACCGTCATTCTTCTCTCTCTGCGCAGTCTCAGCACACTCTGCGTCTCAGCGTTGTCTTTTTCCTGGTTTGGTGCGAGTCGGCTTGTGCCGTTCAGCGGCTGGCTAGACTCCGGATATTCGGCAGTCCCAACAGCCGCGCATCTGCAGTGACCAGGGTCAAGTCCAAGACTTGCGCGGTAGCCGCCAGAATCCGGTCCGCTGGATCCTGGTGCAAGGAAATCTCCCGAGCCGCCAGCGCGATTTCATGCGTCAGAGGAGCTTCATGTGTGCCAGCCGTCGCCCGCGATAACCATTCCCTTGGTTCGCGTTCGAGACGAATTCTCCCCTTGAAGTTCAACGTCAGCACCTCCCATGTGCTTATCGGCGAGAGCCAGAGTTCATTGTTCTCGTCTTTCAACTCTTGGAAGGTACGTCGTCCTAGCTTGCCGGGGTCTGAAAGGAGCCAAAGCCAGACATGAGTGTCCAGGAGAAGTCTCAATCGCGCAGGACCTCCCATTCGTTCTCTTCGTTCGCCGGGGAAATAATGTCGCCCAAAATTTGAACGGAGTCTTTCATCGATCCTATCCAGGCGGATCGATTCTCAACCGAGGACGGAGGAACTACCTCCGCAACAGGCCTTCCGTGGCGAGTGATGCAAATTGGCTTTTTAGTTTTACGAACGCGTTCCAGCACTGCAAGGCACTTCGCTTTGAATTCCGAAATAGCAATTTTTTCCATGGTGCCACCGGTGGTCATAATTATAGACCATAGTCATAATAATGGTCAATTGCTAGATTCTTCCCATTCCTCCTCAAAGCGGTCCCAAGCTTTCCGGGCAGCGGCGAGTTGCTCCTGCGCCGACGGCGCCTCCGGCCCTGTCTTCTCTTTCAATTCCAGAAGCAGCGGCAAATTTTCGTCCGGCGCCGTCTTCAACATCTTGATCGCCTTCTTCCAATCGATCGTCCCGTCATAAGGTGGCAAATGCTCGTCCTTCTCCCCGTGGTTGTCGTGAATATGCGCGCCTACGACCAACTCCCTCAGAGGAGCAAATCCCTTCTCCACGCGCTCCTCCTCCGGCCCGTCCGCCAGATGCGCATGCCCGATATCAAAATTGAATCGCAGTCCAGTCAGCCGGGTCTCGTCATAAAAGGCGCGCAAATACGCCGGGTCGCCCATCTCGCTCGCGGTGTTTTCCACACAAATGGTGACGCCCACGTGCTTCGCGTGCAAAATCAAATGCTCGAGGGAACTGAACGCAGCGTCGCGCTTGCGCGGGTCCATCGTCTCGCGCGTCCCGCCCATGTGAAAAATCATGCGCGGAAACGGCAAATCCTCCGCCACATCAATGGCCCGCTTCAATTCATCCATGGCTTCAATGCGCCGCACCCGTTCCACTTCGCAAATCGAAAGAGGCTGGCCGCTCTCCCGCGTAGCGCTCAAGTCGCGGCTGGTCGGCGCGTGCAGCGAACTCAGCGTCAGCCCCAGATCAGCAAGGCTCGCTCCGATTTCCTGCGCTTCCGCCTTCGAGGTGTAATCAAAATGCGCTCGCGAACAAAAAATCTCCACGCCCGAGAATCCCGCTCCGGCAATTTGCCCGAGCAGCTCGCGAGTCAGCTTCCGTGAAACAAAAAGGTACGTCGATAGCAGTCTCTGCACTGTTTTCCCTGTGCCCTCGGAGATCTCTGGAGTAAATTTATTTCCTCAGTAGCCTACTGCAGAACCCTTGTCGCGCGGATCCGCCGCTCCCAGCCTCTCGCCGGTCTTCGCGTCAATCCCGATTGCATTCACCAACCCGATATGCCCGCGCCGCTTCACCGTAAATCCCCGCGCTTCCAGCGCTTTCTGTGTGCTTTCCGGAAAATCATCTTCCATAAAAATCTGGTCGGGCAGCCACTGGTGATGAAACCTCGGAGCATTGATCGCCGCCTGCGCATCCATCCCCAGCCGCATCCAGTTAATTACACTGAGGAGCGTCGCCGAAATAATCGTCGGCCCGCCCGGCGATCCTGTAACGAAGCTCAGCTTCCCGTCGCGCAGCAAAATCGTCGGCGTCATCGAGCTCAACGGCCGGTGCCCCGGAGCAATCGCATTCGCATCCGACTGGACCAAACCAAACAACGCATTCGGCACGCCCGGCTGCGTCGTAAAGTCATCCATCTCGTCGTTCAGCAAAAATCCCGCCGTGCTCGTCACATGCGACCCGTAGCTGTCATTCAGCGTATACGTGCTCGCCACGGCGTTCCCCGCCGCATCCACTACCGAAAAATGCGTCGTGTGCGGCCCTTCGCCCAAGCTCACCAGCGTTGACGGCCCGGCTCCCGCCGCAACCGCACCACACGCATGCGGCTTACCGGCGTGCACTTCTTTGCTCGACGTCGCCCGCTGGACATCAATCGTGCCCGCCAACTCCTTCGCGTAACATGAAGCGGTCAAGCCTGCCACCGGCACGTTTGAGTAATCCGGGTCCGCCAGATACGCCGCGCGGTCCGCGAACACCCGCCGCATCGTTTCCGCCACCATGTGCACGCTCTCCACGTCATCCCAACTCTTCAGAGGCACATCCTTCAGCATATTCAGCGCTTCGATAATCGCCACGCCACCGGAGCTCGGCGGCGGCGACGTCAGCACTTCCCATTCGTGCGCGCCGCTCTCATATTTCGCGCGCAGCACTTCCCGCACTTTTGGTTTATACGCCGCCAAATCCTCCAGCGTGATCAACCCGCCCGATTTGGCCACATCCGCAACCACCATCCGCGCCGTTTCTCCGCTGTAAAACTCTTCCGCACCATTCCGAGCAATCCGTTTCAGCGTCGCCGCCAGCTCCGGCTGCTTCAGCGTTTCTTCCGCTTTCCACATTTTCCCGTCGTTCAAGAAAATCCGCCGGCTTATGGGGAACCGCTCCAGCGTGTTTTTCTCTCGTTGCAATTCCCCCGCCAGCTTCTCGCTCACCGCAAACCCGTTTTCCGCCAGACGAATCGCCGGCTCCATCACCTCCGCCAGCTTCATCGTCCCATATGTTTTCAGCGCCAATTCCAGCCCCGCCACCGTTCCCGGGACCGCCACCGACTTGTACCCGATCACCGAAGCTTCTTTATCCAGCTTCCCGTCCGGCTTGATGTACATGTCCCGTGTCGCCGCACCCGGCGCCACTTCCCGATAATCCAAAAACGACGTCCGCCCGTCCGCCAGCCGCACGAGCATGAATCCGCCGCCGCCAATATTTCCCGCCGCCGGCTCCACTACCGCCAGCGCGAACGCCACGGCCACCGCCGCGTCCACCGCATTCCCACCGCGTTGCAAAATCTCGACGCCCGCCTTCGACCCCACCTCCTCATCGGTGGCGACCATCGCCTTGGCCCCGCGCACGGCCTGCCGCGGCCATTGTTTCGCGGCCTCCGAGCGCGTCCGGTACTCCGCCGCCGCTTGCCCGCAGGAATCTCGAGCCGTCAGAAAAAACGCGGCCATAGCCAAACCCAGGATGCTAATTGCCGATGTTATTGGTCGTCTCATATCAAATAAAAGACACTAAGTGATTAAGCCCGCATCGTCAAGGCGAGCCCCTTCCCATGTTTCTGTCTGTGCCCTCCAACCCTCGGTCGTAAATTCTTCGTTCCTTCGTGTCACAATCACAATATGGTCTGCTCCGGAGCGATGATCCCGCGGGGGGCACCATGGGCGCGCCCCTTCTCGCAACCTCGGTCACTTCTCGTCTCGTAATGCTTTCGAGTTATTGCGGCTGTTCACTGTCTCCGCTCTAATTCTTGCAACTTTGGTAATGTTCGTCACAAACGTGCTCCGTCTCCGGAGCCATTTCTTTTAAGTTGGTCGAGGTATTCGCGCTTTCTGGAACTGGGGTGAACCGATGCGTCGATTTTTCCTGCTGGCGTCGTTGTTTGCTGCTCCGTGCGCCTTTGCACAGAGCAATCTCGCCGTTGTGCGTGGCACCGTCCTCGACCCGCAGCACAATCCGGTCGCGGGCTCCGAGGTTCGTCTCACTGCAACCGCCACGCACGCTGTCCGCCGCGCTGTCAGCGACGAGCAGGGCATCTTCGAAGTCACCGCGCTATGGCCCGGCGATTACGAACTTGCCGTGCAATCTACAGGCTTCGCTCCCCTCACGCAGACTCTTGTTCTCGAGGTCAACCAACAGCTCGCCCTCGATCTCAACCTCAAGCTCGCTTCCGCCACCAGCACCCTGCAAGTCGTGGCCTCCCTGCTCGACGTGCTGCATACCTCCGACGCCAGCGTTGGCGAAGTCATCGAGCCCGCCGCCGTC
>Ga0210407_10002220_pt1 | contig 16906 bp, 13 predicted proteins | sample IncBWC27MmetaG_FD_150860 | JGI IMG/M metagenome (GOLD analysis project Ga0210407, IMG submission 150860) | Forest soil microbial communities from Barre Woods Harvard Forest LTER site, Petersham, Massachusetts, United States - Inc-BW-C-27-M | ecosystem: Environmental > Terrestrial > Soil >...
AAGTCTTCGAGGTTGGCGAGGTGGACGACGATACGGTAAGCCGAGCGCAGATCTTCCTTTTTTGAATTCCGGCATGCCGTTCCATGACGGGTCGTCGACAGGCTTGCCGAGCGCCGTCTCTATCTCGATTCCGGAAAAGCCGATTACTGACAGATCGAAAGCCATGTCGCTGAGACCAGCCAGCTCAATCTTCAGCAGTGCCTCGTCCCACCCGATCAGTATCGGGTTGGCCCAGCCCCACTCCTTCATCGATGCCGCTATCTGAGCAACCTGCTCATTACTATGGGTTCGAGCATTGCGTGCGTAGGGTAAGAGCCTGTCTATGGGATGACGTTCGACCTGGTCGGCTGGCCAGTCCATCGCGAATCCTCTCTACGGACTTTGTAGATCATTTGATCGTCGATCGATCTACATCATTGATCCACATCACCATTAGATCATCGGGGGGGAGGGGCAAAAAATCCCCGGAAGGCCGCGGCTGAGCGGTTCCTGCCTTTGCGCGTGAAAATGCGAAATTCGAAGGGGGGGTCAAAAGCGCTCGAAGCGCCGGCCAGACGGGCAAATTAGGCCCCTCGACCGAGCCACACCGGGGCGCGATCGGTGGTGACCGGCCATCCAGAGCAGCGACCGGTCGCTGACTACTCTTGGGAGAGGTAAGTCCTGAGCCCAACCCAAAGACTTGCTGACCCAAGGTATAATCGCGAGCCGGTCGTTGCAGCAATCACGACGTGAAGAACTGGTCCTCCACCGGGTCGTGCTGCGGATCATGGTAATTGAGGCGGCTGCGGCCCGAGGGCGTCATGCCGAGCTCGGCAGCATATCGGACCATGTCGCTCATCGCTTTGTTGGAGATGCCGAGCAACGGGTTGTGGATCGCGTTGCCGCTGATCGTCTTGATTAACAGGCCACTCATCGCTGCGTTGCCGCGCGCCATCTCGGCGAGCACGCGCTCGGCTTGCAGCCAGCGTCCGAAGGCCTGGCAATAGGCAGCGAGCACGGCGCGATCGAGCGCCGTCAATATGCCGGCCACGTGCAGCCGCGGCGCCACCCTCTGCCATTCCTCGCGTGCGTCCGCGCTCAGCTCGCGCGGCGGATCGGGGAGCAACGGGGTTAACTTCGACTCGACCGAGCCGAGGCGACGCTTGGCCGTGCCGGTTACCAGTTTGAGGTGCGTCGGCTTTGGTTTTCGCCCCCGCATATTTTCCCCCTTTGCTCAGCGAGCGAGAAACGCTTGTAGCCGGTCGATTTTGGCCGGTTCGAGCGGGACGCCATCGATTGCCCGCCGTAGTACTGCGGCACCGAGACCGCTGTCCGTCGTGGCGCCATGCGAGACGAGCCAGGCCAGACGTTCCTTATCGGCTACCGACAATCGGGTCGGATCCGCCGGCGCTGCCACAGCACTGCCATTGCTCCCCTTCTTCCCGGTGACACCCGCGGCTTTCAAGACCCGCGAGATCGCGCTTTCCGAGCGCCCGAATTCGCGCGCCAGCTCAGGGTACGTCTTGCCGGCCTGGCGTGCGGCGACGATCGCCGCACTGGTCATCGGATCGCGCTGGCGGCCAGGCTTGGTCGTGCGACGCGGCCGAACCTCACGTGTAGCTGATCGAACCCGGCCGCGAACACCGCTCGGGTCGGACGAGGGGTGATCCGCTGGGACCGATACCGGCGGCTCGTCGTCCTCCTGCAGCAGCACCAGCATTCCCGCGCGCAAGGCTTTGGCCGCGGCCGCCGGGGCGGCCAAGGCGAGCAGCAGATCAAAGGCCTGGTGCAGCGAATCGGCCATCGGGCGCAAAGAGGAAAGGGCGCCCGGCCGGCTGTCAAGGGCTGGCGTGGCAGTGGGCCGAATTGCCCTCGGAAATCAAATTAAAGGGCCCCAAATATTACCGGGTAGATGCTAGAATGCGAAACGGCCGCTTAGCCTGGCAGCTGGCGGCCGTCTCTGACCACCATCGTGAAAGGAGCACGATCAATGGCTGGCACAATACGTAAGCGCCAACGCGCAAACAGCAAAGGCGAGATCCGGGTCACCTGGTTCGCTGATTATTACGATCAGCACGGGGAGCGGCATCGCCGCTTCTTTCCGACCAAGCGCGCGGCGGAAAGCTGGCTGACCGACACCCGCACCGAAGTCAAAGCGGGCATTCACACCCCGGACGCGGACAGCATCACTGTCAAACAGGCCGCCGCGATCTGGCTCGACCAGTGCCGGCGCGACAACCTCACCCGCGGCACCTTGCGGGTCTATGATCAATATATCCGGCTCTACATCGAGAAACTTCTCGGCGGCAAGCGGCTGTCGCGGCTGACGACGCCGATCATCGTGGCGTTTCGCGATGCGCTGCTCGACGAGCAAGAAACTTCGCCACACCGCGTGCGCAAGGTCCTCTCGACATTGCGGCTGGTGTTGGCCGAGATGCAACGCCGCGGCTATGTGGTGCAGAACGCGGCACAACCGGTCGGCGTCAAGATCAGCGGCCGCGATGCCCAACCCCCCCAGATCGGTGTCGATGTGCCGAGCAAGAGCGAGGTTCAGGCGATGCTGCAGCATCCCGAGCGGCGGGCCCGGACGCGGCTGGTGATATCCGCATTGACTGGTATCCGCGCCGGGGAGTCGCGCGCTCTGTTGTGGGAGGACGTCGATTTCGAGCAGCGCATCTTGCATGTCCGGCGCGGTGCCGACTGGTGGGGCAAGGTCGGCCCGACCAAGAGCGAAAACGGCAAGCGCGACATCCCGATGGCGCCCTATATCGTCAACGCGCTGCGCGAATGGCGGATCTCTTGTCCGCCCCGGCAGGAGGGACGGCAGGATCTCGTCTTTCCCGGCCGCGCCGGCAAGGTCGCCTCACACAGCACCGTGCAATCCGACTTTGACGATGTGCAGTCCCATGCTGGCATCGTCGATGATGCCGGCGAGCCGAAATACAGCCTGCACGCGCTGCGCCATTTCTTCGCGTCATGGGGCATCGAGCAGGGCTTTCCGCCCAAGCGGCTGCAGGAGATCCTCGGTCATGGCTCGATCCAGATGACCTATGACATCTACGGCCATTGGCTCGGCGATATCGAGGACGATCACGCGCGGTTCGCACGCGCCGAAGCCGCCCTTCTCGGCGGCTCGAAGGTTAATGGGCACCCTACGGGCACCAAACGCTAAAAACCCCAGGAAAGGCGAGGCTGTCATGAAATTGATGTGGTTTCACCTGATGCCCTATACCGAATTGCCGGAGGATTTCCGCGAGAAGCATCCCTCGGTGTGGGTCGACATCCATTCCTCGCTGTTTGATCCGCGGCGCGCCCATCACATGTACAACGACTTCATGGACGAGCTCGAATACGCCGCCGAATGCGGGTTCGACGCGGTCTGCGTCAACGAGCACCACTCGAACGGCTACGGGCTGATGCCGTCGCCCAATCTGGTCGCCTCGGCATTGGCGCGGCGCACCAGCGACACAGCCCTCTGCGTGATGGGGAATTCCTTGGCGCTCTACAACCCGCCGACCCGAGTCGCCGAAGAATTTGCGATGATCGATGTGATCTCGGGCGGGCGGTTGATCGCCGGCTTCCCGGTCGGCACGCCGATGGACACCTGCTTCGCCTACGGGCAGAACCCCAGCATGCTGCGCGACCGCTATTACGAGGCGCACGACCTCGTGCTGCGCGCGTGGACCGCGCCGGACACCTTTGCCTTCAACGGCCGGTTCAACCAGCAGCGCTACGTCAACATCTGGCCGCGACCGGTGCAGAAACCGCACCCGCCGGTATGGATCCCCGGTGGCGGCTCGGTCGAGACCTGGCAGTGGTGCGCCAAGATGGATTACGTCTACGCCTATCTCTCATATTTCGGCTACAAGGACGGCCGCGCCACGATGCAGGGCTTCTGGGACGAGATGGCGCGGCTCGGCAAGGACCGGAATCCGTACCGCGCCGGCTTTCTGCAATTCGTCGGCGTCGCCGAGAGCCGCGAGGCGGCGATGCGGCTCTACCGCGAGCCTGCGGAATATTTCTATGGCCGCTGCCTGCGCGTCGATCCGCGCTGGGCGATGCCGCCCGGCTATATTACCGAAGCAACGCAGCGCGCCGGCATTATCGGCCAGATCGGCCGCGCCGCGAGCCTGCAGGCCCGCCAGCAAGCCCGCGCAACGACGCAAATGGAGGACATCGTCGAGCGCGGCTATGTGATCATCGGCTCGCCCGAGGAGGTCGTCGAGCAGCTTACCGAAGTGGCGACCGACCTCAATGTCGGGCATTTGATGCTGTTGCTGCAATTCGGCAGCATGGGCAAGGAACTGGCCGCCTACAACACCAAGCTGTTTGCCGATCGGGTGCTGCCGCAGCTGAATGGGCTCTTCGGCGAATGGGAAGACCGCTGGTGGCCGCAGCCAATGTCGCGCCCCGAACGCGCCCAAGTCGGCCCGTTCCAAGCGGCGTTGGCGGCCGAATAGAGAACCGCCTACGAATTGAGGCAGTGCTTCGGAATGCCGTGCTCGTGCTGCTCCAGGCCGGGGCCGTCGTAGGGGACACCCTCATCGGGATCGCTGTTCACCTTGGTGATCTCGTCCACAATCGGCGGCTCCTTCGGGTCACTGCCGGTCAGGATCGTGCCGCCGGACACGATTTCATTGCGGTGCGGCCAGAGCATCTGAAACCGCTCCATTTTACGATCTGTCCCGCCGTGAACGTAGACCGTAGCGGAGAGCAGGAAACGGCGATCGGCGATCTTTGAGCCGACAACCTCGTGTGTCTGCGCCCAGATCACGGTCTCGCCGCGGAACCACGCATTCAGCGCTGCCGTATCGTCATGCTCGCCGTCGCCCCATAAGGCCGGAGGTGCTGCCGCGCAATCCGACCGCTCCTCGGCCATCGCATGGGAGACCACCAGCAAAGCCACGAGAAGTGCGGCGACGGCAATGCGCGTCATGATGGGGCCCCGGGATGCGGACTAGACTATCAGAAGCTGCTCTACGCGAGGCGGGATCGACGGAAACTCTCCCACAGAGTGACTGTGCATGCAATGTTCATCCATGCGTAAGCCTGTGAGGAAAAGCACGTCTTGATGGAAAACGACCATATTCTATTGCTCCGCCGCGGAGCAGAGGCCTGGAACGCATGGCGGACGGCAAACCCGTCGCTTCGTCCGGAGCTGCGCGGGGCGAACCTCAACGGCGTCAACCTCAGCGGCTTTCTGCTTCGTGGCGCCGACCTTGGCGAGAAATCTCGGCCGTGTGAATCTCGCCGGCGCAATGGTCGAGGGCGCTGATCTAGGGGGCGCTGATCTTAGCGGCGCGAACCTCAGCGGGCTAATCTCGGCAAGGCGAACCTCAGCCATGCCAACTTCAGTAGGGCGAATTTCAGCGGAGCGCATCTCAGCGCAGCCGATCTCCAGGGAACAAACCTCAGCTTGACGAATTTCACCGGTGCCATTCTGTCCGACGCCAATCTGACCGGGGCGAGGCTGAGTGGAGCACTGCTCAGGGGGGCAAACCTCGGCGGGGCGAAGCTCACCTCGGCCAACCTCAGCGAAGCGAACCTGAGAGCTGCATATTTGAGCGGCGCAACCCTCGATCGAGCAAACCTCCGCGGCGCCGATCTCGGCACCGCAAATCTGATCGGCGCGAGCCTGATCGCCGCAAACCCCAGCCTGGCCGACCTCGCCGGCGCCAGCCTCAACAGAGTAAACCTCGATAATGCGGACCTCAGTGGAGCAAACGTCACCGGGACGAACTTCAGCCTGGCAAATCTGAGCAATGCGCAATTGACCGACGTGGGTATGGCGGCTGCGCGCGATGCGCGGACGCTATCTCGGTGTCCGCGGTCTCGATTCGTGCTTCGGCAACGCCATCTTCAAGCGTGCAGCGGCCGACCAGGACTTCCTCGACACACTGGAAGTCCACCTGAAGGCCTCCCGCCGCATGGCTCTGTTTCGGGCGTGGGGAGTGATCGATTACGGCCGCAGCCTGCTCCGCGTCGCGGCGATCTCGTCCGGTCTGGCCGCGGTCGATGGCGCGATTTATCGGCTCTTTTCCCACGTCCTCGACTACAAAGACAGCGCCAACACTTGGTTCACCCCTTACTACTTCTCGATTGTGACTTACACGACACTGGGCTTCGGCGATGTGAGGCCGGCGACACTGGTCGGTGAGATTATCGTCAGCAGCGAAGTTATTCTTGGCTACACGACGCTCGGTCTGCTGCTTTCGGTGCTGGCGCAAAATATCGCCCGCCGCGGCTAAGCGTGCTCGAGAAGCAAGGTCACTGCCTTTTCGGCGACCATATAGTAGGGTGTTGAGGGCCGTTCTTCGGCCCGTGCAAAGACGGGGAGGACGCTGTTATGGCAGACCATAACGATCCGAATGCCGTAAACTCGATCTTCTCGGACATCGATGTCAGTTCCGCCGATCTCTACGACATCTTCGGCTTTCCTGTCGACGATCGCACCGGCATCGACAAAGTCGTCATCGCTCTAACCTTCGCTGCCGTGCCGCAGACCGGTGTGTTCGACGCCGACATGCTGTACCGGATATTGATCGCGCCCGACCACCGGATCGCCCAGGCGAGCGGGGATGATACCAGCCTCGCCGGGTTGTTCGCCTATGTGGAGGCGGTCAAGGAGAAGTATCTGAAGATATTGAGGCCGTCGGAAGTTCGCGTGACGGTCGATCACGACAACCGAGCCAACCTTCGGTTCATGGGGTTTCCCGGCGGAAGTTTTTCGGTCTCCCTAGCGACCAACGAGTGTGTCAGCGTGCGGTCGCCCGGCGGACACCAGATCAATGTCTTCGTCGGCGGACGCGACGACGCCTTCTTCAACGATCTGCCGGGCTTCTTCCGATCGATCAACTATGCCCCGCAATTCTATCACGTTCCCCATACGATGCCGGATGTGCGTGAGCTGAGGATCCCGAAGACGTTTCTCGAACTGGAGGGCAACGACTTATTCAATTACGACCCGCTTCTGCCGCAATGGGGCCACGGCATCAAGAAGGAATTGCCGGCCGGACCGCTGACCTGGACCGGCAATCGCTTCAAGAAAGACCAAAACGGCAATTTCCGGTTCGTGTATTCGGGTCAGGACGCGAGAGCGGGGCAGAACTGCAATGCCATCATTTTGGAACTGCCGCTATCTTTCCTGACGGCCACGCCCGACGAACACCGCGTCGTCAATACCTGGGGCGAAAGCTGGGTGCTAAAGGCGGCTAATAAAGTCGAGACCATTCCCGACGATCCGCTATGGATCGAGCACCCCCACGTGCTCCTTAACGCCCTGACCCTCGACGATGAGCTGAAGAAATACAAGCTCGTCGACACTGACGGCCAGGCCTTTGCCGATGCGGCGCTCAGTGAGCGCGAGGATAACAGGCAATTGGGCGCCAATAACTTCTGGCTGGCGCCGCATTTCATCAAGCGGCTGGGTCATCTCGGCTGGGGCTTTGGTCCTTCCATCACCGCGCTGGGGCTCGCCAGTGCCTTTGATCACGACAATTCGCCGGTCTCGGTTCATCGGACTTATGCGAGCCTCTTGGAGGCTTTCCCGCGGGTCAGAAAGATTTTGTCTCAAGAGCTCAACATGCCGGACGATTCCTGGAACAGAAAGGGATTGCCGATACCGTTGCGGCGCGCCATCGACATCTTCATCCCCAATGTGAATTCGATCGACATGGACACGACCGGTACCTGGCCATTCGGTCGCCGCCTGGAGGACCAGGTGGCGACCCGCTTCCTGTCGACGTTCTTGGATATGAGCGCCAGCCTCAACGGGAAGAGGTATCATGTCGATCTGCTCAACGACCCGGCGCTGTGGAACAGCGCCCCGGTCGAGCCGAAAACGCCCCCCAATCCGCTGAAGAACGACAAGGAATTCCTGGCGGATTTCCCGTATCTCGCGGACCCGTGGTGAGCCAATGGCGTCTGCCGCTGGTTACGCTGCAGAGATGCAGCGCATCGACCAAGATATCGCCGAAACGGATGGCGCGCTGTGCTCGACTGCGACCGACCCGGAACGTATTACGCGGCATATCTATCGTCTCTACCAGAAGGCTTCGCTCTCCGGGGATCTCGCGGGACTGACCGCCATCGAACGCGCCATTGACGAATCAATAGCGTTATTCGCCAACCCGGGTGATCTCTATTTGCTGAAGGCCCATGCCGCATTCAAGCTTCACAAACTCGCGGAGGTCGACGCCGCGCTGCTCGCCGTCCCGTCGGTGTACGACAGCGACGAGGGACGGCTGATCCGGGCCGATCTCGACTTTCAGCACGGCCGCTATCAGGCGGCGGAAAGCGGGTATGTCGAAGTACTGCGGCATGAGCGATCCTGGGGCGCTCTGGCTCGTTTGGCGCATCTGCGGGGCAAGATGGGCGATGCAGCCGATGCCGACCATCTTTACGAAGAAGCAGAAGACCAGCTGACTGCAAAGGAGATGCGCGCTTACGCATGGCTCGAGGTGCAGCGCGGTTTTTTGGATTTCGCTTGCGGTCGGGACGGGGAGGCACAGTTGCATTACCGGCGTGCCGATGCCGCATATCCCGGATATTGGGTGGTCGACGAGCATATCGCCGAATTGCTCGGCGCTCAGGGCAGATACGACGACGCCATTGCGATGTATCAGTCGATCGTCTCGAACCGTCGACGGCCGGAACTCGAGCAGGCGATCGGCGAGCTTTGCGAGCTCGCGGGCCGGGGCGGACCCGCGGCCTACTGGAACGAACTGGCCCTAACCGGGTATTTGCAGTCCGCACAACGTGGCGAGGTCCATTACTATCATCACCTTGTTGATTACTATACCGACGTAGCAGAAGACGGTGCCGAGGCTGTTAAATGGGCATATAAGGACTTGCAACTAAGGGAAAATTTCGCAACTCAGGGGGCGCTAGCCTGGGCACTTTATCGCGATGGGCGGTTCAGCGAGGCGGTTCACTGGATTGATCGGGCGCTGGCATCCGGCGTCGTCGATGCGCTGCTGGATTTTCGCGCCGGCGAGATCCACAGCGCGGCCGGCAACGAGGTTGAAGGCCTCCACCTTCGGGAACTGGCATTGAACCTCAACCCGACCGTGGGCCGCTTTCACGTGCACCACTGAAATCAAGAGGCAAGGATCACGTCTGCCGCTTTCTCGGCGACCATGTAGACGGCGCTGGCGATAAAGAAGCCCGGAATGCGCGGGAAGACGGAAGCGTCGACCACGCGCAGCGCCTCGGCGCCATGGACCCGGAAATCGCCGCCGAGCACACCGCGGTCCTCGCGCGGCCCGATCGCGCAGCTGCAGGAGGCGTGGTGGCCCCAGGCGGTGTTGCGCACAAAATCCATCAGCTCCGCGTCGCTCTGCAGCGCCTCGCCCGGCTGCTCCTCCTCGGCGATCAGCCCCTGTGCCTTGAGCTTCGCCGTGAGCTGGCGGACAAAGCGAATGCCGGCGACGACCGATTGCACATCCTCGCCCGCAGTGTCGCTGCCCTCGTCGAAATAGTGGAAATTGATCAGCGGCGTGTCCCGCGGATCGGCTGAGCGCAGCACGACTTCGCCGGCCCGGTTCTGCGTGTGCGCCTTCAGGATCGCCCAAGTCAGATAATTGGGCTTGGTCACCTCGGCAGCGGAATAGCCGGGAAAGTAGCCGCCGAACAATCCGAGGAGCGCAAAGCAGAACAGATCGGGGAGCGGCCTCTCGGGCTGCGATTTAAGGATCGCCGCCAATACCGCCCCGTTGCTGGTATAGAGGCCCTCACGCCGGTCCGCCCATTCCTGATAGGCGCGATCGCCGCGGCTGAAGGTGAGGCCTTCCAAGATTTTCCAATGGTCGAAGCTCATGCGATTGACGACGCCGACCTCGTAGCGGTCCTGCAGGTTCTTGCCGACCCCCGGCAGCTCGATGCGCACGGTAATGCCGAGCGGCTCCAGCACCTCGCGTGGCCCGATGCCCGACAGCATCAAGAGCTGCGGCGTATTGAAGGCGCCGCCGCACAGGATCACCTCGCGCGTGGCTTGCGCCCGGGAGAGGACGCCCGGCGCGGTCGCGGGCTGGCCATGGGCGCGGTACAGGCGCTCGCCTTTGAGGTATTCGACCCCGGTGGCGCGGTTCTGTTCGTCGAGGATGACCCGGGTGACCAGAGCATCGAGCTCCACCTGAAGGCGATCCGGGTATTTCTGTGCGGTCTCGAGGACCCGCTCGCGCGTGCCCATCCGCGCGTGATTGCGCGTCGTCAGCGGCGTGTAGCGCACGCCCACGGCGTTTTCGCTAACCAGCCGCCAGTCGTTCGGGTCGGCCTTTGCTTCTACGAGATCGTGCAGGCGTTCGACCGGCTGTCCGATATCGTCGAAAGCCGTGGCTGCGGATTCGAGCAGCACTTGGACCAGGCCGTGATCGCGGAGCGCCGCCGCAGGCGGTATCGCCTTCTCCACTTGCAGCCAGCCGTCCCAGCCGTGCCGCGAGCGGTTGACGCCCACTTTTGCCAGCCAGCGTTCGATCGGTCGATGATGACAGTTTTCCAGCCTCATGAAGTAGTGCCGCATCGCTTCGGCATTCCACGACACGTCGCCGGTGAGACGCGCGATCCCGTCCCAGTCCGCGTTGTGCGGATAAACAAAGATCATCGCATTGTGCGCGGTGCAGCCGCCCAGGGTGCCGGCACGGGGGTAGAGGACCCCGTTGACCGGCTCGCCGCGGTAGTCGCGCACATATTTCGGGTCCTTCGCCTGCAGCTCCTCGGAGGCATAGTGCCGGACGAAGAAGTCCCACCGCATCGCGTCGTTCTCACTGGCGAAGCCGTGGAACGCCGGCACTTCGTAATCGTCGGGGAGCCGGTTGATGCCGGGCTGATAGTCGTTGGTGCCCGATAGCTGCCGAGGATCGCCACCTGCTTCGAGGAGAAGAACGCTACGCCCCGCCTCGGCGAGCCGTGCGGAGAGCGTTCCGCCGCCGGCGCCGGACCCGACGACGATGTAATCGAACTCGTGATCCATCGACCCTGCCTCTCGCTGCTGAACCGCCTCGGAAACATCGATCGGGCCCCGACGAGCCTGGCACCAGTGTCCCGCCTGCTATTTCAGGCGATTTACAGGCAGGCGGCCTCTGCGATCGTCGGGGCCCGGCGCAGATCGAGCTGCCCGAGACTCGATTGCTTGCAGCCTGCTGTTAGCATAGGATGACAATTTTGTCAAATACTCAATATGGCATTGGCAATCTGCCGAGGCTGACCGCGTTAAAACGTCTTCAGGAACGCGATCAATGTCTGCTTGTCGGCATCGCTCAATTCCGAGCCGAAATAGTGGCCGCGATTGACGACATAGTCCGGGCATTTGCTGAGCGCGAAGAGCTGGTCTCCGACGTTGGCGAAAACCTGCCGCGCCTGCTCGTCGCTGGCGCCTTGCGGCAGCGCCTTGAGATCGTGCAGCAGCTGGGCCAAGACTTTCACGACCGCCTTGTCGTGAGCCAGGCGCTCGCGCAGGCTGCCGGGTGGCGGCAGCGGGTCGAAATTCGCCAGCAGGTTCACCGGAGTGCCGGCTGGGATCGGGCCGATCTCGATCCCCTTTTGATCGAACACCGGGACGACCCAATTGAGCACGTCGCGCGACGCCTTGATCACATCGGGCAGATAGCCTGTCGGGACGCGCAGCCAGCTCGTCACCGTGGTCCGATCGATCACGCCGGGAACCTTGGCGCCCAGCACTGTGTCCTTCTCGCGCTTGTCGGGCCACAGCATCTTGGTGATCGAGTCCTGGAAGACCGCCATGCGGGCCTCGACCGACGGGCTCGGGTCGAACCGGCCGACGCTGTTGTTCAATAGGAAGGGTGCGGTGGACCAGGCGCTGACGAGCGAGGGCACGCGCGTATAGCCGCGCCCGCCTGCCGGCATCTGGTACTGCCGCGGCTGGCCGGTGAACGGATCGTAGACGGTGATTGCACCTACCGAGGGCAGCTGCTTGTAGGAGGCGGAGGAGAAATTGTCCCAAATGTTCGCGCCTATTGCATTGGTGGCGAGCGGGCTGCACGCATTGGTCTGCAGCAGGGTCACCGGCACGCGGCCGTCGTTCGACAGGAAATTGCCATCGAGAAAATCGTCAGCCATGACGATTTGCCGCATCTGTTGGCGGTACGCGTCGGTTGCGGTCCATGCCCAGTAGCGGTTGAAGCAGCTCAGATAATTCGGACCGATGCAGGCGGCCGGGTCGGCGCCTGCCGGCCGCTCCGGCGCTTTGCTGGAATGACAAGCCGCGCAATTGTCGGCAAAGACGAGCTTGCCCTGCTTTACCGTCTCGGGCGGATCGTTCAAAAAGGCATCGCCGCCAGGTGCCTTGCTCAGCTTGTGCGGGTATGACGCCTTGACCAGAAACAGCGCCATGGCAGGGGTTTGCGCTTCGGTCGCCTGCCAATAAGATGAGTTCTTCCGCGCCGTGGTGATCGCAAAAGGAGTGACGGGTTTGCCGCCGAGCACCGGGTTGAAGTGGCGCAGCCACTCTTCGCTGAAGAGGCCGATGTTAACATAGACGCGGTTCAGCGCTCCCAGCGCGCCCACGGAGTCCGCGGCATCTTTCAGCACATGCGGGGTCCACACCGTGTTGGGCGGCTGAAAAAACTGGGTCAACGGCCCCTCTTTGACAAAATCGTTGAACTGCTTGTTCGCCAGATTGCTGGGACCGAGCGTCTCCCGCCCCCAGCGCTTGGCGGCTTCCAGCCGCGGCCAGAGGTTGTAGACGGCGTTCATCGTGCGCGGGTTGTTGATGTTGTCGCTCGATACCAGCGAGGTGTCCAGAGAGCCCGGGCGCGCCGTGTGCAGCAGCTGGAACAGGAATGCCGTGGGATCAGCGTCCCACGCCAGGATGCGGTCGACCCAGAAATATTGCGCACCGACGGTGCCGCTGAGGTTCTCCCACAACGGCGCTTCGGGGTTTGCCGGCGGCTTTTCCGGGTTCGGTCCGACGTGACAAAACCCGCAAGACATGCCGACGCGATACGGCCGCACGAGGTCCTTGGACAAATAATAGTCGGGATCGTTGTAGAAGCGTTCGGCATTCCAGCGCGTGGCGGCGGCTTGATCGAAGGCCGGGTTGGGGAAGAGCCGCAGCCCGACGACCCCGCTGGGGTATCCGTAATAGGACCCCGCCGGGATGCTCTTGCCACGCGCGCCGACCGCGACGCCGGGGTATTTCTGCGTATTCTCGAACGGATCGGCCGGGCAATCGGTATTCCGCACGTCGAGCCAGAGCTCGTAGCGCTGCGGGTTCGGCGCGGTCGCCTTGGTGAAACAGGGCTCGTTGACCAGGCCGAGATAATTCCACCGGTTGTCGCGGCTGTATTTGAGCCCGGGAGACGAGGATAGGATCTTCAGCAGGTCGAACGCGCCAAAGGTCAGGTTTGTCAACTTGTCCCATAGCCGGTCGTTGCCGCCGGTCCACACCAGCCACATGTTGCGGCCCTTGACCTCGTCGGGGGTCAGCGCGATCCCGCCATCCATGCCCTGGAAGTAATCCTCGTCGGCCGCCGGAAACGTCTGGGCGGCGCGTCCCGCCTGCCGCGCCTCGTCCATTACCTGGGCACCCGCCCGCTCGGCTAAGCCGGCGCTCGACAAAATCAAGCAAATCGCTAACCAAGCATGCGCTGCCCCCAACAGGCGTGTTGCCATCCACTCCCCCCGTGAACAACGACCCCTCAGGATCGCGTCTTAACCTTAAAGGAGAGACGCGCAACAGCCAAGCGACGGCTGCCGGTGACGCCGCCAGAGCGCAAAACGGGTGAAGCCCCTGCTATCGCTGTCGCGGCGCCTCATCCGCGAGACCGAAGACCGATTGCGCTGCACTGAACCCGGGAAGCGTGAATTCGCCGAGTGCCGAGAATTCACCCGGGCAGTGGCGGGCAAATTCTCCCGAGGCGAGGATGGTGCGTCCGAGCTGGCCGGTCAGCTTTTCGATGCGCGCTGCAAAATTGACCGCGGGCCCGATGCAGGTGAAATCCAACCGATTGCCGCTGCCGATATTGCCGTAGAGGACATCACCGATATGCAAGGCCAGGCCAAAGCGCAACCCCGGCATCGCCGAGCTTGCGAGTGCCGCGATATTTGTCTGCGCCTGACGCGCGGCGGCGAGGGCGCGCTTGCACACCTCGGTCTCGTCGCCGGCGATCGCGAAAATCGCCAAGAGCCCGTCGCCCATGAATTTCAGCACCTCGGCGCCGTGCTCGAGGATTACCGGCACCTGACAGTCGAAATAGCGATTGAGGAGGTCGATCAGCACCCGCGGCGGCAGCCCATCGGCCAATGCGGTAAACCCGCGCATATCCGACAGCCAAATTCCCGCGTGGATCTCCTCGATATCGCCGCGCCGGATATGCCCGGCGAGGATGCGCTCGCCGGCGTCGTGCCCGACATAGGTGTCGAGCAAGGTGCTCGCCATTCGCCGCAGGGAGCGGATCTCGGCGACCCGCGCCAGCGGCGTGATGACCGCCTCGATGCCGGCGATCTCTTCGTCGGTGAAGCCGCCCGGCTGCCGCGTCGTGCAGGTCACCGCATGAACGGCGCCATCGGTGAAGACAAGCGGCGACGCCAGATAGTCGGTCACAGCTTCCGCGCGAAGATCCGCGAGGACCGGAAAATCCTCGGGACAGTCCGGATCCGCCAGCTTGCGCCTGATCGCGACACCAGTCTGATAGACGCGGGCGATCGGGCTATCGCGGAAATATTCGGTTTCGAGGAGCTCGAACGGGGCCTCGGTGAGCTCGACCTCGGCGTCCGGGCGCCACAGGAACCGCCGCCCCATGACGTTGGGGTGCAATGTGCGGACGAACACGGCGACCCGCCACAGCGGAATGCCGCAAGCGACCAGGCGCTCGGACAATTGGGTCAATACGTGTTGCGGCTGCGGTGCCGATCGCGCGCCGTCAATCAGCCAATCCACAACCGCTTTGATGCCGGAAGTCGTCATTGCGTTCGAATTGATCGCTTCTCCATCGCGGCTCATATTACGAGTACAGCATGAGGAAGGGGAGCGACATGGCGATCGCGGTAACCCCGCTTCACCCGACCCTCGGCGCCGAAGTGCGCGGCGTCGATCTGACCGGGCCGGTGGTGCCCGAGGTCTTTGCCGAAATCGACACGGCGTTCAGTCGGCACGGCATCCTCCTCTTCCCCGACCAGCCGGTGACCGACGAGCAGCAGCTTGCCTTCAGCCGGCTCTTCGGCCCGCTCGAGGTCAACCCGAATTACGTCGGCGCTAAGATGCGGCTGCGACCGGATGTGGCCGACATCTCCAATCTTGATCCCGAAGGACGGGTGCTCGCGCGCGACGATCGGCGCAACCTGTTCAACCTCGGCAACCAGCTCTGGCACACCGACAGCTCGTTCAAGCACATCCCGGCGAAGTGCTCGCTGCTCTCGGCCCGCGAATTGCCCTCATCAGGCGGCGAGACCGAATTCGCCGATATGCGGGCAGCCTGGGACGCCTTGCCGGATGCCCGCAAGGGCGAGCTCGACAGGCTCGTCGTCGAGCACAGCATCTTCCGATCGCGCAGCCAGATCGGCTTTGCCGATTTCAACGATGATATCTTCAAGGAACTGCCGCCGGTGCGGCAGGCGTTGGTCCGACACCACCTCTATTCGGGCCGCACCAGCCTCTACCTCGCCTCGCACGCCTCGCACATTATCGGCCGGCCGGTGGAGGAGGGGAGGGCGCTGATCGAGGAGCTGATCGCCTTTGCCACCCAGGCGCAATTCGTCCACCAGCACCGCTGGACCATTGGCGACCTCGTGATCTGGGACAACCGCTGCACGATGCACCGCGGCCGACCCTACGACGACACGCAGCGCCGCGTCTTGCACCGCACGACGGTGTCGGACTGGGCCAACACGCTGGACCAGGAAGCGCTGCTCGCGCCCGACGCGGCCTGAGGCGGCTTCACCCCTTCAGTCCTGCGCCTTAAGCAAAGCTTCGATGGGGACTCCGAGCGCCCGAGCAAGACGTTCGAGCGTCCCGACCCCGCCCTGCTTTTTGCTCGTTTCGATCTGCGCGATCAAATCACGCCCGACCCCGGAGCGCGACGACAGCTGAAGCTGTGTTATGTCGCGAAATTCGCGCCAGGCCTTGAGCGGATGGACGCCGTCGAGCTTGGCTTTGACCACCTCGAGCGGGATCGTTGTTTCGACCGGTGCGCCGTGACGTACCGCAAGCTGCGCGGCGAACTCATCGTCTTCGCGGCGAACTCCTCGTCTTCGCGGCGAACTCGCCTGCGAGATGGCCTGGAACCGGTTCGCCACCAACCACGGCCTGGTCCGCTCGCTCTGCGCGGTCGCCCGGGCTCCAGCTTCGCCCGCTCTATAGGTGGCACCTGCTAGATGGAAGCCACACCCAGATCCAGCAATTTCCGGAAATCCGTATTACACCTCGTGTAAACGTCGCCCCGAGTCCTGATCAACTCGATCGTCACGACTTCCGCGGCTTCGTCTATCGAGAACAGCACGCGGTAATCGCCGACGCGTAGCCGAAACAAACCCGGCCTACCAGCGAGCGGCCTGATTCTGCAGCCCGGCGGAAAGCCTTGCAATGCGGTCGACAATTTGGCGTCGACTATCAGCCGGAACTCGGTCCAGCGACTTTTCCGCAGCTCGGCGGAAAACAATCTTCACCAGATAATAATGTAACTGTTGGTCACAATATTATCAAGAAGGACGCTCGGCCTGAAGGGCTCCTACACTTCGGGCACTTCCGGCTACCGCTCGCCCCATTTCCTTTCTTCGACCGTCTCTTCCTCGATCGCGTAGAATTCATCGAGGCCGACGAGGGTCTCGATGTCGTGTCGCGCGGTGACGCAGTCCTGCGGGCTGAGGCCGGTAAAGTCCCCGGTCGCTCTCAGCTCCTCCAGCGCACGCTTATTGAAATGAAAGCTGACCAATAGGGCGAGCAAGGCGTCGAGCGCCACCTTGTAACCCATCT
>Ga0210407_10002222_pt1 | contig 16887 bp, 13 predicted proteins | sample IncBWC27MmetaG_FD_150860 | JGI IMG/M metagenome (GOLD analysis project Ga0210407, IMG submission 150860) | Forest soil microbial communities from Barre Woods Harvard Forest LTER site, Petersham, Massachusetts, United States - Inc-BW-C-27-M | ecosystem: Environmental > Terrestrial > Soil >...
GGTAGGCTTCCTTCAACCGCCTCGCGAGGGTTATGCCGGAAAGCGCTTCGCCGACGCTTACGGCATGAATCCAAATGGCACCGGGACGCTGCTTCGCGGACAGCTTAGCAAGCGCTGGAAAAGAGAACCCTAAGCGTTCACCGAGGTTTGAGAGATACTTTCCGTGCCGCAGCCCCTGCACGAGCCAATAGGGCGCCAACAACAGGGCCGCGAGGCCCATGAGAAAGCTATAAATGAAATACACTGAGCGTAGCTCCGGTCCGTGCGCACTCCGCTAGCAGCAGGCGGCGCACGACGCAGGGCAACCCTGCGCAACCCCCAGGAATCGAAGGCGTCGAGATGAGAAAAGTCTATTATAACCCGATGCGAAAACTAACACTCATCCTTGCTTTTCTAGCTGCGCCGTCGCTGGTCCAAAAGGGCGCCTCGCAACAGCCATCCTCGCTCAAGACTGCTTCGCTTGAATCCCACGAGGGCATGACCATTACCGCCCGTCCATGGACAGACCCCGCGCTCTACAAGGAGAAGTTTCCGAAGAAATCGCCATTTGCGGCGGGAATCGCCGCCGTGCAGGTCGCTTTCCGGAATGATTCTGACGACAGCCTGAAGGTCAACCTGGAGCGCATTCGGCTAAACGTCTCGCTCTCGGAGGAAGACCACCAGTCGCTCTATCCCCTTACATCCGAACAAGCGGCCGATGTCATCACCCATCCCGGGTCGAAGAACGTAACTACGAAGAGGCTCCCCATTCCTCTGGGGGGACCGAAGATGGGGCACGACAAGAAATGGATGGAAGTGGAGAAGAGCTTAAGCGACGCCGGCGTACAAGCCAGCGTTGTCGCGCCCCATAGCACTGTGCAGGGGCTCCTCTATTTTGATCTTCGAAGTCAATTCGATCTCTTGAATGCGGCGCATCTTTACGTGCCCGAAATCGTGGCCATCGAAAAGAATCGCGGCCTGATGTACTTTGAAATTGATTTGAGCCGGTCAGCGGAACGCTGAGCTACACAGGTTTGCGCGCATACCCGCCGTCGGCTAACATGACGTGTGCCCATTTTCTCCAACCACCCCGGACAAATGCTATCTCTTCTCGATGAACTGAACCCTGAACAACGGCTGGCCGTCGAAACCACGGAAGGTCCCGTGCTGATCCTCGCCGGCGCGGGCACCGGCAAAACGCGTGCCATTACGTTTCGAATGGCCAATCTTATCGCCAATGGTGTGCCCGCCGAATCCATTCTCGCTGTGACCTTCACCAACAAAGCCGCGGAGGAAATGCGCAATCGCGTCTCGGACCTGCTGCTGCGCGCTGGCATCCCTCCCGCACACCCCTGGCTCTCCACGTTTCACTCGCTCTGTGCGCGCCTTTTGCGGCGCGAAGCCGCCGCAGCCGGCTTGCCGCGCGATTTCGCCATTTACGACGATGACGACCAACTTGCGGCCGTCAAGCTGGCTATGACCAAGCTGCAGATCGAAGACGACAGCTTGACGCCAAGGAATGTTCTCAGCCGAATCAGCTACGCGAAAAATCATGGCCAGACTGCGGAGCAATTGCGGGCCGAAGCCTTCGATCAAGACGGCCGTCGCGCCGCAGAGATCTTCGCCTCGTACGAAAAGCTCCTGCACGACAGCAAAGCCCTGGACTTCGATGACTTACTCCTTCGCTCGGCGCGTTTGCTGCGCGAGTCAACGGCGACGCGTGAGAAGTGGCAAGCGCGCTTCCAATACATTCACGTGGACGAATACCAGGATACGAATCGAGTGCAATACGACCTGATGCGGCTGCTGACCGGGCCCAAACAGAACGTTTGTGTCGTGGGAGATGAAGACCAATCGATTTACCGCTGGCGAGGCGCCGACGTCTCGATCCTTTTGAGTTTTTCCCGCGATTTCCCCGCCGCGCGAATCGTCAAACTCGAGCGCAACTACCGGTCGATGCAGAATATTCTCGACGCTGCTGGCGCGGTCGTCGCCAACAATCCGGAGCGGCTGGGCAAGTCGTTGAGCGCCGAGAAGGGCCCGGGCGGAAATCTGAAATACTTCGAAGGCCGGGACGCGCAGGCCGAAGCCGAATTTGTCGCCGGAGAGCTCGAGCGCATTCTCAACGACGATTCGGATCAAACCTGCGCCGTGGAATACCGCACAAATTCGCAGTCGCGCCCCTTCGAAGAGGTTTTCCGCCGTCGCGGCCTGCGCTACAAGCTGGTCGGCGGATTCAGCTTCTACAATCGCGCCGAAGTGAAGGACGCGCTCGCTTACGTCCGCCTGGCGATGCATCCGGAGGACGACATTTCGCTGCTTCGAGTACTGAACGTCCCCCCGCGCGGCATCGGAAAAACAACGGTTGACACCCTCCGTGAGTCCGCACGCGTTGACGAAACACCGCTTTGGGCGGCCATTGAGAGATTTGTCTCCGGCGCATCCGCGGGCCGTGCGGTAACTCCTTTGCGGGCATTCCAGGAGCTTATCCGCAAATTACAGGACGCACTTGCCGCCAAGGAACCCGCGGATTTCCTGCATGTAGTGCTTGAGGAATCTGGTTATATGGACATGCTCAAGGATCGCAACACACCCGAGGATGTCGCGCGGATGGAGAATCTCGAAGAGCTTACGCGCGCTGTCGCCGAAAGCATGGAAGCCGGCGAAACTTTTGCCGACTTCCTCGATGCCGCGGCGCTGGTGAGTGATGCGGATCAATTTGAAGGCAAGCCCGGGGTCACGCTGATCACCTTGCACAGCACCAAGGGGCTGGAATTCGATCACGTGTTCCTCACCGGTATGGAAGAAGGCATCTGCCCGCACAGCCGTTCTATAACCGAAGAAAAAGGAATCGAAGAGGAACGCCGCCTCGTTTACGTGGGAATGACTCGGGCGCGGCAGTCGCTCACGCTGACGCGGTCCGTCTACCGGCGCATTTTCGGCAATGAGCAACAATTGCGCGCTTCTCTGCCCTCACGCTTTCTTGCGGAAATTCCCAGCGCGCTGGTGGAAACGGTTCGCGGATCACTGGCGGAAATTGGGGAGACGCGCCGTTATGAGCCCGACCCCGAATATTCCTATTCGCCGGAAGAATTCCTTCGTCGTGTGCGCGGGGGGCCGAAGCCAACACAGGCAACTCCGCGCCGCCAGCCAACTCAACCTTCCTTCGGTCGCCCCGCTGTGAAGCGCGGCGGCGATGCCAATCCCATGCTGGGGCGCAAAGTTCGTCATCCGAGCTTCGGCGTGGGAACCATCGTTGGCGTCGAGGGGGACGACGAAGACCGCCGCCTCTCCGTGAGCTTCCCCGGTCGCGGCACGAAAAAGTTTATCGAGCGGTACGCGCAGCTCGAGCAGGCATAGAACGGGATACGGCCTTAGAACTCGGCTGCGTCGGCTGACCGCGCCGAACCGTTGCGTGAGGGAGCTTCTCGCGGTACATTGAGGCACGTTCATTCCTCAAAAGCGTGCTTGATCATTTCAGGCTTCCGGTTTGCCCGGATGCGATCGGAGCGCATGGGTGGGATCATATCTATTCCGCTGCAAGGGTATCGACCAACTGATCTCGGATTCGGAAAATGCTGAAGTCCGGCTAAAAAAATCTCTTGGATGGCTGAGCCTGACGTCCCTGGGAATCGGCGCAGTCATCGGCTCCGGCATCTTTACCATCATTGGCACGGCGATCGCAGGTCAAAAATTTCAAGCTTCTTCCATCCTGAACGCACCACTTCTGGAATATCTGATTCACCATTCGGCTTCGTTTGGACGGCCTGGCGCAGGCCCGGCGATCGCTCTCTCCTTTATCCTGGTCGCTATCGCCTGCGGATTCGCATCGGTGTGCTACGCCGAGCTCGCTGCCATGATTCCGATTGCAGGCAGCGCGTACACCTATACGTACGCCACGATGGGAGAACTCGTCGCCTGGATCATCGGCTGGGACTTGATCCTGGAATACGCCGTTAGCAACATGGCCGTCAGCGTCGGCTTTTCGCAGCATCTGGTCAACTTGTTGGACTGGTTCGGCGTCCATCCGAATCCCCGCTGGATTTCTCCCGCCTACCTTCCTAGCGGGCTTTCCGACCTGGAAGGTAACATGCTGTATGGGCCCGGTTGGCATTTCGGCTTTAACTGGCCGGCGTTCGTCATCGTGATGATGCTGACGGTAATCCTGGTGCGTGGCATCAAAGAGTCCGCGCGGACCAACAACATCATGGTGCTGCTGAAAATCATCGCCATTCTGGTCTTCGTGACTTTTGCATCCAAGCTCATACATCCCGCGAACTATCATCCCTTCGCGCCGAACGGCTGGCCGGGAATCCTGACCGGCGGGTCCATAGTTTTCTTTACTTACATTGGATTCGATTCCGTCTCTACGGCGGCCGAGGAGTGTAAACGCCCGCAGCGTGACTTGCCGATCGGCATCATTGCCACACTTGTCATCTGCACGCTGCTCTATGTGGCCGTTGTGGTCGTGCTCACCGGGCTGGTCAAGTGGGATACCCTGTTGGACGACGCCGCCCCCGTCGTCAACACCCTCAAAAAACTTCATTTCACCGGAGTCCGCTTGGTCGTTCTCGTCGGTGCAATGATGGGCATGATCTCTTCCCTGCTGGTTTTCCAGCTCGGCCAGGCTCGCGTATGGTTTGCCATGTCACGTGATGGTTTATTCCCCAGAATTTTCGGACGCGTGCATCCGCGTTTTCAGACGCCGGATTTTTCAACCTGGATGGCCGGATTCGTCGTCGGCATTCCCGCAGGCTTACTGGACATCGGAACGCTGGCCGATCTTTCAAATATCGGCACGCTCTTCGCTTTTGCCCTGGTGGCCGGAGGCGTGCTGATTCTCCGTTACCGTGAACCGAATCGCCATCGAGCTTTCCGCGCGCCGGGAGGGCCAATTGCCCCTGTTCTGACGATTGTGACTTGTCTCCTTCTGATGGCCGGCCTCCCCATCATGAATTGGATTCGCTTCTTTGTATGGATGGCCATCGGACTTGTGATTTACTACAACTATGGCCGCAAACGCAGCACATTGCGTGCTGCCAATCAGGTATAGGGGAATCGCGTGACGGAGCGGCGTTTCATAGAGTTGGTGCGACGGAGGGGCGCTTTCGTTTTCTTCGCCTCCCTCTGTCTATTGCTCCCCAATCGTTCGTCCGCCTGGGGAAGAAACGGGCACAGGCTGGTTGTAAACAAAGCCGTCGAAACACTCCCGGCGGATATCCGTTCATTTTTTGATGCCAATCGCGCGATCCTTTCTCAGCACGTTACCGATCCTCTCGACGCCATCGCGAAGACTCCCGCGGAGCGCCACAATCATTTCATCCTCCTCGAGAAATACGGGCGATTTCCGTTCGAGGCATTGCCGCGCAGCTATAAAGCGGCAGTAACGAAATTCGGAAGAGCGAAACTGGACGCCAACGGCCTTCTTCCCTGGCAGATCGGCGTCTACAGCGAAAAATTGACCGAAGCGATGAAGGCCGGGAAGTGGGAGGAAGCAAAACTGTACGCGGCCATCCTGGCGAACTACGTAGCGGAGGCGCACGATCCCTTCGACACGACCGATAATTTCGACGGTCGCCTGAGTGGGCAGCCGGGTGTCAACGAACGCTTCGGGACAATGCTGATCGACCGTTATTCCTCTTTTTTCCCTATGCGCCCGAACGACGCGATTTTCATCAACGACCCCACGGATCGCGCTTTCGAGGCCTGCCTCAGCTCTCATAGCTGGCTGGAGACCATTCTTCTCGCCGACCGCAACGCGCGCCGCGGCGAGAATTCTTTCAATGACGAGTATTACGACCGCTTTTACAATCAAGCCGCGGCAATTTTGATTCGCCAGCTGTCGGATGCGGCAACGGACGTCGGCTCTTTCTGGTTCACGGCGTGGAAAAACGCCGGCAGCCCGCAATTACCACACTAATCTTTCGCGGATGACGCCGCCCTTGCTCTCTGACCGGATTGCTTCCCTGCCAAAAGCCGAGCTGCACCTCCATCTCGAAGGCTCCATTCAGCCTGCGACTGTCTGCGCGCTGACGGCCCGCCACGGCGTCGTCATGACTGAGGAAGAAGTCCGCCAGCGCTACGCTTACCGCAACTTCGGCGAATTCATCGAGGCCTTCAAATGGGTGACTTCGTTCTTGCGCGACCCTCAGGATTACGCGCTCATCGCCCGCGACCTCGCCGAACACTTGCTCACGCAACGCGTGGTCTATGCGGAAATAACTTTGTCTGTCGGCGTCATGCTCCTTAGAAAACAGCAACCCGAAGCAAATTTCGAGGCGCTCCTCCGCGCCACTGAACCATTCGAAAGCCGCGGACTTCGATTCTGCTGGGTCTTCGATGCCGCGCGCCAATTCGGCGTGGACGCCGCGATGGAAGTCGTCGGATCCGCAAAGCGGTGCAATTCGAAAACCATCGTTGCCTTCGGCATCGGCGGCGACGAACTCAGCGTCCCCACCAAGGAATTTCCTCGCGTCTACGACCGCGCTGCGCAACTCGGTCTGCACCGGTTGATGCACGCAGGCGAAGTCGGCGGCCCGGAGAAAATTCGCGAAGCCATCGAATTGCTCGGTGCGGAACGCATCGGCCACGGAATCGCCGCCATCAACGATCCGAAGCTAATGGATTTGCTCGCGGAGCGAAGGATCCCGCTTGAGATTTGCCCGGCAAGCAATGTGAAAACCGGCGCTCTCGCCCGGCAACTCGGCCGCGAGGACGCAAGAATTGAAGATCATCCGCTCCCCAAACTCCTTCGCCACGGCATACCCATTGTGCTCTCCACCGATGACCCAGCCATGTTTCACACGACGCTTCACGAAGAATATGCAAACGCCGCGCGCATGGGTTTACAGGAAGTAGAACTGGCCCGCATCGTCGAGTCGGGTTTCGAACACGCCTTCCTCCCAGCCGGCGACAGGCGGGGGACATGAAGCCGTTCGCGGCAATGTTATACTTACGGCATGAAAGCACACGTCTGGGTTATGCCAAAACGCACGGTGCTCGATCCGCAGGGCCAAACCATCCAGCACGCCCTCGCGGGGCTCGGCTACTCCGCCGTGCGTGACGTCCGCCAGGGCAAATTCTTCGTCCTGAATCTCGATGGCTGGAGCCGCGACGAAGCGCAGAAACAACTCGAGCACATTTCGAAGGAAGTGCTCACCAACACTGTTATCGAAGAATACCGCTTTGAGATCGTTGACTGAGCTGTCTAGAACCGGCGGCATGCTACGTCGCTAAAGACTCACTGAGGAGACGCCGCGCATGTGCGGAATAGTCGGCTACATCGGGCCCAAAAAAGTTGTGCCTGTCATCATTGAGGGGCTCCGCAAACTCGAGTACCGCGGCTACGACTCCGCGGGTATCGCCGTCGTGTCGCAGTCCGGCAAACTGGAAATCCGCCGCGCCCCGGGCAAGCTTCGCAATCTCGAAGAGGTCATCGCTAAGTCTCCTCTTGAAGGCACCTACGGAATCGGGCACACGCGATGGGCCACTCACGGTCGCCCTACCGAAGAGAATGCCCACCCGCATCGCGACTGCACTGGCCAGATCGTCGTCGTGCACAACGGGATTATCGAGAATTATCTCGAACTGAAAGAAAAACTGCAGAAGGAAGGCCACAAGTTCGCTACCGAAACCGACACCGAGATTGTGGCCCACCTGGTGGAAAAAAACTCCCAAGGCGGCGTGCCTCTCGAAGAAGCGGTGCGTCGCTCGCTGAAGGAATTGCGCGGCATCTACGCGCTGGTTTTCCTCTCCGCGAAAGATCCTCAGAAGATTGTTGCGGCGCGCCTCGGCCCGCCGTCGGTGATTGGCCTAGGCGATGGAGAGTATTTCGTCGCCAGCGACATCCCGGCCCTGCTCCAGCACACTCGGGAAATGTTTTTCCTGGCGGACGGCGACATCGCCGTTCTCACTGCCAAAGGCGTGCGTGTAATGGATCACGACGGCCGCCCCGTCGAACGCCCCTCTCACCATGTCGCCTGGGACCCCATCATGGCGGAAAAGGGCGGCTACAAGCACTTCATGCAGAAGGAAATCTTTGAGCAGCCGCGCGCCGTCCGCGATACCCTGCTTGGCCGCATCTCGCAGGACACCGGAAAAGTCTTCCTGGATGAAATGGCGATCACGGAAAAGCAGTTCCGCGAATTTCAACAAGTGCGCATCGTCGCCTGCGGCACCAGCTGGCATGCCGGGCTGGCCGCGAAATTCATGATTGAGCGTCTGGCCCGTCTGCAAGTTGAAGTCGATTATGGAAGCGAATTCCGCTATCGCGACCCACTTGTAGATTCGAAAACGCTGACCGTGTGCATCAGCCAATCCGGCGAAACCGCCGACACGCTGGCCGCCCAGCGCGAGGCAAAACTCAAGGGTTCGCCTTCGCTTGCAATCTGCAATGTATTTGGCTCGATGATCACGCGCGAGGCCAACGGCACGATTCCGACCCACGCCGGGCCGGAAATCGGCGTGGCGTCCACAAAAGCTTTCACTGCACAATTAACGGCGCTGCTTCTGCTCGCTTCCTATCTCGGCCAGATTCGCGGCAAGCTATCCGAGGACGCCGCCCGCACTTTGATGCAGGAATTCACGCGCATCCCCCACAAAATCGAAACTGTTCTGCAAGCGGACGAATCCGGATTCTACGAGAGCCTGGCGCGCCAATTCTTTCGCTATACCGATTTTCTCTATCTGGGCCGGGGCATCCACTACCCCATCGCCCTCGAAGGCGCGCTGAAGCTGAAGGAGATTTCCTACATTCATGCCGAAGGTTATCCCGCCGGTGAAATGAAGCACGGCCCCAACGCATTGATCGACGAAAATCTGCCGGTCGTGGTTCTGGCGACGCGCGACGATTCCGACCCCGAAGCCATGACGCGCTACGAGAAAAGCGTCTCGAACATCAAAGAAGTCAAAGCCCGCGACGGCATTGTCATCTCCATCGTCACCGCGGGCGATCATCTCGCGCGCGAAGCCTCCGATCACATTATCGAGCTCCCTCCCGCGCCCGAGCTGCTCGTGCCTTTGCTGGAAATCATCCCTCTCCAGTTGCTCGCTTATCACATCGCCGTACGCCGCGGTTGCGATGTCGACCAGCCCCGCAATTTGGCCAAATCCGTCACCGTGGAGTAGCCGGGCCCCTTTCCGCTAATATAGGTACATGCTGCGCTATTTTCGAACGTGTCTCGGCACTCTTTCGCTTCTCCTCTTGCCGGCCGGATTCTCCGCATCGCCGCAGTCCCCGGAGGCCGCCAGCGCGCCGTTGCGCGAAGTCCACGCCGACGGCGAGAAAATCCTCAACGAGGCACAGGTCATCGCCATAACCGGTTTGCTTCCTGGCGCTCAAATCGGCCGCAATGATTTGCAAATCGCCGCCGACAAGCTCGTGCAAAGCGGCCTCTTCGCCAAGGTGAGTTACAACTTCCAGACGAAGCTCGCCAGCGTCCTCGTGACTTTTCACGTCGAGGAATCGCCTCGAATCCCCGTCTATTTCGACAACATTCCGTGGTTCGCCGATTCAGAGCTCGGTGATGCCATCCGCGGCAAGCTCTCCTTCTTTAATGGGACGCTCCCGGAAGCCGGTGCCGCCGTGGATCAAGCCGCTGACGCGGTGAAGGAGTTGCTCTCTTCGCGTGGACTGCAAGTGTCGCTTGAGCACGCCGTCATCGCAAATCCGGTCGGTGAAGGAAATGTGCAGGCATTTCGAATCGAAGGCGCCGCACTCCAAATCGCAAGACTAGAATTCGGCGATCCAGCGCTCCTGGCCTCCAAAGCGGTGCAGCAGCACCTGTCCGAGATAATTGGAAAACCATATTCGCGAATGACCATCGATCTTTTTCTCTCCGAAGCAATAAAACCCGTTTATTTGCAGCAGGGGCACCTGCGCGTGAAACTTGGGCCCCCGGAGGTCCGGCTGACGGGCGATCCCAATCAGAAGCTGCCCTCGCAAATTCCCGTTTACGTACCAGTGGCGCCGGGCGGGATCTATCATTGGAAGGAAGTCCTTTGGACGGGAAATAGTCTCGTATCGGAATTCACGCTGACCGCCCTGCTCAGGATCAAGCGCGGGGAAATCGCGGATGGCATGCAGCTCGAAGCAGGGTGGGATCGCGCTCGCGAAGAATACGCTCATCGCGGCTACCTTGAGGCCAAGCTCGATCCCGTGCCCGCGTATGATGAGCAGGCGCAAACCGTTTCCTATTCCGTGAGCATCCAAGAAGGCCCGCAGTATCGCTTCGGCAAGATGATTCTCACTGGAATTTCCCCTGCGGCCGAGCGAAAGCTACGCGCCGCATGGCCGATCTCTGCAGGAGATATTTTCGACAAGGCACAGTTCGAGGAACTTCTGGCAAAACTCCAAGCACATCAGGAGCAGGTCTTCGGCGAATTGCCGGTGCACTACGATAACGTTGGCCACTGGCTGCAAACAGATGCAGCCAAGGGCACCGTGGATGCGCTTTTGGATTTCAAGTGATTCCCGACAGGGCAGTCTGCTGCGATGTCGGCCGCGCTCTGAGTTATACTCAGCACTGAAATGAAAGGCCTCATTCATATTCGCAATATAGAGGGCGCCGCACAGCCCGCCGAAGAAAAAGAAAATCTTCTGCTCGCCCGTCTGGCCGAAATCCCATCGCTCATCGTCGCGCTCTCCGGTGGCGCGGACTCTGCCTACCTGGCCTGGGCAGCTCACGAAGCGCTGGGCGCCCGCGCCCTATCCGTTACCGCGCTCTCGCCGAGTTACTCCGCCCACGATCGCGCCATCGTGGAAGAATTCGTAGGCAAATTGGGCCTGCGCCACGAATTCATCGAAACGCACGAAATGGATAATCCCGCCTACCGTGCCAACGCCGCCGACCGCTGCTATTTCTGTAAAGACGAACTTTTTTCGGTGCTTGACGATCTGGCGAAGAGGCGTGGTTTTGCCGCCATCGCTTACGGCGTAAACGCCGACGACACTCTCGACTTTCGCCCGGGCCATCGTGCCGCCACCGAGCATCAGGTGCTCGCGCCGCTCCTCGACGTCGGCCTGAGCAAACCTGAAATTCGCCTGCTTTCCCGGCGTGCAGGTTTGCCCACTTGGGACCGCCCCGCCTCCGCTTGCCTCGCTTCGCGCTTGCCTTATGGCACGGAAGTTACGCCAGAGCGTCTTGGACTAGTCGAGCGCGGCGAAGCAGCCTTGCGCTCCCTTGGATTTCGCCAATTCCGCGTGCGCCTCCACGACAAACTCGCCCGCGTGGAAATCTCTCCCGACGAAATGCCACGCGCTCTTTCGCCAGAAATGGCCGCCGCCATCGCCGACCGGCTGAAAGCCGCCGGCTTTGCTTACGTTGCCTTGGACCTTGAAGGATATCGCCAAGGCTCACTGAACGAGACTCTTTCACCCGTCGGCCCGCGTCCTGCCAAGGCTGCTCGGGGAACATAATTCCCAGCTCTTGCGTAACCATAAGTGGGACTACTCACGGTAAGTCTCTGTACTGTTACGGAGGATGAATGGCGCTATACCGCAAACTCTCCTTACTGCTCGCGGGCTTTTCGATCATGCTTGTCCTCGCGGGCTGCCAAAGCGGGCCTTCGGTTAGCGGCGCGTTCGATCGCAGCTACGTCGTGAGCGGCCCCATTCGGTTGGAACTGACCAACGCCTCCGGCGACGTGGACATCACCGGCAGCGCCGACGGCAAAGTGCACGTGCGCGCTGAAGTACGCGCCTCGGGATTCGGCTTTGACAATCCGCAGAAGCGCCTGGACGACACGCTCGCGAACCCTCCCATCGAACAACGAGGCGACACCATTCGCATCGGTAAGGACATGTCTCGCATGCGGCACATCAGCATCGCTTACGCCATTCAAGTTCCGCACGATACTGAAATTAGCGCCACTGTTGCATCCGGCGCCCAGACCATTCGCAATGTAACCGGTCCCGTAACCGTGCGCGCCGCCTCCGGCTCCATCCGCCTCGACAAAATCGAACGCGACGCCGAGCTCACCACCGCAAGCGGCACAATTTCCGCCAGCAATGTCGGCAGTGACCTCCGCGTTTCTACCGCTTCAGGAAATATAAACGTAACGAGCGTCAAGGGCGACGTGCGCGCCAATGCCGTTTCCGGCGTTGTCCGCATTGCGAATCCAGGCGCGCGCGTGGAAGCCAGCGACACAAGTGGAGAAATCGAGATCCAGGGCGCTTCGAACGACGTGAAAGCACACGCGATCTCCGGGCTGGTCTCCGTGCAAGGGAATCCCAGCGCCGGTAGTTATTGGGATCTGAAGACAGTTTCGGGCGGTGTGCAGTTGCGCGTCCCGACGACAGCAAATTTTCATTTCTCGGCGGAAGCGGCCTCCGGTGAAATTCGCACCGATGTCCCCATTGTCATCGAGGAGCAAGGCAAGCATTCTCTTCGGGCCCACATGGGCAACGGTGGCGGGCGCGTGGAGGTCCATACCGTCTCCGGCGAAATTCGCGTCAGCGGCACGAAATAGCCTTGAGCCTTTCGATTGGAACAAGAAATTGTTCCATTTTCACGCCCTTTTTCTCGCATCCAACCAGTCTTCCTTTGCCGGTAAGAAACCAGCATGAAGGGCGGAATGATGGTCGGCGCGAGGGCTTTCACAAAGGGATCACCGGAAAACACATGCGAAGCCGACGCTCCAAGCAAGTTGAAAGCTATAGCCCAAGAACTAGCGACAATTCTGCCCGATAGCTTTAGAATCCCGGCATGCCTTCCAGGTCCTACCCCGCATGCGCGATTTCAATTCTTTTTCTTTGTGCGCTTGCTCCGCCAATTTGCAGCCAAGCTGCAGCTCAAGATGAAAAGGGTCAGAAGCCAGCGTCGAAAGCCGCCAAGCAGGACGCTCCCGCCAAACAGCCCTCGCCGGAAGAACAATTGCAGCAAGCCATCAACAACTCGGGGAACGATCGTGTGGCGCTAGTCGGCAATCTAGAGGCGTTTCTCAAAGAAAATCCGGATTCGCGCCAGCGGCCACAGATTTATCGCGCCCTTGTGGAGGCCTGCCTGCAATTGCGGGACAACAAGCGTGCTGCCGATTACGCCGAACGTATCGTGGCGCTCGGCCCGGACGATATCTCCATGACCATTCTGACTATTCAATTGCTCGAACAGAACGGCGACGAAGCCGCTCTCCGCCGTGCCGCGAATTACGCCACGCGCGTGCTCGAATTCGTCGAGCGCACCTCTTCCGGAGAAAAATCTCCAAAGATTTCGCAGGAGGAGTGGACCATCGAAAGGAAGCGCGATCGCGCGTCCGTACTCACGTTGCGCGGAAGACTCGAATTGAAATTAAAAGACACTGTTTCCGCTCAGAAAGACTTCGAGGCGAGTTACGCGATTCTCCCCAGCTCGGCGGCAGCAGAGCAGCTCGGCGAAATCGCCGAACTGAAAAAAGATTCGAAAGTCGCGATAGAGCAGTACGCTCGCGCCTTTGCCCTGGCCGACGCAACGAACGGGGCCGCGGCTCACCGCGAGATCCGGCAGAAACTCGGCAACGTGTGGCGACTTACGCACGGCTCGGACGTCGGATTAGGCGAGTATCTGCTTCTCACTTACGACGAAGTCTCGCGTTCTTCCATCGCCCCAAGGCCGAAGAAAAATGCGGACGCTCGCGAACCCGCCGATTTCATGCTTAGAAAAGCTCCCGAAGGCACTGCGTATCCGCTGAAAGATACGAAAGGAAAAGTTCTGGTCGTTAATTTCTGGACTACGTGGTGCGGGCCTTGCCATGCGCTCGAACCTTTGTTCGCCCGCGTCGCCGCGGATTTCCAGGCAAGTCCGGATGTGCTCTTTCTTGCCGCCAACTGTGACGAAGACGAGTCTCTGGTAACCCGCTATCTGGAAGAGCACAAGCCACGCACCGCCGTCGTATTTGCCGACGGCCTCGACCGCTTCTTCACCGTCAACTCCTTCCCAACCGTGATGGTGCTCGATCGCGCTGGCAAAATTGCCTACCGTTCCGACGGTTTCGAACCCGAATCGTTTGAGCCTAGCCTAGCAGCGGCCGTTCGCCGCGCGATGGCTTCGGTGAGCGCCTCGTCGCGAGGCGGCAGTCCCGCTCCTTAATGCGTGGAACCCTGGGAGATCTTCGCAGGTACTTGCGGATATTTCTCTGCCACTTCCCTCGCCGCCAGGATTGTGTTGACGTGGATTCGAATGGTGTCTTCCAAACGCCGCGCGTAACCGCCCGCGAGTGTCGTCGCCACGGGAATTTTGCGACGGCGCGCTTCCTCGAATACTTGCCGATCACGCCGTTTTAATCCCTCTTTCGTGAGAGACAATCCACCGAGTTGATCCTCGCAGTAGGGATCAGCGCCACCGACGTAGAAAAGCATATCAGGCTGAAATTCGTCGAGCGCCTTCTGAACCGCTGGAATCAGTGCGCCCAGATACTCGTCGTCATCCACGCGGTCGTCCATGTTGAGATCGATGCTTGAGGGCGGCTTGTGCGCCGGATAATTGTTCGCCTGATGAATCGAAATCGTGAACACTGTCACGTCGTTTCGAAAAATCGCCGCCGTGCCGTTCCCGTGATGCACGTCCGTATCGACAACCATCACTTTTTTTACAGCGCCATCCGCTTGCAACTTTCGAATCGCCACCGCTACATCATGGATCGCGCAGAATCCTTCTCCATGCCCAGGATACGCATGATGAAATCCGCCGCTCAGATTCGAACCGAAACCATCGCGCAGCGCCGATTGCCCCGCGAGTATCGTTCCGCCCGCCGCGAGCCACACCGCTTCAGCCAGTTCTTTCGAATACGGCACTTCCAGTTTCATCAGTTCGCTGGCAGTGAGCGTTCCGGTCTTCAGTTTGTGCACCCAATCCGCCGTGTGAACGCGCAATAGATCTTCGTCAGCCGCTGGACTCGGACGCAGGAAATCTTCCTTTGTTGCAATGCCTTCACGGAACAGCAGTTCGTAGATAAAACGGAATTTCTGCGATGGAAAAACGTGCGGGCCGAGATTCAAATCATACCGCTCGTGATATACGAGCTTGAATGGAAGAAGCGCTTTCATCAACCGGGATCAGAGTTTCTGTTTGTTACTTCCCCTATTCTTTCTTACTTCCACTTTTGACTGTCGACTGTCAACTTTCTTCAGTTCTCCCTCTCCAAAATAAAATCGGGGAGCGTGGCAAGCGCGCGCGCAAATTCGGAATCGTGGCGGCCATTGAGGCAAGCTTTGGCGCGGCAGGCATAGTCCTGCGCGAGCGCGCGGGCGCGATCCAGCGCGCCGGATTCGTGAACGAGCGAAACGATGGTTTCCGGCCGAACGGAATTAAATTCCTTTTCTTGCAGTACACGCGCGACCAGTTCGCGCGCATCGCGATGGCCATTCTCCATCGCATAGATCAGCGGCAGGGTGACCTTGCCTTCTTTCAAATCGCTAAGAACAGGTTTACCAAGCTGTTCCGCGGACGCCGTAAAATCCAGCAAATCGTCAACAAGCTGAAACGCCAGGCCAGCATATCGCCCGTAGTCGGCAAGCGCCTGTTCTTCCTCGCCTTCGAGACCGCCGAGCACGGCGCCAAGGCGCGCGCAGCCGCTGAAAAGGCAAGCCGTTTTGTAGGTAGCCAGCCGCAACGCATCTTCTTCCGTCACATCGATGCGGCCGATTTTTGCGAGCTGGATCAATTCGCCTTCGACCATTTTCTGCGTCAGGTCTATGAGGATGTCGAGAATGCGAAAATTGCGTTCTTCCAGAGCCATCTGAAACGACTGCATGTACAGCCAGTCGCCGGTGAGGACGCTGCGATGATTGCCCCACTTTGAATTGGCGGAGGGACGGCCACGGCGCGTGTCGGCACTGTCGATGACGTCGTCGTGAATCAACGTTGCGCTATGCAAGAGCTCGACGACGGCGGCAAGCCGAATGGCGCTGCGATCTTTGCGGCCCGCGTAGCTCGCGGAAAGAAGCAGGAGCGCGGGGCGCATGCGCTTCCCTCCGCCGCCCAGCAAATACGCAGTGATTTCGGAAACGGGAGGAAAAGCGGCATCGCTTTGCCGCGCCAGCTCTTCCTCAACCAAAAGAAGGTCGTCGCGGACGAGATCAAAAATCTCTTTAGCCGTAAGCAGCGCGATGGCAAATCTCCTGATCTAACCCTTGTCCCTGAGACCCGGGGCCGCGAGAGTCGCCGGCCGAGCAAGACGGAAGAAGCGCCGAAAATTATCGGAGGTGGCGGCGGCAACTTCGTCCGGCGACAAGTTTCTCACACTCGCAAGCGTGCGCGCTACTTCCGCAACGTAGGCAGGCTCGTTGCGCTTACCGCGGTACGATTGTGGCGCGAGGTACGGAGAGTCCGTCTCAATCAAAATGTTTTCGAGCGGCAAAGCCTTCGCAACGTCGCGAAGGTTCTGCGTTTTCGGATAGGTCGAATTTCCCGCAAAGGAAACCAGGAAACCCATTTCGATTCCGCGGCGGGCGTCTTCGAGCGTGCTCGTGAAGCAGTGCAAAATTCCACCGAGGCCTGTTGGCCGCCAATGTTCTTCGATCATGTTCAGGCAATCGGACCAGGCATCGCGGCAATGAATGATGATGGGTAGCTTGGCTTGCTGCGCTAGCGCCATCTGATCGCAGAAGATGCGGTGCTGCACGTCGCGGGGGGAATGATCGTAGAAATAGTCGAGACCAATTTCGCCCCAGGCGATCACTTTGGGATGTTTTGCCAGTTTCGACAGTTCGTCCAAATGTTGTGGCGTGACTTCCTTCGCTTCGTGCGGATGAATGCCCACCGTCGTGTAAATCCAATCGTGCTGTTCGGCGAAAGGCAACGCGGCATTGAGCTTCTCCGGTCCAGGCCCAGTGCCGATGGCGAGCAGAGTGGTTACGCCCGCGGCGCGCGCGCGGTCGAGCATGGCGTCGCGGTCTTCCGCAAATTGCGGAAAATCGATGTGCGCGTGTGAATC
>Ga0210407_10002223_pt1 | contig 16886 bp, 8 predicted proteins | sample IncBWC27MmetaG_FD_150860 | JGI IMG/M metagenome (GOLD analysis project Ga0210407, IMG submission 150860) | Forest soil microbial communities from Barre Woods Harvard Forest LTER site, Petersham, Massachusetts, United States - Inc-BW-C-27-M | ecosystem: Environmental > Terrestrial > Soil >...
ATCCTCCAATATGATACCAGAATCCATCAGTTGTTGCCGAATTGCGTCGGCGCGTTTGAAGTCGCGTTGCGTCTTGGCGGCGTTGCGCTCCTCGATCAAGGCTTCCACCTGCTCGGGACTCAGGCCCGATTGCGGTCCGCCTGCGCCGAACTTTTTCAGCGTTTCGGCATCATCGTCAACGAGCACGGCGAGGATGCCGTCGAATTTTTCCATCGCGGCCAGGACGCGCATGGCGTCCTGCTGGCGGAATTCGCCGCGGTCCATCGCCGTGTTCACATCACGAACCAGATCGAAGACAGCGGCCAGGGCGACGGCCGTGTTCAAATCGTTCGCGAGGCCTGCGTCGAAATCATTTTCGGCTTTTTCGCTCCGCTTCTGCATTTGCGGATTCGAGCCCGCTGGAAATTGATCGTTCTTTAGTCGCGCTACAAAATTCCGCAGGCGCTCGACCGAGCTTTCCGCCTGCTTCAGGCTGTCGTGCGTGAAATTAAGCTGGCGCCCGTACGGCACCGAGAGGAGGAGATACCGGACCGTGGAGGGCTTCTGTCCTTTCGCAAAAAGATCGCGAAGAGTAAAAAAGTTGCCGAGCGATTTCGACATCTTCTCGCCGTCGATGATCAAATGCTCGGCGTGCAGCCAGAGACGAACGAAGGTGTGGCCGGTGGCCGCTTCGCTCTGCGCGATTTCATTTTCGTGGTGCGGAAACGCCAGGTCCACTCCGCCCGTATGAATGTCGATCGTGTCGCCGAGATATTTCATGGCCATCGCCGAGCATTCGATGTGCCAGCCCGGGCGTCCGGGACCGATTCGCGTTTCCCAGAAATGTTCGTTGGGCTTCGGACTTTTCCAGAGAGCGAAATCGCGCGCGTCGGCTTTTTCATAGCGGTCCACATCCACGCGAGCGCCTGCCTGCATACCGCTCAAATCGATTTTCGTGAGTTTTCCGTACTTGGGAAACTTCGCGATGCTGTAGTAGATCGAACCATCGCTCGCGTAAGTAAATCCTTTTTCTTGCAGCTCCTCGATCAGCGCGACCATATCTTCTATGTGGTCGGTGGCGCGGACGATTTCCTCCGGAGTTTCCAGATGCAACGCCTGCATGTCCTCCAGGAACGCTTGCACGTACTTTTCAGTGTATTCGCGGATTGTGATTCCGGCCGCCGCAGCGTTCTGGATGATGCGGTCGTCCACGTCGGTAAGATTCATCACTTGCATCATGCGGTAGCCGCGCGAACGCAGGAATCGCCGCAAAATGTCCTGGAATACGAAGGTGCGGAAGTTTCCAATGTGGGCGAAGTCGTAGACGGTGGGGCCGCAGGTATACATCCGAACTTCATCCTTATGAAGCGGATGGAGCGCCTCGAGATTGTTCGTCAGCGTGTTGTGGAGGCGTATCTCGTTCATTTTTTGCGCTCGCGCAAACGAGTTATTCTAGCAGCGGCGCTTGAGAGCGTCGACAATTGCATGCAAGCAATGTGCGATTTTTTGGCGATTAGATTCTGGACGTGAAGGCCGCCGCCGCATGACCGGCGACAGCGCAATGTCTTTTCTCGAGCGCTGCCAAGATCGAGTGCCGGGCGCAGGTCTAAGGGATGAGTTGGACACGGCGGCTGACGACGGTGACGTCGCCATCTTGCGACTGGGTTGCGGAGAGCGGCCGCGATTTTCTGAGGAACATGCCTTCGAGCGGCAGGCCGAAGGTCTGATCGATCGCATAAATTTCGAAAGGTTTCCCGGGCGGCAGCGTGAAGCTAATCTCAACTCCCCGGGCGGGCATCGTGACGCAATCGTAGATTGCCCAGCCATTCAGATACTCCCGGATTCGTTGAGATTCTGTGCCGAGCGGCGCTCCTTCCATGCGCACCGAGTCAACACCTGAATCCGGCGGAAACAGGACAATTGCTTCGGGGGCCCCGCGTTCCGAGCGCAAAAGCGCTCGATACGACCGCTTGCCGCCTTCCTGCCGTGATTCGAGGATGGTGAACGTGGGAGGTGAAAAATCCAGCTGCGGCGCGTCGGCTAGAAACGCGGGCGCTGTGCTCCACGGAAACGGCCCCTTTGCGGCGCGACTGAATCTGGCCGCTACCCCAATCGGCGAGGGCAAGCGCCCCGAACTCGGATGAACAATCCATTGCGACTTACCGGTGTCAGCGTCTTTCCAGTACTCGAGGTTGACTCGTTCAGGGGATTTTGCGGAGTACGCGGGAGCCACGGCCGCCGCAAATATAGCCAGCGCCGTCACGCCGACAGTGGTGCCCACGAAAACAACTTTCCAGAATCCCCGCGCGTTTCTCAAGTCAGGCATCAAGGGAGCAATCGGAATAAAAACCAATGCGGCAAGCAATGCGATTCCGGCCAGCACTGGATTTCCCAGGCCGTCGTAAAGGAATAGCATCGGCGCAAAGCTGACAATTCCCCCAACCGCCAGCGGCACGATCACGACCAATTCCGTGCCGACGCTCACCTCATTGCGGCGCAGCGTGAATGGCAACCCTGCCAGGGCTGCCGCACATTCAGGCACCACAAACACATAGCTGATCGCGGGAGTCTGCCAAGCGACTACGACCGCGAGTAGCATCCACCAGATCCAGACTCCTGCGCACAAACCCCAAAAGCGGGCGCGCTTGCCAAAGGCGGATGCAAAAAGCACAACGACGGCGAATCCGAGAGACCAAAACGCGACCTCTAGCGGCAGCGGATGCGCTACCCAGGCTACCGGGAGTGCGCCGGCTGCTTTCAGGAGATGGCGCACCGCAAACGCCGCACCGCCGGTTACCAGAATCGTGGCGAGCCAACTCAGCAGCCCCCACGCGATCTCGGCCGGTTCCAACCGGCCGCTGCGCACCAGCCATGCAATTTGGAATATCAAAAGAACAGCCGCGATCGCAGCGATGCTTAAAGTCCAATTCACCAGCCAAGAAATCAGAAACCTTTCAAAGACATCGAAGTAGACCGCTTCGCCCGAAGGCAGGCTGGTTAAATCCGAATTCGCGAGGGCCAGCACCGAAGGCAGCGCATTGTCACCGTGATGCTGCAGACTGCCCGGAGCGGCGTTCGCGAAATTGTCGAGAGGAGTATGGTAGTGCGCGACATCGCCGATAATCGCGAAGTTGAGTCCCTGGTAGCCGGCCGCTTTGAAGACCGTAAAATCCGTGTCGTTGGGAAGCTGCTTGTAGGCGGCGTAGAAAATCGAACTCGTAGCGGGATGCGCCGCGTGTTTCGCGTAGAGCTGCACCATCGAACGATTTGCGCTCCCCGTCTCGAACATGAGACTCGGCCCCGAAGTGCCGCGGTTGTCGATATTCACGGCGGCGCGAATCTCCCTGGCCCAAGGATGCTGGTCGACGAAAACTCGCGCGCCAAGCAGACCGGCTTCTTCGCCATCGTCAATGAGAAAAATTACCGAGTGCGTGGGCCGGGGAAGCGATTTCAATGCTCGCGCGATTTCAAGAACCGCGGCCGTTCCCACTCCATCGTCGGAAGCCCCCGGCCCCGCCGGAACGGAATCGTAATGCGAAGCAACCAGCACGCTGCCGGACGAGACTTCCCCGGAGCCGTCGAGGCGCGCCAGAACATTCTTGACCGCCGCGCATCCCCCATACTCATCGCAGGCGAACCCGGACTGCACTTGGGGCTCGTATCCAATCTTGGTCAATTCCGCAATCACGCGGCCACGGACAGCGTCGTTCGCGGCGCTCCCAACCGGATGCGGCACACCGTTTCCCACGAGGCGATTGAGAATTTCTCGCGCGCGACCGCCAGAGAATTGGGTTGCAGGCGCATCGACAGGCTCGGGCGCCGGAGGGCGCGTACTATTCAGTGAAAAAAAGAAAATCGCGGCCAGAACGGCAAGTGCTAAGAGAATTCGGCGAATTCCCGGCAAGTTTTCGCTGTTCAAACACTTCTCCTGTGCGCGACATGCTAGGCCCCGAGTCGCTTCAAGTCAATGCGCAATGCCCAAGAGAAGCCGAGGCCGCACCGAAATTCCGTTCGTTCACGAATCATCAAAGCGGAACGCGCAAATGAGTGCCGAGCCAGCTGTTGTCCTTGCGAGCGCTTCCATCTGCGCCTTTGACAGAACCAAACTCAGTAGATATTCTTCCGCAAATGTTCTGGGGATTGACACATCTTTTCTATCCTTGGGGATTTCTCGTTCAAGCAGCCGCGTTGGTGCACGCGATACGCAGGCGGCCTGAATATTATTGGTACTACATTATTTTCTTCGGAGGCCTGCTCGGGGCGGCGGTATACATCGTCGCGGAAGTTATTCCGGATACTCGCCTCCTAGGAGATTTCTTCAAGGGCTTCGGCCAGCGTTCCCGCATCCAGCAACTCGAAGGCGCAATCTCCGACAACCCATCGGCCGGAAACTACGAAGAGCTTGCCGACCTTTTACTCGATCAAAATTCCTTCGCGAGAGCGCGTGAGTACTTCGACAAATCCATCGCCGCGCGCTCCGATTCCATTGACGCGTTTTACCGGCGCGGCCTTTGCTCTCTGGCACTGGCGGACTACCCGCGCGCGACCGAAGATTTCGAGCGCGTCTATCGCCACGATCCGCGCTATGACCACGACCGCACCGCCGGGCTGTTGGCCCAGGCGTACGCGCTCAACGGCCAGAACCAGCAGGCCGACGTGCTTTTTGTTCAAGTTGCTCAAATCTCAAATTTGATGGAGACCCATTACAACTACGGCTGCTTCTTGAAGTCCCAGGGCCGGGCAAACGAAGCTCGCGAACAAGCCCAGGGCATTCTGGATCGCAAGCGCGGTATGCCTCGCTACCTTCAGCGGCTCGAACGCCCGTGGTTCCGCAAAGCCAAAGCGCTGCTGAAAGAACTGCCTCAGTCCTAGACTTACTAGAACTCGAGACTTGTTCCGCCTTGAAGCTGTGTGGCCCAACCCCCGCGCGCCCTCCTGTCCTTCACGGTAAAAACCTTGCACACTTCTAGAAAGGGGTCGGCCAGTTACCCGGAAGTTCACGAGCGCCTGCCCATAAGTGCTTCATTCTCTGCGCTATTAGGTGGGCTTTCGATTGCTTCCTAACAGGTGTGGATCTTGGCTGCGGCAACGCGACTCTGGGGACGAGATTCCAAGGCGGAATCGTTTTTCCGGGGTGCCGCTTGAGCAGTCTAGAACGGGAACCAGAGGTAAACGAATCGAGAGTCGTCGCGACTCCGTGGATACGCGAGGAGCGCCGCCGGGCGCGCCGCTCTAAAGTGACCCTGCGGGCCCACTTGCGGTCCTACAATCAAAGCGCACGCATTCCTGAAGAAGTCCGGCCTACTGTAAACGTCTCTCGAGACGGCCTCTATTTCACGACGAATCGTTCGACGTACGACGTGCACCTGCATCTGTCCATCGCCTGCCCGAACTCAGGATCCTCGTCGGAGCGCGAGCGCGAAGTAGTGCGGGTGGTGCGGGTTGATCCTCGACCTGACGGGCAGTGGGGAGTGGCGGTTCTCTTCGTGCGCAGCATGTGTTATCACCGCAGTCCGGCGTCTACTACTGAAACGAGAGAGGCACAATGAAGCGAGGCGTGTTCTTCGTGGCACTTATTTTATTTTTGTCGCTACCCCTTAGGGCTCAGTCTCACATGTCGCCGGCTGGAGCAAATCCAAACGCCTCGGTGAACAATGGCGGAGGCGGGGCGGGTGGTTCCGGCGGAAGCGGCGGTTTCGGCGGGGGTGGTTCCGGGATTACCGCGTTGCCAAGTTTTCCACGGGCGCAGTTCAGCTACGGCTACGCGCACGGCTCGGATGCGGATTTCGCTCCGAGTTCGTTTCTCCCCTACGACCAGGCCGTCAAATTAGGCGAGTCGGTGCTAGCGGAAAAACCGAAGTCGCTGGGAGAAGTTGCTGCCGAGTACCGCGCTTCGAAAAAGAAAGTTCTCTAACCTTCGCTCTGGTTGAGCGGAAGACTACGTGCCCGGCCGGAGGTCGACCGTTGGCAGAAATCGTGGCGCTTTCCTCAACCGCGTCGATTGTTCGAATGCAAAAGCAATCTTAATCAGCGCCGGCTCGCTCCATGCGCGTCCGAAAAATGAAATTCCTACCGGCAAGCCGGAAACAAATCCAGCAGGAACGTTGATATTGGGGTAACCGGCCACGGCCGCGGGCGTCGAACTGCCGCCGGTATCGTGATCGCCCGTCACTAGATCGGTCAGCCACGATGGACCGGCCGTGGCGCCGAGGAGTGCGTCCAGTTTGTGTTTGTCCATCGTAGCGTCGATCCCCTCTTGCCTCGACATGCGGTTGTCTTTCGCCAGCGCGTCCAGATAGGCCTGTTCCGTGAGCGGCCCTTTTGCTTCGGCCTTCACCATTAAATCCTGGCCGAAATACGGCATTTCCTTGTCGCGATTGCGCTCGTTGAATTCGATGATTTCCTTCAGTGAATGCGTGGGCGCTTTCGCGGAGTGCTTTCCGAGGAATGCGTTCAAATCGGCCTTGAATTCGTAGAGCAATACTTCCAATTCTGAGTTATCAAATTTGCCGATGGTGTCGATCTCGACTGGGTCCACAAGCACGGCACCTTCCCGCTTCAACGCGTCAAGCGCCGCTGTCATGATCGGAGCCATTTTCTCGTTGAAGTCGGTGAGTTTCCTCACGACTCCGATGCGTGCTCCGCGCAGTCCGCCGCGATCGAGGAACTTCGTATAGTCTGGCTGCGCTTTTCCGCGCGAGGCCTCGGTTGCGGGATCATCGGGGTCCACACCCGCGAGCACGCCAAGCAGGATTGCCGCATCCGTCACCGTGCGGCAGATCGGTCCGGCCGTGTCCTGAGTGTGTGAAATGGGAATGATCACCGAGCGGCTCACGAGTCCGATCGTCGGCTTGATTCCCACCAGGCCGTTCGCCGATGACGGGCACACGATCGAGCCATCCGTTTCGCTGCCTACAGCTACCGCACACAAATTCGCCGCCGCCGCCGCTCCAGAACCGGAGCTCGATCCGCACGGATTGCGGTCCAGAGCGTAAGGATTGCGCGTCTGCCCGCCGCGGCCGCTCCATCCGCTCGATGAATGGGAGGACCGGAAATTCGCCCATTCGCTGAGATTTGTCTTGCCTAAGATCACCGCTCCCGCTTCGCGAAGTCTCTGCGCGACGCCCGAATCCTTCGCCGGGGTGCAACCAAGGAGTGCCAGGGAACCTGCGGTCGTCATCATCCGGTCCGCTGTGCCAATGTTGTCTTTGACGAGAACGGGGATGCCGTGCATCGGTCCGCGCGGCCCTTTAGCTTTGCGCTCGGCGTCCAGAGACTCTGCGATGGAAACGGCGTCGGGGTTTACTTCGATTACGGAATTGATCGCCGGGCCGTGCTTATCAATTTCGTCGATGCGTTGCAAATATTTTTCGGCGATCGCACGGGCTGTGAATTTGCCGGATTTCATGCCGTCCTGGAGTTCGGCAATTGTGATTTCGTCCAAGTCAAACGGCTTTACGTCTGCCGCTGTTGAATTCCGCGAATCGCCGCGCGCGAATGCCGGAAGGGCAAGTGACGCTGCTCCCATCTTGACGCTTGATTCGATGAAGCCCCGGCGACTCAATTTGTTTGGGCGCACTCCTTCGTCTTGTTTCACACGCACGGCGAATCTCCTTACTCGGTGGAATTCACGTTGGCACGCCGATTCTTTGACGCGGCAGTAGCCGTTTAGGCTGCAAGCTCTGGGCAGATTGTATACAAATCCGCGGCCAAGGAAAGCCTTCCGTTGCAAGCGGCGTTTTAAGGTTTCATTTGCTCCGAGTCCGATTTAGTCTATGCCCCGTCGTTGCCCTCGGGGAGGGTGCGTGTCAGTTCTGGACATTCTGCTAGGTAAGCCGCTAGCGACATCCGACGAGCGTGCTGAGCAAGTCGGCGTGTCCGCGGGCATACCGATCTTTGGACTCGACGCACTTAGTTCGGCGGCCTACGGACCGGAAGCTGCGCTCACTCTTCTTCTTCCGCTGGGCGCGGCAGGCATCGCCTACATCGTGCCGATCAGCCTCAGCATCATCATATTGCTGACGATTGTGTATTTCTCGTATCGACAGACCATCGCCGCGTATCCCGGCGGAGGTGGATCGTACACGGTTGCGAGCGAGAATCTGGGCACCTACCCAGGGTTGCTCGCGGCGGCTGCGTTGATGATTGACTACATCCTGACGGCAGCCGTCGGCATTTCCGCGGGAGTCGGTGCGCTGGTGTCCGCCGTCCCAAGCCTTCAACCGCGAACGCTGTCCCTGTGTCTGGCAATTCTCTTAGTAGTCACCGTCATCAATCTCCGCGGGGTTCGCGAAGCAGGCGCCGTCTTCATGATCCCCACGTACCTCTTCGTTGGCTCGCTTCTAGCAGCCATCATTGTGGGTCTTGTTAAAACTGTACTTTCCGGTGGACATCCACTGCCGGTCGCGGCGCCTCCCGCTGTGCCCTCGTCGGCAGCGGCCGTCGCGAGTCTTTGGCTTTTGCTGCAAGTCTTCTCGAATGGATGCACGGCGATGACTGGAGTTGAGGCAGTCAGCAACGGAGTGCGCGCGTTTCGCGAACCAACTGTTCGCAACGCGCAGCGAACACTTACTGTGATTATTGGAATGTTGATCGTTCTTCTTGCGGGTATCGCCTACTTGGTTCGTGCGTACGGCATCGCCGCGACCGACCCCGGACAACCTGGCTATCAAAGCGTCCTATCGATGCTCGTCGCGGCTATTGCCGGGCGCGGATGGTTCTATTACACAGCGATTGGATCGGTTCTCGTAATCCTGTGCCTTTCCGCCAACACGGCGTTCGCCGACTTTCCCCGCCTTTGCCGAGCAATCGCTCAGAACAACTTTCTGCCACACTCGCTAGGCTATCGAGGTCGACGCCTCGTTTATTCGCAGGGAATTCTCGCGCTTGGCGTGCTGGCCGCAATTCTCCTAGTCCTGTTCCGCGGCGTGACCGACCGGTTGATTCCGCTTTACGCCATTGGCGCGTTCCTGGCCTTCACACTGTCGCAAGCCGGCATGGTAAGTCACTGGAGGAAAAAGAAAGGGCCCGGCGCGGGCCGGAGCATGTTTATTAACGGTCTGGGCGCGCTGGCCACGGGGGTTACGCTTCTAGTCGTGCTCGTTGCAAAATTCACAGAAGGCGCCTGGGTAACGGCTCTTCTCGTAGCTGTACTCTTGATTTTCATGCTGCGTGTGCGGCGCCATTACGACCGGGTCGCGCATGAAGTCGCGAGCTCCGCTGCTCTCGATGTCAGAAGTCAAAGTCCGCCCATCGTGATCGTGCCAATTCAGGAATGGGGAAAGATCGCACAAAACGCGCTCCAGTTTGCCTTGACGCTTTCCGCCGACATTCACGCCGTCCACGTCGCCACCGAAGAGGACACCAGCGAACTTCAAAAAAAATGGAGCAAAGTCGTTGACGCGCCGGCCAAGAAGGCTGGAATCAAAGCTCCCCAACTCGTAACGCTGACATCGCCCTATCGTCTCGTTATTACGCCGATTGTTGATTACGTTTTGAAGACCGAGCGCGCAAACCCGGGCCGGAATGTCGCTGTCATCGTGCCGGAGCTGGTCGAACGTCATTGGTATCATTACCCGTTGCACAACCAACGCGCCCAGCTGCTGAAAGCTTTCATTCTTTTCAAAGGCGACCGGCGCATTATTCTCATGAACGTTCCTTGGTACTTGAAGGACTGAGGCAATGCTCCAGTCGGATCGCGGCCTGTCACTGCCGGGCATTTGATAGAATCTTGCCGACACGAATAAGGAGAAGTTCCTATGCGATGGATCAGCGCTGTTGCTGCAATAGTCCTCGTGGCGTTCTTATCGTTGTGGTTGTTACGAGATGCCACCGGCTCCGTTCGAGCGAACAACGCCGAAGGAAACATCACGATCGATCAACTTGGGAAAGTCGATTTTCCCACCTCGTGCTCGTCGAAGGTGCAACCGGCTATCGAAAAAGGCGTTGCACTTCTGCATTCATTTCAATATCAGCAGGCGAAGCAAGTCTTTACCGAAGCGGCGACGCAGGAACCGGCTTGTGCCATGGCGGAATGGGGCGAGGCCATGTCACTTTATCACCAGCTCTGGGATTTCCCTGGCGATGAGACTCTGGCGGAAGGACGGCGTTACACGGATCAGGCGCAAAAAAGCTCTCAGCTCACATCGCGCGAGCGCGCTTACCTCGCCGCGACGGCTGCGTTTTATCAGGACAACTCGAAGCTGGATCACTCCGCGCGCTGGCGAGCCTATCTTGCGGCAATGGAAAAACTTCATCAGAATTTCCCAGGGGACGCTGAAGGCGGGGAGTTCTACGCCCTATCTCTGATCTCCGACCCCGCGGATGCTGGGGATGATACTGCCAACCGCGAGAAGGCAGTCGCGATTCTCGATCGCCTGTTTCGCACCGAGCGGAACAATCCTGGCGCCGCCCATTACTTGATTCATGCAACCGACACCCCCGACCTCGCGCCAAAGGGCCTGGATGCCGCGCGCGCGTATGCCAAGATTGCTCCGGACTCTTCGCACGCCCTGCACATGCCTTCGCACATTTTTGTGCGGCTCGGCTTGTGGCAGGAAACCATTGATTCAAACATTGCTGCTTCGGCCTCCGCAGCGAGAGCGACCGAAATGCATCTGTCCGACCCACACTATCAAATACACGCCCTCGACTTCCTCGATTACGCATACATCCAAACGGGCCAGGAAACCAAGGCCCGCCAACTCGTCGAAGATCTACATGGCGTCCCCGGAATGGCGGAAATGAAGAATATGGCTGACGAAATGGCTTACTTCGCAGCCCGCAACACACTCGAACTGCATCATTGGAAAGAAGCCGCCACACTTCCGATTCCAGACGTCAAGCTTGCCTGGCAAGACACCACATACCGGGCGCGAGCGATTGGAGCGGCGCGTATCGGTGACGTCGAAGGGGCACGAAAAGCCACCGCGAAACTTGCCGAGGCAGTCGCAGCTCGCGAGGCGGAACAAAAGCAGAAGGGCTATTACATTCCCGAGGGCGAGAGTATCGATCAGCGCGAGGCCGAAGGCTGGCTTGCTTATGCTGAAGGCAAGCCGGACGAAGCCGTTCGAATCTTGCGCTCGGCCGCCGACCGGCAGAAGGCGAGGAGCCTAGACTCCATAGCGATCCCCGCTCGCGAAATGCTCGCCGACCTGCTTGTCGAACTGAAGCGGCCTGCGGAAGCAGCCGAGGAATACCAAATCGTCCTGAAGAACAGCCCGAATAGATTCAATGCACTCTACGGCGCGGCCCATGCCGCTCAACTCGCGGGCAAGGCTCGGGACGCCCAGGGGTACTATGCAAAACTCGTTGAAATCTCGGCGCCGACGGCCGACCGCCCGGAACTTCAGGAAGCCCGTGTTTTCATCGCGCGGAAATAGTTCTACGGCGAGAGGATAGCAATTCGTCTTCGACGGGTAACGTTGATCTGCACCTGGCATCCGGTGAACTCGATTTTGTAGCAGCCGATTTGTATTCGAGATTTGCAGTTAGGACATCGCGTTCCCCGAAGGAGCCTCTATGAGAGCGCCATTCGCATTATTTGTGACGTTGCTGTCTGCGACGCTCCTGCTTCAGGCCCAGAATGAATCGAAAAGCGCCGACGAAACCAAAATTCTCGCGCTGGAAAACGCTTGGAATCTGGCAGAAGAGCACAAGGATGCCGGCGCTCTCGACCAATTGCTCGCCGGCACGCTCGTCTACACTGACTACGATGGCACCTTCATGGACAAGGGACAGTTTCTGGCGCAGGTAAAGCAGCCCTCCGTTCGTCCGGCACAGATTCTTAATGAGAGCATGACGGTGCGTCTCTATGGCGATGCTGCGGTCGTGACCGGAATCTACCGCGAAAAGGGCACTTCCAGCGGAAAGCCGTATATGCGCCGCGGCCGATTTACTGATACTTGGGTCACCCAGAACGGCACGTGGCAGTGTGTCGCCAGCCAGTCCACCCTGATCACCCGGTAGAACCCCGTGGTCGCGCCACTTCCATTCAAGCCCTGCGGTGGCCGAACATTTGATTTTCGCACATCGAAACAACACCACGCTTTACACATCTCGCGCGCCGTGCTACTTTTCTTCCCGTACCGCCGATCCGATAGCGCCAGGCGGCAGGGCCTAAACCATCGACCCTTCAGCGTTTTTGTCTCGAAAAGCCCTCCCACAACATCTTAAATTGAAGTTTCTTCTGCCGGTGAGGCTCAAGAGACGAACCCTGCGAGGCTATGGGTGCTAAAACTCCGTAAAGTTGAGTTGCTCGGCTTCAAGTCGTTTTGTGAAAAGACGCCGATTACGTTCAGCGGTAGCGGCATCACCTGCATTGTCGGCCCGAATGGCTGCGGCAAGTCCAACGTTGTCGATGCTATTACCTGGGTTCTGGGCGAGCAGAGCCACAAGATGCTCCGCGCACAGCACATGTCGGACTGCATCTTCAATGGCACCGCCAAACGCCCGCCAATGGGCTTGTCGGAGGTCACGCTGACGCTGGTCGACCCGGAATTGTCTGAAGCCGTTGCTAAGGTGATCGAGGCATCGGAAGAGGCGTCCGCTGACGCGGCCGAACCACCCTCGATAGAAGCCGCCAGCGCGGAAGGTCTGTCCGAGACGCCCCTGCCGGAAGGTTCTGCGGACGACACCATTGGCAAGAAGCCTTGGAGGAAGCGCGCCCCTGAAAAACCTGCGATCACACTGAAACCCGGTGAGATCGTGATCGGCCGCCGCCTGTATCGCTCCGGTCAAAGCGAATACCTCATCAATGGCCGCGTTTCGCGCCTCCGCGATGTCCAGGAAATCTTCATGGGCATGGGCCTGGGACCGGATAGCTACGCCATCATCGAACAGGGACGCATCGGCCAGATTCTGAACTCCAAGCCGATGGACCGCCGCGCCATCATCGAGGAGGCGGCCGGGATTACGATGTACAAGACCAAGCGGCGGCTGGCGGAAGCAAAACTCGAGGCTTCGAAGATCAATCTTTCGCGCGTCAACGATATTTTTGTCGAAGTCGAAAAACAACTTGCATCGCTCAAGCGCCAGGCGTCCAAGGCGCGGCGTTATGCCGAGCTTCGCGAGCAGATGCGTGGACTTCTTCGCATCGTCCTCGCAAGCAAAGCCGAACATCTCGATATTGAAGCGGCGCGCCTCGAACAACTTCTCCGCGAAATGGATTCGGTGGAGCGGCGCGAAGCGAGTTCCGTGCATGAACTGGAAGGCGAGCAGGAACGCCTGAGCGCGCGGACGTACGAACTCGACGCCGAGCTCCGCCAGACGCAGAACCTTCTCGGACAGACAGCGCTTGATCTCGATCGTGCCGAAAATCGAATCACGTTCAATCGCGAGCAAGTCGCGCAGATCGATTCCCGAGCCGTGCGCCTCAGCGTGGAGATCGAGCAAGCCGAGCGTCAAACTTCCGAACTCACCACACGAATCGCCGCACATCGCGAATCCGTATCCGCGTTGCGGCTGCAAACCACCGCCGTCGAAGAAGCCCTCCGTGAAGCAATGGAGAATTCTTCCGCAAGTACTATCGACCAGCGGCAGCTCGAAACTCGCATCGAAGAATTGCGTCAACTCGCAGGCCGCCTGGTCGAGGAGTCCGCCCGCGAACAAGCCGAATCTCTCCAAGCCGAAGAAGCCGCTGCTCGCCACACCGCAGCTGAAGAGCAGCGCGCCATTTCTATGCGCGCCATCGAGCGTGAATGCGCGGCACTTGAGGCTCAAGTGATGGCCGCCAGTCTCGCCTATCAGGAAAACTCGCAACGCGCGCAAACTCTCGGCGCCGCGGTTTGCGATGCCCAAACCCGCCTCGTCGAACTCCGCCGTTCGCAACAGGAAACAGCTCAGCAACTCGAGAAAACCCGCGAAAATCTTTCCGCCGAGCGCGCGCGTCACGCATCCATCGAACAAATTCTCAGCGAGCGCGCCTATACGGCCGACGCCGTGCAAAAGCTTTTCAGCGCCAACAGCGACAGTGAATCCACCGGTTTCCGCGCGGTCGGCCTCCTTGCGGATTACGCCGAAGTTCAGGAGCAATACGAAGGCGTCATCGAGCAGTTCCTTCGCGACGAGCTCGAATACGTGGTCGTCGAATCGTTCGATCACGCTCGCGCAGGCGTTGCTCTTCTGCGCGACGAAATGGGCGGCCGCGCCACTTTCTTCGTCGATTCACTGAATAAACTGAATCTCGATATTTCCGAGCCGGCTGATTCCCTGCCTCTCGCCGAAGGAGTTCTGGCACGCCTCGATCGTCTCGTTGATTTCCGCGATCCCCTCGGCCCCGCTGCGAAACACTTCCTCAGTAAACTCCGCGCAGCATATCTCGTGGAATCGGCCGCGATCGCTGAACGTATGGCGCGGGAAAATGTGGACCAGTATTTCCTCACACCGGACGGCACGTGCTATCACGGTCGAATGGTTTCCGGTGGACGCCAGGGAGAAGCAGGACCGCTTGCCTTGAAGCGCGAACTTCGACAGCACGAGTCCGAGGCCATGCGCCTCGAACTGGTTGCCGCCGAACAGCAATCGAACGCAACGCGTCTCGCACAGGAAATTGCCGCCGGCGATGAGCAAGTCGCTTCCGCAATCGCAAAGCACGTGGAAGCCGAGAAGTCGCTCGTTGCGGCCACTCTCCAACACGATCAACTCCGCAGCGACCTCCGGCGCGTCGAAGCGCAGCTCGCTGGGGCAAAACAGGAAATCTCCCAGTTGCACGCCGAAGCAGAGACCGCTCGTACTCGCGCTGAAAAAGCCCGCCTTCAGCACGCCGAAGCGCAGCGGTCGCGCACCGCGGCCGAAGCCGAAGGCGGCGAAGCTTCCGAAAAACTCGCTCGCATGCGCCTGAATTTTCAAACGCTGCAGGAACAGATGGTTGCCCGCCGCGAAGAACTGGCAACTATGTCCGAGCGCCTCGCAAGCGCGGAGACCGCCGAGCAGCGCCACGCCGAAGAACTCTCGCTGGCGACCAATCGCCTCGATTCCTTGCGGGAGCAGCATGCCGCGCTCGTCGCCGAGTCGTCCGAGCTCGAAACCTCGTGCGAGCAGTTGTCGCAACAAGTGGACGGTCTGCAAACAGACAAACTCCGTCTCGAAAAATTAAAGGTGACGTTCGAAGAAGAATGGGAAGCCGCCCGCACTCGGACAACGCAGCTGGATGAATCATTGCGCGGCAAGCGCCAATCGCTCGAGGAGCTTCGTGCCGAGCGCGGTCAGCGCCAGATCGAAAAGGCGCGCAACGATGCCGACCGCGATCATCTTCGCCAGTCGTGCGTGACGGAACTAAACGCCCAGCCCGAAGAATTGATGGCGCAGGAAGCGCAGCTCTTGATCGGCGAGGAACTCGTCGCCGCGGAAACGAATTACAACGAACTGAAGGCTCGCGTCGAAGCCATGGGCCCGGTGAACATGATGGCGCTCGAGGAATTTCAGGAGTGCGAGCAACGCGAAGCGTTCCTGCGCCGCGAACGCGACGACCTCATACAATCGATCGAAAACACGCAGCTCACCATCAACGAGCTCGACCAGATTTCGCGCCAGAAATTTGAAGAAGCGTTCAACTTCATCAACGCCCAATTCGCAGTCGCCTTCCAAACGCTCTTCGGCGGCGGCCACGGTGAAATGCGACTAAGCGAACCCGACAGCTCGGGCGAAGCAGGCATCGACATCGCAGCTCAGCCGCCGGGCAAGCGCCTCCAAAATATACTGCTGCTTTCGGGCGGTGAAAAAGCTCTCACGGCGCTCGCATTGCTCATAGCCGTTTTTCGTTATCAGCCGAGTCCGTTCTGCATCCTTGACGAAGTAGACGCGCCGCTCGATGAAGCCAACGTCGGACGCTTCAACAAGATGCTCGCCGACATGTGCGGCCAAACCCAGTTCATCGTCGTCACCCACAACCGGAAAACCATGGAAATGGGCTCGGTGCTATACGGCGTCACTATGCAGGAACCCGGCGTTTCGAAGCTCGTCTCCGTCAAATGGGAAGATGAAGCCGCTGCAACCGCTCCGAGAGCAGCCACTGCTGCAAGCAACGCCGCCTGATCCCAAGCCGCGTCGCTCGCAATGCCCTTGGTTCTCGTCCGAGTCTTTTATTTCTTAGCGGTTGACAACATTTTTCTCTGCGCTAGAATACCCGCCTCTCTAAAAGGAAAAAATTCTCTTGGCCTCGCCCCACATGAGTTCTGTCATCGCGCAAACGGATTTTGCAGGTCTGAAGCTTCTCAAGCGTGGTAAGGTTCGCGACATCTACGAAGTGGGCGATCGCCTTCTGATCGTGGCCACCGACCGGTTGTCTGCCTTCGACGTCATACTCCCCACGCCGATTCCTGATAAAGGCCGCGTTCTCACGCAGATTTCTCTCTTCTGGTTCGATAAGCTGGCGAGTATCGTTCCGAACCATTTGATTTCCGCGAAGGGGTTCTCCGGCGAGCTCGCTCCTTACGCTTCCGCCCTCGAAGGCCGCTCCATGCTGGTCCGCCGGACGGAACCGGTGCCAATCGAGTGTGTCGTACGTGGATATATTTCTGGTTCGGGCTGGAAGGACTACCAGAAGACGGGTTCGGTCTGCGGAATCGCTCTGCCCAAGGGCTTGCGCGAATCAGACCGCCTGCCGGAACCGATCTTTACTCCATCTACTAAAGCCGAAGCCGGGCACGACGAAAACATTTCCTTCGGTGAGACGGTTGCGCGAATCGGCGACCCACTCGCGAAAAAACTGCGTGACATCAGCCTCAAGATTTATAGCCGCGCCGTCGAGCACGCCGCTGCACGCGGAATCATCATCGCTGACACCAAATTCGAATTCGGTCTCGTGGGCGACGAACTCATCTGGATCGACGAAGCGCTTACCCCGGACTCCTCGCGCTTCTGGCCCGCGGACCTGTACGCTCCCGGCAAGACCCAGCCCTCTTTCGACA
>Ga0210407_10002224_pt1 | contig 16883 bp, 20 predicted proteins | sample IncBWC27MmetaG_FD_150860 | JGI IMG/M metagenome (GOLD analysis project Ga0210407, IMG submission 150860) | Forest soil microbial communities from Barre Woods Harvard Forest LTER site, Petersham, Massachusetts, United States - Inc-BW-C-27-M | ecosystem: Environmental > Terrestrial > Soil >...
CGGCGACCAGAAGGCTGCGATGAATTCTCAGGCCAAAGATAACGGAGAGGCTGGCATCGATGAGGACAAAGACGCTGGCGGCCGCCAGCTCCCAATAGTTCAGCGCGATATAATTGGACACTCGGCAATCTCCTCCCGTACCTCCCCGCTCTCGACAACGATGCGCCGGGCCGCGATGCGCTTTGCCTGCTCGACATCGTGAGTCACCCACAGCGCCGCGAGGCCTCCCCGCATTCGCGCGGCGACCAGCGCTTCGACGGCCCGCACCGAAGCAGAATCGAGCGCCGCCGTCGGTTCATCGAGCAACAGCACCTTCGGCCGCACCATGAGCGCGCGCACGAGCGCCAGCCGCAGTCGCTCGCCGGTCGACAGTCGCGCGATGTGCCAGCTTTTCGCGCCGTCGCGAAAGCCCAGCTCTCCGACGACGGCCAGCGCAGCCGACCAGTCGGTGAAATGCTCGCCGACCGTGTCGGCCCACCAGCCCGGCTCAGCCGGCACATAGCCGACCAAACGCCGCCAGTCGGGTCCAGACATCCTGGTGCGGTCGCGGCCGTCGAGGCGGACCAAGCCTTCATTCGGATCGAGGTCCGCGAGCGCCCGCAACAGCAGTGTCTTGCCGGCTCCCGACGGACCTTGGATGGCGATGCACTCCCCGGCCGACAAGCAGAACGAGGCGGCCTTCAGCAGGTGTGTCCGAAGATCGACAACCGAGAGCAACGGCCGGCCGGCTTCAGGTTCGGTGCGGTCGCGTTCGCTTGCCACGGATTGCCCTGTCGCGCAGCGGCTATTTTGCCGCTGAATGGCAGCGATCCAAGGCGAGCCGGGCGATCGCGGCCGGCGCCTCGTCGGGGATGGCGAAGCAGGAGCTGACATTGATTTCACAGAGGACGTAGGTGTCCTCACCCGATGCCGTGCGAGGGCCGTAGAGGAAGTCCGCGTCCCAGATGATCGGCAGCCGCGCCCGGGCGATGCCGAGCACCTCCATCATCTGCGGTACCCATTCTTGTTCCATTTTGGCGCGGAGCGCCTGGAACGGCTCGGCCTCCGGCCCGTGCATGATGCGCGGACCCGGTTGCGCGGCAGGTGATTCCGGCCCCTCGGGCGGTGGCGGGATCAACGCCTTGATCAGCTGGTAGCCGAAACCCGCCACCCTGTCGACACCCATATAGCAGCGGATCATGCCCTCGGGCAGGCGCGGCTGAAATGGCTGGTCTATGATGCAACCGCCCCAGCCGAAATAAGGCCCGCAGCGCGCCGTGAATTCATGAAGCGGCAGGTCCTCCGGGATGCTCCCGCGCTGCGCGTGCAGCACCCGCACCATATCGGCCTTGCCGGGACGCGAGGCCAATAGCTCGACTTTCCACACGCCGTCGCCGCCGTTGCCTCGGTTCTGCTTGAGCACCCGCGGGCCCGACGATTGCAGCCGCGACGGGAACGCCGCGCCGAACTCAGCGGCGCTGCGGTAGAGGTGCGTGTCGGCGCCCCATCCGAGATGCTTCGTGCGATACAGGACCTCCTTGACCCCCATCTGGAGGATCACATCCGGGTGCGCGCTGACCCAAGGCCCGCGCAAGGCGATGTCATACAACAGCGGATCAAGCACAGCGCGCGTCTTGCCCTGATGGATCGGATCGACCCACACGAGCACGCCGTCGGCCGCCAGCAATTGCTCGCGCACCTCGCCTTCGAATGCCTCGTCATAGACGGCGGGCTCGGCATGGATGCCCGCGGCGCTCAACTCCTCGAAGACGCGGTAAAAGCGGTTGTTCTGTGGTGTGGCCGTTCGACGGGCCTCCGCATCGCCGCGCCAAAGAATCGCGATCTTATAGGGCCTGGTGGGGTTGCGTCCGTGCATGCGGCACTCCTCGCTTGGCGAGAGGCGCAGAGCTTGGACGGCCGTCTGACGGGGTGCCTGCCGAAACCCCGCTGGGTATGCTATTGGCTCCCTCCGGGGTTGACAATCCCCGATTGGGACAAGGGAGCGGACATTGCTGGCGATCGAGCGCCACCGGCATCGCGGAGCAACGCTGCCAATCGGGCGGCTGCCCTACTCGGCGCCAGCACGCCGATCGCGAAGCTGCTGCTCGGCTTTACAGACTGGCTGCTATTGGCCGGGCTCCGCTCGGCGGCTTGGGTGTGCTCTGATTGGCTACCTCGCCATAAAGGCGAACGTGACGCCGAGGCGGATCTCGCCGGCGGTGTGGTCGCCGGCACACGCGCCACGCAGGCCGAAATCGACCGCCACATCGTCCCTTACCTGCCATTTCGCCCCCCGATGAGTGCCGAGCGCGTAGCGGTTGCGGTGAAATCGCGGTCATAAAAGACTTCAGCGACCGGGCGCACCGGCCAGTCGTGCGGTCCCTCGGCGATGCCGCCGACGAACAAATCGGCATGCTGCTGGCGGGTGAGGGAGGCGACAGCGTTGAGGTGGATCGTCGCCCACGACCATTGCTGCGAGAGGATCCCGGCGAGGCTGGCGCCGGTGCCGTGATCGGCGCGGATCCCCGGGAGGAGGACGCCAAACTCGGTCGCGATGCTCGGGTCCGTCTTTTGCTGCAGCGCACCCTCGCGCAGCACGCCTTTTACAAACGCACTGTTGCCCACCAGGCTGGCCCCGCCGGGCCCTCCCGAAAGGCTGTGGGCAACCTGTCCCTCGACAACCCCTTCCCAGCCGGGCGCGACGCCGTAATTGAGCACGGTCGAGGGCGCGAACAGCGTTCGCACTCGGCCCTCGCGCAGATATTCGGCCGGCGCGAACTCGATCTCGACCTGACCCGGCTCGGCCACCGCGGCGTCGGTCCCGTCGAATGGTCGGTAGGCCTGCGCGCCGCCGCACCAGCAGGCGAACGCCGCCGCGACAGCGAATGCGGCGGCGCGCCCTTTGGCTCTCATGGCGAGGGGCGAAACACCCAGATCGCCGCCGGTTCCTGGCCGGTGGCGCGCACAGCCACAAAGAGCCGGTCCAACTCTGGGACGAACAGGCCAGTTCGCGCACCGGGTGCCGTGCCGATATGGCCGACTCGCTGATATTTGCCGGCCTGATCCTCGAATATGTCGACCACACCAGCCCCGCAAGTCACGTAGACGCGATGACGCTTCGGATCGACAAACACGTCATCCGCGTCACCGCATGTATCGAGGTCCGCGACGACGGTGCCGTCGTTTGTGGACAACACCAACAGGCGCGCCGGGCTACGAAAGGCCACCAGTACACGATGAGTCTCGTGGTCGAACGCCATCGGGAAATTCGCGCGATGGCCCTGATGTGGACAACGTTCCGACCTGTTCACCCTTACCTAAATCGACCACGGCTATCTGACCGGCGTCCGGCACGTTGACGAAGGCCCGACTGCCGCTCTCGTCTATTTGGAAACTCTCCGGGTGCGCCTGAAGTCGGATGTCGGCGACCTTTTTCCGGCTGCTCGGGTCGATCAGGGCTAGCGCCCCCTTTCCGTAGCCCACTAGGACTCTCTTGCGGGCGACATCGACACGAACATTATCTGCGTCCTGTCCGAGATCGATGCGCTGCAAGAGCGTCCGATCGTCCGCGCGTAATATCCGAACTGAACCGTCACCGCCATTCGCCACATAGAGCGCATCGGTCGAGGGCTCGTATGCGATGCCTTGCGGTTCCTTGTACCCGAGCATCGTGCGTTGCATTTTGCGTGCGGCAAGATTGACGACGCCAATCGTGTCGTTCCCCAATTCGGCGACGGAGAGCCGCTGCCGCTTGAGGTCGACGGCGAGGTGATCGATGCGACCGCTTACCGCGCCGAGCGGAATCCTTGCTTCGAGCTCCAGCGGCGCCGCTGTCGACTGTGCTCCGGCGGCTGCGGAAATCATCATTGCTAGCCCAACGGCGAGCGAGTGGATCGACATTTTTATCCCTTGGCGACGTTGACGTGCGTAAGGGCCGCTTTGAGGCTCCGGGCGAGTTTGACGACGTCGTGCCGAAATCAGTCAGGCATTGGATCGCATCGCCCATCAAACAGCGGCAGCGGGCAGACTGAGTGTTGTCTCAAAGCCGAGCCTGAGCTTCGTGACATGTCCCGACGTGGAATCGTCAGGCGTTTGAAAGTGAAGATGAATATTGCTGTCGGTTGGCGTGAAAATGCCGCGATGCTTTGTCGAATGAAACCCGATAATTATTGCATCCTTCTGCTTGTTGGTGAATGTGACCTGAATTTCCTTGAGCATCTCCAGATGATGTGGCCCGTCACTGGTGCGGTTGAGGATATGGAACTCAATCAACTTCTCTCGCCCGCTGACGAGAAACGGAAACGGCTTATCTGGGTCAAGCCCGGCTCTCGCTGCTGCCTTTGGTACGAAACCTTCGAGGTCTTCGAACGAACGGACTTTGAGCGGGATCGCTACCGGTAGCCAGGCAGGGACTCGGCTCCAAACAAAGAATGGTACACCAATCTCGAAGCTCTCTTCGACTTGGGCCTTACCGTCGACAGCCACTGTTGCAACTGTGGAATGGCTGTTTATGATGGTCACTTCACCGCGCAGCTGCTCAATGGGTCCTAAGCCATAAACATCCGGCTGCCCAGCCAGAGCCCGCAGATCGAGCTTCGCCGCGATCTTTCCATTCGCCAGCGTTTCTCGTTGAGTACCAATAAACCAGAGTTCGTACCCCGCTCCCTTGACCCTTGTCGATGCGTCAGCCCAAGCGCGCGTCGAAAGCGCTGCACCGACCCCGCCGCATGCGGCGCAGCCACACACAATCAAGCTGGACCTGAGAAAGCGACGGCGCGAAATCGTCCCATAGGGGCTCATGTCCGACCGGGCTCTGTCGGTTCAGCCGCCCCAGAATCTGTCAAAACACGCTTCCTCTGGGCTCGGCCGCGCAAACAACTCATCTACTGCGTCCTGCGCACGTCTAATTCGTGCCGCGCGGGCATTGGCAGATTCCTCGGCTGGCACGTACGCGGGCAGTTTCGGCGGCGCGAGGCACCATCGAACAACCGCGTCCAAGACCGCCTTGGCGGTTCCGAGCGGGTGCCGCGTCGGCACAATCGGTCCGCCTTCATCGTCGCGATCACAGACCAGCGTCAAAATTGGGTCGGTCATTTGATGCACCCCAGTTCGCTATGGTTAGCGATTTGTCGATGTTGAATTCAGCTGGAAGCGGACGGAACGCAAAGTCAGCAAAATCGCATCGGTTGGGATGTTGACGACGCTGGTTTAAGGCAGATTTATGCGTTCAAAAAAAGCAGGCTCCGCGCTACCGGGGCCTTAAAACTGTCGTAAAACTTCGCATGTTCAAATCGTGCGGCTGGGATCGAGCGCTAGGCGATGCGTCTACTGGTTGTCGAAGATGAGCCGCGCATGGCGCAAATCCTCCACGTCGCCCTGGAGCGTGCGGACTTCACGGTAGACACGGTAGGAACGTGCGATGACGCGCGGGAGGCGTTGTCGTTAATCCCCTACGATGCAACGGTGCTCGACCTCGGTCTACCAGATGGCGACGGGCTGATGCTCCTGCACGAGCTCCGACAAGCGGGCAATGGCGTGCCGATCTTGGTCCTCACGGCGCGCGACGCGGTTGAAGATCGTGTCGGGGGCCTTGATGCCGGCGCCGATGATTACCTCATCAAGCCTTTTGCCATCCTTGAGGTCGTTGCACGGCTGAAAGCCTTATTGCGACGACCCGGCGGCGCGCTTGGCACGACACTCGCGGCCGGCAACCTAATCTTCGACACGATCGGACGCGACGTGCGAGTTGATGATCGACCGATCCCACTGCCGCGCCGGGAGAGCGCAATTCTCGAGCATTTAATGCGACGGCTCGGTCGGGTGGTCCCCAAGGCGGTATTAGAGGAGAAATTGTACGGTTACGGGGAGGAACTCGAATCTAACGCTATCCCAGTCCATGTTCACCATCTGCGGCGCAAGCTGATGGATGCTGGCGCTAATGCCGAAATCCATACTGTTCGGGGCGTCGGATATTTACTTACCGAAGCCAAATCCTGATGCGTCGTCGCTTTCGCTCGCTGCAATTTCGGCTTGCCCTGCGCTTGGCGCTCCTCTTCGTTGCGGCGACCGCCGTCGCAGTGGCCGTTTTGGCGTATCGAGCCTACGAGACTGCCGGTTCCCTCCATGACCGCGAACTCGGCCTGCGAGCCGACGATCTCGCGGCGTCGGTGCGCCTTGATGCCACCGGCAAGCCGCGTTTGGAGTTAGCGCCGAGTTTGGTTCGGGCTTATTCGGCCGACGCTGGAACCGATCTCTATGCGATCCGCGCGGTGGACGGACATCTGATTGCGGCGTCGCAGCAAAACTTCGCCGATCGGATCAAGGGATGGCCCGCGCCCACCGACGATCCCAGCTATTTCCGCCTGGCCGGTTACGACGGATCTTCGGAGAGCTATTACGGCCTCAGCGTAGCGTTGGACAGCCCCGCCGGGCCGCTTTGGGTATCGGTTGCCCACGCTGGCGAGGCAAACACGCTGGTGCAATCACTCCTCTGGGAATTTGGGGCCGATCTCACCTGGATCATTCCGCTGTTCACTCTCGTTACGCTCGCGATCGGCGTCTTAGCCATTCGCGGCGGTCTCAAACCTGTGAGGGCGGTCTCCGGGATGGCGGCAGCGATTGGCCCGCACACGACCTCGGTGCGGCTGCCCGAGAAGGATCTGCCAACCGAAATTGCACCGCTCGTCCACGCGATTAATCACGCGCTCGATCGGCTCGAACAAGGCTTTGCGGTGCAGCGCCAATTCACCGCCAATGCGGCTCATGAACTCCGGACACCACTGGCGATCATCACCGGCGCGCTTGATTCAATGGCCGAGACGAGCGAGCTCGCGAACCTTAAACGCGACATCGCGCGAATGAACCGCCTGGTCGAGCAGTTGCTGCGGGTGGCGCGTCTTGACGCCATTTCACTCGACGTGTCGGCTCCCGTCGACCTCGAGGCGGTGGCCGCCGACGTGGTGGAGATGATGGCGCCATGGGCGGTCGCCCAAGATCGCGCCGTTGCTCTTGCCGGCGCGGGAGGGCCGGTCTGGGTCCGCGGGAATACCCACGCCATCCAAGACGCAATCCGGAACATTGTCGAGAACGCGCTGCTGTATTCGCCCCGCGGGGACGAGGTCGAGGTCTGTATCGGCCCGGACGGGACCGTCTCGGTTGCGGATCACGGCCCAGGTATTCCCGACGTTGATCGCGAACGCGTTTTCGAACGGTTCTGGCGCGGGAAAGGTGCGGCCATCGGGGGTGCCGGGCTCGGTCTCTCCATTACGCGCGAAATCATGAGCAGGCACGGCGGCTCGGCCGGGATCCAGGACAATCCGGACGGCGGCACCGTCCTTGTGCTGTCGTTTCCGTTGTGCCTGGGGTAGAAGCGGACGCCAAAGCAAAACTCCACCCCCCGACTAGGTCGCGATGTTTGTCAAACGTCCAGTTTGCAGTTCGAAGATCCCATCCGCCCATTGTCTCGCCTGTCGATCGTGAGTTGCCACGAGCAGGGTTTTCCCACTGTCGCGGCACGATCGGCGCAGCAATTCCATGACACGACGAGCGTTATCGCCGTCAAGATTTCCGGTCGGCTCGTCGGCAATGATCAGGGGCGGATCATTGGCGAACGCCCGCGCGATCGCGACGCGCTGCTGCTCGCCGCCGCTGAGCTCTGCCGGACGATGCCGGGCGCGATCGCCGAGACCTACATGATCAAGCAGCTCCAGCGCATACGGCCGATTGAGCCGCCCCCGCGGCAGCATCGGCACCAGCACGTTCTCCAGGGCGGAGAGCTGTGGAAGCAGATTGTAGGATTGGAACACGATCCCAATGCGCTGATTGCGGTACCGTGCTGCCGCCGCAAGCGACAGCGCGGGAAGATCTTCACCGGCAACGATGATTTCGCCAGCGTCAGGCCGATCGAGGGCAGCGATCAGGTTGAGGAGTGTTGTCTTCCCCGAGCCTGATGGACCCAGCAACACAACGAATTCGCCCGCAGCCACGCAGAGCGAAATATCCCGCAGCGCCGCGACCGGTTTGCCACCGCGCCGGTATGTCTTGTGGACGGATCGTATGAGCACGAAATTTGTCGTCGTCATGATGCTGGTTCGGTGATCTCTCCGGCAACGACGGCACGCGACAGCCGCCACATGGTGGGGGTGAGCCCGCATCCGACAGCCAACATCGAGAGGCCAGCGATAACGCCCCCGATCAGGGGAGTTAGTCGCGGCTCGACAGCACCCAGATCCGCCATCAACGACGGCATCGAAAAATGTGCCGGTCCGGCGAGAGCCGCCACCAGGGTACCGGCGATCGCTCCCGTTAAGGCGACACAGAAACCCAGGGTAACCAGGATCAACGTACTGCGGAATGGGGAGAAGCCGAGTGCGATCAAAATTGCATGCTGCTGCCGGCGATCAGCACAAACATCATGCAATAAATACGCGGCGAAGGCTCCCGCTAGACCGGCTGCAGCCCCGCATACGATTAAGAAGAAGGCCAGGGATAACTCAAAGTCATGGACCTTTCGGGCGAAGCGGCTAAATCGCTCGCTGATAAAAACTCCGGGCTCAAGCCGGAAGGCTTCCTGCAGCTTATCGACGACGGCGGGGATACTGACCGGGTGCGGCACGATCAAAAGTGCGTCGGTTAGCGCAGGCCGCCCGAAGATCTGCTGACTCATCGACAAGTTGATCAAAATCCCACCCGAGGCGACGTCGGCTTCCGGGCGAAGCGCCGGCGCCTCCACGGTTCGCGGTGGCGCGTCACGCAGCGCCCACTGATCGAGAATGCCCACGACGGTGATCGGCAAATCCAATCCGTCCGCCTTCCGAATTGTGATGGGATCTCCGACCTTGATGGCCAAGGCATTCGCTGAAGCCTGATCCAACACCGCCGCAGCTTGGTCCGTGGACCGGAGGAAACGCCCCTGCGCTACGGAAAAGACGCCAACCTGGCGCTCCAACTCAGGCTCGACGCCAAAGACATAGATATTCAGAAATCCATCCGGCGATACCACATTGCGCAGCAGCGACTGCCTCATCAGAACAATTGCACCCTGACTCGCGCTGACAAGCTTCCCCGGATCGAGAAGGGGGTCATACACGGGCAGCAAGAGCGGCGGGAGATTGCCGCGCCGCGGTGTCTCGAATACCGCTCGATTGAACCGAGCTTTGACGCGGATAATATCGGGACGATCATCACGCTCAGCCCGCGACATCGCGTCGTATGACCCGGTGATAATCATCAATCCGCTAGCGACCAGGGCATTGGTGAGCGCGAGGATGACCGCCGCGGTGATTGCTTCCAAACCGCGCCGGCCAAACCCGCCGAAGAGAAGCTTGGCGTATATCACCTCAGCTCCCGAAGGCGCTCTCCAGGAGGAGCCCGTAGGGCCCAGAAGAGGACGGGTACCGTGACGCTGAGGGAGGCTGCGGTTAACAGTCCGGACGCTGTCGCGAACGAAGCGAGCGATCCGCTCAGCATCGACGGCAAGCTCAGCGAGACGACACCCGCTATCGCAATGCCTATGGTGAAAATGAGGAGCACCCGCAGACAGGAATAACCCAGCAACCAGAGCGGCGTGAAGCCGAGCGCCTCCAGGACCGCATGTTCATGCCAGCGCATAATGATGGTCTGCAGCTGAAGGCCCGCGCTGCCGGTCGCGACCAGCAGGAGCAGCAAGTTCGCGAAAAACTTAACTCCGGTCACGAATGTGGTTTGTTCATGGAGGGCTGTTTGAAAGTTGTTGCGCTCGGGCAATCGCAGGCAAAAGGACCTCGTCCCGGTTGTCTGACAATCATCTGCGAGACTGCGATGTTTCAGCAGTTGTTGGACGGCTTGCTGGGCACTCGTGACCCCAGCGACCGCATCCGCGCGTATAACCAGGAGACTGCGGTTTTGCTCAGGTACGGGCGCCCGCCCCTGAGCCGTTAGCTCTTCCTGCACACCCATCATAAAATCACGCAGCACGCTGACATTCACAACCACCGGCAGGGTGGTTTTCTTCTCATCGCCACGATCTGGTCGGCGCACAGTGAGTACGTCACGCCCGCGCGCCGCGAACCGCCAGAACGGCGCGAACCTTCCTTCGTCGGGTCCGACCGCATCGAAGGTGCCGATCACCCGCAGGCCCTCATAGCGCCGAACGATTGGTGGGCCATGGCTGTCGGCAAGGATCAGCTCGAGGGTCGCGCGCGCGTCCAGACGCTCGCCGACATATTCGGCAACCACCGCGGGCACCAGGACTTCCCCCGGTGCGGGCCCTCTTGCGATCCCGTTGGTCACGAGAAGCGGGATGCCTAGCGGGGCCCGCCGCTGATCGGTTGTCGAAGACCCAATAGCTTCGTAGTAATCACGCCCCGGATCGAATTTGTCGGTCACCCCGATCACCGCGGTCGTCGCGCCCAGATATTCCTGCTGCTTCCCGTTTTCAAAGACGAGGAATGAGGTGTCGGCGATGATGCCGAGATCGCTGCCTCGGTAAGGAGCTTCCGCTGCCGCTACACCTGGAAGGTCTCGCACCGCTTCGACCAGCTCCCCGATCTCGTTTTCAGTAATAGCGACCAATTCCGCTACAAATGTTGTCGCACCATCCTCTTCGTAGCCGCGCAGGATCGCGGACTGCCGCGTTTCTGCTTGCCGTCCCAAGATTGACATCGTGAGTATTGCCAGGGCGACGGCAAGGGCCGCCAGGCCGGATCGCAACCCGGCCTGGCGCAGCTCCCTCAATGCCAACCACAGCAGTCCATACACGGGCAGGATCTATTTCAGCTCGGACCGAATATCGTCGTTCAATTCCTCGATCATGCCGGCTACCGTGGCCTTTATTTCGGTGGCCGGCACGCTTGTCTTCAACTGGTTGCCTAGCGAATCGAAAAGCAACTGCTGCTCGCGCGCCTCCCGTGCCGAAATAAAGCGTGAGATCCGGTTCCACCCCGAGAGGGCCTCGCCGAACCGCGCCTGAGCTTCCGCGGCATTACCAGCCGCATAGGAAACATCGACGGCTTGCAAAGACTTGACTAGCTGGTCGAGATCGCGCCGCCCCTCCGCCTTTTCGGTCGCGTTGGCAGCCATCGTTTGGCTATGCGCGTCCAATGCATAATAGCTCGCGCCGAAATAGGCGCCGCCGGCAACCACCAGCGCCGCGATCATGCTGCCAAAGCGGATCTTACGATTGCCCATGTCACCCTCCTCTGTGAATAACTACGAGATCTCAAGGGTGCCGATGACTCTTTAAGGCAGTTTTAGGTAAGAATAGGAAAAGTGAATTTTTCGGAGCGTGGACGACTGAGCATTTTTATGTCCGTTCGCCGCGACGATGGTCTTTGGTCGCTGGATGCTCGGTGAGGAGCGCGAATTTCTCGGTGAGAATGATCTCGTGCGTCATCGCCATGCTACCGCAAGCAAGAGCTCATCGTTGCTGCGCGCGGACGGTTCGTTCGGCATAAAATCTGTGGGCGCGGCGCTCACCGAACCACCATTGTTGGCGAGTGCGATATGCCCCCTAATCCGGACCGGACACCGAGATCTCATTTATAGCCCATCGGCAGTTGACGGACCAAAGGTAGCACCGTCGTCATCGCCGCCTACGCGGATCACGGTGCCGGATTGGGGGTCGATCACCAATGAAAGCGTCCGACCGTCCCTGGTCGCAACCGCGTCAAAGAAGTTCCGCGCGGTGATCTGGATGTTCGAGAACCCGGCGACAGCCAGTTTGTTGCGCATCTCCTGCTCGGTCACCGGGCCCGACCCGAGATCGAAATCATCCTTGGCCGATTCTGCGGCCGCATACAAATAAGTGGCTCCGAGCATCGTGAGCCCCGCCAAACCCGCTGCCGTAAAAAGCCGCTTCTTCACGGTTCAATCCCCATTTTGCACAAAATCGCGGGCTTGCTGATCGAAGCACTGCGCTCATGGAGGGGAGACTGCGCCCGCGTTTTTAAGGCTGTTTTAAGCAGAAGGCCCTGTCGAGGCGGAGCCGATTGAGGAGACGTGCTCTTGATCGGGTGATGACCGTTCAGGGCTGCGACTCGACTTTGGGCCGACCCCTAAAACTGCCTTAAACGAACCCTGCGAAGCTAACTGCCGATGCCAATCGCTGCTCATTGGCGAGCTCGATCATGACACGGAGGACGACTTGCGAGGCAGCTTGGCCCGTCGCGATTTTATCCAAGGTGCCGCGGCTGCCGGGTCGGCTTTGATCGCGACCGCCGCGAGGGCATCTCTCGCTCAGAACGCGCCCTGCACAGGATTGAAATTCATGGCCTATGACATCAAGCCGTTACCGTTCGACCCAAAGAACATCAAAGGTCTGTCCGAAAAACTTCTGATCAGTCACTACGAGAACAATTATTCCGGCGCGGTCCGGCGGCTCAACACGCTGACCACCCAACTCGCCGAGCTCGATTTTGCCAAGGCACCCGTTTTCACCATCAACGGGCTCAAACGCGAAGAGCTGATTGCCAGCAATTCGATGATCTTGCACGAGCTCTACTTCGATGGTCTCGGTGGCGGCGGAGCGCCGACCGGTCCCCTGGCCGACGCAATCACCCGCGATTTTGGCAGCATCGATCGCTGGCGCGCCGAGTTTGCGGCGATGGGGAAAGCGATCGGCGGCGGATCCGGCTGGGTGCTGCTGACCTGGTCGCCGCGCGGAGGCAAGCTCGCCAATCATTGGGCGATGGACCACACGACAACACTCGCCGGAGGGCGTCCGATCCGGGCGCTCGATATGTTCGAGCATTCTTATCACATCGACTACGGCGCGAAATCGGCCGCCTATGTCGATGCCTTCATGGAGGTCATTCGCTGGGGCAATCCAGCGAAGCTCTACGACCGCTACAGCCGCGAAGCCTGAGAGGCTCGGCGTGCAACCCCATCGCCAGGAGGTACCGATGCCGCTGCAACTTGTGGGCGTGATTGAAATACCCGGCGCCACGGGTAGCGCGTTCGACCATGGAGCCTTCGAGCCCCAAACGGCCCGTGTCTTCGTCGCGCATACCGCGCTCAATGGCATCGAGGTGATCGATCCGCAGACCCGACGCCATGTGGCATCCTTGGACGGCTTCCCGGAAGCGGCGGGGGTGGTCGCCGATGCTGGGCAGGTTCTGGTGACCAACCGCGGCTCGGCGGAACTCGTGTGGTTGGATGCCGCGACGCTCAAGGAGAAGGCGCGGTTCAGAACCGCGCCGCGACCAAACGGTGTCGCGATCGTTGCCCAGTCGCATCTCGCGGTGGCCGCGTGCATCGGTGACCAACAACACGGTCCCGAGCTGCAGGTGATCGACCTCGCCACCGGTCAGCGATGGGCGATTCCTCTCCCGGGCCGGCCACGCTGGTGCGTGCCCGATGCCTCGGGTGAGCGGATCTTCCTTGCCATCCGTGACCCGTCGATGGTTCTCGTCGCCCGGCTGCCGGACCTTGGCGACGTACGGCATTGGCCGCTCCCATCACCCGGCGCGCATGGGCTCGACATCGATCATCGAGCCGGCTGCCTCTATGCCGCCTGCGATGGCGGCGCTCTTGTGGCGCTTTCCGCCGCCACGGGCGAGCTCCGCGCCGAATGGCCGCTTGCCGGCTCGCCGGACGCCACCTTTTTCAATCCGATGAGCGGTCTCGTGCATGTCGCAATCGAAGAACCTGGCCAAATCGAGACCATCGACCCGCGGTCCGCCACCACCACTTGTTTCACCACGGCGGCCGACGCGCCTACCACCGCCCTAGTCCCGCCCGACCATCTTTATGTCTTTTCTCCCTATCATGGCGGCGTCCTCGACCTCATCGAAACGACCGGGACGCCCCATTCGGGGATCTATAAGGCCGAATAAGGTCCGCGCGCCTCGGCCATGGTGCGCGGCGATCGCTCGCTTGCCTGCGCGGCCGTGGTGGCCGGTTTCTCCTGCTTGGCCACACGGGCGTCTAGACCGGTTTCCAAGCAGCGCGATCCGCACCAGACGCGCGAAAGGTGATCCGGCAGAATACAGCAGGATGCGGAATTGGAGCGGTCGGCGGCGTATTGGGCGTCAGTCGTCCGTTCTTGCGCGGCGGCAGCCGGCCAAGGTCCAGGAGCATGCCGCGAGCGCAAACGCACCCGCAAGTGGGTTACGATAAGCTGCGACCCCTCGGCGCCTTGGCCGCCCACCTCAAGCTTGGCGTCCGCCCGCCACATCGGCCGGCGATGGCTCGATCGTGAGATCGGCGAAATGCGTTAGGCTGTCGGCCTTGGTCCACAAGCCGACCTTGCCAGCTTGCGGAAAGGTGGCGTCGCGTGTCTCGATTATCCGCTCGCCGTTGAAGGCGACCGTCAGTGTATCGCCGGCAACCTCGAGACGCAGGCTCTGCCAGGCGCCCGACGGTACCTCGATGTTGCGGCCGGCGATCTGTCGGCGGACCCCGTCGGTGACCTTGTAGAGCCGCACATTCGCTTCGAGCGCATTGGCGCGGGCGACATAGAAATTGTTTTGATCCTGCCCGCGCACGAGCAAGCCGGCGGCTTGGTCAACCTCGCCGGCGACTGCCTTGAAACGCACGGACACGGCGACGTCCTTGGCGGTGACGTCATCGAGCACGCAGATCGGAAACCGGTAGTCTGCTGTGTCACGGCTGGTCTCAGCGATAACCTTGCCCCCGGGCGCGGTGTCATCGGAAAGCACCTGCCAGCAGACCGGCTCACCCTGGCCGGTCAACCCCGCAGTGAAACCAGGCGGCATTCCGCCGACCGGCATCGCAGCAATATCGATCTTCATAGCTATCTCCATCGCTAGAGAACCAGGGTCACCCCGGAGGCGAGCAACAGCAGCAAGACGACCTTGCGGAAGCCCGCCTCGTTGAGGTGCCCGAACAGCTTGAGACCAACCAGATTGAGTGCGCTTTCCTCCATAAACCCCTCCCGATTGGCAGCCGCGGCGAGGTCCGCGTATCTGCTGCGGGGAGATGGTGCAGCCACTTGTTTAAGGCAGCTTTAGGCGAGCGCCGGATGCCCGAGAAAAATCGCGAAGGATTAGCTCCTTACCATAGGGGGGCGCCGAGTGGCTTTTTGAGGTCGGCTTACTTCGGTCGCTGTGACCATCCTCCTGAGTGCGACGCGTTTTTTCCAGGCCAACGGCGCGCCCCGGTCAGGGAAGTTTTTTCACGTACAGATTGCGGAATTGCGTGCGCGATAGAAAATCATGCGCCTGCAAGGCAATGTTACCGGTCTGCTCACGTGGGCTCTGATAATCGTTGACCAGCTGACCATTCAGGGTCACCCGGATGCGCGGGCCGTTGGCCTCGATCACAAAGCGGTTCCACACGCCGATCGCGACCTGAGTCGAGGCCGAAGGCGCCTGCAAATCGTAAATCGCCCCCGTGACCTTGAGCGGATGGCCCTCGGTGTTGGTGACGGAATCGAACCCGCGCTGATCGATCTGGATTTCATGCCCCTGCGCGTCAGCCGCCTGCAACGCATTCGCGACCGTCGGCGCGGGGATGCGGATATAGACGCCCGAATTCTCCTCGCGCCGGCTGATCCGCCAGTCGAGCGACAAGACAAAATTGCTGAAGGTTTCCTTGATGTACCAATAGAGGCCATACCATCCGGAAGTCTCCAGTTCGAGGGAACCAGCCTAGCCAGTGGGTCAGCTTCCAGTCGGCGACCAGGGTCAGAATTACAGCGGCGCTAACCAAAGTGGATCGGTCCGCAATTAAGCCGGCTCGTGAGCCAGGCGCCGGACGGCGCGGAATGGCTGCACGAAATCAAGTTCGATGGCTACCGGATGCACGCCCGCGTCGAAGGTGGCCGGGCGCGGCTGCTGACGCGAACCGATCTCGACTGGACCAGCAAGTATCCCGCCATCGCAGACGCGGCGACGGCTCTCCCTCTGGGTTCGGCCTATACCGATGGCGAGTCGTGCGGCGTGCGCGCCGACGGCATCACATCGTTCAGTCTGATCCAGAATGCGAGCGATACCCGCAACGGTGAAGCGCTCGTCATTTTCCAGTTCGATCTGCTCCACGTTGACGGAGAAGACCCGTCGGCCCTCCCCTTGGTCGAGCGCAAGGCGAGTTGACTTCGCCCGAAGCGCTGTCCGACAATGATCGTAGGTCCAGGCAACCACCCCTCAGCCACTTCGGTCGGCCAATGCCCCATCCCCCGCCGCGCAATCCCCGGCGGGCCAGCATGGGGCATGACCATGGACCAATTTCAGACGCTCCACCTCACGTTGTTTGCCATCGGCGCATTTGCCGCCGCGTTTGTCAACGGCGTCGCCGGTTTAGCGTTCGCCATCGTCGCTACAGCAGTGTGGATGCATTTTCTGCCGCCGGCGCAGGTGACCGCTTTGATCGTCGTGTTCGGCCCCGTCGTGGCGGGCGCCTCAGTGTGGAAATTTCGCCGCGCGATCGTGTGGCCGCGCCTCGCGCCGTTCCTGATCGGCGGCGTCATCGGCGTGCCGGTCGGCGGCGAGCTGTTGCGTTGGACGGCGCCGGCCAATCTGCGCATCGCAGTGGGCGCGATCGTGGTCATCTTCAGCCTGTGGAATTTGTTCCGCCCCACCCTTGCTCCGCTGGCCCGTGCGGGCGTCATCGCGGACAGCGCTGTCGGCGTCGTGAATGGCGTTATCGGCGGCGCGACGGGGCTCGCCGGACTCGCCACGATCATCTGGTGCAACCTGCGCGGCTGGCCACCGGCCGAGCAGCGCGCCGTGTACGGGCCCGCCGCCCTCGCGGTGTTTCTGATGACTGGGCTCTGGCTCGGCGGCACCGGAATGATCGGCGGCGACACGCTGGTGCTGTTTCTGATTGGATTGCCGGCGCTGGCGATCGGCACCTGGGCCGGGTTCAAGCTGTTCGGCAAGCTCGACGCGCAGGCGTTTCGCCGGGTCGTGCTCGTGCTGCTGCTGATCTCCGGGGCGGGGCTACTGGTCCTCGGCCGGTAGTGCCAA
>Ga0210407_10002225_pt1 | contig 16881 bp, 14 predicted proteins | sample IncBWC27MmetaG_FD_150860 | JGI IMG/M metagenome (GOLD analysis project Ga0210407, IMG submission 150860) | Forest soil microbial communities from Barre Woods Harvard Forest LTER site, Petersham, Massachusetts, United States - Inc-BW-C-27-M | ecosystem: Environmental > Terrestrial > Soil >...
GCGAGGTCTTCAGAACTTGCGGCGCGCATGGAAACCGTCCAGCGTTCAGGGCACAACGGGACGAATTGATGCGGCCGTCTTGGTTGCCAAATCAGGAACGTGGTTGCCGCATTCGTCCCCAGGACAAATCTCTTCCTTCCGAGTCTTCCCACCTATTTACCGCTTTGGGTTTCTTCGTCTAAACCCGGCGCGCGGCAATGGAGGAAACCTTTGCAAAGCATTGCACATTGCGGGACTTATGATAGCTTGTCATCCGCAATGCGGAACCCAATCGGGACAAACACAGATCGAGATTTGGAAGGTTAGAAAGATGATTAAGATCGTGCGATGGACCATGATTTTCGTGGGACTGGCAGGATGGATAGTTGCGGCAGAAACTACGCAGGCAGCGGACAAGCATGTATTTGGCCTTGATGACTATTCCGCGTTGCGCCGCGCCCATGCCTTGGCTGTTTCCCCGGATGGAACCACGATTTTGTATCAAGTGAGCTTCGACGGAATGAAGGGTCCCGAAAAGCACGAATGGCACTTGATTGCCATGTCCGGTGAAAACGAATCGAAACTCGATCTGCCCGAAAATTTCGAGCCGGCAGGGTTCACGAAAGATGGCGCTTCGCTGTACGGCGAATACGGAGTGGAAAAGAAGGAACAACTCGCGATTGTTCCGTTGGCGCAAGGCAAAATCACTCAAATCCTCTCGCTGCCCAATGGCATTCGTTCAGCGACATTGTCCCCGGATGGAATTCGTTTTGCTGTGCTTGCCGATCCGCGTGCGAAAGACCCTCTCGCGGGCATCCACAACGTAATTGAAAACGATCAAACAGGTTTGTACGTTGTGGGAGTGAATGGCACCGACGGCAGATGGTGGTGCCCGTCGCTCAAAGACATCACCGACATTGCTTGGTCCCCGGATGGATCACAGCTCGCGGTGGTCACCCAGACTCCAAAAATCGGCCATCACGAATTGCATTCTTTCATCGATATTTGCAGTGCTTCAGGCGCGCGAAGACTCGCTGAAATTCCAAATTCGACCAGCGGCATTGCGTGGGCCAACGGTGGCAAAGAGCTGGCCTTTGCGAGCACCAACACGCCGGTGCTAACTCCTGATCATCTCTGGACGGTTCCAGTTTCTGGCGGCGCGCCCGTAGATCGCACGCCACAATTGACTGGCTCGATCCTTGCCGTGACCAACGATCCGCATGGAACGGTCTGGCTGGACTTGCACAAGGGTGTGAGTTCGGAGGTTGGGGCATACCGCGACGGAAAAATCGAGACTGCCTATCGCTGGCCCGGCGGTGTTTTCGAAGGGCCGCCGGTGTTTACGACGATTGCGGCCGTGCCGGAAGTCCTGGCTTTCAGCGTGGGTGAACGGGGCCATGCGGAAAACGTGGCGGTTAGCCGCGGAGCGCAGCTGCAGAAAATCACGCATGAAGGCGACGACACGCTCGCGAATGTAAATCTCGGCGATGTGAAAGTGGTGCAGTGGACCGCCAAGGACGGAACGAAGCTCGAGGGGATCGCTACATTTCCCGCAGGGTATACGGCTGGTAAAAAGTATGCGTTTGCGGTGGTTCCCCATGGCGGCCCCGAAGCCAACGATGCGCTGGAATTCGACCTCATTTCACGGCTGCTCGCCGCGCAAGGTTACGTCGTCTTGCAGCCACAATACCGCGGGTCCACAGGATACGGTTCGGATTTTCTCGCGGCCATTTACCAACATTTCGGCGACCGCGCTTACGCCGACGTCGACAGCGCCACCGATTTCGCAATCGCGCAAGGCTGGGCGGATCCGGACCGCCTGGCGATTTTCGGCTGGAGCGCCGGCGGCTTTATGACTTCCTGGACGGTGACGCAGACGCACCGTTACAAGGCCGCAGTCGAAGGCGCGGGCATCACGGACTGGCTTAGCTTCATACCAACGAGTGATACCTGGCAAGTCGATTACGATGCACGGCTGCAGGAAAAAGATCCCACGCCGATGCTGCAATTCTCGGCGGCGATGCACGCCGACCAGGTCACCACGCCTCTGCTGATCCTTCACGGGGAAGCGGACATTCGTGTGCCCACGTTTCAAGGGCGCGAATTTTACGTTCTACTCGCGGAGCGCGGCAAAACCGTGCGCATGGTCACGTATCCGGATTCGCCACATTTTCCAAAGCTGGCCGAACAGCGGCGTGATGTCTTCAAAGAAATTATCGATTGGCTGGCGAAATACAATCCGTGAACGCCAAGAGCTGACCCAATAAAATTCTTTCGTTCGCAGGGCATCGATTCTACCTCGCGGCTGAGGCCAGGCGGCGAGTAACGTAGTCGGTGAGATACGCGACGAAGAGTTCGTTGAGCTGGCGCGTCACCGGGCCGGGAGCGACGGCGATTTTGCTTCCCGCGATTTCGCTGACGCCGAGGACATTGCGGTTAGTGGAAGTGAGAAAAACTTCGTCGGCGGTGTAGAGATCTTCGGGCCGAAGCGTTTGTTCCACGACGGAGACGCCGGCTTCGGGCGCGATTTCCATCAAGATGCCGCGAGTAACGCCCTCGAGGCAGCCGGAATTGAGCGGCGGAGTGAAGACTTTGCCGTTCTTCACGCAGAAAATGTTGGCGGAAGTACATTCAGCGACTTCGCCGCGCTCGTTCAGCAGAACCGCTTCGTGAAATCCTTCCTTGTTGGCTTCGGCGACGGTCCACACATTGTTGAGCCAGGAGATGCTTTTTACGCCGGAGAGCGTGGAAGCCGCGTGGCGGGCGTGTTCGCGCAAAGTGAGGCGAACCGGTTCTTCATGTTGGGGGAGGGCCGCGGAATAAATGATGAGATCGACCTGCGGCTGCTCCTCATCGCTTTGCCAGAAACCGCCGGCCTGGTTGTTTACAAGATAGATGCGGGCGCAGCCCTCGGAGACTTTGTTGGCGCGAATGACTTCATGGAGATGGACGCGAACTTTGGCCGCGGTATAAGGCATCGGTAGCTGGATAATGGCGGCGTCTTTTTCGAGGCGGCGCCAGTGACGCTCGTAGGCGAAAGCTTCGCCGCTGGCGATGCGCAAGGTGGTGAAAAGTCCCCATCCGCAGATGAGGCCCGCCTGGCCCGGAGAGAGACGAACCTTTTCGACCGGCAGAAGGCTCTCGTTGTGAAAGATGTTGCGGTGAATCACGCGCGCTCCTCGGAGGCGATCCCTCTTTGCGCTACGTTCCATTCTACAGAAGTTTAGGACGACGTGGCGGGGAAGGCGGCGGGCCGGTTCCATTCTGGAACGGCATGGATCTTATGCCCCTCAGCACAAGGCGTATTGTCGGTAATGGCACACTGAAACCGAAGAACGGACGCTACGACGCACTGTTAGGGCGTTGGGGTACGACGCCGGAAAATATTCTAGGTGGGTGCCAGCAGGCGGTGCGAGTGCGACGGATGGCTGCTTCGGGTGGTTACACGGAAAGAAATCGCTGGCGGCAAGAAAAGCTGAGAACCGGCGAAGATGCGATTGGGATCGAGGATGCCGGGGTTGGCGGAGAGCAGTTCGCGCCAGCGGAGACCGGAGCCGAGATTCTGCTTGGCGAGTTTCCAGAGGGAATCGCCGCGTTTCACGGTGATTACAATTCGTTGCGTTGAACTGCCAGGGGAGATAAATGGTTCCACGGGCGCTATGGAAATGACGGGTGGTTTGGCGCGCGCCTTGGGAACGACGTGCGGGCGCGAGGGGGCGGTGAGCTTAGGTGCGACGGGTAGGCGCGGCTGAGTGACCACCTTGGGTTCCGCGACCGGACGAGACCGAGTGATTGCCATTCGTTCGACGGACGGACGGGGTGGAGTGACGAGCTTGGGATCGAGGGCCGGGCGCGTGGGACCAACTGGTTTGGGCTCGGCAACTGGGTGCGCGGGAGTTAGAAGTCTGGGCTCGGGAGTGAAAAATTTGGGGCGCTCGAAGGGGGAACGTTTTACGAACGGTCGATAGGGAGCGATGCGCCGCGGGAGAGGCTTGGAATAATTTGGCAGAGGTGGTTGCAGCGGTTGCGCCAGCGGCTTCGGCAAAACGAACACCGGCGGTTTGGGCGAAGAAAGCAGCGGCGGCTGGGGTGAAGCCAGCACCGGGGGCTTCGGTGAAGCCAACACTGGAGCAGCGGCGAAGGGAAGATGGAAGTCCGCTGATTGCTGAAGTTTTTGAGCTTGTTTCTGTTGGCGGAAATAGCGTGCGACGTCGCCGAGAGGAGCGTCGGGAGGAAGCGATTGTGCGTCCACCGCTTGCTCGGATTTTTCCGTCGGGGCTGGAGGAGCCTGCTGATTTTTTCTGGCTTCGACCTGGGCATGGTCTTCCGGTGTGAGGATCTGGACGCGATGCAAATCTTCTTCGGTGTAAACGTGCTGGGATTTTTTCTGCAAGGCTTCTTTTCGGGAGCGTTCCTGTCTTGCTGCTGCGGCGACATCCTGGTCATTGCCGCCTTGCGCATGGCATTGTGCAGCGAACAAAATAGCGCAGGATGTAAACAGGATTGCTGGAGAAACCAAGCGCAGAAATCCGGTGGAACGCCTCGAAGTTAGCGAGGGGCCGAGTGCGAACGGCGTGACGAGATCAGTTCTTTGCATTTCAAACCGACCACGGGGGGACACCGCTTAGGAACGAAGCATACTCAATGACTGGAGCCAGTGTGAAGAGGCTTTTGGACTTGGGATTCGTAGAAGTTACGGGGTAGTCGGGCATAGGAGATGTCAATTGATGATGTCCGCGGACGTTTCCGCTACCGGAACTCCGTTGACAGGAAGAGGATGCTACTTTAAGATTGACGTTTGTCTCTACAGGGAAAGGTGTGACTGTTGCGATGAGGACGTACGTAGCCAAGGGTGCAGAGGCCGAAGCGCTGAAGGTCGGCGCGAACTGGTTTGTGGTGGACGCAACGAATGTGGTACTGGGGCGGCTTGCGACCAAGGTCGCGCGCATGCTGATGGGCAAGGACAATCCCAGCTTTACGCCGTACCTGGATTCGGGCGACCACGTGGTGGTGATTAACGCGGATAAGATTCGCATGACCGGGAACAAGGTCGAGCAAAAAGTTTATTATTCGCATAGCGGATATCCGGGCGGGCTGAAAGAAGTGCCGGCGAAGAGGTTGCGGCCGATCAAGGCCGACTGGATGGTGCGCGAAGCGGTTCTGGGAATGTTGCCAAAGAACAAGCTGCGCGCGCGTCGCGCGAAGAAGTTGCGCGTGTACCGGGATGCGGCGGGGTTGGCGCGGCATGCGGGGCAGAAGCCGCAGGCTGTGGCGGTTTAAGAAGAAGCACAGACTAAAGTCTGTGTCACAGTTTTCTGCACGTTGGTGGTCCTTGAACAGTGTGACCGCGAAGCGGTCAACCTAAGCGGTGCCTTAGCAGGGAATCAGCCGGACGTGAATTTCGAGAGCGGATTAGACCGATTCGGGTCTTTTTGTCTTAGGAGGAACGTTGAGTTCTACGGTTACGCCCCTCGCGGGCAAGCAAACCTGGTTTCTCGGGACGGGACGGCGCAAGGAGTCGGTCGCGCGCGTGTTCCTGCGCCCGGGGACGGGGAAGTTCACGGTGAACGGACGGACCGTGGAGCAGTATTTTCCGAACTTTGCGTGGAAGCATGACGCCACGGAGCCGCTGAAGTTTACGAGCCTGCACGATCAGGTGGACGTGAAGGTGACGGCCCATGGCGGCGGCGTTGGCGGTCAAGCGGGAGCGGTGCGTATGGGATTGTCGCGGGCGATTTCGCGCTACAACCCCGAGCTGCGGCCGGCGCTTCGCAAGAATGGATTTTTGACGCGCGATTCGCGAATGAAAGAACGCAAGAAATACGGGCAGAAGGGCGCGCGCAAGCGCTTCCAGTTTACGAAGCGCTAATTGGATTTGGCTGGTCCTGCGTTGCGGGACCGGCGTCGAGCTCCGGAGGGTATGCGCAAGCAAATCCTCCGAGATCACGGCCGGCAAGGAGCCGGCAAAAGGCTGTTCTTTGGCGTAGTTTTCGTCCCAAGAGCGTCGGGCTAAAGCCCGGCACCTACAGGGATAAACGCGCCGCTGCAAACAGCTATCCTTAAAGGAGGAAACTTGGCAGTAGAAATTACGATGAAAGAGTTGCTGGAGGCCGGAGTTCACTTTGGCCACCAGACGCGGCGCTGGAACCCGAAGATGAAGGAATATATTTTCGGGGAACGTAACGGCATCCACATCATTGATCTGCAGAAAACCCTCAAGATGTTCCGCGAAGCGAGCCGCTTCGTGGGCGATCTCTCCGCGCAGGGAAGAACCGTTTTGTTCGTGGGCACCAAGCGGCAGGCCCAGGAAGCGGTCGCCGAAGAGGCGAAGCGCTGCGGCGCGTTCTTTGTGAACCACCGCTGGCTGGGCGGAACGCTTACGAACTGGGCGACGCTGCAAAAGTCCATCAAGCGGCTGAAGCTGCTGAAGGCCATGAATGAAGATGGCCGCATGGAAGAGCTTTCGAAGAAGGAAAAAGCGCGGCTGGGCCGCGAGATGAAGCACCTGAACCAGAACCTGGAAGGCATCGAGAATATGGCGCAACTGCCGGATGCCATGTTCGTGATCGATTCCAACGCGGAAGAGATCGCCGTGAAGGAAGCGCGGCGCATGGGCGTGCCGGTGGTTTCCGTCGTCGATACGAACTGCGATCCGGACGTGGTGGACTGGATTATTCCGGGGAACGACGACGCGTTGCGCGCGATTCGCTTGTTCACGACGAAAATTGCGGAGTCCGTTCTGGAAGGCCACAACGCTTACCAGCAGTCGCAGGTGGCGGAGCAGAAATCAGCGGAAGACCAGGCGCTGGTGGACGGCGTGGAATACGTCGATACGAGCGCTTACGAGCAGTACGAAAAGCAGGAAGGCGACTTCGTCGATGCCGTGATCGAAACGACGCCCGCGGAAGTTGTGGAAGCGCCGGAAGCAGCGGCGGCCACCGTTCCTCCGGACGAAGGAACGAGATAAGAGAACTGCACGGGTAAGAAATTCCTCAGGCCCGGCGCTCTCATTACCGAAAAGCGCCGGGTCGTTTTGCAAATAACGGCCCAAAAAAGAGATTCGAAAAGAGAGCAGAGAAAAAGGATGAGCACACAACAGCCAGCCATGCAGATTCCAGCACAACTCGTGAAAGAACTGCGCGAACTTACCGGTGCAGGCTTCAACGATTGCCGCGCGGCGCTTATTGAAGCGAACGGGATCATCCAGGACGCCATCAGCGTCCTGCGCAAAAAGGGCCAGGCGGCCGCGATGAAAAAAGCGCAGCGCGAAGCCAGCGAAGGACTGGTGGGGAGCTACATCCACGCCGGCGGGAAAATCGGCGTGCTGGTGGAGATCAACTGCGAGTCGGACTTCGTGGCGCGCACCGATGCGTTTCAGCAGCTTTCTCACGACGTTGCGATGCACATCGCGGCTCTGGACCCGCGTTACGTCCGGCGCGAAGAGGTGACCCCGGAGATGCTCGAGAAGGAGCGCGACATTTATAAGGCGCAGGCGCTGGCCACAGGCAAACCCGAGGCCGTCGTCGAGAAGATCGTCAACGGCAAGATGGAAAAGTTCTACGAAGAAAACTGCTTGTACGAGCAGCACTACATCAAGGACGAGAGCGTAACGATCGGCGAAATGATCGCCCAGGCCGTTGGGAAGCTCGGAGAGAACATTTCGATCCGGCGGTTCGTGCGGTTCAAGGTAGGCGAAGGCGGCGGGCCAGCAGGAGATGGGTCGTCCGGGCCGGTGCCTGTGAACGTCTAAGACGCCTTAGGCTCCGATCCTTAGCAATACAGCCATTTGGAGCGTTCCGGTCTGACCGGGACGCTCTTTTTGTTTCCGCAGACCGCTGTGTTGTGCGGGGGCTGCGATAGTTTGTTACAATTCCGAGGATTTTGGACCGCGGTGACCGGAGAAATATGGCGTCGAAGACCAACGCAGTAAAGAAAGCGGCGAACAAAGTGGCCAAAAAAGCGAAGCCGGTTTACAAGCGGATTTTGTTAAAGCTCTCCGGTGAATCGCTGCAGGGAGAGCAGGGATTTGGGATTCACGGCGAAACAATCAATGCCATCGCTCGGGAGTTGAAGGAAGTTCACGAGTTGGGCGTGCAGATCGCGGTGATGGTTGGCGGGGGCAATATTTTTCGCGGCGCGCGGCAGAAGGGCTTCGAGATCGAACGCGCCACCGGCGATTACATGGGCATGCTGGCGACGGTCATCAACGCGCTGGCGCTGCAGGACGGGCTGGAAAAGGAAGGTGTGCACACGCGCGTGCTGAGCGCCATCGAGATGCGCCAGGTTTCCGAGCCGTTTATCCGGCGGCGCGCCATTCGGCACCTGGAAAAGGATCGCATTGTGATTTTTGCGGCGGGCACGGGCAACCCGTACTTTTCGACGGACACCGCCGCCGCGCTGCGCGCGATGGAAATTAAGGCCGACGTAATTTTGAAAGCCACGCGTGTGGATGGGATTTACGACGCCGATCCGGAGCAGGTTACGGAAGCCAAACTGTTCGCGCAGATTACCTACCGCGACGTGCTGCACCAGAACCTGAAAGTGATGGACTCGACGGCCATTTCGCTGTGCATGGACAACGGCATGCCCATCGTGGTTTTCAACATGAACGAGCATGGAAACATCAGGCGGGTAGTGTTAGGGGAGCGCGTTGGATCGAAAGTGACCTTGGCGTAGGATTTCTTTTCGCGCGGCGGGGGCCGCGAGACACTCACACCTGGATCATGCTTCTTGGGAAATACAGAAAAATCTAGCTGAGGATGCTATGACGACGATTGCAACGACGAAGGACGCCATCGCGCAGGCCAGAACGCGCATGGAAAAAGCGGTCGATGATTTTCGGAAGGAGCTCGCCACGGTGCGGACGGGGCGCGCGAACACTTCGCTGCTCGACAGCATTCGCGTGGATTATCACGGCACGCCGATGCCGGTGAACCAATTGGGAACGCTCAACGTTCCGGAGCCGACGATGATTGTGATTGCGCCGTGGGATCCGAGCGTGGTGTCGCTGATCGATAAGGCGATTCGGACTTCCGACCTGGGACTGAACCCTACGAATGACGGAAAAGTGGTGCGCGTGCCGATTCCCGCGTTGACGGAAGAGCGCCGCAAAGACCTGGTGAAGCACATGCACAAAATGCTCGAGAATCACCGCACCGCAGTGCGTAATATCCGGCGGGACATCAAGGAAGCCATCGACAAGCTCGAGAAGGACAAGAAAATCAGCCAGGACGAGCAGAAGCGCTCGCTGGACGAACTGGAAAAACTGTCCCACGCGGAGACCAAGAAGATCGAAGATCTGAGCGCGGCGAAGGAAAGAGAGATCATGGAGATTCGGTAGGGCATCCTCGGGAATTAGTTCCATAGCCGGAATTTATGGTTTTGGCGGATTCTGTTTTGGCGGCGATGCTGTCCTGGGCGCCGCCGAGTTTGTTTTTGGAGCGGCAGTATCGGCACGTTCGAGCGTGAAATCCTGCGATTGGTCGTTCTGCACGGCACGGACGAAAGCGTTGTAGTCCGCGGCGCGCCCGGCGGGAACTTCGCGGAGAAGAAAATTGATGTGGCGGGAAGCTGTTATCGTCGCGCCTTTGGCGGCGTATTGAGAGGCGAATGTCGCGTAATCGCGCTGGACAGAAATGCCGGTCGGCGTGCGGGCAGAAGTTCCTGGTGGAAGCTGGAGCGTCACTTTGGTTTCGACATCGAGCGGCGTACCCAGGTCGATGGCTGACGCTGCGGCGCCGGATGCCGGTTTTGCGGGTGGGTCGGGAAGCGCGACGAGTGGCAAGATGGCGGGAATGCGAACAGGTTTCTTCGACCAGTCCACGAATTTCTGCTGCTCGATTTCATATTCGACCGTGAAGGGATCTTTCGTCGCGTATGGGTCGGAAGCCGTTGCGGAGATGATCTTCCCGCGGAAGCCATCAGAGAGAGACAAAAGCTGTGCGACATCGTTCCATTTTTCTCTTGGCGTCTGGTGAAATGCGACACGCAGTAACAATTCATTGTCTCCGCGCATGGCGTACTTTACTCTTGCTCTCAGCATTCCGTCGGGCCTAAGGTTCGCTTGGACACTTACGTGTTGCGAAGAAGGAAAAGGTAGTTCTAGAGGAATTGTACTGAAACAGTCGTCCGTATCTTCGCTTGTACCACCAATGTTTAACGCTTTCCGTCCTCGAAGTTCCGGAGAAACCACGCCGAACGGGGCAACTGGGAGACTCGGATCCAAGAACCTTTGTTTTGTCCCCGCCGTCATCACGAGCAAAGCGCCGGTAAGCAGGTTGGGCCGAGGTAGCTCTTCCTCCAGATGGCGTTCCTGGCCGTACATCACAAGTCTGGGAGAAGCGCCTGTCTCGGTCATGAGTATCGATAGCAGCCGCGCTTTCTCCTCAGATGTCCCGTACCCCGATTCCACAATTTGTTGAGCACCTCTGCGCACAGAAATGGAAAGTTCAAAAGGTAAGTCGACGGTGACGATCTTTTGCGAAACGAAGTTGTGAATATATTGCGGGGAGCGCCACCCGTACTTGACGTCGCCCCGCCGATCCGCTTCCAGGTAAATAAAGGTGCCGAACCCTGTATCTTCGGTCTTGCTGATACTGCTGGAAAGGCTAGACCAGGAGGAAAACGTGGTTAGGGAGATATCTTCTTCGTTGTTTGTTGGGGGTTTTAGTCTGTCTGGCTCGATTTCCCAGCCATAGGACACACGGGAAGCATCACCCTCACCAGATTTTTCGACGACCGCAGGTGTATCTGGATTTATACGAATGCGCAGGCGTGGCACGGGGGCGTCGATCAGGAGAATTTCATGGGCGACGACCCCGGAGCGGTCGAACGAGTGATCGAGCCAGAAGTCGGGCGCTAGCGGATGATGGGAAACGGTAGTAATCACGCGGTATTCGAGTATGTCGCCGGGAGCGAGGCCGAGGATGCGCACGGATTTGACGCGAACGTCCTGATAAGCGGGCGCGTTGACGACCGCAGGATTGGGATTGTCGGTGATGGCGCTAGGAAGAATGTCGGCAGTACCGCCGCTGGAATGCGTTATGCGGACTAGCGGAATTTCGATTTGCTCGAAGGCGCGGTTGAAGTCGAAATTGAGCCGCGCAAACTGGCGCGCGCCGAGCTCATTGTTGATTTTGACGATCGTGTGAACTTCTTTGCGGCTATCGCCATTGACCTCGAAGCGAACGCGAGTTTCCAGTAGAGATAGTTGCGCGGGGAATTCGGGTGCCTCGGGAGGTGCGGTCTTCTCAGCGGATTTTTCGGCCAGTTTTTGCGATGCCTCCTGCGCGCGAACGGTAGGCAGACGCGAAGCAAGAAGAACGCAAAGCACGGCGATAAGCCGCAACGACCAGAGGGAACTGCCGCGGATGCTCACGATGACCTCGAAAGGCAGTTTAGAGGCAGGTTCGAAGTGGGTAAAGCCGAGGATGCGGCAGGGTTGCGGGATAAGCACCTCGTCGAAACGGGCAGAGACCGATTGGCGGCGGATACGTCTGACAGCATGGTAGAGTTCGTGCGCGCCGCTGGGCGCAAGGAGAAACAGGATGCGTACGTTTTTCGCGAGATTTGCGCTGGGAGCCTTCTTCGTTTCGGCAGGAATGACTTCCGTAGTCCGGGCGGATAACAGGCCGGTGGCCAAGGGCCCCGATGAGGATGGGACCAAGCCCGCCCTAGTGAAAATTGCGGGCGAAGCAGAGCTAAACAATCATGCGTTTCAATACCTGACGGAATTGAGCGACGACATAGGTTCGCGCGTCACAGGAGGCCCCGCGGAAAGAAAAGCGGAAGAGTGGGGCGTAGCCAAGATGAAAGCCATCGGGCTGGAAAACGTGCATACCGAAAAGTACACCATCTGGAAAGGCTGGACGCGCGGCACTGCGGAAGCGGAAATTTTGACACCGGTGCGGCACAAGCTGCACGTGGATGCGATGGGTTGGACGGGCTCCACGCCGGCCGGCGGCGCCGAAGGCGATGTGGTTACAGTGAATTTGTTCGATCTGGACAACGAAATGAAGAACGTCTCGAAGCTGAAAGGGAAAGTAGGACTGGTGGTGACGCAGGGCAAGCCCAACAAGGACTTCATTACGTTGTTCGCCGAGTTTGGGGATTATCTGAAAGCCGCGGGATCGGCGGGCGCCATTGCGGTGATCGGCGGCCAGGGGGGCGCGAAATCCTCAGGCATGAACCTGACGCACACAGGAATTCTCGGCTTCAACGTAGATTTTGCCGTGCCTGTGGTTTCCATGACCGCCGAAGACCAGGGCCAGCTTGAGCGTTTCCTGGAGCGCGGAATCACGCCTCGCGTGCGCTTCAACGTGCAAAATACATTTACAAACGGACCGGTCGAAACGGCAAATGTGGTTGGCGATATTCGCGGCACGAAAAACCCGGAACAAATTTTGGTGGTTGGCGGCCACCTCGATTCATGGGATTTGGCCGAGGGCACGACGGACAACGGATCGGGAACGGCCACGGTTCTCGGCGCAGCGGACAGCATCATGCGCTCCGGGGAGCGGCCGCGGCGCACCATCCGTTTCGTGTTGTTTACCGGCGAAGAGCAGGGGCTGGACGGATCGTTCGCTTACATTAAGCAGCACCAATCGGAAATGGCCAATCATCTTGGGGATCTAGTGCTGGATTCGGGACAAGGTGAAGTGAAGGGTTTCCAGATGGGAGGCCGCGACGATCTCGTCCCGCAATTTGAATTGTTTACGCGGGCGCTGGCGAACATCAAGCCGCTCAGCGTCGATGACAAAATCGAAACCGGCACGGACACCCTGCCGTTTTCGATGAACGGCTTGCCCGGTATCAATTTATTACAAGACACTACTGAGTATGGTTTCACACACCACTCCGCGGCGGACGCTCTGGAAGCTCAAAAGCCCGAAGTGCTGGCGCAGAATTCCATGCTGATGGCGCTCGCGGCGTTCTGGATCGCGGACCGCCCGGATCGGCTGGCCTCCCCGTTGTCGCGCGAAAAAACTGCGAGGATGCTGCGCACGCACAACACCTACGAAGAACTAAAAGCCTTTAAACTTTGGGAGTTTGGAGATTTGGGCGCCGAGGATAAGGACAAGAACTAGCCGCGCCAGAATGAGCTAGCCAAATCGAAGAGTCGAAGCCCCGGGCGGCTCGCGAAAACGGGCCGCCCGTCAGTTTTTCGTCCGTTCCAAAGAAATCCTCGCCTCTTCCCCTGGCATGCCACGAAGCTCCGAACGATCCGGTTGCTCACAGCCTGGCCGGCGATCAACCCATTATTTATCAACAGCTTAGAGAGGACATAGGCAGCGTTCGTAGTAACGCAGGGAAGACTCTCCGAGTGCCTCTGCGGGGGCAGCCGGAGGCTGAGCGGGAAAAGCCGAACTTGTAGTATACTGTCCAAGCAGCAGCGGCTGAGGGATTGCTCGGTGGGGGAAAGCGGGGGGCCAAACCCCTGATTCTCAAAAAGTTTTCCACCGCCAGGTGTCGAAAGATTTGACAGAGCACGTTTTCTTCCTTATACTCCGTTGTTTGTCAGGGGTGATTTTGCCCTGTAGTTGGAAGGGAATTATCTTCAGTCCCGGAACATAGCAAGACGGAATGGGACAGAAGAGCGGCCGGAATGGGGCGCCAGCCCCGCAAAGCCGAGTAAGCCTCTCCGAACTGAAGCCAAGAGAAGAGTTCTGCCTCTTGGAGTGCGTACGGAGTTTCTTGCTGGTTGTATCTCCGGATTCGCAGTAGACCTTTCAGCACTGGAGTGCGCTCTCGCGCATTTTTGTCTGCGCGCCTTGCGAGAGCCACGAAAAATTGTGCGCGCCCTGGGCCTTTTGCTGTTTGGCTGAAGAGGGAATTGACCGCAGTGCGGCCACGGAAAGGAAGTTAAACGCCGCGGCCACGGATAAAGAGGACGACTGTGCCGACGTTTTCGCAATTAGTACGCATGGGACGTGAGAAGGTTCTGGTCAAGACGAAGTCGCCCGCGTTGATGGGCTGCCCGGAAAAGCGCGGCGTATGCATTCGCGTATACACGCAAACGCCAAAGAAACCAAACTCCGCGTTGCGCAAAGTAGCTCGCGTTCGACTGACGAATTCCGTCGAAGTCACGACCTATATTCCTGGCATCGGCCACAACTTGCAGGAGCACTCCATCGTGCTCGTGCGCGGCGGCCGCGTGAAGGACCTGCCGGGAGTGCGCTATCACATCGTGCGCGGAACGCTAGACGCCGCGGGCGTCGAGAATCGCAAGCAAGGGCGCTCGAAGTACGGCGCCAAGCGGCCCAAGGCTGCGCAGGCAAAGTAGGCAAGAGATTTTGGTGGACCGCACCGCGGCCACAGTTGCAAGGAGCGATAAAGAGCAATGCCACGCAAAGGACTCGTTTTCCGGCGCACGCAAGCGGTCGACCCGGTCTATGCCAATGACCTGGTGGAGAAGTTCATCTGCTCGATGATGTGGGAAGGCAAGAAGTCGACGGCGCAGCGCGTGTTTTACGGCGCCATGGATCAGATCGCCAAGAAGACCAACGACGAAGCTCTGAAGATTTTCAAGAAGGCCGTGGAGAACGTGAAGCCGCTGCTGGAAGTGAAGACCCGGCGCGTGGGCGGCGCGAACTACCAGGTTCCCGTGGAAGTGAATCCCTTCCGCCGGCAGTCGCTGGCCATTCGCTGGCTGCTTCAGTATTCGCGCGAGCGCGCGGGAAAGACCATGGTGGACAAGCTTGCGGACGAGCTGATCGACGCTTCTAATGCCCGCGGCGGCGCGATGAAGAAGAAGGAAGACGTTCATCGCATGGCGGAAGCTAACAAGGCCTTCGCCCACTATCGCTGGTAAGCAATTTGACTTTGGCAAGAAACTGTCGGTTGAAAGAGATTGGTGGTTGACGTGAGTGAAGCAGTCGCAACTCGAACTGGAGAAAAGAAGGCCGTTCAAGGGACTATGGGCAGGGCATTCAAACTCGAAGACACCCGCAACATCGGGATCATGGCGCACATCGACGCCGGAAAAACCACGTCGACCGAGCGCATCCTGTTCTATACCGGTGTGACCTACAAGATCGGCTCGGTGGACGAAGGCACGGCCACCATGGACTGGATGGAGCAGGAGCGCGAGCGCGGCATCACCATTACCTCCGCTGCGACGACGGCTGCCTGGGACCGCTTTGGCAAGAAATATCGCGTCAACATTATCGATACGCCCGGCCACGTGGACTTCACCGTCGAAGTGGAGCGGTCGCTGCGTGTTCTCGACGGCGCGGTTTGCGTGTTTGACTCCGTCGCCGGCGTGCAACCGCAGTCCGAAACCGTTTGGCGCCAGGCCGACAAGTACCGCGTGCCGCGCATTTGTTTCGTCAACAAGATGGACCGCATGGGCGCGGACTTCGACCATGTCATCCGCACCATTCGCCAGCGCCTCGGAGCACACCCCGTTCCCCTGCAATTTCCCCTCGGTCGCGAAGATAATTTCATCGGCATCATCGATTTCCTCGAAGAAAAAGTCATTGTCTGGCTCGAAGAAACGCTGGGCGCAAAATTCGAAGATTTTCCGGTCGAAAAGCTTTGGGATAAGTCTTTCGTCGATTCGCGGCCGGACGTTGCCGCAGCCCTCAAGGGCTCCGCGATGGACAAGAAGTTTTACGACGAGCATCGCAGCAAAGTCATCGAGTACATCGCCGAGCACGACGACGTGCTCATCGACAAGTATCTCGGCGGCGAAACTCTGACGCTCGAAGAGATGCGCAAGTCCATCCGCAAGTCCACGCTCTCTTTGAAAATCGTGCCCGTGTTGGCGGGTTCGGCGTTCAAGAATAAGGGCATTCAACCGTTGCTCGATGCCGTCGTGGATTATCTGCCTTCACCCTTGGACGTGCCGCCGGTGGAAGGCACGGATCCCGCCACGGACGAAGCCGTGCTCCGCCGCGCCTCCGACGATCAGCCCTTCTCCGCTCTGGCATTTAAAATTATGTCCGACCCGTTCGTCGGCCACGTCACCTACATTCGCGTGTACTCCGGCGTTCTGAAGTCTGGAAGCTACGTTCTGAATTCCGGCAAAGGTTCACGTGAACGCATCAGCCGCTTGTTGCAGATGCATGCCAACAAGCGCGAAGAGATCGACACCATCTACGCCGGCGACATTTGCGCCTGCGTGGGCTTGAAGAGCGTAAACACCGGCGACACGCTTTGCGACGAAGAAAAGCCAATCATTCTTGAGAACATCGATTTTCCCGCACCCGTTATTTCTGTTGCCATCGAGCCGAAAACCAAAGCCGACCAAGACAAACTGGGCGTAGCCATGCAGAGGCTCGCGCAGGAAGATCCGACATTCCGTGTCTCCACTGAACCGGACACCGGGCAGACGCTGATCTCTGGCATGGGCGAATTGCATTTGGAAATCATTGTCGACCGCATGCTGCGCGAGTACAACGTGCAAGCGAACGTGGGACGTCCACAAGTCGCTTACCGCGAAACCATTCGTAAGAAGGCCGTTGCCGAAGGCAAATACATCAAGCAGACCGGCGGCAAGGGCCAATACGGCCACTGCAAGATCGAATTGCATCCGATTCCCAGCTCCAGCCACGAGAACATGAAAGAGATGTCCACCGACGATCTCGACGCTCTTGCCAAGGAAGTCGTTGGCGGCGGCTCGGCCGGTAAATGGAAATTCGACAAGGAACACCGTTTTCTCTTCATCGACAAGATTGTTGGCGGGTCGATTCCGCGCGAATTCATCGCGCCCATCGAAGCGGGCATCCGTGAAGCGCTGGACAACGGCATTCTCGCCGGGTTTCCGACCGTGGACGTCGCTGTGGTGCTTATCGACGGCAGCTATCACGACGTAGACAGCAACGAAATGGCTTTCAAAATCGCCGGCTCGATGGCCTACAAGGAAGCTTGCGCCAGGGCCAAAGCGGTTTTGCTCGAGCCCAT
>Ga0210407_10002227_pt1 | contig 16866 bp, 12 predicted proteins | sample IncBWC27MmetaG_FD_150860 | JGI IMG/M metagenome (GOLD analysis project Ga0210407, IMG submission 150860) | Forest soil microbial communities from Barre Woods Harvard Forest LTER site, Petersham, Massachusetts, United States - Inc-BW-C-27-M | ecosystem: Environmental > Terrestrial > Soil >...
CAGACGCTCAAGGAATCAGGACGCGTCCCCATGGCGGGCTCCCGGGAGCGCCGCTTCCGCAGCTCCCTCGTCGTGGCGGAAATTGCCTTGTCGTTCGTGCTCCTCATCGGCGCGGGCCTGCTGATCAGGAGTTTCTCCTACCTCGGCCGGGCCGATCTCGGATTTCGGCCGGAGAACGTTCTCGCGCTTGAGGCGTTTCCTTCTCGTGCAAAGTACCCCGCGAACGAACCGGAAAAGCTGCGCGCGTACGTGGATCGCTCGGTTGAAAATCTGCGCGCCATCCCGGGAGTGGATTCCGCCGGAGCTATCAATTTTCTTCCCCTCACCGGATTCTGGGGGCAGCAGGAATTCGCCATCGAGGGGCGTCCGGTCCCGCCGAAGGGCCATGAGCTCAATGCGGACAATCGCGTTGTGACCCCCGACTATTTCAAAACTATGGGAATTCCCCTGCAACGTGGACGCGCATTCACCGCGGCCGACGGCCCGAATTCACCTCACGTGGCGATTATCAGCGCGTTGCTTGCTCGCCGCTTGTGGAACGGCGAGGACCCGGTCGGAAGACGGCTAAACCTTGGGGACACGGAGAAGCCGGATTGGACGGAAATCGTCGGCGTAGTGGGCGACGTTCATTCGTTTGGTGTGGAGAAAGACCTTCACGATGACCTCTATCGGCCGTTCGCACAGGTTTACTTTCCAATCGTAGCCTTCACAGTGCGCGCGAAGGGCGACCCGGCCGGGATCATTGCTGCGGCGAAGAGCGCCATCTGGACAGTAAATCCGGAGCAGCCTTTCTACAAGATCATTTCGATGGATGCGCTGGCCGCGGAATCGATTGCCCTGCGCCGCGTCAGCATGTTGCTCCTGGCGGTATTCTCGAACATCGCCTTGCTGCTCGCGGCGATTGGCATCTACGGTGTGCTGTCCTACGCCGTGGTCCAGCGGACGCATGAAATTGGCATCCGCGCGGCCCTCGGGGCGCAGAGGAGGGATGTTCTGCGGCTCGTCTTAGGCGACGGCATGCGCCTGGCGCTTATCGGCGTGGGACTTGGCATAACTGCATCGCTCGCGCTTACCCGACTTCTGGCGAGCCTGCTTTATGGCGTCGGTGCCACGGATCCACTCACGTTTGCGGGCGTGGCGGCACTCGCCACGTGCACTACACTTGCAGCTTGCTACATTCCGGCGCGGCGTGCGATGCGAGTGGACCCGATGACCGCGCTGCGATACGAGTAAACGCTGCGGGGCTTCACCCGCTGACGCCTATGCTTTCGCGGTGAATTGCGCCGCCTCGGTGGATCCTTCGAGCGCAGTCGTCGATGCGGTGCCGCTCGTAATTGCCTGTTGCACCGTGTCGAAGTACGCCGTGCCGACAAAGCGCTGATGTTTCACGGCCTCGTAGCCGAAGTCGCGCTCGCGGCTGAATTCGTCTTCTTGCAAGCGGCAGTAAGCCGTCATGCCGCTCTTCTTGTACTCGCGCGCCAGATCGAACATTCCAAGGTTGAGAGAGTGGAAGCCCGCGAGCGTAATGAACTGGAACTTGTAGCCCATCGCGGCGAGTTCGCGCTGGAAACGCGCGATCGTCGCGTCGTCAAGTCTTTGCTTCCAGTTGAACGAAGGCGAGCAGTTGTAAGCCAGCATCTTTCCCGGATGCTTCGCGCGTACTCCTTCCGCAAACTCGCGCGCTTCCGCGAGATCAGGCTTCGCGGTTTCGCACCACAGCAGATCGGCATAAGGCGCGTACGCGTCGGCGCGCGCGATCGCTGCACGGACTCCACCGGTGACGCGAAAGAATCCCTCCGACGTGCGTTCGCCGGTGATGAATTCGCGATCGCGTGCGTCAACGTCGCTGGTGATCAGACCCGCGCTGTCAGCGTCCGTGCGGGCCATAATGACCGTGGGCACGCCCATCACGTCGGCAGCGAGTCGCGCCGCGACGAGCTTTTGAATTCCTTCGACGGTCGGCACGAGCACCTTTCCGCCCAAGTGGCCGCACTTTTTGGCCGAAGAGAGTTGATCTTCGAAGTGAACGCACGCGGCGCCCGCCTCGATCATTGCTTTGGTCAATTCAAACGCGTTGAGATTGCCGCCAAATCCCGCTTCCGCATCGGCGATCATGGGAGCGAGCCAGTGAATATCGTCCTTGCCCTCCGCGTGATGAATCTGGTCGGCGCGAAGCAGCGCTTGGTTGATACGGCGAATCAATGTTGGCACGCTGTTGACGGGATAAAGGCTCTGGTCGGGATACGTTTGCCCGGCATCGTTGGCGTCCGCGGCCACTTGCCATCCACTGACGTAAATCGCCTGCAAACCAGCCTTCACTTGCTGCACGGCTTGATTCCCCGTTACAGCGCCCAGCGCGGGGACGTATTCCTCGGTGTGCAGAAGCTTCCACAGGCGGTCTGCGCCCATCTTGGCAAGCGTCTGCTCGACGTGGACTGTTCCGCACAACTGGTCAACATCCTTCTTCGAGTACGGCCGCTTGATGCCTTTCCAACGTGGATTCGACGCCCACTCCAGTTCGAGGCGCGCAGGGACTCCGTGACTACCATTGCCATTCCCGCTTGACGGCTTGCCGTTGTTATTCATTTGTTTCCTCGCAGTTGAAGATTTGCGTAGATCGGCCGCACGGGCACACCTGTAACGGTGTCGCTCGCCAGTTCCGAAAACCAGCTATTGGTGAGAATCGTTTCGCCGACCGGATCGGCACAGCGCTTAAGCGGCTGGAAGCCCTTTCAGCGTCAAATCTTGGATGAGTTCGTCGAGCGCTTTTCGGTTCGCGCCCGAAAGAGCAGCGAAACCGATACCCGAACCGGACGATTGAGACGCAGCGATGTGTCCCTCGGCCTCAAAGAAATGGTGGTTGACGGCGATCTTTACGTGAACGGGAGACCCGACCGGGAGGTCGCCACGGCGAACGAAGACGCCGCCGGCGCTCAGATTATTTGCGGGGTTGTCGACCTGAATCTTGCTCTCGCCAATCTGAAGTTCGATCGGCCTATCGAGTGACATCCGGGGAAACGTACGCATGCTCCAACCTTCCATGGACTTGACTCCCTTCCCTCAGAACTGGGTGCGAGTATGAGGCGAGCGGTCTAATCAGTCAAACTGATTGTCTTTATCGTCTTGATAGACAAAGGTTATCGGTTCCAGTACACTCGTCCTGTTACCTGCGTCTCTTTCTTTAGGGAGCCACTGTGGAAATCGATCAGGTGGAGACGTTTCTGGCGGTGGTTACATACGGCGGCTTTCACCGCGCCGCCGAGGCGTTGCGGGTGAGCCAGCCAGCGATTAGTGCGCGCATACGCGCCCTGGAGGATTCGCTTCGCGTGAAGCTCTTCTCCCGCGACACGGCTCACATTACTCTGTCCCCTGCCGGAAAGGCGCTGCGTCCCCACGCGGAGCAACTGTTGCGTGTTGTAGCTCTCGCGCGGCAAGCGGTTCATGAATTGCAGCCTGCATCGAGCGGAATGCTGCATATTGCCGCGGCGCTTTCCGTCTGCACCTATTTTCTTCCAGATGTGATGAAGGATTATCAAGCAGCAAATCCGAAGGTGATGGTTTCGCTTCGTTCGGGGACTTCAGCGCAAGTTCTAAAAATGGTGCTCGACGGCGAGGCCGACATTGGGGTAGCGCGCTCGTTGAATCACCCGGAAGTGGAGACCATGACGCTTCGAGACGATCCACTGATTCTCGTAGGCGATCCCGGGCACCCTAATGCGCGTAATCGGCAGGTACGTCTCGAGGAAGTGGAATCCTGGCCGCTGATATTCTTCGATCGCGGATCGAGCGACTGGACGCTGAGCCAGGGCTTGTTCCGGCGGGCCGGGCTGTTGCCGAACGTGGTACTGGAAGTGGAAACGATCGAAGCGGCCAAGCGAATGGTGGAACGTAAACTCGGGCTCAGTTTCCTTCCTCAGATCGCAGTGACGCACGAGCTTCAGGAAGGAAAACTGGCGGCGATTGAGATCGTCAACGCCGAACCTTTGCGGCGAAATCTGGACGTAATTCATCCGCGACATCGCCCACTCGGAAAGGATGCCCAGGCGTTTTTGGGCTTACTGCGCACCGCCGCAGCAACCACGGACAATCCTGCACTATCAAGGCCGCCAAAATCCACGCGCGTTCGCAAAAAGAAGAAGTAGCGTTAGTCGCCTGGACGTTCCTACGATGGGCAATGATGGGTGGCGCTAGTTTACTTGCGTGTCAAAGACGCCCGTTAAAATCCGGCCGGCCCGTTTTACCTGAACGAAGATGCGATAAACGCCCGCCTTGGGAAATCCGTACGGGAACGAAACTTCCGCAGGCTTCGATTCACTCGCCGTAACCGGCATCGCCATACCCGGCATCGAATTTGCTTCTAAAGGGTTCGCCGCTTGGCGTGTGTTAAGGCTGGCTTGTGCGAGACTTACGGCCGCCATGGGCGCCGATCCGTCCGGATGGACGTGCGCGAAAACGCTAAAATCCGAGCGCACGAATTCCGCGTGGCCCGCCATTCCCATGTAAGGCTCAAGGTTCTGTACCGGCTTGCCGTTCGCATCTTCCACGCGAAACCGGAACCAGGTCAGCTTGCTTGACGGAAGCGAACCGGGCTTGCGCTCCCAAATCATGCGTGAGCCGTCGGCGAGTCGAGAAACCAAATTGCCGCCCAAATCTGCCGAGGACGCATTCAGTATCAACCGCTGCGGGCTTACCTCGGAGTCATCTCCCGTCAGCGCGTGCCTTGCCGTGTCGGGAATATCGGCCGGGACGGTTACCTCAGAAGTCAGCGTGTCGGGAAATCCGGACTCGCGAACAATATCGGCAAAAACTTGATAGCGCCCTGCTGGGATGGCCGGGAGCTCGTCGAGAAAAACGCCACCCGGATCTGCGGTGGGATGAAGATGATAAAAACGATCCATCTCTGGCGTGCGAATCAAAAAGAGATGCATTAAGTGTCCGTGATCGGGGATCAACCGCGTGGAGACGGTGTCCGGACGGCGGGTGTGCCACGGCGACTCGCCGATTCGAAGAATCATTTTGCCTTCGGGAAGCAGCGAGACCGTTAGCGGTGGAGGTTTGTAAATCATCCGCTTCGAGAGACTGGCCGCCGCTGACTTCCACCAGAAGCCGCCGAGCGTCAGAATGCCGGCGACGACAAAAAACGCGATCGCCATCACAAGCCGCGCGCCGCGCTTCTGAACAAGTCCGGTCTGGACGCCTGGCTCAAGCTGCCCTTCCCGTCTTGCAGCGCCGACGATCGAAACAATCGCCGCGACCAATAGAGTCATGAGGCCAAGGAGTATCGCGCCGAGTCGTTTTTCCATAGGCAGGGTGTTGCGCGCCGCGGCTGGAACGGGAACGGCAATCGTCCCAGAACCTTTATCTCCTTCCGCTTCGATCCGCACTTCCCACGAACCGGACGCCATCAGCCAGAGCTTGCCGGAAAAGAATTGCGGGTCGCCTTTCGACGGCGTCAATACGTCAGGAGGCGGCGGATATTTCGAAGCCTCGCCCACGATGTACACCGGCACAATCTTGATCCTCTGCACGCCCGGGATGCTGCTGCGGATTTGAATTTCCGCGACGCCGGGAATCATCTGCGGCGTGAGAATAGTTACGACGAGCCGGTACGGCCCAGCGTCGCCCTGGAAGTACACGTCAGGGCTTCCCACGTGTGCTAGACACGATCCGGTGATGAGGAGCGAAAGGAGCAGTGCTGCAGTGCGATTTATTTTCACGGAGGTTAGCGACGAATCCGCAAAAGCCAGCTTCCGAAAGCGAGGCCCACGCGAGTTGAAAGAAATGCGGCGATCCACGCAGCTCCCATCCCCATATAGAAAATGGAGCGCGATGAATCGAGCCGGAACTGATACGCGAGCTGGTGCATCGAGATCGGTTCCTGGTAAGGAAAATTAGTCATGCCGAAGATCCCGTTTCGCGCCAGCGGGGAAACCAGGAAGCTACCGAAAGGCCATTGAACGGCAATCAGCACTGCGAGAAACGCGGTGCCCGCAACGAACGCTTGAAACCACGCGCCGCGCCTCGCGAAGCGATTCAGTACCACGTCAACGGCGAATGCCGGCACGATCAGCAGAAGCGGAAATTCCATGGGCACCATGTGCGTCACATTGGTGTAGACGGGGCCGAGTTTGGGATGCGCCGGAAACATGGGAAAAGTCCACAAAAACGTGAGCATGACCACTGTGTAGACTGATGCGACGATAGTCGCGCCCCACCTGTGCCCCGAGCCTCGCGCGTAAGCAATCAGCACGGTGGGCGTTCCGATTGAAATGGCGCGATAAAAGACCGCGCTGTGCATCAAATTTGCATCGGCAAACTCGGACTTCAGCATCGAATGCAGGAACAAGCCGAGGCCGGCCAGATAGAGAAACAGCAACGTGAGCTTTGGTTTCAGCGCGCCGGCGGCACGATTTTTCTGAGCGACAATCAGAACGAGAACGCCGATCTGAACCGCGAGGATGCCCAGCCCCAGCACGACGTGTGGCGGACTGAGGATTTCCACATCGAGGCCAAAGGAATTGTGCCACCAGTTATCGAACGGCGCGGAAGCGAGCATCGTGACTCCACCCCAAGCTGTTAGGAATGCGCCGAGGGGTCCTCGGAATCTCCAAACGCTGACGGAGGCATCGCGAGCCGACTGATCGTGGCCAAAAGTGGTGGAGAAAATTAGATACGTGCAAGTAAACGCCGCTAAAATGCCACCAAAATGTATGGCGAGGTGAGCGGGCGTCCAGAAAGTGTCTCGGCCTATGGTCATGTGCCAGGAAATGTCCCAGTAGAGGCCATACGCGATGGACGAAACCGCGACCAAGCCGGACCACACGAACCATGGAATCGTCGCCGTGGTCGCGGACGCGGTGCGCGGCTGCGCCACTCCATCGCGCATAATCTCAATTGGAACAGTAGCCTGCGCCGTCAACGATTAACGCCTCCCTCAGGGAGAATAACACGAAGCACGAGCCGGTCGTTCCAGAACTAGCGCGCGTCGAGTTGAGCTACGCGCTGTAATTTTTCCCGGTTGACGTACCAGCAGGGGCTGAAGCCGAGGTGCGGAAACAGCGAGCGGACACAGGTCTGCATAACGGGCGGATCAAAGCTGTACTCAAATTTTCCACTTTTGTTGGGAATCTCCCAGTAATGCCGGACTTGAATTGCTCCCCAGGCTGCGCCTGGATCGGCGCCGTTCAAGCGGTGACGAAGCCAGATGTAGTCGCCGACGTACAGCGCGCACAGCAGTGCGCCGGCGCTCAACAATATGCGTTTTGCAAAAACTTCCACGCAGCTCACGCGAAAATGTTACCAGAGTCTATCCGACGGAGTTGAATTCAAAACGAGTGGCGGATCCGGAGTGGCGGAGACCAAATGGAGTGGGGTGGCTGATTTGTACGCTGAGAATCCTTCGTGCCCGCCGAGGCCGGCATTCAGGACGGTATATGTTCGATGGCGCAGGTAGGTTTGGGCGCGGCGATTCCGCGGAGCAAGTGATTGTCAAGCGGCGCTCGGCAATGAGAGTATTGCGACGGACGGCGGGTACGCTGCGACCTGAAGCGGCTGAAAAGGGCGCAGCCTCCAATTCGAGGGCGGCGAACCTCAACGTGACAAAAAAAAACAAGGGCGGAGTGCCTGCCGGTTCGGCAGCGTTGAGCGGGCACGTCGCCATTCACAGTCGCGTGGAGGAAATCGGACCCTGCGTGGACGCGCTAGTCGACCTGGGAAAGAGATCGGGCTGCGTCTCCGGGGACAATCAGAACGACGTGGAGGTTTCACTTTTTGAAAGTTTGGCGAATGCGGTACTCCACGGCAATCGGCAGGACCCCTCCAAGCAGGTCCACGTCGATTACAATTTCCATCCGGACAAGGAGATTTCGTTCGTGATCAAAGACGAGGGGCCGGGCTTCGATCCCTCGCAAGTGGCCGACCCAACGGCAGGTGAAAACATCGAGGCGGAACACGGCCGCGGAATTCTGCTCATGAAGACGTTCATGGACGAAGTTCGATACGAAAACGGCGGCAAAGAAGTGCACTTGCGCAAGAAACTTCCCCCCGCACCGGCTGGCCCACCTTAGCATTCCGGAGCGCGTGATTCGTCAACTGCAGGTTAAATGGATTCAGCCCGCTAGACGCTATTTTGTTATAAGAATAGTTCTTGACTGCGATGCGCCTGAGTGCGAAACTCCGCACCCATCGGCATCATAGCTTACAGTTAGTCGCAGCCCAATCCCAGTCCCTACTGCTGCAACGAATTGAAGGAAACGAAATGGTCGGCCAGACGGAAGGTGCGATCGTGACGTACAACCGAAGCCTCGCGAGCGCTGCTTGCTATCGCAAGAGAGTTTCCATGTTTTCACGACGACAATGCAATTCGGTACACGTTGGGTCGGCCGACCGCAAACTACCGTGACGATGGCGCTTGCAACAGAATCGAGCCAGAGCGGTTAGTTTCTTGCTTGGTAATATGGGCAGGAACGCACAGATGGATAGTACGTATTGGAAAAAGTCTAAAAGGCAGGGTTCATTCAAATTCCAGTTCCGCAGCCCGAGATGAATGTCGGACGACACCCAGCATTGTCCTTCTCGGTTGAGGGGAGTCAGTATGCTAAATGACGCGGCGCAAGGAGAGCATTTGCAGAAGATCCTGCAAAGGGCGGAGTCCGGGTCTCCGTGCACCATGCGCGAACTCGCACGTGAATTCGACTTGAGCCCTTCACGTCTCCAGCACTTGTTTAAAGAGCGGACGGGCGCTCGCCTAGGCCATTGGTTAACCGAGAGAAGGCTGCAGCGAGCCGCTCATCTACTGACGACCAGCAGGATGAGCGTGAAGGAAGTTGCGTATGCAGTTGGATACAGACACTCCTCAAGCTTCGTTCGTGCCTTCGAGCGGCACTTTCGCCAGGCGCCCGGGCGATTCCAACAGGAAATGCTAACCAAAAGACGTTTCGGCTAATCGGTTTCGCTTGAACCTTCGGCGCGGCAAAGGGTACAAGCTCTCCAGCGATTGCTGTCCCAGATTCCCTATCCATACGCTCTTCCCTTCCACCAAAGGAGGGGTGTGTCTCGCCGAAGTGCTGCGAGAAATAGGAAATGTTACGGCAGATTCCGGATTCTGGGAGGTGATCCTGAAAGTGGTGAACAATCGCGAATCATTATTAGAATGGCTCTAAAGGCCTCATTTTTAGATTGACAACGAGATTCAGCGAATGTTAAAAGCCGTGCCAATTTTATTAGTCAAATGCGGATAGACGAGCCTTTGGGTTTCTCTGGCGCATCGCAGTGGATGATTTCGTTTTTCATTTGGGACTTATGCGGATCTTTGTGCCATCGGTAACCAGCCCACGGAACACGAGGATCACGAAAAGTTGAAAGTGGAACATCAGGGAGGATCTTGATGAAAACAGTCAGGCTGGTGTGTGTCTTTACGTTCGTGGCGGCGCTGTTCGTCGTACCAGGAACTGCATTTGCCCAGAGTGACCCTGGCGTTCGCGGCGGAGCAATCAATGGGCAGCCGGGAGCGACCACGACAAGCCCGCTGCCGTTGGCTTCCGTTGCGGCCAACAGTCCCCCAGGAAGCTTGGAGTTCTTCCAGAACGGCCTTGGCCGCTTTCAGGATACCGAAGTTGTTTCGGGAGGGGCCAACAATGGTCTCGGACCTCGATTTAACCTCAACAGCTGCTCTGGCTGTCATTCGCAACCGTCCGTTGGTGGAACAGGACCCAGCGCGAATGTATACCCGAACATCGGTCCGAACCTCGAGGCGGAAGTAATTGCTAACGGAGTCGTGAACGGCAATTTCAACACCATCCCTTCGTTCATTACACCCACCGGCCCGACCCGCGAAGTCCGGTTCCCGTTCTTCTTCAACTCCAACGGCAGCGTGAATACCAATTCTCCGAATGGCGGAGTGGAGACCCTGTACACGGTTTCCGGCCGCTCAGACGCTGGCAATTGCAACATTTCGCAGCCCAGCTTCGCTTTTGCTCAGCAACAGAACAACATAATCTTCCGTATTCCCACGCCCACCTTTGGCGCAGGTTTGCTCGAGAACCTTGACGACTCAACCCTGCTCGCCCTTCAGGCCGCCAATGCCAACAACGGCTTGGGAATCAGCGGTGCGTTTAACCATAACGGCAACGATGGCACCATCAGCCGCTTCGGCTGGAAGGCACAGAATAAGTCGCTTGAGACTTTCGCAGGTGAGGCCTACAACGTGGAAATGGGCATCAGCAACGAACTCTTCCCGCAGGATCGTCCGCTCCCGGGCGAGGACATGACCACTGGCCTTCCCGCCAGTTGTCTGAACCTTACCGGAACTGGCTATCCGGAAGACACCACGAACTTCTCGCCGACCGTCAGCAGCTCCGACCAGTTCGCTGTGAATGCTTCGATCCCCAGCGATGTGGTCGCGTTTGCAATGTTCATGAGGCTGCTGGCACCTCCCGCTCCGTCCACCACCTCACCCGGTGGGGCGTCTTCGATTTCGAACGGACGCCAACTCTTCAGCGCCATCGGCTGCGCCAACTGCCACACACCAGCCATCAACTCCACGCAGAATTCCAACTTCACGTCGTCGTTGGCCAATCAGACCGTGAACCCGTTCTCCGATATTGAGGTCCATCACATGGGTTCCGGCTTGGCGGACAACGTCTCACAGGGCGGTGCCGGCGGAGATCAGTTCCGCAGCGCTCCCCTATGGGGCTTGGGCCAGCGGATCTTCCTCTTGCACGACGGTCGCACGACCGACCTGCTTAGAGCCATCGAGGCGCATCAGAGCAATGGTTCCGAAGCCACGCAGGTTGAAGAAAACTTTGATTCGCTTTCGCCTACGCAGAAACAGAACCTGCTGAACTTCCTGCGGTCTCTGTAGCTGTTGCTCTATAACCTACGGGCGAGACACAAACGTGTCTCGCCCGTACCAATGCATTCAGTGTGCTATCTCACGCGCTGGCCCTGACCAAGAAGTACTCAAGAGCTGACCAACATCTAACTAGGAACTGTTTCTCAATCGAAATGTTGGCCGCGATCTAGATCCCGCCGCCACGAATTGCAGACCCAATACCCGCTTCCTTCAGTTTCCTACTGGCGTCTTTGTCGGCGACGCTGCCGGTGGTTTGCTCCGCGGCGACTGTCCGAACATGATCCCGGTCTCTACTTCCACCGCCTGTCCGTTTCGCACGTAGGGTTTGAACGTCCATTGAAGCAAAGCGTCTGTGATGGCCTTGCTTTGCTCGGGAAAGGCGCTGATGAAGTGGATGTGCTTCACCTTGCCGTTCGAATCGATGATGATCCTCACCGGGATGGGATTGAACCTCCGCTCGGTAAGCACCGCGTCGACGCGGTTCGTCACATTTTCCTCTGTGGCGTAATCCTTGATACAGACGGGAGCTCCTCCGCCACCCGTTCCTGCCGCGGGATCGGCTTCAGCCGGCAATTGGATCTTGTCCATATTGCGAATGAGGCTTTCGAGGAGAGAGGTGTCGCGGCTGGTCATAATGAATTCCACTGCATGGCATCGGATTTCAGTCCCCAGAATGTACCAATGCAGGTCCGCCACTGGCGCCACATAATCGAAACGCAGGAAGGAGTGATTGGCTATTCGCACCTCTGTTGGTTGCCGCTCGACTTGATAGTCATCCTTCAACTTATCCCGCGTGTATTTGATCAATTCCGCCGCGTTGGAGGCGGGCGCAAGCGCGAAGAACATGTCTTGAGCGGTAACCAATATCGAACCTTTATTCCGTCCTTTGAATGTCGCCGCGGGCTTGATTTGAGCCAAAACGTAATAGCCGGAGTCGGATGGTGGAGGGCCCTTAAATTCCTCGTGCCAATCGGACGGCAGTGGAAAAGAAAGTCCAAAGTACGGGTTATTGTAGGTGGCCTCGGTGATGCTCCCGCCTTCCGGCAGCGGAGTCACCGAATCACTGGCGCTCGACCACGCGCCTTTCACTAGAATGACGCCAGACGGGACCTTCCCCGGCTCCGGACTCTGTGCATGAGGCGGAACGGGACCCGGCCCAGGTCCCGGCAACGGTTCTTGAGCCTGGGCAAATATCACCGGAGAAAAACAAAGAAGCAACGCGACACTCAGCCTTTTCGAAATCAAGTCACGCCTCCTTCCTTGCAACCGACACATCTTATTATAGGTATTGGTGAGCAGGACACCATTTCGCAGCGCATCCTCTACATTTACTTTCGCGTTGAAACGGGGGGAGTGCCTCAATCTGGCGTGCTTCGGCATGTTCCTAGGGACGGTATGTCAGGTGGTGAATCCGCCGCGTTTCATGCCTCGTTGCGCCTCAGGGTTTTTCATGAATGTTTCCCAGACAAATCCGGATCGCGTGTTCTCCGCCATCAGCATGGTGATTCCCGTGTCGATTCCGATAACGTCGCTGCCGTACCAGTTTGTCAGCGGATTGAATGCGTCTACGAATCCATAACGGTTCCACGCGCGAGCTCCATAGCGGTCTCGAATCGTGCGGAGGACGCGAATCGCTTCCTGTGGAAGGAATGGCAGCGACCCGGCCGCGGCGCAGGGAACCACGGTTCCATCGATCGGGCCCGTTGCAGGAGGCCCTCCCCACACGACATAGCCTTTCGGAGAATCCGAGGCCGTGATGCCCCAAAGGTCTTCGCTGTAGTCGGGGAACTGCGAAGCCAGGTCCAAACAGAAGCGCCGATGGACTCCGGTGGCGATGATCGAGTTCTTGAAATAGTCGGCATATTGGTCATGCTTGTCGCGAAAATCAAACCAAGCTTGGGAATACTGATGAACGAAGAGAGGAGCGAACGAACCGATATAGCGGATGCCGTCGTATTCGAATGTCGACCGTTTCCAAGCGCCCCAGGTGTCAGCCGGCAACGGATGAGTGGTCGATCCTAGTCCCAACAAGTACATCATCATCATCTCGCTGTAATCGTCCCAGCGGTACTTAAGGAAGCCCGATTCCGGCAACCACCCATGCGACAGCAGGCGCGTGTCTTCGGAAAGCCACGTCCAGTCCACGCGGTCAAAAATCAAGCGCCCGAGTTCGCGGATCTCCGAATGCTGGAAATGCTGGCGGCACGTTAGAATTCCGCAAAGCAGAATGGCGGTATCGATCGACGACACTTCCGAATCCCATAACCTTTCACCGCTATCCACGTTGGCCCAGTGGTAAAAGAATCCCCTGTGGTTCGGCATTTTTTTCCACAGAAAGCGCAATGAATTTAGGACTCGGCCTTCCGCCTCAGGGCGCGAAACATACTTGCGTTTTTCGCCGATGCAAAGGGCTGTGAGCCCGAAGCCAAGCGCTGCGATGCTTCCGCGCGAACTTTTGTCTGGATTGACAACATTGCACCGATCCCTCACGACACCAGTGTCGGGGTTAGCTTGCTCCCAGAAGTATCGGAAGTTTCGGCTCTCGAGGTCCTCAAGGAGTGCATCATCTTCCGGCGAGAGTGGTAATTGACCTGCCAGCGGCGTGAATGCAGCAGCTCTTTGCCTGGATGGACCTATGAGGCGCTGAAGAACGGAACTGGCTAGAGGAATGCAGAGACCCGCACGTGCGACCTGTCGCAGCAACTCGCGGCGTGTGAGCTCCCACTTGCTATTCTCATTCATCTAGAAAATTATAGCCGTTCTGAAATGACGAAGACGCTTCACCGTGCGTTGGGTGTTTCTTGTCGCTAATACGTCATCTCTGCTCGCTAAGTGGCCCGCGTGATACCGCAGCGCTGCATTTTGTTAACGTCGGTAAACGGGAGATGAGTTGATGACTGGCGAAGATGCATCCAGCGGGGTCGCAATCGCCGACGTAGAAGTCAGCGTCGAAACCGGCGTGGCGGTCCATCCTGTCAAAAGCGATTGCCCTGGAGCTCGAGGCCCAACTGGGAAAGCTGCGCGCATTCTAGCTTTGGTGATTCACGCACAGCTTATGCTGTGAAATTCCACCCTGGATCGGTGGATGTTCTCTCGGACTTGACCAGATCAGAAGACGAACCTGCCTTGCAATTCCATGGTGCGACCGACCAACCCACCGTTGTTGAAGTCCGCCAATCCGAAATTCGGGTTCGCTACCGGGCGGGACCCGCAGCAGGAACTAATGACAGTGGAATCGCTTCCAAACGTAAAAGGCGCAAGATTGAGCTTGTTAAACGCGTTGTAAAGATTCATGCGCAACTGAATCTTGGCGCCCTCTCCAACGAACTTCATTGCTGGGAGCCCGAAGGTCTTCTGGATACTCATGTCAATCGCGCTGTAGCGGGGTCCGCGGAAGCTGTTGCGGCCGATCGCGGGAAACCTAGGGGGACCGGGTATGGTCTGAACCCCGAAGGTGCCGTCGGGATTGGCCATCGTGGCCAAAGGATTGGGGAAGTTAGGCGCCACGGGAGGCTGGCCCGGCACGGGCAAAAAGGCATCGGAGGAGTGGTCGCTGCCGACGCCACCATTGAATCCGATCGGACGAATCGGAGAGAAACAGTTCGAAGCTCCGAGAACTATGCATAAATTGCTGGCAACCGGAGTCCACGGGAATCCGGAATGGAAAGTAAAGATAGGGCTGAATTGCCAGCCACCTACGACTTTACCGAGGAAATCGTTGCGTCCTCGAAAGATAGGCAGGTCCCAAATTGCATACGCGCGAACATATTGCGTGGCATCGTAGTCGGAAGGTCCACGCTCGGTCGCGAGATCAGTAGGGAATGTTTGGTTCGTTGTGAACCCGGGCCCCTCAGCGGACACGTCGTCCATGGATTTGCTGTAGGTGTAAGAGAAGTTGAAAAGGACTCCGTGAGCGAACCGGTGTTCCACTTGCGTAATAAGCGCGTTGAAGCTGCCAGTTGTGTCGGGCGTGAAGGTGAATACATCGCCGAGTTGCCTGTTAGATTGTGGAAAGAAGAGAACCAGATCTTTGATCCGAAGCAAGTCGTGGCTGCTGCTCCCTGAGTAACCCACCGTGGCTACCCAGTTAGCAGGCAAAGCATATTGGACTTGCAACGAGTAGAGGTACACATACGGAGTGGGCATTTTGGCTGCGTCTGCGAAAACATTGGGCGGACTTTGACCCGCGAGGATGGTCGGTAGATTGGTCGCCGGGTTCAAGGGGGTGATTAGCACTGGGTTCGCCGGATAACTAATTGGCGAATTACTGGCTCCCAGTTCGTAGAGGATCTGGCCGTCTTTGAACGGCGTGCCGAACTCTCCCGGCGCCGTCCCGCAGCAGATGCTATAGTTTGCGACCAACGGCGGATTGTCACGGGTATTGAAAAATGAGTCGTCGTCAAAACGGTCGAACAAGATACCAAAACCGCCGCGCACCACAGCTTTGCTATTGAATTCCTGCGGACTCCAGGCGAAGCCAATTCGCGGACCGAAATTTCGCCAGGTAGTGCCCCACATGTGCTTGGGATTTACTGCGACGGCGTCAAAAAGCCCGGTGACTGGGTCTGGTCCGGGAAGGATGTTTTCGAGGTGGCCCTTTGCTTCGGTTGGAGGTCCAAAGTATTCCCAGCGCAGGCCGAGATTGACGGTGAGATTTGGCCGGAGCTTCCAGTCGTCCTGAATGAACAAACCAAGATCGGTGGACCGGAAATAGAGCGGCTTGGTTGTCGGAGCGCCGCCGGTGAGCGGATTGACGCCAATCGCTTCGAAAATCGGCGTTCCGTTGGCGAAATTCCACGGCCCTTGGAAAACGTAGTCCGGCCGGGCGTTGCCGTTCAAGTTGCTATTGTCCTGGTAGCGATCGCCATCAATACCGAACTTCAGCGCGTGGGTGCCGTGAACCTTCGAGACCATGTCTCGGAACGCAAAGGTGTTCTCGCCAAAGACGCCCGGGGTCGCGTCGCCCTGTGGAGCGCCAAAGCGAATCCGCTGCCCATTCGGAAGAGGCAATCCTTGAATCTCGGTACGCGGAATGGCCCAGTTCACCGCGGCATTCGAAGTGATCTCATTGAACGCAAAGCGGGTGAAGTTGAAGCGCGCTTCATTTATCAAGCTAGGCGAAATCGCTGAAACCCACGAAAGGAAGCCGGATGGACTGAGCCGATGGTCGAGGATATCCGCCATAGGACGACCCTGCGCCTGATCGTCAGAGCCGAGATGATTGAAATACGTTAGAAACGTGCTTGCGGAGAACGTGTTTCTTCCGCGCAAATAGTCGCCGCGGATGTTGTATTGATTCCCGCTTTGGGTGGTCGGCAGAAACAGCTGCGCGAATTCCAGGTCCGGAATCCCGTCCAGACCCCCGCCTGCAAACTGCGCCGGGCCAGGTGTAAAACTGGGATTGTAGGTTCCAAAGGACGCGAAGGGAGAACCTATGTCGATTCCCCCATTCACTACAGCGCACGGCTGGTTGGCATTAATCCAAAGTGTGCAGTCGATTGGCAGCAACTGATTAATTCGGGGAGCGACGCCTGCCGCCGACAATGTTGCGGCCACCGGTGTATTGGCGCGCGCGGCGATCAGCGTTTGATCGAACTGGGGTGTTTCGATGAACTGATTCTCAAAAGTAACGTTGCGGTCCCGCAGACCTTCATAGTTGAAGAAGAAAAACAGCTTGTTCTTGATGATCGGGCCGCCGATGGTTGCGCCAAACTGGCGAAAGGCGTCGTCGTTGCGGACCGTTGGTGCAAGCGTGTCGTTATTGATATCGAATCCGTTATATTTGTTGAATGCATTGAATCCCGGATTTTCGTACTGAAAGAATCCCGCGCCGTGAAAATCGTTGGTTCCTCCCTTCGTCACCACCTTCACGTGCACGCCGGAGTTGCGCCCGTCGGAAGCGTCGTAGTCGCTGGACACAACGGTGATTTCCTGCACAGAGTCGGCGCTGGGCGTGATGATCGCGGCGCCTCCGAAGCCCAAGCTGTCCGCGCTGACTCCGTCAACGGTATAGT
>Ga0210407_10002229_pt1 | contig 16860 bp, 14 predicted proteins | sample IncBWC27MmetaG_FD_150860 | JGI IMG/M metagenome (GOLD analysis project Ga0210407, IMG submission 150860) | Forest soil microbial communities from Barre Woods Harvard Forest LTER site, Petersham, Massachusetts, United States - Inc-BW-C-27-M | ecosystem: Environmental > Terrestrial > Soil >...
ATTTTGAGATTGTCGCTGTCGCCCAAGATACAAACGGTGTCAAGGACGCTGGTCCGTGGATTACCGCCGCCAGCCCGACCTACACGGCTTTGATTGATGAGAGACATGAGGTTTCGAAGCTGTACAGCATGGTCAATGTGCCCACCGGAGTGTGGATTGACGAGCAAGGGAAAATTGTTCGGCCGAACGAAGTGGCTTTCGTTGACGACCGGTTCAAAAACTTCAGCGGCCTCGATTCCGCTCCTTACCTCAACGCTTTGAGGGATTGGATCGAAAAGGGTGACAAGAGCATTTACCGCATGAGCGAAGAGCGGCTTCGCGAAAAACTAGCTGTCAACGACCCCGATGTCATTCTAGCTGCGTCCGAGTTTGCGCTCGGTGAGCATCTCTATAAGTCCGGACATTTGCCTGAAGCGATCCCTCATTTCAAAGAGGCGCAACGTTTGAATCCCAAGAGTTGGAATTACAAGCGTCAGGCCTATGCGCTGTCCGATGCCAAGCGCGACTATGGAACAAGCTTTGTGGATGAAGTCGAGAGGGCCGGTGGGAGCAAAGTCTACTATCCCGCTCCCGACCTGACACCCGGCGCCACCGGACGAGACAAAAGGCCCCAAGAATAATTGCCCTCGGGGTTGCGTGAGGCCGAATGTGGGCGCCCATGGTGTGTCGAGGAGCGAGGGGCCATGCTGCGCAGAGCGCTCTTTCGTGGAGCAACATCCGACGGTTATCTTAGATGGGATTTGCCGAAGAAGCTTGATTGAGCTAAATTTGGGACGAATTCGTCGAATACGTTGTAGCAAGAAATTTGTAGCTGTTGCCGGCTGCCATGCGGTGGCGGATTCTGACCGAAAGAAATGTGACGTCGAAATTCAAATCGACAAATCTATACGGGAGCACAATGAAGGCCAAGGCCAAACGGAACGCCGCAAGGAATAGGAAGCCCGTAAAATCGCTGCTCAAGGCTTTGCGCATCCTCGATACGCTCAGTGACGGCGTGGATGGCCTGGGCATTACGGATTTGAGCGGTGTGCTGAAGACTCCCAAGAGCACCGTGCATCGGCTGATCGCGACTCTGGAAACTGCGGGGTATGTGGCGTTTGATCCACCGACGGCGAAATACAGTCTCGGCAGCCGGGCCGCCAGACTGGGAGAGCAGCTGAATCATCACTCTCCCTTGCTTACGTTTGGAGCGCCGATGCTCGAACGACTCACCGAAGAGTGCCACGAGGCCAGCCATCTGGCGATCCTGCAGGGAACCGAAGTCGTTTATGTCTCTCATGAGGAAAGCAAGGAGCCGGTGAGGATCAGTTTCGGAATGGGGCACCGAGCGCCGGCCCACTGCACGGCTCTCGGCAAAGTTTTTTTGGCGGGGCTGACCGATAGCGAGATTCTGATGCTCTACAGGAACAAGAACAGACTCGAGAGACTCACGCCGCAAACAGTTTCGACGCTGGACCAGCTGCTGTCGGAGATTGCGGTCGTGCGCCGGGAAGGCATTGGTCACGACAACGAAGAATATACCAGGGGATTGCGCTGCATAGCTGCTCCGATCCGTGACTTTTCTTCGAGAATCGTGGCCGCCATGAGCCTGTCGATGTTCAAGCACAAGATGACGGCGGAACGAAGGGAGTTTTTTAGAGATGCTTTGGTTCGAGCCACCTCCGAGGTGTCCGAAAAGCTGGGATTTATCTCCGCACCGAAGATCCAGAGTGCCTTAGATTCGACGAAACCCCGCCTGAGCTAAACTGTTTTTTCCAAATAAGGACTCCTTGCGTGAGCAGGTTCGTTCTCCGATGGGCGAGCGCGTCGGTGGGAGCCTGATTATCCGACGAATAGCGATAACCGGAGCGGCAGCAAACGGAAGGCGCCGGAGAAGCGTTCCACCAAGCGGAACGGCGTTCCGACATATTCCTTGACAGCGCTAATTAGAAGGTGTTACGAGACATGTCTAGTTCTGAAGTGGAACGCCGTTCCACTTTGGGGCAAGGGAGTCCCAGCGCGTGGCCTACATTGGAGGTGTGTGGTGAATTCTCGAAGCAAACTCGGTTTGTCGTTGGTGTTGCTTGTGGCGCTCGTCCAATTCGTCGGTGTTTCCGGAGCAGGGGGGCAAACGGCCGCCACTGGGCAGGTCCTGGGAACAGTTACGGACCCGTCAAAAGCAGCAGTCGGTCAGGCCACAATTACGGTGACCAACGAAGCCACCGGCATCACGCGTACCGTCAAGAGCAATGCGGACGGAGATTTTGTGGTTCCCTTGCTGCCGCCGGGATCGTATTCGGTCACCGTGGAAGCTGTGGGATTCAAGACGCAGACCAGTGAAAATATTCTTGTACAAGTCGCCAGTTCAGCCACGGTGAACATCCGCCTGCAGCTTGGCGGATCGGCTGAGAAAGTGGTCGTGGAAGCCTCCGAAGAGATTCTGCAAACCGAGAGCTCCGCGAACGGCGGCACGGTAAACGACAAAACGGTTCCGGCTCTGCCGCTTAGCAGCCGGAATTACACGCAGATCCTGGATCTAGCGCCCGGAGTCTCGGGCTCGGTGCCGAACGCAGCAAGCTTGGGAAAGAATTCCGTGGACGTGTTCGTCAACGGCGGCCGAATCATGGACAACAGTTACCAGATGGATGGCCAAGACGCCGGGAATATGGAGACGCAAGGCACTGGCAGCATATTGTCAATCGGTGGAATCTCCATTCCCAACCCGGATGCCATCCAAGAGTTCAAAGTGCAAACCAGTTTGTACGACGCATCGTATGGCCGCGGCGCGGGCGGGAACGTCAATGTGGTGACCAAGTCAGGCAGCGATCAACTGCACGGCGCGCTGTTCGAATTCCTTCGCAACGACATCTTCAATGCGAATGACTTTTTCCTGAATCGAAACGGAGTTCCGCGGCCTCCCCTGAAGCAGAACCAGTTCGGTGGAACAATCGGCGGGCACATCATCAAGAGCAAGTTGTTTTATTTTGGTTCCTATCAGGGAACGAGACAGATAAATGGGGTGAGCTCGAACTCGGTGGCCACCGCAATATTGCCTGGTTTGACGGACGATCGTACGGCTGCCGGCATCGCCAAACTGTTTGGGGGGCACCAGGGCAGCAATGGCGGAACCATTGCAGCGGATGGATCGAATATCAATCCCGTAGCACTAAAGCTGCTCAACCTCAAGACAGCAGGCGGGGGCTTCCTCATCCCCACGCCACAAAAGGTTACTGGAACGGACTCGCAAGGAGGTCCACAGGGGCAATCGTCATTCAGTATTCCATCTAAATTCAACGAGGACCAGTACATCGCGAACGTGGACTACGCGCCGAGCAACAAGCATACCATCTCGGAGAAGTTTTTCTACGCGAAGTCACCGGAATTTTTGGCGTTCACGTCTTCGAACGTTCCCGGTTCAGGCACCAATGACCTGTTCAAAAACTGGAACGGCAACATCAAAGATACCTATGTGATCGCACCGACGCTGATCAACGAGGCCAGCATCGCGTACCATCGCTACTACGGCAGAGTCGCCAGCCAGAATCAGGTCACAAACCAATCCATCGGGCTGACGCCCGGGTGCACGAGCGCGTTCATGCCGATCATGGTCATCGGTTCGACGGAGTTGAGCGGCAACTTCAATGATGGTCAATTTACTGCGCCGACGGCGTGGGCAGCGCAGGATCAGATCTCCTGGACGCACGGAAGGCACAACCTTCGCGCGGGATTTGGATGGGAAAGAGATATCGCCGATTCCGCGGATCAAGAAGTGACGCGCGGTGATATTTCGTTCTTGAGCTTCGAAGATTTCCTGCTGGGAATGAGCGCGGCGCAGAACGGCGGGAAATTGAGCAACATCAACGTGTCGGATGATCTCTGCGGGGATACCACAAGAGAGTTTCACGTCGGCAGCCTGTACAGCTTTGCCCAGGACGACATCAAGGTGAACTCGCACTTGACCGTAAACGTGGGATTGCGTTGGGAAGGCCTTGGTCAGACTTCGGACGGAAAAGGGAAACTTGTCGACTTCTGGCCGTCGTTGGCTTCGAACGACCTGGCTAACAAGCCTTTCTCAGGTTTCGTCGCGGCTTCCAACTTCCCGGGGACTCTGCCTGCCGGAATCATGCGAAATTCCAATCCGACGTTCGCAGCGAATGGTTGGGCGCTGAACAATTTTGGGCCGCGGCTGGGATTTGCGTGGACGCCGCCTCTCTTCAATGACAAGCTCGTCGTGCGCGGCGGGTATGGACTCTACTACACGCATCCGCCAGTGAATGACGCGTTCCAATTGATTGTCAATCCACCGTTTTTCTCGAGGCAGACAAACGTTGGCGCATTGAACTCATTGGCAACTTTGCAGGTGCCGTTCAATCCTCCCTCGAACGAAGTATTCCCGAACTTCGTCGAGCGATCTCCAAATACGGCGCTTACCATTAATTCCATCAGCCCCGACTGGAAGCCCCCCATCACGCAGCAGTATAACTTCGGCATTCAATACGCATTGAACAGCACAACTCTGGTCCAGGTCGGCTACGTGGGGACGAAGAGCAATCGCATTGAAACGACGAACCAAATCAATCAGGCGGAACTTGCCGGCGCTGCCAACCCGGTCAACGGGCTGACGACCAACACATTTGAAAATGCGGCCCAACGCGTCCCCGTTCTCGGCATAGCGCCTAGCGGATTGGACCAAGCGCAATGGACCGGGATTTCTAACTACAACAGTTTGCAGGCGAACATCCAAAAAAGGTTCAGCCACGGGATTCAGTTCGGGCTGGCCTACACCTATGGGAAGACGCTGACGGACGTAACGGGTGTTGGCACCTTCCCGCTAGGGGGAGGCGCCTACAACGACCAATTGAATCCGATGAACGGCTACGGCCCGGCGGATTTCGACACGCGGAACCGCTTTGTTGCGAACTACCTTTGGGATTTGCCTAACTTCCATAACAACAAGGGAATTGACGGAAGGCTGCTCAGTGGATGGGGCGTGTCGGGTGTAATCGTCGCGCAGTCCGGGCCGGCGCTGACGTTTACCGATCCCGCTGCGGGCAGTGTCTATGGACTTGCCGGAGCATTCGGGACTTTTGGAGGGACTTTGTGTCCCGGCAAAACGGCCGCACACGTTCTGACTCCCGGCCCGGTGCAGACGAATCTGGATAATTTCTTCAACGCCAATGCTTTCTGCGCACCTCCGCAAATTGGTGATGGAACTGGCTTCGGCACGCTAGGCCGCGGTGTAGTCTATGGTCCTGGCCAACACAATATGGACATGTCGATATTCAAGGACACGAAAGTTGGAGGTCTGAGCGAAGCCGGAACGGTTCAGTTCCGAGCGGAGTTCTTCAACACCTTCAATACCCCGCAGTTCGCTAGCCAGACCACAACGCAATTTTCAACGGCGATAACTCAGTTGCACGCCCCAAGCTTTGGGCAGATCACGGCAACCACGGTGTCCCCGCGCATCATTCAATTTGGGCTGAAGTATACGTTTTAACTGCTGGGCCGGAAACACCACTGACTGCGGAGGGGAGCGAGAGCGTTTCGCTCCCTTCTTGATGAGAGGGAGAAAATGCGCAAGCTCTTGCCAGGGATCGTGCTGGTTGCGACTTTGATGGTGAGTTCAAAGGCGCAGCAAAAACCAACGCTCTCGCCGCTCACCAAGAGCTTCGTTAGCGTGGATTCGACTGTGGTGGCATTGGAGCACGTGCGGGTCATCGATGGGACGGGAGCCGCTCCGGAGGCCGATCAGACGATTCTCATCGAGAACGGAGTGATACGAGGAATTGGACCTTCTTCTGCGGTGTCTGTCCCCCCCGGCGCGCATGTCCTCGAGTTGACGGGGCGCTCGGTGATTCCGGGCCTTGTCGGAATGCACGATCACATGTTTTACCCAACCGCTTCGGGGGCAGGACCGGTGGAGGGCGCCCCTGCGCTTTATGGTGAAATGGGATTCAGTTTTCCGCGGCTCTATCTGGCCGAGGGCGTGACCTCGATTCGAACGACAGGGAGCCTGGAAACCTACACGGATCTGGCTTTGAAGAAAATGATCGACACCGGCAAGATGCCTGGGCCCAAGGTACACATCACCGGGCCGTATCTTGAGGGTGCGGGCTCCTTTACGCCACAGTTACACGAGCTCAGCGGGCCCGAGGATGCCGTGCGTCTCGTGAATTACTGGATCGATGAGGGGGCAACTTCTTTCAAAGCGTACATGCACATCACGCGTGCGGAACTGAGCGCGGCGATCAAAGCCGCCCATGCACGAGGAATCAAGGTCACCGGCCATTTGTGTTCCGTGGGATTCAGCGAAGCAGCGGAACTGGGCATCGACGACCTGGAGCACGGTTTGGTGGTGGACCAGGAGTTCAACCCCGACAAGCTGCCGGATGTCTGTCCGCCCGATGCCGACCGGCACCCCAGCATGGAAAAGGTGGATATAGCAAGCGAAACGGTCCAGGCGGTGATTCGTAAGCTAGTGCAGCATCATGTCGCGGTGACTTCCACGCTCGTTATTTTCGAAACGTTTGCCGCGAATCGCCCGCCGCTCGAGGACCGTGTGTTACAGGCGATGTCCCTGCCATCGCGTGCGGATTATCTGGCAGCACGTGCCAAGATTGCGGAGGGCAATGACAACGGCACAATTCTCCTTAAGAAGGAAATGCAGTTTGAACACGACTTCGTGAAAGCGGGAGGATTGCTGCTCTCCGGCGAAGACCCCACAGGATACGGTGGAGCGCTGGCGGGATTCGGTGATCAAAGACAAACGGAACTGCTGGTTGAGGCGGGGTTCACGCCGCTCGAAGCGATTCACATCGCTACCGAAAACGGGGCTGAATTCCTGGGACAGGCGGATCGAATCGGCACGTTGAAGGCCGGCAAACAAGCTGACATCGTCGTGGTCAAGGGTGATCCCAGCCGGAAGATTGAAGACATCGAAAACGTGGAACTTGTCTTCAAAGACGGAATCGGATACGACTCTGAGAGACTGGTCCGTTCCGTCCAGGGTGCGGTGGGATTGCACTAGAAGTGTGTCTTGGTAAACGCCGCATCTAGCTGCACAGCTGCCGCGATCGGGAGCTGCGATCAGCCAAGAGAATGAGGTTGGACGACTGATTGGGCTCTGGAGTTGATTCTCTTCCGGGTTTCGACTGTTCTTCCACCCATACCATCGCGTTGCCTTGCGACTCACTCAAACCCTTGACATACTCTTCGTGAGACCAGATTGCTATGGCGTAGAATCGCTTAAAATGGTTTCTGGGCGAAAGGTGAACCACACTTCCTACGAATCTGTTATGGCTGTGTCTTCGAGGCGTAGCGAGGCGGGCGTGGCCATCATCCGGACGCCGTGGTTAGTGAGACGACTGCATCAGGAGTATCTTTAACCCATCGCGTACGCCCATCAGCCATCTGGACTTCTGTCGCATTAGGGCCAGAACTGATGGCAACAATTTGATCGGTATTTACAAAGAGAACTCCGGTTTCTTCTCCGGCTTCATTCGCCTCGCGAAGTTTGATTAGCGCCATGTCAATTTCCGCTCTATCTGTTCCTTCGGGATGGAACACCACAACTACTTATAAATCTGAATTTTCAGGTCCACAACCACCGCGATGTATCTTCCCGCTTCGAGAAACTGCATGACTTTTTTGCCTTCCCTGGCCAGCTTCGCCCATCTGGATTTGGTATTCGGGTTTTGTTCCAGGCCCAGCAATTCCCGGCCTCCAAAACGAAAATCAATCTGTTTCAATTTGCTTTTGGCCGTTTGCTTGACAGAATAAGTCTCGCCGTCAATCTCGACGATTTTCTTCTTATCGACCAGACTCTGTTGCCAGACGGACAGAAGAGCGGATTCAAAACTCGTGGACACCAGCTGAGGATAGCACCTAATTACTACGCACCAAGGCGCCGAACGGGGCGGACGAGCTAACCCGGGAATTCTGAGGCAGGCGGTTGGTGATCGAGCGCGGTCAGAACCCATTTCTGCAAAACGGCTCGAAACTGGGGCTTTATTTCGCGAAACACCAAGCCCATGCCCTCGGGCTTGTGATACAGGACTGATGCCTCGGCCTCGAAATGCTCTCCCGAGTGGTCAATCTTCAGCAACACAGGGAGCTGCATTTCAAACGATGCAGAAGTCTCCAGCAGACACCCGCGCAAGCTCACTTCCGTCACACGTGCGGTGACGGAAGCAGTGGGAGACCATTCAGGAGCGATCTCGGCACTGGCATTGAAGGCAAATCTTAGCCCACGATGATCATTGTCCACCGTTCGAGCCTATTCCATTGAACACCCGGTGTCGAGTCACTCGATGAAGGTGCGTTACGTATTGCCTACTACTGGTGTTCCGACCGGGGAGGGCGGATTATCCGGCCGCCTTCTTAGCCTGCGCTCGAAACTTCTTCCACCGCTTCCTGGCAGCTCTCCCGATCTTTGCCCTGGCGGCAGCAGACATAACGCGCTTCTTTACCGTCTTGAGTTCCTTGCCCGTCGAATAGCCCAAAGCCTTCCCAGCCGCTCGTACTCCGTTCAATTGGTGCTGTAGCTTGCCTAACTGCTTTTCGAGTTTTCTCTCTTCGCGTTTAATGGCTGCTAGAATGTCCATGAATCCTCCCGATCAAATCTATCGCAACCGGAGGTGGTGCACCAGACGTAAGGCAGGAGGCAAGTAACTCGGCAGTAGCTCGGTGAACTCACTGGAGTTCTCTGGTGGCGACTCTTCGCCGGTTCGATGGCGTCAAATTGATCTCGCCGCTTGCAGAGAAGCCGGCGATGCACACCAAGTCCCTGCCACAATCGCACCATGTTGTCACAGGCATTCAATCGCTCGAGCCATGCGGTGGAGTTCTTTCGGGTATCTTCCCACTGGTCTCTTTGCCGCTTGCAGTTCCTTTCCCTCGAAAGCGTGCCTTATCCGAGTGTCTCAAGTTACGGGTTCAGTCCAGTACACCGCTAGATTCCGGTGTCCAATTTTGTGCCCGCCTTCAAGTCTGGTACTGTTCGAGGAGAAACGAGGCCATGGTGGGGTACTCCGCAAAAAAGGAACGAGTCGGGACAGCCGGACACCCTAAGATGAAAATGAGAGGAGCGAGACATGAAGATGAACTCCATGCGAACTTTTGTTGGGCTACTCATTCTGCTGATCTGTCCCTTTTCTGTCTTAGGCCAGACCGCGACCACCAACCAAAATGTCATTCTTCGTCGCGATCCCTCGAGGGCCAGCGTCGCCCTTGCTCATCTCGCTGAGGGAGCGAGACTAACTCTGGTGGATGGAGCCCCAGATAGTGGCTTCTACCACGTTAGGACGGAGGATGAACAGGTCGGCTGGATCTGGTCGAAGTTCGTGACACTCTCGCCTGCGCCTACACTACCGACCGCCCAGGCAGTCCCCCAAGCCACGCCTCAAGCGTCTCAGCCGCCAGAAACGCAGTGTGATCCGAACCTGTGGACCCATGTCTACCGTCCGATGCGACTTATTGTGAAACAACAATGCCTCGCTGTCACCGGGACAATCATGGATGCTACTGCGGGCAAGAAGTCGGACGGCGTTCGCCACGAAGCGGATGGCGACACCCACGGATGGCTGAAGGTGGACTCGCAATTTGAAAATCTATTGAACGCCGGGAACATGAGCGATGAAGGAGGGAACCTAGTTTTTGAGATTGTATGTAGATTCCCGGTTAGCCAGCAGGACGCCAAAGTGGCGTGCGCAAACTACACCAATCAAGTGTCCCTGCCTCCGGTGGGTTCTCACGTTCAAATAGTTGGCACTTTGGTCCAAGACAGTTTCCATGCACAGTGGATTGAGATTCATCCCGTCACGAGAATTACGGTGCTCCCATAGACACAGAAACGATGCCCGTCTCATCAGTTTTACATTCCGTCGCAGGTGACGGCCGAATGTGCCCAAACGTCCTTGTGCTCTCTCCATCTGTTCACTGGTTTACGCCACTGGCGAGGATTCCGCCATCGACAATGAGCACGGAGCCCGTCGTGAAACTGGCCGCGTCCGACGCCAGGTAGACAGCCGCGCCAGCAAGCTCCTCGACTTGCCCAAAGCGCTTCAGGGGTGTGCGCATCAGGAATTCATTGCCTCGCGGCGTACCGTCCAGCAGCTTTTCGTTCAGCGCGGTGCGGAAGACGCCCGGTGCGATGGCGTTCACGCAGATTCCGTGGGTCGCCCATTCGACGGCCAGCGACCGCGTCAACGAAGCGACCGCGGCTTTGCTCGCAGAGTACGCGGCGACCTCGAATATGCCGAGAAAAGAGCCAATCGAAGCGATGTTGATGATCCTTCCGTACTGGCGCTCCGCCATGTGCCGGCCAAAAATCTGGCAGGCGCGCAGGATGCCGGTGAGATTTGTTTCGAGAATGTCGTTCCAGTCTTGTTCGGAAAAATCCATCGTGGGGGCGCGCTTGGTGCGTCCGGCGGAGTTCACGAGGATATCCACTTTGCCGAATGATTTCAAAGCGGCATCGAGCAGCTGTTCGAGCGAAGCCCGGTCAGTCACATCAGACGTTCGGCGAAGGGCGCGGCGTCCCAGGGCTTCGACTTCGCGGGCGGCGGCCTCTACTTGGTCGAGGCGCCGCGATGTGGGGGCGACGTCAGCGCCGGCTTCGGCCAGGCCCAGGGCGATCGCTCGGCCGATGCCGGAAGTGCCGCCGACGACCACGGCTGACTTGCCTTTCAGATCGAGCTTGCGGTATCCCATTGTTTCCGTCTCCCTGTGAAGATCTGGTTGCTTACCAACTGCACTCGCGACGCGCTTGCGCCTTTGGTCGGGAACAGCAGCATCGCTCTACCAGTTGAACATCGTGCCGTCCAACTTTCTATTAATGGGCAAATACGCGCGTTCGTAAGGAAACTTTTCCGCGAGCTTCTCATTGTAGTCGACGCCCAAACCGGGCGCGTCTCCGGGATCGAGGAAGCCGTCGCTGAAGGAATACGTATGCGGGAACACTTCGTCGGTTTCCTTGGTGTGAAGCATGTATTCCTGAATTCCGAAATTGTTGACGGAGATGTCGAAATGAAGAGCGGCGGCTAAGGAAACTGGCGACAAGTCTGTCGCACCGTGGCAGCCGGTCAGGACGTGATAAATCTCCGCGAGAGACGCGACTTTTTTGAGGTGCGTGATGCCGCCGCCGTGGACCGTGGCCATGCGAATGTAATCGATCAATTGTTCGGTGATGACCGTCTTGGCGTCCCAAATGGTGTTGAAGACTTCACCCAGCGCGAGCGGCGTGGTGGTGTGCTGGCGTACGATGCGAAATCCCTCCTGAAGCTCCGCCGTGACGGCATCTTCGAGCCAAAAGAGGTGATAGGGCTCGAGGCTCTTGCCGAGGCGAGCCGCTTCGATCGGTGTAAGGCGGTGATGGGCATCGTGCAGGAGGTGAACATCATCGCCAAACTTCACGCGCAGTGATTCGAAAAGTTTTGGCACATGCAGCAGATATTTTTCGGTGGACCAGAGGTTTTCCGGAGGCAAGCCTTTTTCGGCAGGTTCGTAGTAGAGCTTGTCTTTTGCAACGCCGTAGGTGGAGGGAATCCCGGGAATGCCCGATTGCGCGCGAATGGCGCGATAGCCCATGGCCGCGTATTTGCCGACTTCATCGATGGTTTCCTCGATGTCGCGGCCATTGGCGTGGCCGTAGACCATGACGCCCGTGCGGCCTTTTCCACCGAGAAGGTTGTAAACCGGAGTGTTGAGGGCTTTGCCCTTGATGTCCCAGAGGGCGACGTCGATCGCACCAATCGAAGCCATGGTTACGGGGCCACGGCGCCAGTACGCGCCGCGATAGAAGTATTGCCAGATGTCTTCGGATTGAAACGGATCGCGGCCGATGAGGCAGGGAATTAAATGCTCGGATAGATAGGCGGCGACGGCCAGCTCGCGGCCATTAAGCGTCGCATCGCCGAGGCCGTAAATCCCCTGGTCGGTATAGACTTTTAGGGTCACGAAATTCCGGCCTGGAGACGAGATCAGCACCTCTGCATCCGTGATTTTCACCAATCCTCCTGTAGTTGCAATTAGTCTTTCCCGCCTAGGATTCGCCGCTCTCAACCGCACTGGCAACCAAGCGGTGCGGAGAATTTCAGATTCGGCGGGCGAGGCCCTGATCCGTCGCCTTTGTATTGCGCACCAGTATAAGCACGAGGATCATCCCCACAAAGGGAATCAGGCCCGCGATAACCTCGCATTGATTTTTAGTCGCGCGCAGATCGAATCGTTCGCGCAATGATTCCGCGCCCCGCGAACTAGAGAGTTTACAGCACCGTCTGCGAGCGCTGAAATGGGATTTGGGCAGCTGCTTCCTGCGTTGCGCGGCTTCAATCCAAATGCTGCCGCTACCTGAGTTCGCTCTTTCGCCGCCATCGCTTTTTGATATAGTCCCAACCGCGATGCCTCTTGATTCTTCGAAGGACCGCAAGTCCGCTCGCGTCCCGCTCACCGGAAATCAAATTCGAGGATTCTGGGCCGCGTGGGGTGGATGGACTCTCGATGGCATGGATTCTTTCATCTACGCGCTGGTTCTATTTCCCTCGCTTCGAGAACTTCTGCCTCGATCGGGCATCGCCGCGACGAAAGGCAATGTCGGCTACTACGGTGGGTTGCTTTTCGCTCTCTTCCTGCTTGGCTGGGGGCTTGCTTTTTTATGGGGTCCCGTCGGCGATAAGTTCGGCCGAGTGCGCACCTTGATGCTGACCATTGTTTGGTATTCCGTCTTTACGTTTCTCAGCGCACTGGTCACCAGCGTCTGGCAGTTGGCGATACTGCGTCTGCTCGCAGGAATTGGAATTGGCGGCGAGTGGGCCATGGGCGGAACATTTGTCGCCGAGGAGTGGCCGGAGAGCCGGCGCCGGGCGGGCGCGGGCTATATGCACACCGGCTACTACGTTGGCGTCTTCCTTGCGGCGATCGCCAACTACGCAATCGGCAGCCGCTACGGCTGGCGCGCCATGTTTGCCGTCGGGGGCTTGCCTGCACTCCTGCTTGCTTGGGTGCGTCATGGCGTTACCGAGCCGTCGCGCTGGTCCAGCAAGGCAGATGTGGTTCGCTCCTGGCGGCTCTATCGCCCGTTCGCGGCGCTTTTTTCGCCTGCGTTGCGCCGCCGTACGATTCTGAATTCGTTGTTCATGCTTGCTTCGATCAGCGGGCTTTGGGCCGGAACGGTCTATGTACCGGCAGCGGTAACTTCTCTGGCCGAAGCAGCTGGCCGAGTTGGCCCGCAAGCCGCGCAGCTTGCCTCCCGCGCCACCATGCTGGTCGCGTTCGCCACGATTCTGGGGTGCCTCGGGATGCCCTGGCTTGCCGAACGCTTTGGCCGGCGCGGCGCCCTCGGCTTTTTCTTCGCCTTGATGATGGTGTTTATTGCGCTCACGTTCGGCAAAGTCTTCTATCTAGGGCCAACCGCGCTTCCGTGGTTTTTTGCCTGCTTGTTTTTTCTGGGTTTGGGCGGGGCGAACTTCGCGGTCTACACGCTGTGGCTGCCGGAGCAGTATCCCACTGAATGCCGCGCAAGCGCGTTCGCTTTCTCCACGTCTTTTGCGCGCTTCGGCGGAGCCGGGATCACCTTTCTGGTCGGAAGCGGCGTCGAACGATACGGCTCGCTCGGCCTTCCTGTGGCCACCACTTCGCTTGCATTTGCCGTTGGTCTTCTTCTAATTCCTTTTGGAGCTGAAACACGTGGACAAGCATTGCCGGCGTAGCGCAAAACCGCTGTGGAGTGTTTTGGACGGGAAGGGCAGAAACCTTGGCTTAGTTGAGGGGTTGTCAACTCCTCATCGGCAGAGGCTCATAGCGTGCAAATAACGGACCCAGCGGTTACTTCCAAATCAAACGCACGTCACGCAGTTCTTGCCGGTTTTTTTGGCTGGACCCTCGACGCCTTCGATTTTTTTGTGGTTGTCTTCATGTATGACGTCCTGGCTCGTCAATTCGGCGTATCCAAGAAAGACATCATCTTCACTACCTTTGCCACCCTCGCCTTGCGTCCGGTTGGGGCGGCGATTTTCGGCGTGCTTTCCGATCGTTACGGGCGGCGTAGACCGCTCATGGCGAACGTCGTCTATTTCTCGCTAATCGAGCTGCTGTGCGGTTTTTCACCCAGCTACAGGTTCTTTCTCGTCATGCGGGCTCTGTTCGGCATCGGTATGGGCGGCGAGTGGGGCGTAGGTGCATCCCTCGCGATGGAAGCGGCGCCCGTGCGCTGGCGAGGCATTCTCAGCGGGATTTTGCAGAGCGGCTATTCGATCGGCTATCTGCTGGCCGCCATGGCCGCACGGTTCCTTCTGCCCGCCTGGGGATGGCGACCGATGTTTTGGATCGGCGCACTACCTGCCCTGCTGGCGCTCTACATCCGGCGAAAGGTTCCGGAGTCCGAAGCGTGGAAGCAGCACCGCGCCGCCAGCACCGGTCAAGTCTTGCGCACCGTGGCGCTAGAATGGAAACGATTCCTTTACCTGGTCGTGCTTATGACCTTCATGATGTTCATGTCCCATGGCACGCAGGATTTGTACCCGGACTTCCTGCACGAAGTACATCGCTTCTCGGCGGCGGTAGTCGCGAACACGGCGATTATTTACAACATCGGGGCGGTCGTCGGCGCAATTATCTTCGGACACCTCTCGCAGGTCGCCGGCCGGCGCAAGAGTATGATCGCGGCATTGGGACTTTGTTTACTTATCATTCCCCTGTGGGCGTTTGGCGGGAGTTTGGCTGTTCTCGTCATCGCCGCGTTTGTAATGCAAATGGGCGTGCAGGGCGCGTGGGGCGTGATTCCCGTGCATCTGAACGAAATGTCCGCGGATGCAACACGGGGATTGATGCCCGGACTTACCTACCAGTTGGGAATCCTGTTCGCGTCGCCCACAAATGCCATCCAGTATTCTTTGCGCGACCGCGTGGGCTACCAGTGGGCCATCGCCGGTTTTGAAGTCCTAACCATCCTGACGCTTGCGGTCCTCCTGCTGCTGGGCTCGGAACGCCACGGGCGAAGCTTTGTGCGAGACCCTCAGAAAAGCGCCCCGGCAAGCGCTGAATAATGGCTCGGCTCATCGAAACCACTCGGGTCCGCCCGCTAGTCGAATTCGAGCTTGGCGTATGCCCTTGCATCTAGTATTTTCCAATGCGCGAGTCTTTAGGCCGAGAGCAGGCAACGGTCGGTCCAGCGAGAACGTCACATGCAACGGGAAAGCACGCCACCAACGATGAACGTTCGACAACTCTTTGATCTCACAGGACGCGTGGCTATCATCACCGGCGGATCCATCGGGCTCGGCCGTCAAATGGCGGAAGGCCTGGCGGAAATGGGCGCCCATCTCGTGTTGTGCGCTCGTAAGAAGGAGCGCTGTGAGCAAGCCGCTAGGGAATTCGAGAGCCTCGGCATACGGACGCTGGCACTCGGCTGCGATGTAAAAAACCCAGCCGACGTTCACGCCGTAGTCGATGCGGCGATTTCTCAATTCGGTCGCATCGATATTCTCATCAACAACGCCGGGACTTCTTGGGGCGCTCCAGTCGAAGAAATGCGCCTCGAACACTGGAACAAAGTGATAGAGACGAATCTGACGGGCACGTTTCTCTTTTCACAGGCCGCTGGAAAATTCATGACCGCCCAACGCCGCGGAAAGATCATCAATATCGCCTCCGTCGCGGGCTTGCGCGGTGCTCCGCCTGAATTTCAAGCCATCGGCTACCATGCCAGCAAAGGCGGGGTCATTGCCTTCACTCGAGACTTGGCCTGCAAATGGGGTATCCACAACATTCAAATAAACTCCATCGCTCCGGGCTGGTTTCCCACAAACATGTCGCAGGTCGTGATAGAACGAAATAAGGAAGAGTTCTTGAAGAAAATCCCGCTACGGCGATTCGGCAATGACCACGATTTGAAAGGCGCAGCCGTCTTTCTTGCTTCGGACGCCTCCGACTACCTCACCGGGCATGTTCTGGTCGTCGACGGAGGCCAAACCGCCTAGAAGGCGCTGGATACAACATGAATATCCCACTCACACCTCTTCGATGCTTGCGATACGCGGAAGCCCAATTCCCGAGCAGGACTGCGGTCGTTTGCGGCGATCTGCGATTCACCTACGCGCAATTTGCCCAGCGCGTCGCTCTGCTGGCGGGTGCGTTGCGCGCAGCCGGAGTGAAACCCGGCGACCGCGTCGCCTTCCTAAGCATGAACTGCCATCGGTTGCTGGAGGCTTACTATGGCGTTCTCGACGCAGGCGCTATCCTGCTGCCCCTAAATATCCGGCTGGCCCCACATGAACTTGCTTTTATTTTGAACGACGCCGGAGCCAGAGTGCTCTTTCTCGAAAACAGTTTTCTCCCGACGGTCGAGTCCTTCCGGCAAAGCGCCTCGACGGTTGAAGCCTTCTATCTTCTCGACGGCGCGCCACAGGCCGATTGGCTCGCGACAAAAAACTACGACCAACTTCTTGCCGACGCCACGCCCTACCACACCGACATCATGGAAATTGACGAGAATGCCGTCTCCGAGATTTTCTACACCAGTGGCACCAGCGCCACGCCCAAGGGCGTGATGCTGACGCATCGCAATGTGTACATGCACGCGCTCTACGCCTGCCTCACCGACGATCCCACTGCCGAAGGCGCGCAGCTTCACACCATTCCTCTGTTTCACGCCAATGGGTGGGGCACGCCGCACGCCCTTGCTTTGACCGGCGGCAAGCACGTGATGCTCCAGCGTTTCGAGACAGCGCGCATTTTCCGCCTGATTGAACAAGAACGCGTTCGAACGATGTGTCTCGTTCCGGCCATGGCCACGGCTCTCGTCAATTGCCCCGAGCGCACCAAGCATGATTTGAGCAGCCTTCGCATCATTAATATCGGCGGGGCCGCCTCGTCTCCTACCCTGGT
>Ga0210407_10002230_pt1 | contig 16857 bp, 17 predicted proteins | sample IncBWC27MmetaG_FD_150860 | JGI IMG/M metagenome (GOLD analysis project Ga0210407, IMG submission 150860) | Forest soil microbial communities from Barre Woods Harvard Forest LTER site, Petersham, Massachusetts, United States - Inc-BW-C-27-M | ecosystem: Environmental > Terrestrial > Soil >...
ACCACCAGAATGCCGCCGTCCATCTGCGCCGCTCCGGTGATCATGTTCTTGATGTAGTCGGCGTGACCGGGACAATCCACGTGGGCGTAGTGCCGGTTCGCCGTCTCATACTCCACGTGCGCCGTGGCGATGGTGATGCCGCGTTCCCGCTCTTCCGGCGCGTTGTCAATCGAATCGAACGAGCGGAACTTGATCTTCGGGTTGTGCTTGGACAACACCTTGGTGATGGCCGCCGTCAACGTGGTCTTCCCATGGTCAATGTGACCGATGGTCCCAACGTTTACATGCGGCTTGCTGCGATCAAATTTCTCTTTTGCCATTGTCTTTAGCCTCTAGCTTCTAGCCCTTAAGTCTTAAATCTATGACGGGACCGTGTCCGTTCCGTCGTCGAAATCGGAGTCGTCCTGATAAAACGAACCCAGCACGATCTCGCTCTCAATCAAATCTTCGCTAGCGATCAACAAGCTGAACCTTCCAAGGTCCATTTGATGTTCCCGGCGAAAACTCTCAAAGTCTTCATGCGAATGCCAGTAGTCAAACACTTTGTACCGGCGCCGCCTATATCCCTGCAATTCCAAGCGCAACGCGGTGCCTAAATACTGCGGCAAGCGCCGAAGGAAATCTGGCCACAGCCCTTCGCGGCCAAAAACCTTCTCAAAATCTCTTTCTCGCCCTTCAACCACTGCGAACTCGCGCACAACCACGAACCGCTTCGTGCCGGCCAGTTCACCTGGCCGCGCTTTTGCCCTGCACCTTGGCGACGATTTCTTCCGTGACGGAGCGCGGGGCTTCGTCATAGTGGGCAAAGTGCATGGAGAACGTTGCACGCCCTTGCGTGCTCGAACGCATGGTGGTGGCGTAACCAAACATCTCGGCCAGCGGCACCAGCGATTTAATGACTTGCGATCCGGCGCGATGCTCGACGCCTTCAATGCGTCCGCGGCGCGAATTCAGGTCGCCGATAATGGTGCCCATGAATTCCTCCGGGACCACCACTTCCACCGACATGATCGGCTCCAGCAGCACCGGCGACGCCTTGCGCGCGGCTTCCTTGAAGCCCATGGAGGCCGCGATCTTAAACGCCATTTCATCGGAATCTACTTCGTGGTAGCTGCCGTCATAGAGCGTGACCTTGATGTCCACCATTTCGTAGCCGGCCAGCACGCCGCCTTCCATAGCCTGCTTGATGCCCTGTTCGATAGGCTTGAAGAATTCTCGCGGCACGGAACCGCTCTTAATCTCATTGACGAACTCGAACCCTTTGCCCATTTCATTGGGCGCGATCCGCAACTTGACATGGCCGTAGTGCCCGGACCCGCCGGTCTGACGGATGTACTTGCCTTCCGCCTGAGATTCCTTGCGGATGGTTTCGCGGTACGCCACCTGGGGTTTGCCGACGTTGGCTTCGACTTTGTATTCGCGCATCATGCGATCAATGATGATCTCCAGATGCAACTCGCCCATGCCGCTGATGATGGTCTGGCCCGAATCCGGATCGGTGGCCACTTTGAAAGTGGGGTCTTCCTGCGCCAGCCGGTTCAGAGCTACGCCCATTTTTTCCTGGTCGCTCTTGGTCTTGGGCTCCACGGCAACCGAGATGACCGGCTGCGCGAACTCGATCGACTCAAGCAAAATGGGCGCTTTGTCTGAACAGATGGTGTCACCGGTGGTGACGTTCTTCATGCCTACGCAAGCGCAGATGTCGCCGGCGAATATCTCGCTGATTTCTTCGCGCTTATTGGCGTGCATCTTTAACAGCCGCCCAATGCGTTCGGTTTTCCCTCGGGTGGCATTCAATATGGTGTCGCCCGTCTTGAGATGACCGGAGTACACACGCACGAACGTCAATTGCCCGACGAACGAATCGGCCATGATCTTGAACGCCAGGCCGGCAAAAGGCTCGTCGTCCGCAGGCCGGCGTGATATTTTCTTTTCCAAATGGTCCGGGTCGTGCCCTTCGGTGGGAGGGATATCGAGCGGCGAAGGCAGATAGTCGACCACTGCATCCAGCAGGGTTTGTACGCCTTTGTTTTTGAACGCCGTGCCGCACAGCACGGGGAACAGCTTCAATCCGATCACGCTCTTACGCAAAGATGCGCGCAGTTCGTCCGGCGAAATCGTCTCGCCTTCCAGGAACTTGTGCAGCATTTCATCGTCGTTCTCGGCAACGCTCTCCACCAGCTGGGCGCGGAAAGCTTCGGCTTTCTTGACCAGCTCGGCCGGGATTTCCTGTACTTCGTATTGCGCTCCCAGCGTTTCGTCGTTCCATACGATCGCCTTCATGTTGATCAGATCAACGACGCCTTTGAATTTTGCTTCCTGGCCAATGGGAATCTGGATCGCTACGGGGCGGGCGTTCAAACGCTTGCGGATGGTATCGACAGCATGCTCAAAATCGGCGCCCATTTTGTCCATCTTGTTGATGAAGCAAATTCGCGGGACGCCGTACTTATCAGCCTGGCGCCATACGGTTTCCGATTGCGGCTCGACGCCATGGACGGCGTCAAACACGGCCACGGCGCCGTCGAGGACGCGCAGAGAGCGTTCCACCTCGGCGGTAAAATCCACGTGCCCGGGAGTATCAATAATGTTGATGCGGATGTCGCGCCACGAACACGTTGTGGCGGCGGAAGTAATCGTAATGCCGCGCTCCTGTTCCTGCTCCATCCAATCCATGGTGGCCGTGCCTTCATGCACCTCACCCAGACGGTGCAGAATGCCCGTATAGAACAGGACGCGTTCGGTCGTAGTGGTCTTGCCGGCATCGATGTGCGCCATGATGCCGATGTTCCTACAACGCTCTAATGGTACTAGTCTTGGCACGATATCCCTTGAACTTTCACCTGCGACCAGCAGGCTTGTTTCAAATCCTTGATTCTTAAAGACTGCTTTTCTACCACCGATAATGGGCAAAGGCCTTGTTGGCTTCCGCCATGCGATGGACGTCTTCCTTTTTCTTGATGGTCGCGCCGCGTCCGTTGGCAGCGTCCAGGAGCTCATTTGTGAGCTTGTCAACCATTCCTTTTTCGCCGCGTTCGCGGGCATAATCCACGATCCACCGGATGGCCAGCGAGGTGCGCCGGTCCGGGTTCACTTCCACCGGCACCTGGTAGTTGGCGCCGCCCACGCGCCGCGTCTTTACTTCCAGCAGCGGCTTGGCGTTTTCTACCGCCTTCTTGAACAGCTTGAGCGCTTCGTCGCCGCCCTTGGCCTGCAGGTTTTCCATTGACTTGTAGAAGATGGACTGCGCGGTCGACTTTTTCCCGCCCCACATCATGGTGTTGACGAACTTGGTCACCAGCGTGGAGTTATAGATAGGGTCGGCCAGCGGGTCCCTCTTCGGTACGTGTCCTTTGCGTGGCATAGTCTTGTTCCTTCAGATCCTATTTGGGCCGTTTGGCCCCGTATTTCGAGCGGCCTTGCTTGCGGTTGGCGACGCCTGTGGCGTCCAGCGTTCCGCGGACGACGTGATAACGCACTCCGGGGAGGTCCTTCACGCGGCCTCCGCGAATCAGCACAATGGAGTGTTCCTGCAGATTGTGGCCGACGCCCGGAATGTAGGTGGTAACTTCAATGCCGTTCGTCAGGCGCACGCGGGCCACCTTACGCAGGGCGGAATTCGGCTTCTTCGGCGTCTGGGTGTACACGCGGGTACACACGCCGCGGCGCTGCGGACAACCCTGCAGGGCCGGGCTGGCCGTTTTGTAGTTCGGCGCCTTCCTGCCTTTGCGAACCAGTTGATTGAATGTCGGCATAATTTTGTTTCCTTAAAAAATCTCCAGATCCGCTTTCCGCAGGCAAACGGCGACCTGCACACGCACACCTGAGCGCTCGCTTCCATCCCGCGTGGGGACTGGCTCCGGGCGCGCCAGAACCATAATTCCGCTCTTGCGGAAGAATCTGGATTTACCAGTTCGGTGGTCGAAAGACGACGGTGGCGCCGAGCCTTAAAGGGGGCGTTCCGTTTCGTCTTCCCTGGCCTGCATACCCTTCACGGTGGAAGGTCGCGCAGACCGTTTCAGCGAGATATGCCCTGATCACGGACATTGTCCTCGGGCAAAACTACTCTACCGCTCCAACAACAACAGCAAGCTAAGTTGAACTCGCAGAACCTGTTTAAATATAACAAGCGGGTGAATCAGGCGTCAACCTGATGGCCGGTGTTTTTTGGGGTTCTCGCGAAAAAGACGTGTCGCCGGCAAGATAACGGGGTTCATCACTTCGGCCTGGCGTTTTCGCGCCGAAAAGCGGCCTCCTTGAAGAATTGCGCACAAAAAACTAAACTGATCGTTCTCTATTATCTGGAATTGCTTTATGTCCGCAAGGGCGCCCTTGCGGGGAGGTTGAATGCGGTCTGTCATCATTGTAAGTGGCTCCGTCCTGCTTCTTGCCCTGGTTCTTGCGGGCTGCGGCGGCGGCAGCAGCAATAAAATAGTCTCCAATCCCAACCAGGTTGTCTCGGTCACGGTGAGTCCGAACTCTGTTTCCCTCAACGCTGGCGATGTCGTGCAGATTAACGCGCTCGCCGTCAATTCCGGCGGCACGCCGGTTACGGCGACTTTCACTTACAGTTCGTCGAATTTTGCGCTGATCACCATCTCCCCAACGGGCCTGGTGTGCGGCGGCGTTTGGGACTCGGCCTTTGTGGTTTGCAAGGGTACGGATTCCCTAGGGAATCCTTTAGCCGGCCAGGCCACACTTACCGCGACAAGCCAGGGTGTGATCAGCAGTGCCATCCCGGTTTCTGTGCACCCCAAGATCACCTCTTTGGTGGTGGATCCCGTGGCGGGCTGCACTTCAACCACGCAAACGCAACAGTTTTTCGCGCATGCCTGCTCCACTCTTGCTCTGCCCCACGACGCGTCGGGGCCGTGCGCGCCGAATGCGAAGGAGATCACCACTCTGGTCGGGCCTTTCCAATGGAACGCCACCAATTCTCAGGTGGCAAGTCTGGACGCCAACGGACTGGTCACGGCCCACAATCCGGGCACGGCCGGCATCTTCGTGACAAACACCAACGTTTCCTCGCCGGTGGCAAATTACCGGACCTGCATGCCGATTGAAATCAGGTTGCACGTGCCGGGTGACTTGCCAGGGCACCTTACGACCTCGGCAAACCTGGCCTTGAGCGGCACGCAAACAGTAGAGGCTGACTACACCGACGAAAAGGGCTTCGCCCTGGGCTCGGCGCCGGTAACCATTCTAAGCAACGACACAGCGGTCGCGACCATTTCCGGGACCACCGTGACAGCGCAGTCTTTCGGCGGCGCAGGCATTGTTGCCGTCTGCGTCCCTCCGGGCTGCGGCATCGGTCTCAACGCTCCCGTTTATAGCAACCTGTTTCAAATTACCGTGACCGGAGCCAGCCCAGCCACCACGGTGTTTGCCACCAGCTCGTTCACTCCGCCCAGCGGGACAAGTCCGACGATCATTCCTATTGACACCAGCAAGACCCCACCCGTGGCCGGCACGGCCATCAACCTTCCCGGCACACCCAACTCTTTTGTGGTGAGCGCAAACGGAAACAGCGCCTACCTGGGCACCACGGCAGGCCTGGTAAAACTGGACACCGCGGGGCAGACGGTAACGCTGGTCGCAGCGAATATTCTGGGCACAGTGTTGGCGGTCTCGAATGACGGCACCTCGGCAATCGTGTCCAACGTAAGCGTTCAGCCTGACCCAACGCAACAACACTTCTTTGTGTTCAACTCCGCCGGCGTCTTCCAGGACTTTATCGTCCCGGGAGCGGTGGCAGCGGCCTATGACGCAGACGGCTTCCGGGCCTACGTGGTTGCCAACAACGGAAACGTCTACGTTGTCTCGCCCGCGAATCCGCCGCAGTTGAGCATGCAAACCCTTACTATCGGCGGCAGTTCAACCAGTATTGCATCGCTGGCGTCCGATCCGTACGTATATGTGGCCAACTCCAGCGGACTGAATGTCATCGCCACTTGCAACAACGCCCAACAGCCCACCGTCACGACCACCAGTTCCGTACAGTTGGTCGCGCCAATGGCGAACGCTGACATAGTCGTAGCGGTGAACGCGACCGGCATTGACATCGAAACAGTCACGGTGACCTCAATTCTGAGCACCAATCCCCCATTACCTTTTACGGGCCCTTGCCAGCCGCCGGTTGCCTACTCAGACCAATTCATTGACTTCGGGCTGGGCGCCTTCACCGCGCACCAGCTTCTGACTCCCACCAACGGCATAGGCGGCACCAACGGCTCTCACATCGTGGTGCTCCCTGCCGGTATCAACAAGGTATTGGTCGCCGTTCCCGGTAGTTCCGGCGCGCTGATTCCTCTGGCGGGCGCAGCCACAGAGGCCTTGAGTGGCGGTATGACTCCGGACGGAAACACCGTTTGGGTAGGCGTGGGCGGGACCAATACCGTGGATCAAATTACCCTGACGAACAATACGGATGCTGCCCAAGTAGCCATGCCGTTCAAGAAATCAGACGGCACGCCCGCGCCACCCGATCTGGTGATCGTAAGGCCGAAATAACTCTGGTGTTCGAGTTGGTCCGTTAGTGATGTCTTCCTATCGCGGCAGGCTGGCCCCTTCACCCACCGGTTATCTCCATTTGGGGCACGCGCGCTTTTTGGGTTGCCCACCAGCGTGCCCGCGCTTCCGAGGGCAGACTCGTCTTCCGCAATGAAGATCTCGACTTCCAGCGCTGCAAGCCCGAATTTGTAAACGCCATGTATGAAGACCTGCGCTGGCTGGGCCTCGATTGGGATGAGGGCCCCGACACAGGCGGGCCTTTTGCGCCCTATTCGCAAAGCCAGCGAGGCAATCTTTATCTTGCCGCATGGCGCCGGCTGCGCGATGGCAGATTCATTTATCCCTGTACATGTTCCCGCAAAGACCTGGAGCAGGCCTTGCAGGCTCCGCATGAAGATGATGACGAACCACCCTATCCCGGAACTTGCCGGAAAAAGATTGCGGCGGCAAGGGACTACAAGTCTCCCGCCGGCGTGAGCTGGAGATTTACGGTGCCGGACGGCGGGAGCGTGGATTTCGATGATTTGTATTCCGGACCACAGGAATTCGTCGCGGGCACGGATTTTTCTGATTTCCTCATCTGGCGGCGTGATGACATTCCCGCGTACCAACTCGCGGTTGTGGTTGACGACTCTGCCATGCACATCACCGAAGTCGTGCGCGGAGCGGACCTGCTCAAAAGCACCGCGCGCCAGCTTCTTCTCTTCTCCGCGCTGGGCGATGCCGCACCACTATATTTCCACTGCCCGCTCATGCGCGACGAAAAGGACCTTCGCCTGGCGAAACGCCATGATGCTTTGAGCTTGCGCGCCTTACGGCGACGTGGCGCCAGCCCGGAGCAACTGCGAGAAAGATTTGCCGCGGAAATCGCATGGGACCACCGGCTGCGCGCCGGGCTGTAGAATAGCTCTTCATTCATTATGACTTGGAAAACTGGTGTCGCCTTAGCGTTAGTGTTGGCTGTCTGGAGTTTGTGCGCGCAGCAACTTCCTCCCGCCCCCAAAGCGAATCTGGTGGACATTACCCCGAAGCCCGGGTTCTTCAACGAACCGGCGATTGCGGTCAACGACAAGGACCCGCGGCAGCTCGCGGTGGCCTGGCAGGTCAACGCCAGTGTGGCCTACTCAACGGACAGCGGAGAGAACTGGAAGACGGCCTCGGGCACGGCCCCTCCAGAATACCGGACGTCCGGAGACGTCTCGGTGACTTTTGATGCTGCCGGTCATGCGATTCTCTGTTACATCGCCTTCGACAAGCTCGGCTCGACCAATTACTGGGCGCGAGGAGCCACGCGCAACGGCATCTTTGTCCGCCGGTCACTCGACGGAGGCAAGACGTGGGAACGCAACTCAGTCCCAGTCATCGTGCATGAATCCACGCCAGGCATTCCGTTCGAAGACAAGCCCTGGGTGGTGGCCGATACGTCGGCCAGCGCGAATGCTGGCAATCTTTACATCGGCTGGACGCAGTTCACGCTCACCGCCTCCGACATGTTGTTTTCCCGTTCCACCAACGACGGCAAGACGTGGTCTGCGCCTATCCGACTCAACTCCGTGTCCGGACTGCCGCGTGACGACAACGGCGCGCTCGAAGGCTTTCACGCCGTGGTGGGGCCGGATGGAACCCTGTACACCATCTGGGACGATCGCGACGGAATCATGATGGCCGTCTCCCACGATGGCGGCCGCACCTTTGGCAAGGACCGCCGGATTGTTCCCGCCGGACCGGCGTACTTCGGCATTACCGGCGTCTTTCGCTCCAACGGCTTCCCGCAAATTGGAATGGACCCGCGCAGCGGACGCCTCTACGTCGCGTGGAGCGATTACTCCAACGGTGACGTGGACGTGTTTGTCGCGTCCTCCGGCGACCGCGGACACACGTGGGGCGCTCCGGTCCGCGTGAATAATGATCCTCTGCACAACGGCGACGACCAGTTCTTTCAGTGGATGGCGGTAGACCCGGTCAACGGCGGGGTGAACCTGATTTTTTACGACCGGCGCGGCAGCAACAAAGAAACAATAGTCACGCTGGCCCGTTCCACCGACAGCGGGAAAACGTTTACCAACTACGCCTTCGACCCACAGGCCTTTGAAGCCGAGGGAGACTTTTTGGGCGACTACTTGTCAATCGCCGCCTACGACAACAGAGTTTATGGCGCCTGGGCCCATCAAGTCTCCGAAAAACCGAAATCAGACGGCGAGAAACAGACCCGGACGGTGCTGCGCGTGGGAAGCGCGGATTTCAATCCTTAGGGATTAGCAGTCGGCATTCAGCACTCAGCATTCAGCCCCTCAACATTGTTCTCGCCCTGAATTCTTTATTTACCGCAAAGGACGCAAAGTTGCTGCAGCGTTTCTTCCTTTGTGTCCTTCGCGACCTTTGCGGTCGAGCTATAGCGAGCTCTATAAAGAAATGTTACGGGGCTGAATGGTGAATGCTGAGTGCTACTTCTTCGCGGCCACTTCCAGACGGGAAGCGGCGCGGTCCAGAGCGGCCTGGGCCTCGGAACTGCCGGAGGGCCCGGCTTTTTTTAACTCTTCTTCGGCGCGCCTTTTTGCGGCTTCGGCCCTTGCCACGTCAATGTCTTCCGCGCGCTCGGCGGTTTCGGCCAGGATGGTGACCTTCGCCGGAAGCACTTCCGCGAAACCCCAGGCCACGGCCAGACGCCTGGTATCGTTGCCGGAGCGGTAGGAAATCTCGCCCACGCCAATCTCCGTAATGAGCGGTGCGTGTCCGGGAAGCACGCCGAGATGTCCCGTCTTACCCGGTATCTCGATGTACTCGGCGGTATCGTTCACCACCAGCCGGTCGGGGGTGACGATTTCGAGTTGGATGGTGTCTGCCATTGGGCCGGTGACCTTACGCCGCTGCTCCGGCCTTCATCTTTTCGGCCGCTTCGAGCACTTCGTCGATGCCGCCTTTCATGTAGAAGGCCTGCTCCGGGACCTCGTCGTGCTTGCCTTCGATGATTTCCTTGAAGCTGCGCACGGTGTCCGCGACTTTCATGTAGCGTCCTTCCAGGCCGGTGAATTGGTGGGCCACAAAGAAAGGCTGAGACAGGAACTTCTGCACCTTGCGCGCGCGAGACACGGTCAGCTTGTCTTCTTCGCTCAATTCCTCAATGCCCAGAATGGCGATGATGTCCTGCAAATCAGTGTAGCGCTGCAAGATGCGCTTCACGCCTTGCGCCACGTCGTAATGCTCCTGGCCGACAATGTGCGGATCAAGAATGCGCGAGGTCGAAGCCAGCGGGTCCACCGCGGGATAAATTCCGATTGCCGTCAGCGGACGCGACAAGACCGTGGTTGCGTCCAGGTGGGCGAAGGTTGTGGCCGGGGCCGGATCGGTGAGATCGTCCGCGGGCACGTAAATAGCCTGCACCGAAGTGATGGACCCGCGTTTGGTGGAAGTGATACGTTCCTGCAGTTCGCCCATTTCCGTGGCGAGATTTGGCTGGTAACCCACGGCCGAAGGCATGCGGCCCAGCAGCGCCGAAACTTCCGATCCCGCCTGGGTAAACCGGAAGATGTTGTCAATGAACAGCAGCGTGTCCGCGCCTTCATCGTCGCGGAAATATTCCGCCACTGTCAGTCCCGTCAACGCTACGCGCAAGCGCGCTCCGGGAGGCTCGGTCATCTGGCCGTAGATCAGCGCGGCCTTGGATTCCTCCGGAACGCCTGGCTTGATCACTCCTGATTCGGTCATTTCCAGCCACAAGTCGTTGCCTTCACGAGTGCGCTCGCCGACGCCCGCAAACACGGAGTATCCGCCATGCTGTTTGGCGACGTTGTTGATCAACTCCTGGATCACCACGGTCTTGCCCACGCCGGCGCCGCCGAATAGTCCGATCTTGCCGCCCTTCAAAAAAGGCTGGATCAGATCAATGACTTTGATGCCGGTCTCAAACATTTCCGCTTTCGTGGACTGCTCGTCGAACGCGGGCGCTTGACGGTGGATGGGCATTTTCTTGGTGCCGGCGATCGGGCCGAGCTCGTCCACGGCCTCGCCGATTACGTTCATCACGCGACCCAGCGTCCCTTTGCCCACGGGGACGGAAATAGGTCCAGCCAGGTCAATGACCTTCATGCCGCGCACCATGCCGTCGGTCGCCTGCATAGCGACGCAACGTACGCGGCCCTCGCCCAGGTGCTGCTGCACTTCCAGCACCACGTTAATAGGCGCCGGCACCTTAAAGCCTTCGCTGACGACGCGCAGTGCCTGGTAGATGGGCGGCAACTGGCCTTCACTGAATTGCACGTCCACGGCGGGTCCCGCGATCTGTACGACTTTGCCAACATTCTGAGTAGCCATAAGTAAATCCTGTTGCGTCCTCTCGATACTTACTGCGCGGCGGCGCCGCTGACGATCTCAATAATCTCTTTCGTGATTTTCGCCTGGCGGGCGCGGTTCATGGCCAGCGTCAAGGCATCAATCATGTCGGAAGCGTTGCTGGTGGCCGAATCCATGGCCGTCATGCGGGCCGCGTGTTCGGCGGCTTCTGACTCCAGCATGGCACGGAACAGTTGCACGGAAATGTACCGAGGGAGCAGATTGCGGAACAGTTCCGCCGGCTTCTGTTCGTAGATGTAGTCCACCGGGGCTGTGGCAAACGCCGCGGCTTTCGCGTCCATTTCCGCTGTGTCGGCAGGGCGCATTCCCACGCCGGCATGTTTGGCGGCCTCAATCCGGCGTTTGCGCTCCTCTTCCGTGGCCTCTTCCGTCATCTCACGCACTTGCTCGCCGATTTTTTCAATCGGGAGCACGTCATCCACCACCAGTCGCTGCGTGAGGACCGACTTAAACTCGTTGTACACGATGTAGACGGAATCAACCCTGCCCTCGGTATACAACTGGACAACTTTCTCCGTGATTTCCCGCGCGCTGTGAAACTGCGCACGGTTCATCAGGCCCGCGTACTCGGCCGCAATCTGAATGGGACCTCCGCGCGAGTCGCCGGATTCGGGCGCCAGGGGATAGCGGCGACGGAAGTAGTCGCGGGATTTTCTTCCCAGCGCCAGGACCTCAATGTTCTTGCCGGTCTTGGTGGCAATGAACTTCGCCGCGGCCTTCAGGATGTTGGAATTGAACGCGCCAGCGAGTCCCTTTTCGCCCGAGACCACGATCAGCAGCGCCGTGTTTTCCGGCCGGCGGACCAGCAGCGGGTTGACCGCATCGCCGGTTGCGGGATCATATATCTCCGCACGCGACACCAGCGATTTCAGCACGTTGACAAGCATCTGCGCATAAGGACGCGCGGCCAGGGCCCGTTCCTGCGCGCGGCGTAATTTTGCCGCCGAGACCATCTGCATGGCTTTGGTGATCTGCCGCGTGTTGCGCACGCTGCGGATTCGCCGTCGTATATCTAAGATATTTGCCATATCTCTGGGTTACGCCTTCGCTGCGGCCACGGGCTGATGTTCGCTGACAAACTTCTGCTTGAACTCCTTCAGCGTCTTCTCAATCTCGGCTTTGATGGCATCGTCAATCGTTTTCTTTTCCATGATGCTGTTCAGAAGCCTGGCGTTCATGGACTCTACGTACTTGCCGAGTTCTTCGGAGAAAGCGCGCACCTGCTCGAACTCAAGATCGTCCAGATGGCCGTTGGTGCCGGCATAGATGATCATGATCTGCTGGCTGAACGGCAGCGGCTTGTACTGGTCCTGTTTAAGGATCTCGACCAGGCGCTTGCCGCGATTAAGCTGCGCCTGCGTGGCTTTGTCCAGATCAGAACCGAACTGGGCAAAGGCCGCGAGTTCGCGATACTGTGCCAGTTCCAGCTTCAGCGCTCCAGCCACCTGACGCATGGCTTTGATCTGCGCGGAACCACCCACGCGGCTCACGGAGAGTCCTACGTTGACGGCGGGACGAATGCCGGAGTTGAACAGATCGCTCTCCAAGTAAATCTGGCCGTCGGTGATGGAAATGACGTTCGTGGGAATATACGCGGACACGTCGCCGGCCTGGGTCTCAATAATCGGCAACGCCGTGAGCGAACCGCCGCCCATCTTGCTGGACATTTTTGCCGAGCGCTCAAGGAGGCGGGAGTGGAGATAGAAAACGTCTCCGGGATAGGCTTCGCGTCCCGGCGGACGGCGCAGCAGCAAAGAGATTTCGCGATAGGCCGCAGCGTGCTTGGAGAGATCGTCATAAATCACCAGCGCGTGCTTGCCGCTGTCGCGGAAGTACTCACCGATGGCACAGGCCGCATACGGGGCCAAATACAGCATGGGCGCCGGTTCAGAAGCTGTCGCCGCGACCACGATGGTGTAATCCATCGCGCCGTTGTCTTCCAGTATCTTGACTACTTGCGCGACCGAAGAACGTTTCTGCCCAATGGCGCAGTAAATACAAATCAGGTCGTTGCCCTTGCTGTTGATGATCGTGTCCAACGCGACAGCGGTCTTTCCCGTCTGGCGATCGCCAATGATTAATTCGCGCTGTCCACGGCCAATGGGAATCATGGAGTCAATGGCCTTGAGACCGGTGGCCATAGGTTCGCGCACCGGCTGGCGGTCAATCACACCCGGCGCGATGCGCTCAATCTCAATGTATTTGCTGGCAGTGACGGGGCCTTTATCGTCAATCGGCTGGCCCAGCGCGTTGACCACGCGTCCAATCATGGCGTCCCCCGTGGGAACGGACATGATGCGGCCGGTCCGTTTGACCTCGCCGCCCTCTTTAATCTCGGTGTAATCGCCCAACACCACGGCGCCCACCTGGTCTTCTTCCAGGTTCATGGCGATTCCGGCCAGGCCGTGACCGAAGTCGAGCAGCTCGCCGGCCATGACTTTGTCCAGGCCATAGATGCGGGCGATGCCGTCACCCAGGGAAATGATGGTGCCAACTTCGTCCACCGTGACCTTGGACTCATAATTTTCAATCTGCTCGCGTATGAACTTGGTTATTTCGTCAGCTTTAATCTGTGCCATGGCAAAACCTACTATCCGCAGATTTGGTTATTGAGTAATTTGGTAATTGGCTAATTTGAAAACTGGACCGTCAAAGCTTTTTTTGGCAATTACTCAATGGCCAAATTACCCAATTACCAACTCTCCTAGCTTCCCGTTATCTGTTCTTTAATCCTTTGCATCTGTCCCCGGACCGAGCCGTCATATACCGTGCTGCCTATGCGCACCAATGCGCCGCCCAGGAGGGACTCATCTTTCATATAGGTGGCGTCGATCTCCTTGCCGGTGGTGGCAGCCAGTCGCTTTTCCAGCGACTTCTTTTCCGCTGCGGCCAGGTCGCGCGCCGAACTTACCTGGGCTTCCGCGATGCCCATGCGCTCGTTCAGTTCGTGCTGAAATTGCCGGGCAACGTCTTCAATCTGTCCGATACGCCGCTGGTCAATCAGCACCGCCACGAAGTTCCGCAGCATCTTCGAGCCTTTCGCGCGTGCGATGATCGCGTCCAGGAGCTTGAGTTTCTGCTGGTGTTCGACCGACGGGTTCTGGAACACGGTGCGCAGTTCCGCGTTGGCGCTCACCAGGGCGGCAATGGCATTCAGGTCCGCGACCGCGCGCTGGGGACTGGCCTTCTGGTCCATGATCACTTCGGCGAAGGCGCGGGCGTAGCGGCCTGAGACTGCGGCCATCAGTTGCCGTCCTTTCCGATTTGCGCGGTAAACTCGCGCAGCAGTGTCTGGTCCACGCTCGGTGTTACGTTGATTTTCTTTTCCGCCAGATCCACGGCCAGTTCAGCCACGTAGGCCTTCAACTCGCGGCGCGCGGCGCTGGCCGCCTGGGCGATCTCCTGTTCGGCGGACTGAACAATCCTGCGACGCTCTTCTTCCGACGAATTGCGGATCCGCTGCTCTTCCGCGCGGGCGGACTCTTCCGCTTCACGGCGCATCCGCGCGATTTCTACATCCAGGCCGGCGAGCCGGCTCTCCACGTCCGCCAGGCGCACCCGGGCGTCGTGTGTGGCTTGGCGCGCCTCTTCCATGCGCTTCTGGAGGGATTCGCTGCGGCCCTTGAACATGCCCGGCAGAATACTGCTCAGCACGCGCCACAGAATGCCGATCACAATCGCAAAATTAAACATTACGACCAGCCAGTAGGCCACGTTCAGGCTGAGGCCGGTCTTGCGAGCGATGAATTCGACCACGGGAGAGTGTCTGAGCGCTTGATCTTCGTCGTTCCCGTACCCCGCCGGTTCCTTTCCCGGCGTTTCAGGGGCGTTCGCCGTGCTGCCTGTTTTGCTTTCCTGCGCGGGGCGTTCCTGCCCATAAAGATGTGCCAGGCCAGGACCAGCCAGTACCCCGCAGAGCAGGATTGCCGAGCAGAACCTGTGGCGAAGTGACATGCGTTATCGACCTCCCGCCGCTGCCGCCGGTTTGAGGACGGTGGCAATGATCTGGTCGGCCAACATTGCCGCCTGCTGCTCAAGCGTTGTCTTGGCCCCGGTAACATCTTTCGCTAAAGCGGCGCGGGCACTGGCGATGGTGGCTTCCGCCTGCTGGCGGGCCAGGGCCAAGGCCGCCTCGCGTGCTTCCAGCATCTGCTTCCGGCGCGCTTCTTGTGCCTTGTAAATCTCGGCGCGGGCTTCGCGGACGCGCTGCTCACACTCGGCTGTACGCGCATCGGCCGCGGCAATCTCAGCACGCGCTTCCGCCATGGCGCCTTCGGTACGCGTGTGCCGTTCCGCCAACACCTGCTGCAGGCGCGCGTGGACAATCATGCGATAGGCCGCCCACACCACCAGCAACGCAAGGATCGTGGGGATGGAGTTAAGCAGTAATTCGCCTATTTGCCTGAGTGTATCTTCCATTGAATTGTAAGTAATAGGGAGCGGAATCGACTACGATCTGCGTACTAACTAAGCTAACATTCGCTTCGCGCGAGTGTCAACGCGGGTGGGGCCTCTGCAGACACGGGACATGGGCAGGGCTTCACGGTCTGGTGAAGTTAGCGATATTTTCCCACTCGCTGGCGTCGGACCGCGCGACCACGGCCACCACCGGGTCGGTGTCGCTCATGTTGAAGACCTCGTGGGGCACGCCGGCCTCGATAAAGATAAAGTCGCCGGCCTGGTTTTCGAGGGTGAATTCGAGCGCCGGGCCGTACTCATGCCGCACGCGGCCGGCCAGGATGTAAAGCATCACCTCAAAACCCACGTGGATGTGGGCGCGCGCGACGCCGCCGGGCGGAATGGTCGCGACATTCATGGACAGTTTCTTCGCCCCAACATTCTTCGCCGACAGTCCCGACTTGTAGCGAATGCCGTTCCATCCGCGCACATTGCCGCCGCCCCGGATGGTAAGGATCCCGTCCGCGCCTTCAACCGTACCGAGCTCTTTCCCGTGGTCCATGAGGTACCTTCCTTTGTGCGGGATGCGTCCGATATTCCTTACAAATTAGTCCACAGTCTTCAGGGATAATACTCCACCAAGCAGGCCGGAACAGCCCCGGCTGGCATGGCAAGAGTCCCGAAATTGGGCCGAATTTGAGGGATTAGGCAATTCCGGGGCCAGACCCGGGGGCCGGTACGCTTTGAAAATGCTCATGATCGGATTTCCGGGCGTTCCAGCGGCAAAAAAGCGCGAAAGACTTCTTGACATACGGACCGGCAGGCCTAGAATAAAAGTATCACCTCCGATCCAATTCAGGATCGAATGGGCTTGTGGCCAAGGGAAATGTCACCGCTTCTTGGTCTCAGGCCCATTTAAATTTTTGGGCCAAAACCAGAACGGATCTAAGAGTTCAACGAGCGCATGACCACTCAACACAAACCGGTAAATCGGGCCCCGGTAGCGCTTGAACGCCGCGTCATTCCCTTAGGCGAGCTGCCGGAGCAACTCCTGGTCATCGCTTGACTGTTCCGCCATCGTTCTGCCCGGCGCGTCTGTTCTGGCCCCTACTCTCCATTGCGCGGATTGGATGAATTCTTCCAAGGATTTTTTGCTCCAGGTGCGGCGTTCGGGAATACGCCGTGCGTGAGACGAGTTTCACAAATCTTTACTGAAGTTCTTGAAACTTGATTGTACTGGCGCCCTGAACACAGATACATTCCCTTCATGAGTCTGGGGACGCACATGGAGGACCGGTGAAACACGTTCTCTCAGCTGGCTTGCTTGCTCTTCTCTTCGGGACGGCTGGATGCGTCCACAACCATTCCGGCGCCACCAGTTCGTATTACACCAGCTACTACAATACCTACGACAGTTACCGCCACTGTTACTACCATTGCTGCGATTATCGAGAGCGCGGTTACGGGGGTGGACATGAGCATCACCGCCATCACGAGCATCATGGTGGTGGGGGTGGTGGTCACAGTGGTGGGGGAGGTGGTAACGGTGGTGGTCACAGCGGCGGTGGTGGTCACAGCGGCGGCAGCCACAGCGGTGGC
>Ga0210407_10002231_pt1 | contig 16847 bp, 15 predicted proteins | sample IncBWC27MmetaG_FD_150860 | JGI IMG/M metagenome (GOLD analysis project Ga0210407, IMG submission 150860) | Forest soil microbial communities from Barre Woods Harvard Forest LTER site, Petersham, Massachusetts, United States - Inc-BW-C-27-M | ecosystem: Environmental > Terrestrial > Soil >...
GAACAACTCGGCATCACCATCTGCGAAGATTGTTGGAACGACGAACGCTTCTGGCCCTACCGCCTCTACGACCGTGATCCCGTAGCAGAAATTGTCGGGAAGGGAAGTAGCCTGCTTCTGAATCTCTCCTCTTCACCCTACACAATTGACAAGCGATCGCTCCGGCACGACATGCTGCAAACTATCGCCCGCGAACATCGCGTCCCCGTCGTTTACGTCAATCAAGTCGGCGGCAACGATAGCCTGATCTTCGACGGCTCCAGCGTAGCCTTCATGCCCGACGGCCGCGTAGCCGCCCGCGCCAAATCCTTCGAAGAAGACCTGGTCCTTTTTGACAGCGTCAAGGGCGAAGGTGATATCCGTCCTTTGATCGAGGACGAACACGAAGCTGCTTTCGGCGCCCTGGTCATCGGCACGCGCGATTACGTCCGCAAATGCGGCTTCCGCAAAGTCGTCGTCGGACTCAGCGGCGGCATTGACTCCGCGCTAGTAGCCGCCATCGCCGTCGAAGCCCTCGGAGCGCAGAACGTCACGGGTGTCGCGATGCCCGGCCCATACTCCTCGGAAGGCAGTTGCCGCGATGCCCGTCAACTCGCTCAAAATCTCGGCATCGAATTTCTAACGCTGCCCATCACCGAAGCCTTCGCCAGTTATCGCCAGACGCTCGCCGGAACATTTGCAGGACTCTCTGAGGACGTCACCGAGGAAAATATCCAAGCCCGCGTTCGCGGAAATTTCCTCATGGCGCTTTCCAATAAATTCGGCTCCCTCGTCCTCAGCACCGGGAACAAATCCGAAATGGCTGTAGGCTATTGCACGCTCTACGGCGACATGGCCGGTGGCCTCGCCGTAATTTCCGACGTACCCAAAACGGTAGTCTACGAACTATCGAAATTCGTGAATCGCAAGAGGGAACTGATCCCCCGCGAAACGCTACTCAAACCGCCGTCCGCCGAGCTCCGCCCCAATCAGAAGGACCAGGATACCCTTCCGGACTACGCCATCCTCGACCGCATCCTGAAAGCCTACGTCGAAGACGTCCGCAGCCCCGAAGAAATCGCCGACCACTACAATCTGCCCCTAGACCTCGTCCGCTCGGTTGCCCTACGCGTTGACCAAAACGAGTACAAACGCAAACAAGCCCCCCCAGGCCTAAAAGTCACCAGCAAAGCCTTCAGCGTAGGCCGCCGCTTCCCCCTAGCTCAAAAATTCTCTGTGTGACGATGCGACAAGCATCGTCATCCTGCCAGACCTGAGTGATTTTGCGAAGGGACGTCGGCACCTTTGCTTCAAGCCGGCCGAAGCCTGCCTGCTGCAGGCAGGTATCTCTCCCGCCTTCCTCTCTTCGGCAAAAGCCTCCGTCTTTCTCAGATTTTTCTCCACCTTTCCTCTGCACGCTCTGTGTAAAGCCTTTGACTTTCCTGAACCCCGCGCCCTGAATTCACTTCGCCACCCGCCCACAAAGAATTACAATCCCAACGCCCTTGCTGTCCTAACACGTATCACTACGCGCAAAGATGCGCACGCCGTTGCGCAAAAATACGGAGAGCCGAAAACATGAATCGCGTGTCGTACCTACTGATCGCCCTGATAGTATTCACCGCACCAAACGTTACATCCGCGCAGTCCGCATCCACCGCAGCATCAGTTAATATTCCGCCCGCCGAAGAAGCTCAAATTCTGAAAAATACCGAAGCCTTCGTACGCGAACTCTTCGCCTGGGGTGCCGATTTCAACGTCAAGACCGGCCCGCTTACCCCCTCGCCCTCCGCATATTTCTACACAGTCCCGATCGAAGTCACCGTAAACGGACAGACCGACAAAGGCACGGTCTTCGTCAGTAAAGACGGCAAGACTTTCCTTCGCGGCGAAATGTTTGACATCGCCTCCAACCCCTTCGCCGACAATCTCGCGAAGCTCCACGCAGAAGGCAATCCATCCGCAGGCCCCGCCGATGCCCGCGTCTCAGTCTTCATCTTCAGCGACTTCCAATGTCCCCACTGCCGCGATCTAGCCGGCATCCTAGCCACAGTAATCCCTCAATATCCGCAGGTCCGTTTCGTCTATAAAGATTTTCCCCTCACTCAGATACACCCTTGGGCCGAAAGCGCCGCCATTGGCGCCCGCTGCGCCTATATGCAATCCCCAAAAGCCTACTCGCCGGTCCAGGAACAGATCTTCGCCGAACAAGACCTACTCTCAGCCGAAAATATCTGGGAAAAGCTCATCTCCTACGCCCAGCAAGCAGGCCTAAACCAAGACGCCTTCAAAGCCTGCATGTCCTCCCCCGAAGCCAAAGCCGCCGTGGACGCTAGCCATCACGAGGGCGAAGCCCTAAACATCACCAGCACCCCTACAGTCTTCGTAGACGGACATCCCCTGATAGGCGGCGACAAACCCACGCTGGAGCAATACATAAAATACGAACTCTCAGCTTCAACTTCAGCCACGGCGCCAAGCCGCCAATAATATCGAGAGGGCAGCGACGGCTGCAAAAAAACACCCTTCCGCCTAACGTCGGCTCAACCGTCGCCGAGTCGGAAGCGCGATTCGGTCAAGCTCTCAACGCTCCTTTCGATCGTCCTCGCCGTTTCGGTTCGCGCGCCAACTTCTCGCCGCTTAACACCGGCCCGGCCAGTTCTTGAAGTATGTATTTGGAGTCGCCGTCGAAGTCGCCGACGATGGGGTTGAACTGGGCTAGAGCGATTTTCATGGGCGGTGGTTAGGGTGCGCGGTGCGCATAGTGCTTTTGGTCCTCGAAAAGCGACGGAGCGGGTGAATGGTTTGTGAGATCAATGCGCGTCGCCGATCACGCAAGGGCATCCCGACAGCGTGTTGAGACTTCACACTGAGGCGCACAACACGTGCCCAGAAACCCAATTCCAGCAATGCAGCCCACAGGAAAATGCACCCGGGACGAGCCTCGACACCGTCAGGACACATCAGGTCGCGCGCATCCCGGGTTTCTACCAAACACAACCCCAGGCGCACTCAATCATGCCAACTTCGCAACGAAACAGGGTGTGCCCAAATCGACCCCCTAAGCAGACGCAAGGTCGCTGCAACTCCGCAACCCCACTCGCGTACAAGGCTCCCGCCCGCATCGAAGCAACATAATAACCATTCCCGGAAGTCAATGGGTGGCGGGGGTCGGCGTGGGCTGGATCCGCAAGGGTCGTGGGATCCCGGGGGCGCGAGGTAACTGGATGATTCGGCTCGCGGTTGGGCGCAATCGACTGGCCCACTCGTGATGTTGGGGCCGTGGGCGCCTAAGCGCGGTTGTCGGAGGGAGCGCGTTGTTGCGACGAGGATTGACATCGCCGAACGCAACGCCTTTTCGTCGCGATTCGGCTGCGTGGCTTAGGGTAATGCATGCCTGCATGCATATAGGTATGCGTGCCCCCGTGTAGCGCGCGAAGGACGTAAAGCGCAGCTGAGGGTGTCCGCGCTGAGGTGCTCGATGCTTCAAGCCGAAAAACTCGATCGGTTTTCGCGTTTGGCTCGCGAGAGATGCATGTGTCGTGGCGGCGTGCGGTCCCGGGATATTTTTGCGTGCCGCGTACGACTTTGGTGGCCACACTGGAGCTTGAGGGGAGAGGAGGCAGAGACGACGTGCGGGGCTGCTTGCACTCACGGATGAACATGGCGAGTGTAGCTAGCGAGGAGGCTTCGCAAGATTGACGGAGCGGAGGGAGTACCGTTGCAGTCCCAACAGCAGCGTTATTGCGGCGACTTCTGGGATATTGGCTCTCCCGGCGGTGAGCTTGCAGCAGTGCTTCTAGCGGCAGTGGCCTGTGCCGCATACCGCGACTGCGCCGGCGCCGACGACGAACCATAGCGCGTTGCGGTGAAGGCGCTCTGCCAGAACGTGCCGCCCTTTGCGGTGGCGACCGCGGCGTCGCATTCTTTGGTGAGGGCGGCGAGTTTCGCGGCGTTATCTGTGGAATTTTGCTTCGCGGCGGCGAGTTGGGCCTGGCGGGAACGGCGGTCCTGTACGTAATCGAAGAGCGGTTTTAAATCGGCGGCGGGAATTTGCGCGGAGGGAGCGTCGGGGAGTTCTTCTTGTTTTGTTTGGGTAGCGGCCGCAGGGGACTCGAGCTTGGGCGAGCCCTCTGCTGCGGAGTCGCCGAAGGACTGTGGAGCAGTCGCGGGGCACCCTTTCTTTTCTGCGCACTTCCCTGTTCCAGGTTGCGCAGTTCCCTGCTGTGTCGCGTGCGAGACACTTTGCGGCGAAGTGAGTGTGATGGGCTCAGGGAGCGGCAGCTATTTCGGCAGGTCGTCGAGGATCTGCGTGGGAGATTGCGTATGGCGTTTCAGCGCCGTCGATCTGCGCGAGTGTGTCTTTCAGTGTCACGGCTCGGTCGCGTTCGCGGATGTCCGCGGCGTCTAGCGCTTGCTTTTGGGTGTTGATCGTTGCCTGCCAGACGCAGGCGGTCGTCATGCTCTGTGAGCCAGGCGTGAAAGGCCATCGCGGCCAGCAGCCGCTGCACCACATTCGACGGACCGGTCGGAATGTTTGTGACGATCGCTTTCTTCCCTCCCGCAGCCGTCCAGGAGATCGGCGGCGAGGGGGCAGTCCAGTAGCCCTGCCGCGTTACGAAAATCACCGAGCACTGATGCACACCTGGGGAGATCGTTCCGGTCGTAGTTATGTCCGCCACCACTGGTCCCTCTGCCGAGCCAATCTGGCTGACGCGGTCAAGATGTGTGTCATCGTATTGGCGCGGCAGGTCCTGGCCCATTAGGCCGTCGGAGAACGCCATATACTCGCGCCCGAATTGTGTGGCGGAAGCCATCAGCGCATTCGGAATCACTCCTGAAGCGGCAAGGGACAACACGCCGGGCGTCGATTCATTGTAAAGATCACCGAGTGAATCCAACGCGAGAAATCGCTGAATGAGGTTGGTCGTCGCGTAAGTTTTCACGCCGTTGATTTGTGGTGTGCCGGCGAGAGCGGCAAATTGCGACGCCAGCCCTGGGCGTGTCCGGACTCCGCCGGGGAAAAACTCCACGTCTCCCAGGCTCGGAGACATTCCTGCCGGCACGTCTGAGGGATCGAGGAGAGTCACCCAGGTGCCGAAGACGTTCAACGGCAATGGAGAAAAGGATTCAATGGACATGGTTCGTTGAGCCTTTGTGGCGCTGCCCTTCCTGACAACGCGTCGCCGGTTGGATCTTGCGAGCGGGACAAAAGGGGGCTATTGCGGTTTCTTGAAGATCCCATAGAACGTGATCGTATCCGAGGTGATCGCTCCCGGATAGGCTCCCGCCGCGAGTTCTGGAAACGCGCCGCCGGCGCTTCCTTGCTGAAATATTTTTACTTTGTTGGAATTCATCGCTGCACCGGGATAAAACACATAATCGTAGCCGGCCAGCCCGTCCATCCACGCCGTGCCTTGAGCGGGCGCTTGATCCGAAGCAATCAGTGGAACTTGCGAGAGATCGAGCGTGTCTCCGCTCGCGGTGTAATTTCCCGTCGCTGCAACCGTTCCGCTTACGTGGATGCGCTTCCCATCATCCCATGTGTCCACAACCGAAAATGTCAGTGCCATGTTTCCTCCAATTAGTACCGCGCCACGCTGAGCCTCTGGATTTGTCTGGGTTCGGCCTGGGCTCCGGGCGGATGAAGAATCTTGCGTCTGACTGACGTCTACCGTGACCCCGTGGCTTGCCTGTTTGGGGCTTGCTCGCACGAGGGCCCTTAGACAGCTGCTACAAAACCTCGCTGTTCACTGCTATGATGTTCAATTCGTGACGCAACCCGAAAGCCTGCAATTGAATCCTAAGCGTCGAAGTTCTGGCCAAAGTCCAAGAGGGGGAACCTGGTGCGGTTACTGAGAATTCTCTGTGTGCTGGTGGTGATTGGATTTGCGGCGCTCGCGCTGGGCATGGCGCTTAGAGATCCCGCGAATCGCTCCCACGCCCAAAACCAGCTCGAAATTCAAGCAAGTACCGCCGCGCCCGCACGATCTAGTTCACCGGCGGCAGCATCAACCGCCAATCCGGTGTCGTCCGGCGGCGCGCCCGCGACCCTCGTGGCGTCGAATGTCGGCATCCGCACCTTGGCAGTCGCGTCGCAACCTTCCGAGACCCCGATTGCGAGCAGCACGGCGGCGCTATCTACGCAGTTGTACGTCACTGCGATTGACCGCCCCGATCAGGTTTTTTCGTACATCGTTCACGCTACGCCGAATGTGGCCCCCGCCAATGCTGCCAAACTTCTCGCCACAACGGCAGCCGGGGTGGGCACAGTTGGCTCGATTGGTGACGGTGGCGCAGCCAGTGCCGCCGAACTCGATCTCGCGCTGAATGACTTCAGCAAGCGCAGCGAAGTCGCCGTAGCTTCCGACGGCACGCTCCTTATTGCAGACACCGGCAACGCCACGGTCCGCACCGTCGCCGGAGCCGCGACCAGTGAGCCGTTCATCATCCGCAGCGTCGCAGGACGTTGGGCGCCGCGCCAGAATGTCCAGCTGACTGAGCCTTTGGGAGTGACGCTCGATCGCGCAGGAAATTTATATATCGCGGACCATGGCGCAAATGCTGTCGTTGAGCTCTTTGGTGCCGCTTCTCCCAAAGCCGGCCAACTGGAGGTGCTCGCGCACGTGGTTTCGCCCGCTGCTGTCGCGGTCACACCCGATGGCAACACTGTTTTCGCCGCCTCGCCTGACACCGGCGTGATCGTGGCGATCAACACGCAAACGCGTGCGCTGCGCAGCGCCGGCGTATCTGCCGCGCCGCTGTTCGCCGCGTCGGCGCGCTCAGATAGCGCACGCATCATTCCTCAAGGCCTGGCGGTGGACGGAGGTGGAAACTTATTCATCGCATACACTGCTGCAGGTGGCAATTCCGACCAGATCTTGCGTCTTGACGCCATCTCGTCGAAATTGACTGTCGCCGCACGGGGCTTGAGCGCACCTGGCAATATTTCCTTCGACGCGCAGGGCGACTTGTTCGTCGCCAACCAAGGCATGCGTCAGGTGTTGAAATTCAATGCGATGGGAGTTCCGGCCACCGGGGTGACGCTTCTGCCACCGACACCGTGTACCACGGCGACGGTATTTTGCGACCAAGTAATCGGCGGCACCAGCCCGACGCTCGCTTACGAGTTGTTCAACAACAACAGCAGCGCGATCACGGGAATCACCGCGGGCTTCACTGCCGGCAACACCACCGACTTCACGATTGCCAATTCTTCCTGCGCCACTTCCCTGGCGGCAAGTGGCAGCTGCGCGTATAACGTCGCATTTACGCCTGCTGCAAACGTTGTCTCCGGGTGCCCTGGCGGAGCTGGGTCGAACATGCGCTGCGCGACGTTTACCGTGAACTATACCGGCGCGACCGCACCGCTCTCTGCCGAAGCCAGCGGTGTCGCCGAGGATTTCGAAATTACGTGCATGACCACCATGACGTTCACTTGCCCGCCCCCATCGAATGGCGCGCCTTATCAAATTACGATCGCGCAGGGCTTCCCCGCGACGTTTCAATTGCAGATCGTACCGGACGACACGTTCAGCGGCGTCGTGACGCTGAACTGCCCAACAAATCTACCTTCCGCGCCGACGGGTAGTGCAGGAAATCCCACCACTTGCGGCATTTCCGCCGGCACCACTGTCAGCCTGCCGCTCGCCAACACGCTCACGTTGCCGGTGACCGCCGGAACTGCAGTGCCCTTCAATGTCACTTTTCAAACAACAACAACTAGCGGTAAGCAGTTCCCCGCCGCTGCGGCTGCCGCGGCGAGACGACTGAGCGCCATCGCTTGGTTTTTCTCCTCGACATCCGGTGGAGCTGCCAGCTCGGGAGGTTCTCGCGGCCTGCGAAATCAAGGCGCAGGTGAGTTAGCGGCGGCTTTGTTACTGGCCGCAATATTCTGCATATTGGTTTGGCTCGCCCGTCAAACGCGTTTGCGGCGCGTCGTCCCGGTTCTCGCCTTCACGGTGGCCGTCACGATTTGCGCCATACTGGGCGGCTGCCATAGCTACAACTCAAGCGCCAGCGTCACTCCCTTCACCCCAACGGGCACGTTCCCGCTCACCGTGCACGGTTTTGTGCAAAATGCCTCACGTGGTTTTACGATGACGCTCGTCGTGGACAACTAGTCTTCTGCATCTTTGCGCCATGCCAGCGTGACGCGCAGACTCCCTGGTGATCGTACACATGAATCTATAGGTATACGATTCCCCGCCGGTACCCATACGGCTTTCGTCGCCGTCCGGTCGTCGGCTCCGGACGCACATAACGATTGATCAAATTCTCGATAGCTGTCTGTGCTGCGCCCAAGAGATCCACGGCGAGCGCTCGCGCCCCGCGCGACCGCGCCGCCAGGGCCGCCGTGGCATATCCCAGTGCATCAGTGGCCGAGCGGATCTGCACCGGATCGGTGCCGAGCACCAGCGCCGGCAGCACTTTTTCGTAGCGCACGCGCACGGTGATGGATTGCGTGGCGCCAACCAGATTGATCTTATCTTCTCGCCATTCCCAAAGCCGCATGTACGAACTACGTTGCAAGTTCAGCATGCTGCCACCGCTGGTGAATTTCTCCATGGACACGAAGACGTCCCCAGTGTTCGTCGTGGCGCGTTCCCACAACACATGAGGCATCAAGCAGTCGGTGGGAAGCTGCGGGCTGGATGCATCGCTAATTTCAGTGTTCGTTACGCCGGTCGTGCCATTTAGGTCCAGCTCGATGTCCAGCTGTTCCATCAGCACGCTGACGCCATTTTCCGCGAGCTCCCGCTGCAATCCACGGTACGCCGAATTCAGCAGCGGCATCAGCAGCGTATCGGTGAACACCGCGCCCGAGGTGTCATTCACCAGCGCGCGCGCCAGCGTCAGTGCATCTTCCGCTTGCGAATACGCCGTTGTGGGTAGAACGGGCATGGTTCCTCCGGTGTTTTAACTCGCAGGTTCCGATCGCTGTGATTTACGTTAGGATGATTCGCAATACCTTGAGCAGACGTGCACGAAAGGAGTTCCAATGGCAGCAAATGACAAACGCCAGTACATTCCTGCGCCTGGTGGCATGGGTGATTTGCCGTTCAGCAACGCAGTGATCGCCGGTAACACCGTCTATCTCGCCGGACACATTGGTTTCGATCCTGCCACGCGAAAACTTCCGGATGATATCGAACACGAAGCACGCTTCGTGCTCGAAGCGCTGCGCGACACGCTCACCCGCTGCGGCTTGAGCATGCAGGATCTGGTTTCGCTGACGATATTTTGCCCCGAGCTTTCGCTGTATGAGCGATTCAACTCGGTTTATCGTACATACGTGCGCGCGCCATTCCCGGCCCGCGCGTTCATTGGCTCCGGCCCACTGCTCTTTGGCGCGCACTTCGAAATTCAAGCCATCGCCGTAAAACCCGAGGCCTGATTGAGCCGCTCGTAAACCCGCCCGTGCGATCGTTCGAGTCGGCACACTGGGATCGTGAGTCGCTAGTTCGATTTCAAGAGCGGGATTTCTTTCTGCAAGAATGGGATCTTGGCGGCTGCCCAGTCCACCAGGCGATCGCCGGAAAGGCCGAACATCGCCGCGGTGGCGTGGCCCGGCTCGAGCGTGAAATTCGCGGGTATCCCCACCGATTCGATCGCGTGCGTCGCCGCTTGAGCCCATGCCCTATTCACCTCCCCTAGTTTCCAAACGTGTACCGATATGCACTTGGCCTATCCACAATTGCCCCAACTCTATTCTGTTGTACTTAAGCCACTTACGCGATTCGGACGCCCGTTCTCCCTGGAGTTTTCCACAATGAAACTACAGTACTATTCCCGCTTCGGCACCGTTCTTGTATAGCTACAAGCAGCAGGGGGAGCTGTACGTTAGTCCAGGAGGACGCGGCAGGCCCTGCAAATAACTGAGGTAACACCGATGAGCACGCCGCCGATCGCCTCCGCACAAGCCACTACAAACTCTGGATCGTCCAACTCACCAGTAGGCATTGAACGCCGGCGCCGCAAGCGCGCGAAAATCACCGCGCAAGTTCACATGCGCGGAGTGAACACCCCGGAACCTTTCGAAGAAATCTGCAAGAGCGTGGACGTGTCGCGTGACGGACTTCTGGTCACCGCTGTGCGCGCTGGATACTGGAAGGGCCAGCGACTCGACGTCATATTCCCGTATTCCACAGCAGCAGCCGCGCTCAATTCCTCGCAAGCCGCCGAAGTGGTGCGCGTCGCCGAACAGGACGGCCGCTACGCGGTCGCGTTGCAATTCATCAACGCGAAGTCCGATTCCGTCGGAAAGGACGCCGCCGGGCGCGATCCCTCCGTTGCCGGTGTTTCCGCGCCGTCCACGTCTACGCACACCAAACAGCAGTCGGTCGTGCTCGCCGTCGAATCCGACCCGAAGACCGCCGAAATCATGCGCAGTGTTCTTTCGAATGACGGCTACACCGTCATCATCGTCCCCACGGCACAGCAAGCTCTGGACATTCTGCGCAACACTGTCCCGGCCGTGTTCCTCGCTGAAGTGGAGGCGACGGACATGAGTGGCCACGACCTCTGCCTGATTATCAAGCGCAACGAACGCCTGCAGCGGGTGCCTGTAATCCTGTTAACGAAATCGGCGCGGCCTACCGACTACTCGGCCAGCCATCAGCTCGGCGCCGTCGTCTGTATGGCCAAGCCCTTCAAACCTGAGCGTCTGCTGCACGTCGTTCGCTTGGTAGCCCCACCGCCAAGCGCTAGAAGTGCCTACGGCGCATCGCGTTACTCCAGCGGCTCAATCGAACGCGCCATCTAGCTTCCGCCACCGTGCCGTTATCGACGGCGAGCGGTATTTATGGGCGTCTGCGCCGACGTCGCAACCGCTGCTGCTTGCTGTTTCCGCAGGAAATCCCGATGGAACAGCGCGTGAGCCCGTACGTTGGTATACCCCAGCGGAGCTTCAATCTTCGCCACCTGTCCCGCATCCGACGAAAACCACCGCATGCAAATCTCGAGCTCCACCGCGTGACTATCCGCAAACTCATCCGGCATGATGCTCGGCAAAATCACTTCTGCGTCCACTCCGCCGGGAGATGCAGCCGCGGCCGCCGGCCCCACAGCGGCTGTCACGTCCTGCCTGTGCACGACGGGCATCTCCGCCACCAGCTGCGCGATTTCGCGATATTACTTGGTCCGCGACTCTTCCTCAGGGATTACGAACTCCTCGAGTCCGATTAATCGCTTGATCAGCGCCGTATTTTCCGGATGCGCCAGAATCGCTTGCATTTGCGGATCTGGATTCGCCAGCAATTGCAAAAGCACCGCACGCTGCTGCGACCACAAAGTGGGATAGTGCTCGTCCGTCTCCGGATAGCTGAACACATTTCCCTTCAGGTCCGCCAGCCGAATCCATTTGGATTCGAACGCGGCGCCCGCACCGAGCAAAGTCACTTCCACATCGTTCGGCCGGTTCCGCCGAAAACAATCCACCGCCAAAAGCATTATGTCCGCGTGGAAGAACTTCATCCGCCTCCACACCAAGCCGATGCGGCCCATCGCCTGGTCGCGCGCCATGGCATAACCAGATGCAGTATCGTTGTTCGACATTGCCCCGCCAAACAGCGCGGGAAATGCTCCGGTGAGAAATTGCGCCACAGGTCCCATCAAGCCCGCGGCGTGTTCGGCCAAGTCCGGAGGAACCTCTGCAGCATCGGGCCGAAAGAAGCCCGCCGCGAGAGATTGCCCTGGCTTCGCCCGCGCCGGATAGTGCGCGCCCGGTTCCGCCGTCTGACCCTGCAGCGCGTCGAAATACAGAACCTCGCTGTCCGCATAAATCGGCGGAATCCCGTACTCGTAAGTTTCCATCTGCAAATTCGACAGCGTGTTGAAACGCTCCTGCACGCTGATCAGTGCGTCTCCCAACGCTGGCCGCCCGCTCGAGTCATCTCCAGGCAGTGCGTGTAGCACGCGCCAATGATCGTCCATGTTCTCGCTACGCGATTCGCAGTAAGTGTCGCCCGCAAAGGCGACGTACGCTCCATCCGGAAACATCGCCAGCAATTCATCGCGTAGCGCCTTATCCTCCAGCGCGAAGAACGTCCACAGCCGCAACCAAGTTCGTTGGAACGTGATCAAATTGATGTTGGTATCGCCGCCCTCGGTCAGCGGTCCGCCCTGCGATTGCGCTAACCGCGCCAACCTCTCGTATTCCTGCGAGCCGCTGGCGACCGGCGACCCGATCTTGTCTGCAGCATGCGGGTACGCCGCGCGCAGGCGCGCCTGGTGAACTTCCATGTTCCACTGAATGTACGGATACTCGTGCATCTCGCCCGCCCAGGGCGGTGTCTTCAGCTCCAATCCACCAATGATTGTTACCACTTCCTGCCCGTTTGGCACGCGCTGGCGGGTTTCTGCTGTAGGCACCGTCACCATTTCCGCCGCTATAAAATCCTCTTCAGTCGGCAGCGCCCCACATGTATCGCAAGCCCTGCCAATGCTAGGGTCATCACCTTCATGCCAGGTCGAATTCGTCTCTGTATCATCAGCTGCGAGCTGTTGATTGTCGTCGTCATCCTGACCGCTAGCTTTATCGCCCGGAACGCTCCTCGCTATCCCGCCCCGCTGTGCCTTGTTCTCCGCCCCGGATTAGAGGCACACGTACACATCGCTGCCAATCTTCACTTCGTGCGCCGCAATCTCCGTCTCGGGGTGAAATCCAAACCGCTGGCCATCTACCACAAACCGCACGTACGCGCCCACCTTCCCATCGGTCCAAAGATTGAACGCTTCCTCCACAATCAAATTCCCGATGCGATTGTTGCGCTCCACCAGCTGCGCCACTTCCGTCGCAGCCTTCGCAGCCGCCACGTCCTCTTCCGCCTGCGCCGAAGAAGGGAAAAACCTCACGCGCGGCACGTCCTGCGATAGCACCGCCACCAGCGAAAGCCCGAACGCCTGATAAATATTGGTGACGAACTCGTAGCGCGGCAGATCTTCCAGCGACGAATTGTCCGAAAGCTTTTGCTCAAACGGCAGGTGCCAGTTCTGGTCGCGTTCGTTCCACCACAAGTACTGCAAGCCGCGTCAGAATTGGTGTGCCTGTTTGATCCGGCGCACTTCCTGCCGGTGCGTTCCTTCCGACTCGAACGAGAATTGATACACCAGCCGTCGCAGCGCGCCTTCCAACAGTTCCGGAAGTTGCTCGTTGTTCGGACCGTAGGGATTGGTCGGCGCCGCTGCCCGCGACTCCCGCTTGCCTGCCCTGCCGGACGCCATGTTTCCTTCGCTCAACGCCGGCCCTTCCACGGGCACAATCGCCGGATCGGCTGGTGAAAATGATTTCTGCGTGGCCATGCATTGTCCTCGCTTGCGCTGCTGATGATGGTGGTCTTTAGCCTGCCACGGACGGGATCCGCGACGACACACGCACAACTACGCACACACCAACCGAATACGTGTTCACAGCATTGAAATGTTCGGAGAAAAACTGGTCCACAACAGAAATTACATCGCCACGTGTGAGACAACGGCCGTCAGCTATTGCAGTACGAACGATCGCTGCCCCAGCGCGATCGCGTCGGCCAGTCGTGCTCCACGCTCGTCGGCGGAAAATCCAAAAGTGCAATTCGTGAAGCGCACGTTTTGCAGCGAAACCTCGCCACCTTCATAACGCAGCCGCGAACCAATAAACGCCACGTTCTTCCAGCGAATCCCATCTAGCGTCTGCGCGGCTCCCGCGATCGTCAATCCATCTACGCGCACGCCATCCGCCATAACACGCGTCGAGGGCGGCAGCAGGATTTCCGACGCATGCGGCATCAACGTCGCATCAATGTAGTTGCCGCGCAAAGCAACAGGATCCAGCAATTCGTTGGCGCCAAGCGCCCGCGGCGCCGCCAAAATCACGTGCCCTGGAATACTCACGGCGTGGGCCGACTGGACTCCCGGTCCTACATCAGCCCCGGAATTCAGACTCCCCGTCTGAGCGGCATTTTCATTCTTTGGCGCCGCACCCTCACCCCTGCCACCTGTTTCAAGCATCACCGGCTGCGCGGAGCGCAATTGCGCCAGTTCAATCCGCGCCAGCGTCACATGCTCCACCAATCGCGCGTTGTCAGGATGCGTCTGTAGGACACGATCCAGCTCGTGAACCGTGTGCTCAAAGAATTCAGGCGCGGCGGTTTCCGCCCGCATTCGCGCGGACATCAGTATCGTCGCCGCGCGATCCGTCTGCATTTCCGCCGCTGTAATGTTGCCGCCTACTCCCTGCGCCACCGCCTGTTCCAAAGCGTCCAACAAAGCCGTCTGCCACGCTGCCACCCCCGGCCTGTCGCTCGGCGGCCTCGCCAAAAAATGAGGCGCGTCGTTCCCCGCCATCCTTGCCGGATCCAACAATCGCTGCGCGCCTTGCCATGCGAGTGTTGCCATCAGCGCGATCGCCAGAGACACAACCGCCACCCGCGCGTACATTGGCGCCGGCGTATACCCGCTCTTGCGTCTTAACCAGCGGCGGTCCCGCCCGCTCGGCGTTTCCCAAATCGTCAATCCCAGCCTCGCTTCACAACTGCCTACTGCTCACCACCATTCTAGAACAGCCTGCGCGCCAGCGCGAACCTCGGCATTAGATCCACTGATCGGACCCAAATAAAATCGCGGCGGGCTCCCGCCCTCGTCTCCGCTAACCGGGTCCGCTGGATTTCGCAAACTCATCCCGCAGGAAGTTGACCAAATCATGATGATCGGCGAACACATGTGTCTCCGGACGTGACGCATTTCCAGCCGTCGGAACCTGTCCTGCCTGCGGCGATCGCAACGACGCGAACCGCGCTCGCGGCGCCTCACCGGATCCGATCGAGTTGCCGCTCGCTGTACTCTGTACGTATCCACGCTCGCCCTGGTAAGGTTGAACCGCCTCGCGGTGAACGTGCGCCACAAATCCCCGCTGCGCTCGGCCCGAGTGTGCCGGCACTAATTCTGCCGCATCGATTTCGACGCGATGAATCGGCCCGTTGTCCGGACCAACCCCCGGTTGCTGTTCGCCGTCGTAGCCTCCATCATCCTGCCCGTCGATTTGCGCAGGGTCATGCTCCAGAGCTAGCAGCGCTGCTTCGGCTTCGCGTGCAGCTTCCAGCGCCTCTCCCGCGATCGCATTGATGTGATAACGCCCCCGAATAAACGGCATGTTTCCTCCGCATTCACGAGATGTAACACCAAAAACCAAGAATTGATGCGCCGGATTCTCTCTCAACGACCGACGCGACTGCGGCACAAATACCTAGCCCGCCTCCTTCTTTCTCGCAGCATCGATTTCCAACATCCGATAAATCTGATGCCAGGATCTCCGCCGCATCGGCGCGGCCACACTTTTCATACCGCGCTGTGCTGACGCACGCTGTCCGATTTCCTTCACGTTCAACGCCGACGCGTTCTGCGACCTTGCTCGGTTTCCCGCGTCACTCTCGGTTTCAGATGCCCTGCAGCGCTCGTGCGCCGTCGTCTCCGTGACGAACTCAACTAGCACCGGAGCGGTACCTTCATCCGCAGACACAACAATCTGAGGCACACCCGCAATGCCCAAAATCGAATTCAAAAGCGCCCGATTCTCGGCGCGCAGTCGCGCTACTTCACGTTCCAGCGCCCTTGTGTAGTTTGTGGCCACCAGTCGGCCCCACATCTCTCGCAGCGCCATTCGTACGCCCCTCCATGCCCGCGCGATGCGGCACACAACGCGCTCACTGCTTTCGTTCACGTTCGTCGTCTCCGTAGAAATGAAACCGGGTGTACTCGCTTCGTTTCTTCCAGTTGCGCTTTGCGCGCCTGAATCGCACGAATCGTTGGATCCACCGATGTCATGCGCTCCGCCAAGCGTTGTTCCCAAGGCGGCCGCGCAGCATAACGCGATATCAATCCGTAACGCGCTGCATCTGCCGCGTCGTCGCCGTCCATTTTTTCCACGTCTTCAATCCGCGCGGAATCGCGCACCAGCGTGGGAAGCGTCCGAATCAGCTCCGCGCAGTTGTCCGTCAGCAGCCATTCCCCTGCGTTCAGCGTTTGATACATCAGCATCCAACCGCCGATGCGGTCGTCATCCGCCGGTGTCGGACGCGGAAAGCCCGCCGCCGCGAACACATCCCCTATCTGTTCCGCGATCGAAGCGTCGTCGGTGCGCCGCGCAAATGTATCCGGAGAAAGGTAAATCGCGCTGATCTTTTCACGACCCGTTTCGAGCGCCTGTAGCGGGCTAGCTCCGGGAGAAAAACCATGCGAAGCCGTTCGCTCGCCGCTCGCCACGCTCCGCGCGATGATTTCGCGTGCTAATTCACGCGGTGATGTCCGGTGCGTTACATATTCGCGGTAGGTAATCACGCACGAATTCGGACGCGCGCCCGCGTCCGCGCTTACATACGAATCGCCGACCTTCGCAGCCGCCACAGTTGAAAATGAAGCCGGAGCCTGCGCATGCCAATAAGTCGCGGCAGGATGCTCGAATCCCCAGTCAATCGAAATCCAGCGCGGCGTCCACGCCTCGAGTTGCACTTGCTCGGCGCGCACGGTGTGCCGCTCCGCCGAAAAAATATCGAAGTATTGCCCGGCGTAGACGTCCCACTCGCCGTCGAGAAACGCGCGCCGCAGCGCTTCGGGAAGCTGGCCGAGCGTTTTTTTGTACTGGTCGTCGTGCGCGAAGTACGGATTGTCCGCAATCGTCGCGTGAATGAATTCGTAGTCGTGCGGATCGTACTGGTCGGGACGGTCCATGCCGGGAGCGGGTACACGGTCGACCCACAGCGCCTTGACCCAGGCGTGTCCGATGTTTCCGGGATTGGTCGCGCCGGCCATGCAGGGCCTCGCGCTTTTGATGCGGCAGCGATTGCGGCTGGTGAGGAATTGCCACTGCTTCAGCGTGAAGTGCGTGAGTTCGT
>Ga0210407_10002235_pt1 | contig 16821 bp, 3 predicted proteins | sample IncBWC27MmetaG_FD_150860 | JGI IMG/M metagenome (GOLD analysis project Ga0210407, IMG submission 150860) | Forest soil microbial communities from Barre Woods Harvard Forest LTER site, Petersham, Massachusetts, United States - Inc-BW-C-27-M | ecosystem: Environmental > Terrestrial > Soil >...
GACCGCGCTGTCAAGGGCGCGCGGTTTTCGCGTTTATCGAAGCGGAGCGGAGACCCTTGATCAGAAGAAGCGGACGGCTAGGCGCAGGTTTTGAGCAGGAAGGGCAGACGCATGACATTCCGTTTATGTGGATATTTGGAAGCTAGGGAGCCTTGGCCAGTGAACTAAGTTCAGGCTAGGCTGGAAGACGCTACACATTCCTTGATCGGATGGCCGGTTACACGGAAGTTTTCATTCTGCGCGGCTGTGGTGCGCAAAAAATTCCATCCGGCTCCCATCTGACAGAGAATCGCGAATTTTTCATCGGCCTTCGGAAACAAGATCGAACATCGTTTCCTGCCGGAACTTGACATCGAGATTTTTAGTGAATGTCAGTAGCAGGAATAAAGCCATAAAACCACGGCCAAAGATCGTGAAGAAGGTCCTGCTCACGGGCCGTGTTCAGGGGGTTGGCTGTTTTTGCGCTGGTAGTTCACGCTGATAGCGCTGGTAGTTCTTTTCTTTGCCGGTTTTTCCTAAGCCTTGACAATTCTCTTTGATCTATCTAGAGTCTCGCCACCTGTATTTCGACCGCCCATTTTTCTCGACACGTATTTAGGGACGAGTTGCCGATGCGAAACGACGGGGCCAGTGTCCATCTGCGGTCTGCAAATCGAATCGCGCGGGCTCGGAATTAGTCTCCTGGAGGCCACGTGGGAGAACAGTCTACGTCGCCGGGTCAGATCATCTCGCTGCCTCAGGGCGGAGGATCGCTCCAGGGCATCGGCGAGAAGTTCTCCGCGGACCTGTTTACCGGCACTGGCAACTTCACAATCCCGCTCGCTCTGCCGCCGGGCCGCAATGGCTTTCAACCGCAGCTGGGCCTGGCGTACAGTTCCGGCGGCGGCAATGGTCCTTTCGGCCTCGGTTGGGGTCTGACCGTTCCGGGCGTCAGCCGCAAAACCAGCAAAGGCGTACCCGTCTACGACGACACGAAGGATGTCTTCGTGTTGTCCGGGGCCGAGGACCTCGTGCCGGTGCCCGGCGCTCCGGCTAACGCGGCGCGCTACCGGCCGCGCACCGAAGGCATCTTCGCGCATATCGATCACTTTGCCGACGCGGCAACCAACGATTACTGGCAGGTCAAAAGCAAGGACGGCCTTACCAGTCTGTACGGCACTGCGGGCCAGCGCGGCAACGACGCTGCAACCGTCGCCGATCCCGCCGCAACAGCGAAGGTCGCCGCATGGCGGCTGACACAAACGCGCGACCCGTTCGGCAACCTGATCCTGTATCAGTATTTGCGCGACCGGGCGATGTCCGGCCCGCACTCCTGGGATCAGCTTTCCCTTCGGCAGATCCAATACGCCGACTACACCGACGCGAAGGGCGCGCAACAATTCCTGGTCTCCGTGTTTTTTGAATACGGTGAGACCACGCCCGGAGATCCTGCGACCATTCCGGATCGGCCGGATGCATTCTCGGACTACCGTTCAGGCTTCGAGATCCGCACGCGCTGGCGGTGCTCGAAAATCACCGTCTACACGCACGTCGCGCAGGATCTTGCCGTCAGATCCTACGCGTTAGCCTACGACCAGGATCCGTACAACGGGTTTTCGCTGCTCCGCCAAGTTCAACTCACCGGTTACGACGACACTGGAAACGCCGTCCAGGAACTGCCGCCGGTCGAGTTCGGCTATACGAGTTTCACTCCCGCCAATAGAAAACTCGTCCCCATCGCAGGTTCCCGGTCTCCCGCCGCGTCGCTCTCGGACCCGAGCTACGACATTGTCGACCTCGACGGCAACGGGCTGCCGGGCATCCTCGAGATGAACGGCACTGTGCGCTCGTGGCGCAATCTCGGTAACGGCGATCTCAGCGTGCCCAGGCCTATGACAAGCGCCCCCGCCGGCGTGGCCCTGGCCGATCCAGGTGTCCAACTCCTCGACGCCAATGGCGACGGACGCGCCGACCTGCTGGTCACGACGGCAACGCTCTCCGGCTACTATCCTTCCCGCTTCGACGGGGGATGGGACCGCCATTCATTTCAGATGTATAAGTACGCTCCGCCCGTCGATCTGAAGGATCCGGAAGTGAGAATGATCGACTTGAACGGCGACGGCGTGACCGACGCGATTCGTTCTTCGACGAGTCTCGAGTGCTATTTCAACGATGCGCAAACCGGCTGGTACAAGGCGAGCCGATTTGCACGCAAGCCGCTCGACGTGTTCCCGAACGTCGATTTCGCGGACCCGCGCGTGAAATGGGCCGACATGACCGGCGACGGTTTGCAGGACGTCGTGCTGATCCACGACGGCGCGGTGGAGTACTGGCCGAACTTCGGTTGGGGCAATTGGGGCAAGCGCGTTCCCATGCTGAACTGTCCGCGCCTGCCTTGGGGCTATGACCCCAAGCGGGTTCTGCTCGGCGACGTGAACGGCGATGGCCTCGCGGATTTCATATACGTCGAGGACGACAAGGTCACGCTCTACGTCAACAACTGCGGCAACGCGTGGAGCGCGCCGGTCGTGATCGAAGGCACGCCCCCTGTCACCGATTCGAATGCACTGCGCGTGGTCGACTGGCTCGGGACGGGCGTTGCGGGCGTGTTGTGGAGTTCGGATCCGGACGGTTCCGGCCGGGCGAACATGCATTTTCTAGACCTCACCGGCGGCGTCAAACCCTACCTTCTGAACAAACTCGACAACCATCTCGGCTCCACTACGCTCGTCGGGTACGCTCCCTCGACACAGTTCTTTCTGGCCGATGACCTGCTGCCCGAAACGCGCTGGAAGACCCATCTGCCGTTTCCTGTGCACGTGGTCGCGAAGACCGAGGCGATCGACGCGATCTCGGGTGGAAAACTCACCACCGAGTACACCTATCATCACGGTTACTGGGACGGCGTGGAGCGCGAATTCCGCGGCTTCGGCCGCGTCGATCAGCGCGACACGGAAGTCTTCGCCAACTACAACGCAAGCAGCCTGCACGGCGCGCAAGCCTTCAATACGGTGCCGGCCGTCGCGTTTTCGCCTCCAACCGAAACGCGCACCTGGTTTCATCCGGGACCGGTCGGCGACAACTTCGGCGGATGGACCGAGGTCGACTTCAGCAACGAGTTCTTTTCGGGCGACGCGCCCGCGTTGCCGCGCCCGGCGGCCATCGTCGCGTTCCTCAACTCGTTGTCCGGCGGCGACCGGCGGGACGCGCTGCGCGCTTTGCGCGGCACGATTCTGCGGAGCGAGTTGTACGCGCTCGATGGCTCGCCGGTGCAAGCGCGGCCGTACACCGTGTCGGAATCGGTCCAAGGCGTACGCGAAGAGGACTCGCCCGCGCCTGGTCAGCATCGCATTTTCTTTCCGTTTCAACTGGCCCAAAGAACAACGCAGTGGGAGCGCGGGAGCGACCCGCTCAGCCGCTTCAGCTTCCTGAGGAACTACGACGTATACGGCCAGGCGTGCGCGTCGGTGAGCATCGCCGCTCCGCGCGGTCAGAACTTCCGCCAGGCTTCGCCGGCCACAGCGCCCTACCTAGTCACGCAGGCACGCACGACCTACGCGCAGCGCGACGACGCAACGGCGTACATCGTCAATCGCAGCGCAATCGTGAGCAGCTACGAAGTGGTCGCCGCCGATCAAGTTGTCGCCGGCGCGATCCCGGCTGTTGTAGATCTTGCTGCTGCCCTGCTGGCTGCCACGCCGAATCCCGCGCATCTGATCGCGCAGACATTGAGCTACTACGACGGTGCGGCGTTCCAGGGCCTGCTGTCTGGGCAACTCGGAGCGTACGGCGCGCTAGTGCGGACCGAGTCGCTCGCATTCACCCAGACCGTTCTCGACGACTGCTACCGCACGGGCGTGAGCGTTTTGAATCCGCCCGAAGAGCCGCCATACCTGAACCCCTCCGGCGCGCCGGTATGGACGCCGGACTATCCGGCGGCATTTCAACCTACGGTGCCGGCGCTCGCGGGCTACGTCTTTCACTCCGGCGCTGCGGGCGATCCCGGGGTGCGCGGCTTCTACGTTGCGACAGAGCAACGCCAGTACGACTTCCAGCAGGCCGCTGGCGGCAAGGGCTTGATTACGGTCCACCGCGACGCTCTGGGCCACGACACGACAGTCACCTATGATACGCCGTACTTGTGCCTCCCCGTTCAGGTGAAAGACGCCGCGAACATGCTCACGCAGGCGAGCTACAACTACCGCCTGTTGCAGCCGGCCGTGGTGACCGACGCCAACGGCAACCGCCGCGCGGTTACTTACACGCCGAATGGCCTGGTGGCGACGCTCGCCGTGATGGGCAAGACGACCGAGACCGTCGGCGACACGGCCGCCGTCCCCGGCGCTACGTACACTTATGACTTCCTCGCGTTCCTGAATCGCAGCCAGCCGGTTTCGGTGCATACGACGCGCCGGGTTTACCACGTCAACGACCCGTCCGGTCCCGCGCCGCAGCCGAATCAGACGATCGAGTCGTCCGACTACTCGGACGGATTTGGGCGCCTGATCCAGTCGCGCGCGCAGGCCGAAGACATCCTGTTCGGCGATCCGGTCTTCGGCGACGGCCTCATTTCGGCGGACCAAACGGTCACTCCGGGCGACACCGTCGGACGCCAGCGCGCCGCGGGCGCTCCGCCGAATGTCGTCGTGAGCGGCTGGCAGGTGTACGACAACAAGGGCCGCGTGGTAGAGAAGTACGAGCCGTTCTTCTCCAGCGGCTGGGACTACGCGGCTCCGTCCGGCGTGCAACTCGGCGCAAAGGACACCATGTACTACGACGCGCGCGGGGTTGCCGTGCGCACGATGCATCCCGACGGCTCCGAGAATCGCGTCGTGCCCGGCGTTCCCGGCACGATCGCAGCGCCGGACCTCACCAACCCCGACGTGTACGAGCCGACGCCGTGGGAAGTCTACGCGTACGATCCGGACGACAACGCCGGGCGCACGCACCCCGCTACCTCCAGCGGTTTCACGCAGTGCTACAACACGCCGTCGAGCGTGCTGATCGACGCGCTGGGCCGCAAGACTCGGTCGGTGGAGCGCAACAAAGACCAACTCGCGGTCGGGACCTGGTCGGTGATTCAGGAATTGGCCACGGCGTCCACATACGACATCCGCAGCAACATATTGAGCGTGACGGATCCGCTCGGCCGGACGGCGTTCCTGTACTCCTACGATCTCCTGAACCGCGCCTGGCGGACCGAAAGCATCGACGCCGGCGTCAGCCGCCTTGTTTACGACGCAGCCGGCAATGTCGTCGAACGCCGCGACAGCAAAGGCGCGCTCGCGCTGTCCGCGTTCGATGCGTTGAACCGCTCGATCCGGCTGTGGGCGCGCGACGCGCAGAGCGAAGCCGTCACGCTGCGCGAGCGCGTGATCTATGGAGACGATCCGGCATCGGGGCAAACCGTTGCGACCAACGCTCTTGGCAAGCCGTATCAGCATTACGACGAGGCGGGTCTGCTCACCTTCTCCAGTTACGATTTCAAGGGCAACCTGCTCCAAAAGACTCGAAACGTAGTCAGCGAGGCCACGTTTCTTTCGATCTTCACGCCGCCGCCCGCGGGCTGGAATGTGACGGCGTATCGCGTCGATTGGACGGCAATTAACCCTGCGACGCTCGACGCCAAGGCGTACACGACGACCTCCGCGTACGATGCTCTGAATCGCGTACGCACGCTGCAATACCCGGCGGACGTGAGCGGCGCGCGCAAGGTACTGACACCGACGTACAACGAAGCCGGCGCGCTCCTTTCCGTGCAGCTTGACGGGACGACCTATGTCCAACAGATCGCCTACAACGCCAAGGGCCAGCGCACGCTCGTCGCTTACGGCGACGGCGTGACGACGCGTTACGTTCACGACACGCAAACGTTCCGGCTCGCTCGTATGCGCACGGAGTCGTACGTCTCGCCTCTGCCTGCCGCGCTGACCTATCGGTCTGCGACGCCCGCGAATCTGCTGCAGGATTTCGGCTACGAATACGACCTGGTGGGCAACATCCTTGCGCTGCATGACCGCACGCCGGGCAGCGGCATATTCAACGCGCCCGCGGGCCAGGACGCGCTCGACCGCGCGTTCACGATCGATCCGTTATACCGCCTGATCGTCGCCACGGGCCGCGAGTGCGCGTGGGCGCCTCCGCCGCTGCCGCCTCCGTGGGACGACACCCCGCGCTGTACCGACAAGGCCCTCGCGCGGCCGTATACGGAGACTTATCAGTACGACCTGAGCGGGAACATGGTGACCTGGAGTCACACGCAGGTCACGGCCGGCGGTGCGGGCTCAACCGTGAACCGCCAGTTCGCGCTCGCGGCAGGAAGCAACCGGTTGAGCACGGTGACGTTCGGCTCGAACCCGCCTTACGCCTATACCTATGACGCGAGCGGCAACCTGACGACCGAGAACACCGAACGGCACTGCGAGTGGGACCACTCGGACCGCATGCGCGTCTACCGCAACCAGACTGCCGGCGCCGAGCCGAGTGTCTATGCGCAATATGCGTACGACTCGAGTGGCGATCGCGTGGTCAAAGTCGTTCGCAATCCGGGCGGCCAGGTCGAAGTGACCGTCTACATCGACGGCGTCTTCGAGTATCGGCGACTCGAGAAGCCCGCGCAGATGTGGGAGAACAACACGCTGCACGTAATGGACAACAAGAGCCGCGTGGCCACGGTTCGCGTGGGTAACGCCTTCCCCGACGACGGCGCGCCGAACGTGCCGGTGAAGTACCACCTCGGCGACCACCTCGGGAGCAGCAACGTCATCGTCGATGCAAGCGGTACGTTCTTCAACCGCGAGGAATACCTGCCGTACGGCGAGACCAGCTTCGGCAGCTTTGCACGAAAGAGATACCGGTTCACCGGCAAGGAGCGCGACGCAGAAACCGGTTTTTACTACCATGGCGCGCGTTACTACGCGCCATGGCTCGCGAGGTGGATGACGTCCGATCCGCTGGGGAGAGATGCGGGATTGAACTCCTATAAGTACGCAAGTACGAATCCCGTACGCTTGATTGATCCATCGGGACGACAGGACGAACCGGCCCCTGAAGAAAATGCGGCGCAAGCCTCACTAGTAGCAGGAGCGTCGCATAGCGGACTGGGGAACACAGGCCAGCCCGAACCAGGGCAATCGACCGAAGGGGCAAAGCAGACTGAAAAAGCGGATATGAACTGGTTGAGCTTAGACGACTGGAAGACGGTAAACACGCAGCTGGACTGGTACTTACACGAATATATTCCAGAGAAACAACGAGAATGGGACCGCATTGCACCTGTATTGCGAAAGGAATATCAGGAAACGAATAATTTAGAAACACAGTGGGTCACCGAAGACTACTACGTGGAACACCGCATTGGGCAGAGGCCCAGCTCTATAGGAATCGGTTGGGACATCTTTAAGATCTATGGCATAGGGGCGGTTCTCGGGGGGGACGCGCCGAAGCCTTACTCACCTAACATCGCAACTGGGTTGTACGACACCGCGGCGATTCGTGCGAGAGCCGAAGAAATCCACGCCGCTTTGGACTCGATCGCGTTGAACATGCGCACGACCGTTGTGATCAGAGCGAGGACTGCGACCGGCGAGATTGTCGACGTTGTTGCTGTTGGAGCGAAGGCTGACATAGCTTCGGTCCAGATCCAGGTTCTCAACATGCAAGGTGGTGCTGTTCGAGGTGGCGAGGTCGCAGCCAAGCTTAGCGGGGCGGACGCGGAAATGACGGCGCTGCACTATATCCACACCCAAAGTTGGACACCGCTCGCCGGGGCGGTGAGTCGGGACGTCTGCGGAGTATGTACGATGACGATGATGCAGCCGGCGTGCGGTGCAGTGTTTGTGAACTCGCGTGAGTTCCTTTGGACGCATGCATGGCAGTAGCCGTCGTTTAGGATAAGTGTGTGGCCCGGCAGGATAAGAATGTCCAGTGCGAACTGGAGCATCGGCGCAATAACGGGCCCCCAACCAATTTGATCGGGCCAGTGAAATTATGGCGCGGAGAGTTGAAGCCGGGCTACTCTAAAAAGGGAATCACTCTGCGAGGTGGAGTTATGCTGGATCACGCCAGTGAAACGGATACAAATGGCAGTGGAGTGGCAGTCAAAACCGGAGCGGAACAACCCGCATCGGTAACCTCCTCATCAATATATCTATCGATAACCAGCCCTCCCAACGGCATGATGTTCCCCGGTGTCGAAGACAGCCAAACGATTACCGTTTCGGGTACCGCATCTGCAACCAGCCCTGTCGCACTTCAAAGCGTCAGTTGGAGTGTGGATGGAGGACCTGCCACAGCAATCTCCGACCCAGGAAATGGCTGGGGGACTTGGACCATAAGCATCATGGTCCCATCCGGAACACACGTGGCGTCGATTGCGGCTATTGACACTACTCAACACTACATTCAAACAGATTTTATTACGATACACGTCTCGGCGGACTTCGATGTTGACCAAGATTCCTATCTGAGAGCTCTGGTGGACTTCGCGACAGCGGTGGATTCGAGTGGCAATTCTCTCGTCGTGACCGGCAGTTCAGTCGGCCAAGCGAATCTTACGCTGGACCTGATTGATGGTACCTTCCTCATCAACGACGCCTTTCAAGGTCAACTGAGTCCCCGGGAGCGTGCTACCGGGCAGATTGGCAACTATGCAAGCCTGCACTCTCGCCCGGGGTACCTCCAGATTGAGAGGCAGGTTGGAGAAGAGCAGGCCGGCCAACTTATGAAGGAAATCACGCACGAGCTCGGCTACTATTACACCTCCAAGCTGTGGACAGCCGAGGGCGGGACGAATATTCCCGAGATCGAACCGGACTACCGTTATCAGTTGCTTCACGCAAATCAGGGTATCGCATTCTAGAGGATATTGTTCAGGGCCAGGGTGAATCGCAAATGTTGAATCCGCCGCGACAGTAGGTGGACGAGCGAGCGGTAAGAGAGAGTTGAACCATGCCTATTAACCCCCCAACCCTCACGCTCGACTTCGACAGCCGGACCAAAGCACTGCAACTGAGCCCGGATCCGGGAGTGCCTGTTACCATCAGCGGGACATACTCCGTAAGTGGCGACGCTAACGCCATCGACAGCGAGGACGCCACGCTGGTTCTGCAGGCGGCGGGTGGAACGGCCCACCAATACACGCCCACTCTCAACTCCAACGGCACATGGTCTTCCAGCCTCAACACGCCTGCCGGCGGATCGCTCACAGCTACGGTCACGTTGATCGTGACCTACGAAGTGTTGAGCGGAAATCCTAGAGACCCCGGCACGATCGTTCGAGTCACGAAGGAGTCTGTCACTATCACACTCACGGCCAGCGCAAGCAATGTTCGCCTTACTGTCGGTTCACCGACCGAAGAGCAGCAACTGATCGGTCCGGACTCTGGCGCTTCGCTGAACGTCACCGGGACTGCCTCCTCGGTGTCGAGGAGTTTCAACATCGCCTCGGTTACGTGCCAGGTCGACGGGTCGAACATATCCGTCGGCGCAACCTCCACCGCCGCCGGAGGGGCACCGGCGTATTCGACCTGGTCGGCATTGAACTTCTTGTTTCCTCCCGGCCGCCAGAAGCTCGTCGTTACGGCACTCGACACCAACAATCCTCAAGGTTCGGCGCAGTCGGCTGTGGACATCAACGTGGCGATCGTTGCGGACATCCTGGACATTACGCCCGAATCCTATCTGCAGGCGCTCGTCGAGTTCGCGACCAGGCCCGCCAACAACGCCGGCAGCGCTCGCCTCTTGATCGGATCGGGAGCCACGGCACGGAGCGCAACCGTCGCCGACCTCGACTCCGCGATCGCGCAGAGCATCAACGAGCTGCAGGTCGAGGATCTCGCGCCGAAGGTCAACGAGGAAATCCATCATACCCGTGGGTGCATCGAAGCCCTCCGCACTTATCTGGCTCTGCGCTGGAAGGGACCGGCTCAGGTGGCGGAAGAAGCGGCCTACCGCAGCGCGGCTTACTCGGCACTGCTTTCCGAGATCGGCACCTCCGACGAAGAGGTGAGGCTTGCACGCACGTACCCCGCCGCGAACCAGGACCGGCGCAAAGTTCTTGCGGACCGCCTCGGGATCGATCTGGGCGCCGCGCGCCCCGATAACCTCGATGCCTTGGTGCTTGACGCGAATGCTTCGGGCATGCAACCTGCAGCGATTACAGAACAGGGCTTGGAGCGCCTGTTCGGCCTGGTGGATACCACACGCGATCCGTTGTCCGGCGGCCCGACCATTAGTATCGTCGGAACTCCACCGATTTTATGGGCACTCAATGGGGTAGAGTGGGGCGCCAACACAGACAAAGAAGGACTGATCTATTGCAGTCTGCAACCGGTCGCGGCGGGTTCCCTTACCACGCAGATCAACCTGTACTCGTCGAGCGCCATGACCGCCGCAACGCTTGTGGCATCGGGTTCCGGCGGCGGTCAGGTTCAGCTCTATTCCGCCTTGAACAGCGGCCTCAGCGGCAGCATGTGGATCACTGGGGCGGTGGCTGCCGGCACCACCATCCAACTCTCCGCGGTGCCGCGCTTCCTGAGCTGGCAGTACCAGCACCTGCGCACGCTCTGGACGGCCGAGGATTACCCAACGCCCGCTCCCTCTGGCGCAGCGCCGATCGTCGATCCCGATCTGCTCGCGGTGCGGGACTTCTTCCATCCGGCTACCAACCCCGGATACACGCTGTTCCAGACGCGCCGCACGCAGGTTCAAACGTGGCTGACGGCGCTGCAAACGGCAAAAGCAACCAGCCTCGATGCCGTGCTCACAGCAGGGATCAACACGACGTCGGCGAACCTGCTGGCACTCGACACACAGCTCCAGGGCGGACAGGACATCACCGCGCAACTCGCGGCGCTGAATCTGTCGATCGACCAATTCAACTACCTGGTGCGCATCTGCAATCTCGCCGGGCAGAGCCTCCCGCTGCTCGTGACCGAATGGGACGAGGTCTTCTCGGTCCTGATTCAGGCACAGAAGCAAGGCCAGTACGCGGCGTGGATTGCCGCCGAGAAGGCGGCCGGGATCACGCTCGGCCCGGATTACTTCGTTGCGCCACCGCAACTGCCGCGCCTCTTCGCCACGGGCCTCGACGAGACGGGCTCGCTGCTGAAACCGGGTTCGGTGGATCCGCATTGGACCACGAGCCTGCCCGGCAGGCCGCAGGGCAGCCCGACGTATGCAACCTCGATCCGGCCCGGGACTTGGCTGCCCAACAGTGACACGAGCTGCTGGATCAGCCCGCAGGCCGACGAGTCCGCCGGCGACGCGCCGGGCGTATACATGTACCTGACTTCGTTCGACCTGACCGGATACGATCCGTCAACCGTTCAATTGACCGTGCAGGTGGCTATCGACAACGACCTCGTCGCAGTCAAACTCAACGGCATGACTCTGTCGGGTCTCAGCGCGAGCTGGTTCGGCGCATTCTCGACTCTGCAAATCAACGACGGCTTTGTGGCCGGAACAAATAGGCTACTTCTTGTTGTGAATAACCTCGGCACCGCGACCAACCCGTCCGGGCTGCGCGCTGAGTTCTCGTTCGCCGCGTTGCTCGCGGACGCGCCGGCCGATCGCTGGCGCGCGCCGGTCGCGGCGCGCGAGGCCTGGCAGAGCACGCTGCAGGGCCGCATTGACCAGCAGGCCGCGCTCGCGTCTTCGCTCCAGTCGGCAGTCATGGCGGACGAGGAGGCGACACTTGCGATGTTGCGCACGGCGTTGATCAACGCCGCCGCGCCATTGTGGCCGTTCACGGCGCTCTCGTCCACCGGAGTCGACACGAACGGCATCCCCATCGCCGAGGGCGGCACCGCGGTGGGTTGGCGGATCACGGCCACTCCGGCCGGCGCCGTCGCCGCCAACGCCTTCGTGACAGAGAACGCGCCGGCAGCATGGATGGCGAATTCCAGCACGGCCCTGTGGATCAGCCCGTCGGCGTCCGAGGCGGTGGGCGATGCGCCTGGCTCGTACACCTATGAAGCCGATTTTCAGATCAACGGCTTCGATCCCACCGTCATCAACCTGCGTGCGAACGTCGCCGCTGACGACACGATCACGGCGATCCGCATCAACGGGCAAGCCGTCACCCTGCCCGCGGGTATTTCTTTTACTGGCGCTTCCGCCCTCACCATCTCCAGCGGGTTCGTGGCGGGCGCAAACACGCTCCAGGTTGTCGTGAACAACGCGGGCCCAGCCGCCAACCCCACCGGCCTGCGAGTCGAGTTCGTGGCGGGCTCGACGCTTGCCGACGCGACCTGGCTGACCGAGCGACTGTCCATCGATCTCGCGAGCAGCAGCACTCAGTTGACAACGCGGCTGACGACCGCGATCGAGGGGTTGCAGGGACTGCTCGTCTCCTTGCGAGACGCACAGTTCCAACAGATGTCGCCGCCGCCGGACCTTGCCTCATGGCAGATCAACCCGCTGAACCTGGCTGGCGGCGTGTTCGACGACGAGTGGGACTGGATGGGGTCCTACGCGACGTGGCGCGGCATGATGACGTCGTTCCTGTTCCCGGAGAATCTCCTGCGGCCGAGTTTGCTAGAAGGGTCTCACTGGAGTCCCAGCCCGACGACCGCGTTCGGGACCCTGATCACCACGCTCCGCTCCAACCCGTCGATGACGAGGGAGTTCGCTCGATTCCTCGCTAATACCTACTTGAGTAACCTCCGCACCGAATACGCCTCGCCCCCACCGGCGTTGCCCGCCGTGATCAACAACTTCGCCTACTTCGATCCGGCGGATGTCATTCTGACTCAGCGTCGCGCGAACACCCAGTCCTGGATGCAGGCCGACCCGGCCGATACGCCATTGTTCTGGGAGGTCTTCTATTTCGTCCCCGTGATCCTGGCCTTGCAGCTTCAACAAGCAGGGCAGTACGACGCTGCGCTGGCCTGGTTTCAACTCGTCTACGACGTGGACGCCCCAAGAATGCGGGACGCCTCCGGGAACTGGAGTGACGATTCGCGGAAGATCTTCTATGGCCTGGCGGCGGAAGGCACACAGTCACTGTTCATTCGAATACCCGGATCGCTCACCGAGTCCTCCAACCCTCACGACATCGCGACGACGCGCGCCTTTCCGTATACGCGTTATGCGTTGCTCTGCGTCATCGGTTGCATGATGGATCTCGCCGACACGCAGTTTTCGCGCGAGACCGGAGAGTCGGTGTCGAACGCGCGCGAGTTGTACTTGGAGTGTCTGGACTTGCTGGACGAACTGGAGGAGATGGTCGCGGCGCCGTCCGGGCTCACAGCCAATCCTCAGATATCGGCGCTTCGCCAGCGCGCGCAGGCGAGCCTCGCGAAGATGCGGAGCAACCGCAACATCGCCGGCCTGCTCCTCAAGTTCCAGTTGTTCGGCGCGCAGGGGCTCGAAGTCGTACCGGACCGGCGCGTCTCCCTCGAGCCGACGCAATATCACTACCAGACGCTGATCGACCGCGCGCGCCAACTCGTTACCGCCGCACAGCAGATCGAGACCACGTATCTCGGCGCGCTGACCAATGCCGACGTTGAAACGTACAACCTCCTCAAGGCCCAGGGGGACTTGAACGTCGCGAACGCAACGGTCACGCTCGCGCAGGACCAGGTGACGTCGGCGACCGACGCAGTTGCGCTCGCGAACGATCAACAGGCTCGCGCAAAGGATGAGTTGAAGCATTACACCGACCTGATCAACGCAGGCCTCAACCAGGACGAGCAGCAAGGGCTCCACGCCATGCAGACGTCCGTCGACGAAAGCGCCATCGGGGGCATAGTGTCGTATCTGATCGGCGGGGCTGTGGCAGGCTTGGGAGGTCTGCTCGCCGGGATGGGTGGGCTCTTCCAGGGATTCAGCCAGGCGGAGAATACGCAAGGGCAGTACTTCGCGACACAAGCGAGCTACGAGCGCCGCGCGCAGGAATGGGCGTACCAGCAACAACTCGCCACGGACGACGTCGCGGCGAGTACCGACCAGATCAAAGCGGCAAACGATCAACTTACCGTGGCCAGGCAGCAATCGGCCATCGCCACGATTCAGCAGACGAATGCTCAAGACATCGTGACATTCCTGGCGAACAAGTTCACGAATGCCGATCTCTACGATTGGATGAGCGGGGTGCTGGGGCAGGCATACCGCTACTTCCTCCAGCAGGCGACATCGACAGCCCGCCTCGCCGAAGATCAACTGGCGTTCGAGCGCCAACAACCCGCGCTCTCCGTGATCCAGCCGGACTATTGGGTTCCACTGACGGACCTGACCGCAACCGGATCGACGTCATCCGATCGCCGGGGATTGACCGGCGCGGAACGCCTGCTCGCCGACATCACGCAGCTCGACGAATATGCGCTCGGGACCGATCAGCGAAAGCTTCAACTGACGAAGAATATCTCGCTTTCGCAGCTCGATCCGTTCGCATTCCAACGCTTCCGCGACACCGGCGTGGTCACGTTCAGTACGCCCGAGAGCCTGTTCGATCAGAACTTCCCCGGCCACTACGTCCGGCTCATCAGCGAAGTCCGCGTCTCGGTATCCGCCCTGATTCCGCCAGCGGTCGGCATTCGCGCGACTCTTTCCAACAAAGGCATGTCGAGAGTGGTCGCTGGCGTTCCGTCGTTCCGCGAGGTGATCGTTCTGCGCGTGCCTGAATCCGTGGCGCTCACAGCGTCGCTGAACGCGAACGGCCTGTTCCAGTTGGATCCGCAGTCCCAGCTCTTGCGGCCGTTCGAAAACCTGGGGGTCGATACATCGTGGCGCCTCGAGTTGCCGAAGCCTGCGAATCCCTTCGACTACAGCACGATCGGCGACGTGCTGATCTCCATCGACTACACCGCGCTTTCGAGTTCTGAGTACCGCGCCCAGGTGCTCCAACAACTGAACAGCAGCGTGAGCGCCGACCGCGGTTACAGCTTCACGCAGACCTTCACAGACGCCTGGTACGCTCTGAACAACGTCGATCCGACCGCCGCCGCAATCACCGTCTCGTTTACGACGCTTGCCGCCGACTTCCCGCCGAACGTGTTGAACATCACTATGGCGCAAGTGGTGTTGTACTTCGTCCGAGCAAGCGGCGCTGCGTTCGAGGTCCAAGTGGCCGATCTGCAGTTCACTCCTACGGGCGCCGCCGCTGCGCTCGACGGCGGCGCCGCAACCACGTTGAACGGAGTGATCAGCACGCGCCGCGCGAACGGCGCAGGATGGAAAGCGGAGTTTGCGGACACGGCCGCGGCCGTCGCGCCCTTCGGACAATGGCAGATGACTCTTCCCAACACTGCGACGGTACGTAGCTGGTTCACCGAAAGCCAGATTACCGATATTTTGTTCGTCATCACGTATGCCGGCAATACGCCCTCCTGGGAGGCGTAGGGCTACTTCCGACTGCTACTTCCGACCCACGCGCGTATGATCCGCGCCTGCCATCGGCAGCCGCCTCGCCTGTGCCCAAAGTTGCCTAGGAGCTGAAATTGCCATGAGCCCCGGGAGACCATAAGCCGTCTGATGCGACTGTCGGGCGGAAAGGGAGATCCGATGGACACTGGCGAGTCGGTGCCACTAGAAACACAAACCAATTCGCGGGACGGTCCTGTGCCTCGCCAGAATTAAGAGCACGTTTAAAATAAACAAGATGCAGAGACGTCGTTTAACATTGTCCATGCCTCCACGCTGGCGAATTAGTATTTCGCCAGCCAGAGGTCGGATTTGCTTGTCTTACCGACGCTCGGCCATTTCCCGCATCAAAAAGCATGACTCTTTGAGGCCCTCGACGAGCTTTACTCGGGCCAAATGCCTGTCATTGCCGAGTTCCGCCCGCGAATTTTGCGATCAATTTGGAATAGGTTTTCAACACTACAAACAAATTTCTCGCTCATGTCGGTCCCCCGTAGCCTGAGACGGTGATCTTCGATATGCTAGCGCATCACTAAACGGAAGATGTGTAACACGACCATCAATAGATACCACTCATAGCATGATGGAGCCCAAGAGGTCGACCGGAAGGTCGACCTCCCCGGTTTGTGATTTTATTTCAATTCGCCACTGGAGGCTTTCGGGTGCTGGCGTTTTGAAGAAACAAAGTGATGTAGGGTGAAGATGCGGTTTCATATCCGCATAGCGCGATCGCGGCCACGAGACTCTGGAGGGCCCCTTGGGCGCGGGGAGCGTGCACATTATATATATAAATGATCGGCGAAAAGTCGATCCGGACCAGGTTCTCGGAGGTTCTCGGCTATGTCAGGATGGCAGTAGCGAAAGAAAAAGCCCCGGCTCGGCAGAATTCGAGTCGGGGCCATTCTTCTTGGGTCCAACATTGGGTCCAACTAGGCCCGGTTTTAGGCAGCTTTTTCGGGGTTAAACGGTGCAGAATCAACGAATAAGCATTAGGTTAACAGCCGAATGCTCTACCATTGAGCTACCGGGGAACGGTGCAACGCATTTATTTTCATTCTAATACAGACGGCGAATTCATGCTACTTCGAGTTGGAGTCCAACATGGGTCCAACATCGTGATTTTTTTGAATGGTTCGATGAAATGCGCACTTGTGCTGACTGATTCTCAAAGACTTATTCTATGAATTTCTTGTGGATTCCAAAGAGCATTCGGCACCGCACCGAATGCTCTTTTTTCTATGAAAATGTGGAACTGCCGACTCACAGGACTAATCCCGCCCTAGAACCCGGATAGCTCCCGGATAGCTCCGGATAGCTTCCGGTTTTGCCGACATACGCCCGGAACCTTGTCGCATTCAGCAACCCGCTCCCGGATTCTGATACGATGAGGGCATCTCTGAAAGTGGAAGCGTCGAACCTTCATCGCAAGGACCATCGTTGCGCGATGCTACAAGCCCTGGCAGCACGGCTACAGGG
>Ga0210407_10002236_pt1 | contig 16813 bp, 8 predicted proteins | sample IncBWC27MmetaG_FD_150860 | JGI IMG/M metagenome (GOLD analysis project Ga0210407, IMG submission 150860) | Forest soil microbial communities from Barre Woods Harvard Forest LTER site, Petersham, Massachusetts, United States - Inc-BW-C-27-M | ecosystem: Environmental > Terrestrial > Soil >...
GCAGGCGGACATCGATTCTGAATTGGCCAAGCTGGGTGTGATCTCGCAACTCAGCATGAAGGTCTCGAACCAGAAAGCGGAACAACTGTCTACACAGAACGACATCGAGAAACAGAGGTTGGTCAACAGCAGCGAAGTGCTCAAAGCGCAACTGCAGGCCAAGCAAGCCGAGGTGGAAGAATTTCGTGCGCTGGCGCAACTGAAGCAGAGCCAACTCGACCGTTTGCGGGTACGCGCCGGGATCGACGGAGTGCTGCAGGAGCAGACGTTGAAGATCGGACAGTTCGTGACGCCCGGCACTACACTCGCCAAAGTCGTCCAACCGCAGCGGCTCAAGGCGGAATTGAAGATTGCCGAAACTCAAGCCAAAGACATTCAGATTGGACAACCAGCCTCAGTGGATACGCATAACGGAATAATTCCTGGTCACGTTGTGCGCATTGATCCGTCTGTAGTGAATGGGACAGTCACCGTGGATGTGACCCTGGACGCCAAGCTTCCGCAGGGAGCGCGGCCCGACCTGAGCGTGGACGGAACCATCGATTTGGAAAAGATGGACAACGTGTTGTACGTCGGGCGCCCAGCTTTCGGGCAGGAGCAGAGCACGGTGGGGATGTTCAAGCTGGAGACGGACGGAAATAATGCAGTCCGCGCACAAGTGAAGCTGGGCCGAAGCTCAGTGAATACGGTTGAGATTCTGCAGGGGTTGAAAGAAGGCGACCAGGTCATTCTTTCGGATATGTCTCGATGGGATTCGTACGATCGGGTTCGTCTGGAATAAGACGAGCCGCTAACAGAGAAAGGAACTTCGATGGCTGACGCGGGAACCATAATCAGCATGGAGAACATCACCAAGGTTTTTTTCACCGATGAGGTGGAGACCCATGCGTTGTCCGGGATTCACATGCAGATTCGCAAGGGAGAATATGTGGCGATTGCCGGGCCATCCGGTTCGGGCAAATCGACTTTGCTGGCGCTGATCGGGTTGCTCGATTCGCCGACGGATGGGAGCTATGTGCTCAACGGGCATGCCGCTGCCGGTCTCAACATCAGCGAGCGTTCACGCATTCGCAATCGAGAAATCGGATTTATCTTTCAGAGTTTCAACCTCATCGGCGATCTGAATGTGTACGAAAACGTTGAACTGCCGCTTACCTATCGCGGCATGCCAGCGAACGAGCGCAAGGAGCGCGTACACAATGCGCTGGAGCGCGTGGGGATGAACCACCGCACCAAGCACTATCCCTCGCAACTTTCTGGCGGTCAGCAGCAGCGCGTGGCCGTGGCCCGCGCGTTGGCAGGCTCGCCCGCCATCCTGCTGGCTGACGAACCCACCGGGAACCTGGATTCTCGCAATGCCGAAGCAGTGATGGACCTGTTGCGCGATCTGCACCGGGAAGGCGCGACCATCTGCATGGTGACCCACGATCCGCGCTTCTCGCGACACGCCGAGCGCACCATCCACATGTTTGACGGACGAGTGGTCGAGGAGAGCGTCGAGGTGAGTTAATGGAATCCCTGCTGCAGGACTTGCGTTACAGCTTGCGCTTGCTGGGCAAGAATCCGGGTTTTGCTGCGGTCGCGATTCTGACCATCGCCATTGGCATTGGGGCGAGCACAACCATCTTCAGTTGGATTCGCTCGGTACTTCTCAACCCGCTGCCGGGCGCCAGCGAGCCGGAGCGCGTTGTTGCTTTGGAAACCCTGACTCCTTCTTCCGAATGGGTGCCGACATCGTATCTTGACTTCACGGATTTCCGGGATCACGCGAAGCTGCTCGAGTCCACGACTGTGTCCATCCCGATGGACCTGGCGGTTGGTAATGAAAAGAGCGTCGAGCGTACCTGGGGCGAGCTGGTTTCGGGCAACTATTTCGATGTGCTGCGGGTCCGGCCCGAGGCCGGCAGATTTTTTTCTAAAGTGGAGACTGGAGACGAGCAGAATGCCCACGCCGTGCTCATCATCAGCCATGCACTTTGGGCGAACCGCTTTCACTCCGATCCCGCCGCTATTGGCGCAACCCTGCGCATCAACCGCTTCCCCTACACCGTCATCGGCGTGGCTCCGGATAATTTTCACGGTTCGATGCCGGGGCTTTCGTTTCAGATGTGGGCGCCGGCAACCATGTTTGGGCAGTTGAGCTCGACCGGCGACTGGATGCTGCGCGACCGGAAGACTCGCATGTTTCGAGTGCTGGCGCGGCTTGCGGCCGGAGTGCAGATCGAGCAGGCCCGGGCTGAGGTGCAGTCGATCGCGAAGGCCATGTCTCAGGCGGATGCGGACACGAATGAAGGCTTGAGCGCCACGCTCTTGCCGCTGTGGAAATCGCACTACGGGATTCAGGATTCCTTGCTGGCCCCGCTGAGCATTTTGATGGGTGCGTGCGGAGTTGTGCTCCTGATCGTATGCGCAAATGTTGCAAATTTGCTTTTAGCGCGCGCGGTTGCCCGTCAGAGAGAGCTTAGTGTTCGGGCTGCACTCGGAGCTCAGCGCTGGCGGCTGATCCGCCAGCTTCTGACGGAAAGTTTCCTGATCGCCATCGACGGGGCTCTGGTGGGCCTATGGATCAGTTCGTGGCTGGGCGGATCGCTGCGATGGCTGGTGCCGATATCCTCTTTGCCAGACATGATCAAGCCGCCGATTGACATGGGCGTGGTTGCTTTTACGACAGCACTCGCTTTCGTAGTGGCTGCACTCGCAGGCATTGTCCCGGCGCTGCACTCCGCGCGGGGTGATGTCAACGACATGCTTAAGGAATGCGGACGAAGCGGAACCGCGACCGCGCATTCGCGGCGTTTGCGTGGGCTGCTGGTCACGTCCGAAGTGGCTCTGGCCGTGGTTGCGTTGATCGGCGCGGGGCTCTTTGTCAAAAGCTTTCAGATGGCACGGGCCATTCATCCGGGTTTCGATCCTCATCAAGTTGCGATCGCGCAGTTGAGCCTGTCCGCTGCGGGCTATGATTCCCGCCAGGCGGATGCTTTCTGTGTCCGGCTTCGAGAGGTGCTCGAGCGCCAACCCGGAGTGACTGCGGTCAGCTACGCCGACTACATTCCGCTTAGCGTCTCGGGAGATTCGTGGGAGGACCTGCAAATTCAAGGGTACGTCCCGGGGCCAAACGAAAACATGAAGGTGTATCGCAATCTGGTTGCGCCCGGCTATTTCGATCTGATGAAGATACCGCTCCTCCAGGGCCGGGATTTCAATCTGCGCGACGATCACGCCAACCAGCCGGTCATGATTGTCACCCAGGAGTTCGTGCGCCGTTTTCTTCCGAATCAAAACCCGATCGGTCAGAAGGTGCAAGGCTGGGGCAGGTGGTTCACGATCGTTGGCGTAGCCCAGGACAGCAAGATCCACCGCCTGACGGAGAGTGCCCCACCCTATTTTTATGTCCCGATTCGCCAGATCTTTCGTCCGGAAATGGGTCTGAAATTCTACGTGCGCACATCGGCTCCCGTCGATGATGCAGTCGCGGCCCTGCGTCGCGAAGCGCAAGCTATCGATCCCTCTGTTCCGGTGTTCAACGCGATGCCGCTCGAGGAATACATCGCCGCTTCGCTGTTTCCCCAAAAGATTGCGGCCAGTTTGCTGGGAACGCTCGGGTCGGTCGCGCTTCTGTTGGCGGCCATCGGTCTTTACGGCGTGATGGCTTACTCGGTGGCACAGCGGACGAACGAGATCGGCATCCGCGTGGCCTTGGGAGCGAAACCGCTCGACGTGCTGCGGATGATTCTCCGCGAAAGCATGGTGCTCGCGCTGCCGGGCCTGGTGGTGGGTTCACTGCTGGCGACGGCGCTGGCGCGCCTCGTCTCAGCGTCGCTGGTCGAGGTTAGCCCTAAAGATCCTGCCGTCTATGCTGCCGCCGCAGCTTTCACCGTATTGATTACTCTGTTTGCCGCGGTTGGCCCGGCCCGGCGAGCGGCGAAAGTCGATCCCATGGTCGCGTTGCGCTACGAGTGAGCCTCGAAACCGATGATTGGAATACTGCAAGATTTGCGCTACGCGCTTCGACAGCTCCGCAAGAGCCCCGGCTTCACAGCTGTGGCGATTGTCACCCTTGCCCTGGGCATCGGCGCAAACACGGCCATTTACAGCCTGTTGGATCAGGTATTGCTGCGAAGCCTTCCGGTGAAGGATCCCAATCGTCTGGTCCAATTACGATTTGCTGGATCGGATACCGGCAGGATCAATGTGTACGGCGGCGACACTCACGAATATTTTTCCTACCCAATGTACCGTGACGTGCGTGATCAGAATTCCGTTTTCAGCGGAGTGCTGGCGACGGATTCGGTTCAGGTTGGAGTTCAGTGGCATAACCAGCCGGAGTTGGTTTCGAGTGAATTGGTTTCAGGCAACTATTTTGATGTGCTCGGCGTGAGCCCCCGGTTGGGGCGGCTGTTTGTGCCTTCTGACGACCAGGTTCAGGAGGCGAATCCGGTTGTGGTGCTGAGCTTTGGATATTGGAAACGGCGCTTTGGTTCCGATCCCCAGATTCTTAATCAGAGCATCCAGATCAACGGCCATCCCTTCACGGTGATTGGCGTCGCATCGCCCGGATTTCGCAGCGTGGTAGCGGGAAACGCTCCAGACGTATTTGCACCGATGATGATGAAGCCCCAGGTCACGCCGGGCTGGAACGATCTCGATAACCGGCGTTCCCGCTGGCTGAATATTATCGGGAGGCTGAAGCCTGGAATCAGCGTCGAACAAGCGGAGGCGGGCATCAATCCGCTGTGGCATTCCCTGCGGTCCGAAGAACTGAAGAGCCTCACGGGCAGGTCGGACCAGTTCCGCCAGAATTTCGTGGAGACGAGTAGGTTGATTCTGTTGGATGCGGCTAAGGGTTTTTCGCCGCTGCGTGACGATATTCAGGTGCCGCTGCTCATCATCATGGGGATGGTCGGGTTGGTTGCACTGATGGCCTGCGCCAATGTCGGCAGCCTTCTGCTGGTCCGGGCGGCGGGGCGTGTCCGAGAAATGTCGATTCGTTATGCACTAGGAGCGAAGCGTTCACAGGTCGCGCGCCAACTCCTCGTCGAAGGAATGTTGCTTGGCCTGGGTGGCGGTGCGATCGGAGTTTTACTGGCGCCGCAGGCTTCGGCGCTCCTCGCGCGCATGCTTGTGGGTCCGATGGGTGATCTGCCGTTCACGACTACCCCGGATTTGCGCATCCTGATGTTCAGTCTTGCGTTGTCGCTGGGGGTGAGCGTTATTTTCAGTCTCGCGCCGGCGGCGCAATTCTGGCGGCCTAACCTGGCGCCCGCTTTAAAACAACAGACGATGACGGCTGCCGGCGGAGCCCTGCGCTTTCGTCGGATCTCGGTTGCGGTGCAGATTGGATTGAGTCTTTTGTTGTTGCTGGGTGCGGGCCTTTTCGTTCGCACGCTTCGCAACTTGAAGTCATTGAACGTAGGATTTGCGACCGACCATCTGGTGACGTTTGGAATTGATCCGAGACTGGCTGGACACAAACCCGATCAAGCCTCGGCTCTCTATAAGCAGATTCTGGAGAAACTTCAAGCCTTGCCCGGGGTTCGCGCCGTGGCTGGAACGGACGATCCGGAATTGGCTGGGAATGACAACACAAGAAACATCACCGTCGCTGGTTATACATCAAAAGACAACGAAGACATGGTCGTCGAGTGGCCGAGCGTGACGCCCAATTATTTCTCGGCACTTGAAATGCCACTGGTGGCCGGTCGAGGCTTGTCTGAGCAGGACGCATCTGGAACGGCAAAAGTGGCTGTGGTAAACGAAACCTTTGTGCGCCACTTCTTCGCGAGTCCACAACAAGCGATTGGTCACTATATTGGCCCGAGCAGCCAGCAAGGCGCGAAGACCGATGTGCAGGTCGTCGGAGTTGTAAAAGACGCCAAGCACATGAAGGTTCGCGACGACGTCAGGCAAGCGGTGTTCAACTCCTATCTGCAAGGCCCCGATCCGTTCTCCATGGCGTTTTATGTCCGCACGTGGCAGGCACCGCAGGCGGCGGAAGAGATGATTCGCCAGGCGTTGCACTCGCTGGATCCGAATCTGGTGCTCGACGGTCTGCGCACGATGGACGAACAGATCGACGAGAACCTGACGGCCGAACGCATCATTGCTCTTCTGGCGTCGAGTTTCGGAATTCTTGCTGCGCTGATGGCCGGGGTCGGCCTGTACGGTGTTCTGGCCTATTCGACGGCGCAACGGACAAAAGAAATTGGTATTCGGATGGCCCTCGGCGGCAGCCAGAGTAGCGTCGTGCGCATGGTTTTGGTGGAGGTGTTGTGGCTAGCGGGAGTGAGCGTGGCCATTGCTTTGCCTCTTTCGCTCCTTCTTGCGCGCACCGTGCGGAGCCAGCTCTTCGGGATTTCCAGCAGCGATCCGCTGACGCTCGGGGCAGTAACCGTTTTGGTGGCGGGCGTGGCTCTGCTGTCGGCGTTGCTTCCAGCGTGGCGGGCGGCGAGGGTCGATCCCCTGGTGGCACTGCGGTACGAGTAGGAACAAAATGGAAAGCTTCGTTCAGGACGTCCGGTACGGGTTTCGAATGCTGGTGAAGAGCCCGGCATTCACTACCATCGCGGTGCTCACGCTTGCACTTGGGATTGGGACGAACACGGCGATGTTCAGCGTGATTAATTCCGTGTTATTGCGTTCGCTGCCGTTCCGGGATTCCAGCCGCGTGATGGTGGTGTGGAAGACCATGTCGAACGGGGCTCCCAACGCTTTTGCGACTCCGGCGTTCCTTGAGATCAGGCAGCAAGGAGATCTCCTCGCACACCTCGGCGCATTCTCCAACATCAGCTATAACCTTGCGGGAAAAGATGTACCGGAGAGGATCGCGGGCGGCAAGGTGAACTTCGATTTGTTTCCCGTGCTTGGTGTGCAACCGATCCTGGGGCGAACTTTCGCGGCGGAAGAAGATCATCCCGGCGCCGGGCATGCGGTAATCCTGAGCCATGCGCTTTGGGAGACGCGTTTCGGGTCTGCGCACTCGATCCTGGGTAGTGCGGTGGCACTGGACGGCGCTCCATACACAGTGGTGGGCGTTATGCCCGCCGGGTTTCATGTGCTTTCTGACAAAGAACTGTTTTGGGTTCCGTTGCAACTGGAAACGGCGAACGCCCAAGCCTCGGCGCGCAATGTGCATTGGCTTTTTGGTTTCAGCCGGCTAGCGCCGGGAACCAGCCAGAAGCAGGCGCAAACCGTGTTGGATGCAGTCGCGGCGCGGTTGAAAGCGCAAGATCCAACTGGAGAGGGTGGTTTCGGCGCAACACTGCAGCCCGTCGGCGATTTTGTGAATGGGAACGTGAAGCCGGCCCTGTTGCTGCTGATGGGCTCCGTGGGTTTTGTGCTGCTTATCGCCAGCTCGAATGTAGCTAATCTTCTACTTGCACGGGGAACGATACGGCGGCGGGAGATTTCCATCCGCACGGCGCTGGGCGCGGCCCGGATGCGTGTGATCCGTCAGTTGCTCACAGAAAGCGTATTGCTCTCTTTGCTGGGCGGCGTGTTGGGATTAGGTCTGGCATGGTTTGCAGTTAAAGCCCTGGTCGCAGTTCACCCGTCGAGCATTCCGTCCGTGAATACCATCGCGATTGATGCCACCGTGCTCGCCTACACGGCGTTGCTCTGTGGGATCGTCGGAATCCTGTTTGGGGTGGCCCCCGCTTTGGAAGGCTCTAGAGTCAATGTTGGTGAAGCGCTGAAAGAAGGAGCTCGAGGCAGCAGCGGAGGCTTCGGCAAGCATCGCGTGATCCTCGTAGTGACGGAGACTGCGCTGGCGTCGATTTTATTGATTGGAGCCGGGCTGTCGTTGAAGAGCTTATGGCGCGCGGAGAGCGTCGACCCGGGATTCAACCCGGCAGGTGAACTGACATTCCGCGTTGCAGCTCCATCGCAATTCAAGGGCGAGCAGATTCCATTGTTCTACCAGCAAGTGTTGGAACACGTGCGCGCGCTGCCGGGAGTGCAGTCGGCTGTGCTGGCACGGAATCTCCCCATGAGTGGCACCGACCCATCGATGCCGATTGCAATCGAGGGCACGCCTCCGCCTCCATCGCAGGTTCCGGTGGTCACACGCTTTCGCGCGATCGGGCCGGATTACTTCAGCGGCTTACAGACTTCATTACTCGGCGGGCGGGAATTCAACGAGCACGACACCACTGCTGCTCCCAAGGTCGCAATCGTCAGCGAGAGTCTCGCCAAGCTCTATTGGCCTAAGGAAAATGTGCTGGGAAAGCGCTTGAAGCCTGAATTGACTGGAGGCGAGTGGTGCACGGTGGTCGGAGTGGCGGCGGACGTTCGTCACTGGGCCGCCGACGTCGATGTCGAACCCACTGCCTATTATCCCTACACGCAGGTGCCGGCGGCGTTCCTACCACTGCTCGAAGGCAGTATGACGATCGCGGTGCGCAGCCGCAATGCCGGTGGGCTTCTGAGTTCGATTCGTTCGGCCGTCGCTGACGTGGATAAGACCGTCCCGATATACGACGTGAAGAGCATGGAAGAGATGGTCGCGGATTCCGGCTCTCTACGCCGTTTTGGCATGTGGTTGATAGGAGCGTTCGCAGCGCTGGCGCTGACCTTGGCGGGGCTCGGCATTTACGGAGTCATGGCCTACTCCGTTTCGCAACGGACGCGGGAGATCGGCATTCGCATCGCGCTCGGAGCACAGGGTTGGAACGTGCTTCGCCTGATCATGGAACAGGGCGCGAAATTGGCTTTGGCAGGAGTCGTCGTGGGAGTGGTTGGGGCGATTGCGCTGACGCGAGTGATGGCGAGCTTGCTGTTTGGAGTGAGTCCGACGGATCTAGGCACTTTCTCGGTCGTTCCGCTGATCGTGTTGGTCTTGATTCTGGTGGGCTGCTACATCCCGGCGCGTCGTGCAACCAAGCTCGATCCGGTGGTCGCGCTGCGGGAAGAATAAACGAAGACGACAGAGGTCGTGGGACGGAGAAGAAATGATTCAGCTGCGCAACGTCGAACGCACCTACAAGACTGGCGCCGGGGTGACCTATGTGTTGCGCCGCATCAATCTTGACATTCGCGAGGGTGAGTTCTTAACGATCATGGGGCCGTCGGGATCGGGGAAGTCCACGCTGATGAGCATCGTCGGCATGCTCGACGATAGTTGGGCGGGTGAATACTTTCTTCTCGAACATGCTGTGCACAAGCTCGACCGGAAGAAACGTTCAGACCTGAACCGGAAGTATATTGGCTTTGTTTTTCAGAGTTACCACTTGCTGGACAATCTCACGGTGTACGAAAACCTGGATGTTCCGCTTTCCTACCGCAGCATCTCCCGCTCTCAACGCGCCAGCATGGTGGCGGAAATTCTGGATCGCTTTCAGATCGTGGGCAAGAAGGATCTGTATCCCAACCAGCTTTCTGGCGGACAACAACAGTTAGTCGGGGTAGCACGAGCTGTGGTGGGAAATCCAAAGCTGATTCTCGCTGACGAACCCACCGGCAACCTGCATTCCAGCCAGGCAAAAGAAATCATGGAGCTGTTCAAAAAGCTGAATGACCAGGGAACAACCATCATTCAGGTGACGCACTCCGAGGCCAACGCCGCTTATAGCGACAGGACGATTCAACTGCTCGACGGCTGGATTGCGAAAGATCCCGCGAATCCGCCAGCGAGCCCAACGGCGGCCGTGACGAGATAACAAATGGAAACTTTGGTTCAAGACATTCGGTACGGTTGGCGGATGCTGGTGAGGAATCCGGGGTTCGCTGCGATTGCAGTGCTGACTCTGGCCATCGGCATTGGGGCGAGTACAGCGGTCTTCAGCGTCGTCGACGCTGTCCTTCTGCGACCGCTGCCTTATCAAGATCCGGACAAGCTCGTGATCGTCTCGGAGACCTTGCCGGGAATGTCAATGGACGAAATCGGAGTTGCGGCGGGAGAGTATCAGGACTATCGAAACCGCAATCACTCGTTCTCGCAAGTCGCGGCCTACGAGAGTGCGGGCTTCAATCTCACGGGTGCAGGACAGCCTTTGCGGGTGAATGCGGGAGCGCTGTCCGCGTCGGCCATCCCGCTGCTCGGCGTGTCGCCGGAGTTGGGACGAGGCTTTTCCGAGGACGAGGAAAGATATGGTTCTAGCAACGTCGTCGTTCTATCGCATGCACTTTGGGAGCATCAGTACAGCCGCGATCCCAACATTCTCGGCAAAGCGGTAAAGCTCGATGAGAAACCGTTTACCGTCGTTGGCGTAATGCCAGCGTCGTTCCGCTTTCCATTCGATGGAGCTCCACTCTCTGAGATGGCGGATTTATGGGTACCGCTCGCGTTTCCGCCTAATCTCCTCAGTCCGGAGAGTCGCACGCAAGAATTTGGTGTGGGCCTGATTGCCCGCCTGAAGCCTGGAGTCAGCAGAGAACTGGCGCAAAGAGATGTCGAAGGGATCGCCAAAGAGTTCATGAAGCAGTATGGGTATTCGGGGACAGTGCAAGTCGCGCCCCGGGCACATGCGTTTGCGGCGCAGACCGTGAAAAAGGCCAGACCGCTCGTCATCCTGCTGATATTGGCGGTCACTTGCGTTCTGATCATCGCTTGCGCGAATGTCGCGAACCTGCTGCTGGCCAGGGCCACTCATCGCGGCCGGGAAATGGCGGTGCGAAGCGCAATTGGAGCGAACCCTGCGCGTGTGGTGCGGCAATGCCTGGTGGAGAGTGTTTTGCTTTCGCTGTGCGGAGCAGTGGCCGGCATAGTGGTGGCAACAGCGCTGGTTGGTGGGCTCAGGCGGTTCGGGCCGGCGGACGTTCCCCGTCTGCATGATGCGACGCTGCATCCGGTTGTTCTTTTGTTCGCGCTCGGACTCGCGGTCATGACTGCGGTTGTTTTCGGTTTTGTGCCAGCCTGGCGGCTCGCGCATGTCTCACCGCAAGCTTGCTTAAAGGAAGCGACGCAGGCTAGCCCGGCGCGCGGAACCCAGCGCTTGCAAAACTCGGTGGCTACGATTGAGATTGCTGCGGCATTGGTATTGCTAATCGCCGGGGGATTTCTGCTCCGAAGTTTTGTGCGCCTTCTGGATTCTCCTTTTGGATTCGATCCGAAGGGCGTGTTTGTGGTGCGCACCCTGTTCGATCATGCGCGCTATCCCGATCCAACCAAGCGACAGGCCGCTCAGAATGAGCTGCTCGATCGCCTTTCGCGTCTGCCGGGAGTGACTGCGGTTGCGGCCGCGAGCCATCTTCCATTGAGCGATGTGCGGCAGATCGGTTTTCGCCTGGAGCACGCAGCTGCAGATGACTTCCACTGGGCGGAAACGTCGCTGGTGAGCCCAGGCTATTTTCATGCGATGGGAATCACGCTGCTCCAAGGCAGAGATTTCAATCATCTAGACACTACGGGGACCTCGAACGCTGCCATCATCAGCCAGACGCTGGCGAAACAATATTTCCCCGGCCAGAATCCGATTGGGCAACGCTACTACTGGGGCGATCGAGCGATCTTTACGATTGTCGGTATCGCTGCGGATGTTCACATTGCGGCGCTGGATGTGGATCCGCCTCCAATGATTTACACCTCCATGTTCCAAGTGGAAAGCGGGGCTAGCGGTCGAAATGCGTTTGTGTTACGCACCCATGGGGGTGAGACGGGTCTCTTCCAGGAAGTCCAGCAGCAGGTGTGGTCTGTCGACAAGGATTTACCCATCTACAACACCACGACTCTGGAGAACCTGGTGTCAGAGTCGCTCGCGCAGCGTCGTTTTACCCTGTTGCTTCTTGGAAGTTTTGCGGTGATCGCGCTGCTTCTGGCCGCGATTGGCCTTTTCGGAGTGATTTCCTACCTCGTCGCTGAGCGGACGCGGGAATTCGGTGTGCGCATGGCGCTTGGGGCGGACCGGGCCAGCATCTATTGGCAGGTACTCAAACGAGCGGCTGAATTGGCGGTTGGAGGCTGCGGAATTGGCTTGTTGCTTTCCTTGTTCGCCTCGCGACTGTTGCAGGCGAGCCTCTACCAGGTCGGCCGCTTCGATTGGCCGACGCTTGTGTTGTTGCCGTTGTTTTTACTTAGCATTGTGCTGTTCGCGGCTTATTGGCCCGCGCGGCGGGCTACCAGGGTCGATCCCATGGTGGCATTGCGTTACGAATAACGTCGGACAGGAGAGTCATGAACGCATTGTTTATTAGATACGTACAGAGGATGTTAAAAGTAATTCCGGCGGTTGGATTGTTTCTTGCGTCGCTTGCGACCGCGGCACAGAATTTGGTCGACTATTCCAAGCCCGCTTCACATTTTCCTTATTTTGTTGGTCCTTATGTCGCCCATCAGGTGCCGCAGCCCAGCTTTGGGAACACTGTGCGGATTGAGAGTTTGCTCAAGAACGGCAAGCTGAGGTTGTCATTGAGCGATGCGGTCGCACTGGCACTGGAAAACAATCTCGACCTGGCCATCGCCCGTTTCAATCTTTCTATCGCCGATACCGACATCATGCGAGCCAAGTCTGGCGAGAGCGTGCGCGGCGTGGCGACAGGTTTGGTGCAGGGCACTCCCGGCGGCGGCGTCGGAGGTTTTGGCAGCGGTGCACCCGGCGCCGGCGCCGGTGGAACATCAGGCGGGGCGGGCGGCGCAGGAACAGGCGCTTCGGGACTGGTACAGTCCACCTTGGGTACCGGAACGAACATCGATACGTTCGATCCGATTCTTACCGCGAGCGTGAATGGCGAAAGTGCGACATATCCGGAATCCAGCAAAGTTCTTTATGGAGTACGGTCACTACAGCAGACCACAGGGGTTGCCAATTTCAGCTACTCACAAGGTTTTGGCTCAGGCATGCTGATGAGCATGAGTTTTAACAACGATCGCATCGCCAGCAATAGCGGATTTGCCTTTCTTTCCCCGGAAGTGGACGGAGGGTTTCGCCTGACGCTGCGGCAGCATTTGTTGGCTGGTTTTGGCTTCGGTCCGAACTTGCGTTTTATCCACATCGCGCGCAACAACCGCGAGATTTCCGACGTGGCGTTCCGCGGCCAAGTGATCGCGACGGTTTCACAGATTCAAAATATCTATTGGGATCTGGTGAACGCTTACGAAGACGTTAAAGTCAAGGAGCGTTCGCTCGAACTGGCAGAAAAAACGCTCTCTGATGATCGCGAACAGGTGAAGATTGGCGCTATCGCTCCCATGGAAGTGATGAAAGCCGAGAGCGAGGAATCGGCCCGCAGTCAGGATTTGCTGCTCTCGCAAAACGGATTACAACTACAGGAACTTCTGGTGAAGAACGCGATCACCCGGGATTTGAGCGATCCGGTTCTGGCTTCGGCTTCGGTGGTTCCGACCGACACCATGAGCATTCCGGAAGCGGCGCCGGTGGCTCCGATTCAGGACCTGATTTCCGATGCGCAAGCGCATCGGCCGGAGTTAGCCGAAGCACGCATGGATTTGACCAACCGTGAGATCACCCGCAAAGCGGCAGCCAACGCCCTAAAGCCTGCCTTGGATCTGGTTGCGTGGTACGGTGCTTACTCTTTGGCGGGAGTCGAGACGAAGTTCGGTTCAGCGAACGCCGGCCCCATCGCTACTACAGGTTACTCCACGGCATTCTCCGATTTGTTCAAGAACAATTCTCCCGACTACGCGGTTGGGCTGAATCTCACGATCCCGTTGCGCAACCGGGGAGCGCAAGCCGATCAGATCCGTTCGCAGCTGGAATATCGGCAGGCGCAACTGCATCTGCAACAACTGCAGAATCAGATTGGAATCGAAGTGCGAAACGCCCAGTTTGCTTTGATACAGAATCGCTCGCTAGTCGAGGCCGCACGCAAGGCGCGCGACTTGGCTCTGCAGACTTTTGACATTGAACAAAAGAAGAAAGCCCTGGGCGCGTCGACGAGCAACCTGGTACTACAGGCAAACCGCGACCTGGCGCAGGCGGAGTCTAATTTTGTAGCGGCGATGTCCACCTATGAAAAATCGATCGTCGAACTGGACCGCGCTACCGGTTTGACGCTGGCGCACACCGGCATCGAAATCGAAGAAGCTGTGCGAGGTCAGGTGCAGCAGTTGCCCCACTTTGAAGGGGTTGCTCCAAGGAAAGACACTGCTGTTGTTCAAGAGTCGCGGCCACAGACGAATTGACTTCGAGGAACGCGACAGCGAGGCCGATGCTGCGCCGCGATCAGGACTGAGACGACATGACCACGACCGCTGTATCCTCTATGACTATGCCGACAAGTTCTACTTCCGCCGCACGGTTGTTGATTGCCGACGATCAGCGGGATGTGCTGGAAGCCTTGCGTTTGCTGTTGAAGCCGGAAGGTTTTGTCATCGAAGCGGTGACTTCTCCTTCGGGTGTGCTCGACGCGCTCCAGTCGCGGGAGTTCGATGCGGTGCTGATCGATCTGAATTACACCCGAGATACCACCTCTGGCCAGGAGGGTCTCGACCTGCTTTCTCGAATTCAAGCCAACGACAGCACCCTGCCGGTGATCGTGATGACTGCATGGGGAAGCGTGGACGTTGCGGTCGAGGCGATGCGGCGGGGGGCGCGCGACTTCATCCAGAAGCCCTGGGAGAATGCGCGGCTACTCTCGGTGTTGCGTACCCAGGTGGAGTTGAGCGGTGCACTGCGTCATGGCCAGAGGCTCGAAGCCGAGAACCGATTGCTCCGCGCGGAAGGGCTGCCCAAGTTCATTGCGAACTCTGAGGCCATGCAACCAGTGTTGCGTCTGATCACCAACGTTGGCCCATCCGATGCCAATGTTCTGATCACTGGAGAACATGGAAGCGGCAAAGAAGTCGTGGCACGGACGCTGCATGCGCTCTCCAGCCGGGCGTCTCGACCTTTGGTCGCGGTGAACACCGGCGGCTTGCCCGAGGGAATCTTTGAAAGTGAATTGTTTGGCCATGTAAAAGGCGCATTCACCGACGCTCGGACAGATCGAATTGGCCGCTTCGAATTGGCCCACGGCGGAACGCTTTTTCTCGACGAGATCGCCAACGTTCCCATGTCCCAGCAAGCTAAGCTGCTGCGCGTCCTGGAGAGCGGCGAGATGGAGCGCGTCGGTTCTTCCCAAACCCGTCGCGTGGACGTGCGAATTATTTCCGCGACCAACGCCAACCTGAACGCGGAAGTAGACGCCGGGCGCTTTCGGCAGGACCTTCTTTTCCGATTGAACACGGTTGAGGTGCAAGTCCCTCCCTTGCGCGAGCGTCGCCAGGACATCTCCCAGCTTGCCATGTATTTCCTGAGCCGCTACGCGGAGCGCTACCGCAAGCCGGCGAAAACACTCGATCCTTCCGCCATGCAGGCCATGTTGGAGTATTCTTGGCCAGGCAACGTGCGCGAACTGGACCACGCCGTGGAGCGTGCCGTACTGTTGTCGAGCGGGGACCTGGTTCGAGTCAGCGACTTGAGCCTGCGGGCCCCGCGCGAAAACACACAGCGGATGGAGGATCTCAGCCTGGAAGAGGTCGAGTCTCTGCTGATCCGCAAAGCCATCGACCGCTATGGTGGCAACATCAGCCAGGCGGCCGACGCGCTAGGTCTCAGCCGTAGCGCGCTCTACCGGCGCCTGCAGAAATATGGAATCGGAAGCAGCTAACCATGCTCAGGTCCCGGCGGCCACTGATGCCTCACGGCCGGAGCCCAGAGCCCATTCCCGCCGAAAATCCAAGCGTCATCTAAGCCACGAGAACCGGATTCTGCTCCTGACCTTGGCATCCGGCGCGGTCGGAGTCGCGCTAGCACTGGTCCTGCTCTGGACCGGTGACCACGAATTCAGCACCCGGTGGACCCTCACCTTCATCGTGGTGATGGTCTGGATGGGTTTCGCTTTTGCCCTGCGGTCCGCCGTAATCCGCCCGCTGCAAACTCTCTCCAATATGCAATCTGCGCTGCGCGAGGGCGATTTTTCTTTCCGCGTGCGTGGCGCAAAAATGGGAGATGCTCTCGGCGAACTGATGCTTGAGGTTAACGCGCTTTCGGAAATGCTGCGCGAGCAACGCCTGGGCGCGATGGAAGCGAGCGCCTTGCTCACCACGGTGATGACGGAAATCGAGGTTGCCGTGTTTGCTTTTGACGGCGATCGTCGGCTGCGGCTGGTGAACCGCGCCGGCGAGCGCGTGATGGCCCAGAACGCGGAGCGCCTGCTGGGAAAGAGCGCCGAGGAGCTGGGGCTCTCGGAGTGCCTGGACGGAGAGTCGGCGCGCACGCTGGAAAAAAGCTTTCCCGGGCAATCAGGCCGCTGGGGCGTCCGCCGTTCGGTATTCCGGCAGGGAGGCAAGCCTCACTACCTGGTCGTGATCGCCGACCTCAGCCGCGCTCTGAGAGAAGAAGAGCGGCAAGCGTGGCAGCGCCTGGTACGAGTGCTTGGCCATGAGCTGAACAATTCTCTCGCTCCGATTTGCTCGATCGCGGGAAGTCTGGAAGACATTATGAAGCGCGAAGTTCGGGCCTCCGATTGGGAAGACGATTTGCGCCGCGGGCTTCGCGTGATTGTCGATCGCTCCGACGCGCTGAGCCGTTTCATGCGCGACTACTCTCGCCTCACTCGCCTGCCCAAGCCTCAGCTGCGTCGCACCGACGTGGGTACACTCGTCCGGGTCGCCGCTGGATTGGAGAGGCGTATCGCGGTCGATATTGAACACGGACCCGACGTAACGCTAGAGGCCGACCCCGACCAACTACAACAGTTACTGATCAACTTAATCCGCAACGCGGTGGACGCGTCCCTCGAGGTTGGGGGGAAGGTCAAAGTGGGGTGGTCGCGGAACGGAAGTTGGCTTCATCTGTTTGTGCAGGACGAAGGCCCGGGAATCGCCAATCCATCCAATTTGTTTGTGCCCTTCTTTACCACCAAACCCGGCGGTTCCGGC